>Ga0207691_10002777_pt1 | contig 17070 bp, 16 predicted proteins | sample KBSM13metaG_FD_184327 | JGI IMG/M metagenome (GOLD analysis project Ga0207691, IMG submission 184327) | Miscanthus rhizosphere microbial communities from Kellogg Biological Station, Michigan, USA - KBS M1-3 metaG (SPAdes) (version 2) | ecosystem: Host-associated > Plants > Roots > Rhizosphere >... | reverse complement strand
GTCCGTCCGGGCCGTGGATGCCCGGTAAGTAGCCGAATACGCCACCTTTCGAGACAGCGCCGTCCTTGAGCGGCAAATGCCACATGCAGTTTGCACGCGTCATGGCGACGTAGAGCACTTTTTCGTCAGGATCGAGCGCGATGCCATTCGGACTCGGGCCGTTATCGATCAATCGCTCGAGTTTGCCGCCCGCGGTAAGCCGGTAGACGCGGCCGCTGGGATCGTGCACGCCGGTTTGTCCCTGATCCGTAAAGTAGAGATCGCCGTTGCTGCCGAACGTAAGGTCGTTGCAGCCTTTGAAGCTTTCCGATTGGCAATGCGTGACGACCGGCGCAACCTTGCCGCTCTTCGGATCGAACACCATGATGCCGTGACGGTAGTCTGCAATGAACACGCGTCCATCGCGGTGTATGGCGAGCCCGTTCGGCCAGCCATCGTACTCGGCGGCAACTTCGCAATCGCCTCGCGGCGTGAATCGCAATATGCGTCCAAATGGAATGTCAACGACGTACAAGTTGCCTGCGCGATCGAATGCCGGTCCTTCCAGGAACGAGCCTAGCTTCGAGCCGGGATGATTCGCATCGATCCACGTCGATGGCTGGCCCCTCTTGTTGAGCCGGTCGGGTACTTGCGCGAAAACCTTAGCGGTGATGACAGGCGGTGCAGCGTAAAAACTCACAACATTTTCCTTCGACGAGGCAGTGATTACAACGTCGGGCGCGTGATGACTCGCGCGCGCGCGCTCAGTGCGTTAGCGCGAGCCGCTGCCAGATCGTTGTCGTGAGCCCCGCCTGATTGAGCGTATAGAAATGCAGGCCCGGAGCACCGTTTTGCAGGAGATCGTCGCAGAGCGCGGTGACAGCGTCTAGGCCGAAAGCGCGAATCGATGCAACGTCGTCACCATAGCCTTCGAGTTTTTTCCGCATCCAGCGCGGTATCTCCGCACCACACGCGTCGGAGAAACGCGCGAGTTGCGAAAAGCGGCCGATCGGCATGATGCCGGGGACAATGGGAATGTCGATGCCTGCCGCTTCACATTCGTCGATGAAGCGATAGTACGCATCGGCATTGTAGAAATATTGCGTGATCGCCGAATCCGCACCTGCGTCAACCTTGCGCTTGAATGCCGCGAGATCTTCCTGCGCACTTTTCGCCTGCGGATGGACTTCCGGATAGGCGGCAACCTCAACTATGAAGTGCCTGCCGAATTCCTTGCGAATGAAGTCGACAAGCTCATTCGCAAAGCGAAATTCGCCCGCCGCAGCAAGCCCGGAAGGGAGGTCACCGCGCAAGGCAACGAGATGACGTATGCCGTGGTCTTTATAACGCTGCAGCCACTCCCGGATGTTTTCGCGCGTCGATGCCACGCACGAAATATGCGGCGCGGCCGCATGACCCATGGTGCGAATGTCGAGCACCGTGCCGAGCGTGCGCTCACGCGTTGAGCCCCCGGCTCCATATGTTACCGAGAAGAACTTCGGATTGAGCTGCGCCAGTTGCTTGGTCGTCGCGCGCAGTTTCTCTTGTCCTTCTGCCGTGTTGGGCGGGAAGAACTCAAAACTGTAAGTGCGCGGGAATTTTTTTTGTGATTCCACTTGTGATTAACGACGGCCCGAAATCTTCGAGCTTCGCTGTCCTCCCTAATACCGATAATGATCGGACTTGAATGGCCCATCCACCGGTATGTTCAGATAATCACATTGCTTTTCGTTCAGCACCGTAAGCTCGACGCCGAGTTTCTTCAGATGCAGGCGCGCCACTTTCTCATCAAGCTGCTTCGGTAGCACGTAGACCTTGTTCTCGTACTGGTCGCCTTTCGTGTAGAGCTCTAACTGCGCGAGGGTCTGATTCGTGAAAGAGTTCGACATCACGAACGACGGGTGTCCGGTGCCGCAGCCGAGATTCACGAGACGTCCTTCAGCAAGTACGATCAGGCGCTTGCCGTCTGGGAAAACGATGTGATCGACCTGTGGCTTGATGTTTTCCCATTGATATTTTTTGAGGCTCGCGATATCAATCTCGGAATCGAAGTGCCCGATATTGCACACGATCGCATTATGCTTCATGCGCTGCATGTGGTCGTGCGTGATCACGCTGAGGTTGCCGGTCGCAGTGACGAAGATGTCTGCCTTGTCGGCTGCGTAATCCATCGTCACGACGCGAAAGCCTTCCATCGCCGCCTGTAGCGCGCAGATCGGATCGATCTCAGTGATCCACACCTGTGCGGACAGCGCGCGCAGCGCCTCGGCGCTGCCTTTGCCGACGTCGCCGTAGCCCGCGACCACCGCAACCTTGCCGGCAACCATAACGTCTGTCGCGCGCTTTATCGCATCGACGAGCGACTCACGACAGCCGTAGAGATTATCGAATTTCGATTTGGTGACGGAATCATTCACATTGATAGCCGGGAAGGGCAGGCGGCCTTCTTTTTCCATCTGGTAAAGACGATGCACGCCGGTCGTGGTCTCTTCGGTAACACCTTTGATGTTCGCCTGTACTTTGGAGTAGAACCCGGGTTTTTCTTTGAGCTGCTTGCGCATAGCGGCGAACAGCACGCGTTCTTCCTCGTTGTTGCCTTCGGGCGGCACCGTGCCATCTTTCTCGTGCTTTGCACCGAGCGTTACGAGCAGCGTCGCGTCGCCGCCATCGTCGAGGATCATGTTGGGCGTGCCGCCGTCTGACCATTCGAGTATGCGGTGGGTGTATTGCCAGTAATCCTCGAGAGATTCGCCTTTGTACGCGAAGACCGGTATTCCGCGCGCTGCAATTGCCGCCGCGGCGTGATCTTGAGTGGAGAAGATATTGCACGATGCCCAACGAATGTCCGCGCCCAGCGCAGCAAGCGTCTCAATAAGAACGGCGGTTTGAATGGTCATGTGCAGCGAGCCCGCAATGCGCGCGCCTTTGAGCGGCTGCTTGCCTTTGAACTCTTCGCGCACTGCGACAAGACCGGGCATTTCGGTCTCGGCAATCGCGATTTCCTTGCGGCCGAATGCGGCCTGCGCCATGTCGGCGACTTTGTAATCGGTGAATTTAGCTTGCGTAGCGGCGTTCATCACGCGCTCCTTTCCAGATCGCAGAAAAAAGTTCGTGAGCGCCGTTGCGGTGGGTAGAACTCCCGAGCCTGGCGGCCGCAAGTAGCGGCCGTCGCAACGCTCCTCGGGAGGGGCCGCATTGTAGCGCAGCGGCCAAAATCTGTCTTGTGCGAGTTAGCTCAGGCGTAACGAAAATCGCGCCGGTTGTTGATGTTGTGCGAGGCGAGCGACGGCCGATAAACCGCGTCTACCGGATTCCGGCTTCCGCTCTGAGCGCCGGAGCCTTATCCGTCGTTTCCCACGTGAATTCCGGCTCGTCGCGCCCGAAATGTCCGTGCGCTGCTGTCTTGAGGTAGATGGGGCGCAGCAGATTGAGCGCGTGGATGATGCCCTTCGGACGTAGATCAAAGTGCTTCTCGACGAGCTTACCGATCTTATCGTCGTCGACTTTGCCGGTGCCAAACGTATCGACGAGCACACTGACGGGCCGCGCGACGCCGATAGCATACGCCACCTGTACTTCGCATTTACTGGCGAGACCCGCAGCAACGATATTTTTGGCTACATGGCGCGCCGCATACGCCGCCGATCGATCAACTTTCGACGGATCCTTACCTGAAAACGCGCCACCGCCATGGCGGGAATAACCGCCGTACGTATCGACAATGATCTTGCGGCCGGTAAGTCCGGTGTCGCCCATCGGGCCGCCGATAACGAATCGTCCGGTCGGGTTAATGAGGTATTTTGTGCCACTCTTGAGCATGTGTTTCGGAAACACCGGTTTGACGATTTCCTCGACAACCGCTTCCTTGATTTGCTCGTGCGTCATGTCCGGATGGTGCTGTGTAGAGATCACGACTGTCTCTACTTCGGTGGGCTTGCCGTCCAGGTAGCGCACTGTCACCTGCGACTTTGCATCCGGACGCAGCCACGGCAGGCGGCCATCCTTGCGCAGCTCTGAATGACGTTCCATCAGACGGTGTGCATAGTAGATGGGCACGGGCATGAGTTGCTTCGTCTCGTCGCACGCATATCCGTACATCAGCCCCTGGTCGCCGGCGCCTTGCTCGAGATCCAGGCCCTTACCTTCATCGACGCCCTGTGCAATGTCGACGGACTGTGCATCGTACGCGGTAAGCACCGCGCAGCTACGATAGTCGAATCCCATTGCCGAATCGTCATAGCCGATCTTTTTGATGACGTCGCGTGCGATGTCGCTGTAATTCACCTGAGCACTGGTCGTAATCTGGCCGGCCATGACCACGAGCCCTGTTGCGACGAGCGTTTCCGCGGCTACGCGTGCGTGCTTGTCCTTTGCTAAGATGGCGTCAAGCACCGCATCAGATATCTGGTCCGCAACTTTGTCGGGATGACCCTCCGACACCGATTCGGAAGTAAACAGGAAATCGCTCATAGACGCTGCCGATAAAAGTGAGAAAGCGGCGGATTATAGCAAATATCCCCCGGCTGCCTTCTTAGGGCTAATGTCGACGTCAAATGGGGTCGACGCACGTTGGACCTTGTCATGATGCGACTCGGTCTTGCCGTCATCCGGCTGCTGAGCTTATTGCCATTTGCCTTGCTAACGCGGGTCGGCGCAGGGATCGGCATGCTTCTGTATGCGCTCGCGGGCGCACGCCGTCGCGTGGTCTTAAAGAACCTCGAGCTCTGCTTTCCAGAAATGGATGCTGATGCGCGGCGCCGGCTGGCACGCCGGCACTTTCGCGCTTTCGGGCGCAGCCTGCTCGAGCACGGCATCCTATGGTGGGGCTCGCGCGACGAGGTGCAAAAGCTCGTTCGCATCGAGGGACTCGACCACTGGCGCGACATCGCTGAGAAACCAGTCATATTACTGGCGCCGCACTTTATCGGGCTTGACATGGGCGGCATTCGCCTCGTCACCGAATACCGGCTCAGTACGATTTACAGTCGCCAGAAAAGCGACGCCGCTGAGGCGATTTTGATGCACGGCCGTATGCGCTTCGGCAACAGCACGCTCTTCGCACGCCAGGATGGCATACGTCCAATGATCAAGTCACTAAAGGCCGGCGAACCGTTTTACTATCTCCCGGATATGGATTTAGGTGCGCGCGATTCCGTTTTCGCGCCGTTCTTCAACGTGCAGACGGCGACCATCACCGCGCTATCGCGCATTGCGCGACTGACTCGGGCGATCGTAATTCCGTGTGTTACCCGCCAATTGCCGGGCACTGCCGGGTATGTCGTCCGCCTTTACCCGCCGTGGAATGATTTTCCAAGCGACGACCCGGTTGCTGACGCTCATCGCATGAATGCATTTATCGAGGCGCGCGTGCGCGAGATGCCCGAGCAGTATTACTGGCTGCATAAGCGTTTCAAGACACGTCCGCCCGGCGAAATGAATCCCTACGGGTGAAGCTGTGAATGAACCGCCCATCTTCCAGCCGGTCGGTCACATCAAGCCGCTGACTGCGGATGATGTCGCTTCGTTGCGACGCCTTGCGACCGACATATGGCATGCGCATTACGCGCGCATTATAAGTAGCGCGCAGATAGAATATATGCTCGAGCACCGCTACAACGAAGCTCTCGTTCGGTCGGAACTGAGACGGGAAGACTTATGGTGGGACAAACTGCTCGTCGATGAATGCATGGCGGGTTTTTCCTCGTACTTCGTGATCGCCGATGCCCCAGTGATGAAGCTCGACAAGCTGTACGTTCATGGCCGCTATCAACGTAAAGGTTTTGGCGGGCTGATGCTGAGGCGCGCGTGCGAGACTGCACGCAATAAAAATTGCCGCACCCTTAGGCTCACGGTGAACAAGCGCAATGATGCCGCCGTTGCGGCGTATGCCAAACACGGTTTCAAGGTCACTGCATCAATTGTGCAGGACATTGGCGGCGGATTCGTGATGGACGATTTCGTCATGGAACGCACTGTTTGACGTTTCATACAAGCTCGCCGAGTGATTGAAACATTCGGTCGGGGCCGCCAGAGGCTATAGATTGCGTCGATCATGAAACTCAAATTCACCAAGATGCATGGACTGGGCAATGACTTTGTGGTGCTCGACGCAACGCAGGCGCCGCTTGACCTAAGTGGCGACGTACTGCGCAAGATCGCCAACCGCCACTTCGGGATCGGCTGCGATCAGATCCTGCAGGTGGAAAAACCGCGCGATGCAGATACGGATTTTTACTATCGCATATTTAACGCGGATGGCGGCGAGGTCGAACAGTGCGGCAACGGGGCACGCTGTTTTGTGCGTTACGTCCGCGACGCCGGGCTGACGCGCAAAAGTGAGATCCGTGTCGGCACGCTTTCAGGCACGATCGTGCCGCGTCTTGAAGACGATGGGCAGGTGACCGTGGACATGGGCATACCCGAACTCGAGCCGGCACGAATACCCTTCACGGCGGCGCATCGCGCACGCTTGTATTCGCTCGATGTAGGCGGACATGAGATCGAGATCTTTGCGGTGTCGATGGGCAACCCCCATGCTGTGCAAATCGTCAACGATGTCGAGCAGGCGCCGGTCGCGAGTCAGGGCCCGCTCATCGAATGTCACCGGCGATTTCCACAGCGCGTTAACGCCGGTTATATGCAGATCGTCGATCGGTCACACATTCGCTTGCGCGTTTATGAGCGCGGGGCCGGAGAGACGCTCGCATGCGGCACGGGCGCATGCGCGGCGGTCGTGGCAGGTATCGAGCTTGGGCTGCTCGACGATCACGTCAGCGTTGATACGCGCGGCGGCGTGCTCGGTATACTATGGCCGGGTGAGGCACGAGCGGTATCGATGACCGGCCCTGCGGTGAGCGTTTTTACAGGCGAGATAGAACTATAAAAGGGAGTGATATGACACCCGACGCGGTGGTGAGTTATTTAAAGCAGCATCCTGAATTCTTCGAAGAGCATGCAGATTTTCTGGCGACCATTTTCACGCCGCATCCGCACGGTGGCCGCGCGATCTCTATCAGTGAGCGCCAGATTCTCACATTGCGTGATAAGAACCGGCAGCTCGAAGATAAGCTCCGGGAACTGCTCGAGTTCGGCGAACAGAATGACGCCATCGGCGAAAAGCTGCACCGCCTCGGCCTTGCGCTGAGCGCTGCACGCGATCTCGAGGCGGTGGTGGCGGCGTTGCATTTCAATTTACGTGAAGATTTTGCCGTGCCGCATACCGCGCTGCGGTTATGGTTGGAAGGCAGTCATGCTGCGCTGCCCGAGTTCGCACCCGTCAGCCCGGCAGCGCGCGATTTCGCGGAGAGTCTCAGCAGCCCATCCTGTGGCGCGCATGCAATGGTTGATACGGCTGAATGGTTCGGCGAGAGTGCGGCGCATTTGCGCTCGTTTGCCTATATTCCGCTGAAAAATACGCGTGCTTTCGGTTTGATTGCGCTTGCAAGTGAGGACGCACAGCGTTTTTATCCTGAGATGGGCACCCTTTACTTGAAGCGTCTCGGCGAACTCACTGCGTCGGCGCTGCTGCGTTATCCCGCGTAGACCACATTTGAAGGTGACATCCAATAAGGTCACCGCGGCTGAAAAACTGCATGACGCGTTCCTCGGCCACCTGGCCAATGAGCGCCGCTTAAGTCCTCATACAGTCGCAAGTTATGGACGCGATGTTACGCAATTGATCGCGCTCGCCGGCGACACATTACTCGCCAACCTCCAGCTTCATCAGATACGCCGCTTCATGGCACAGCTTCATGCGCGCGGGCTCGATGGCAGAACGCTTGCTCGCATGCTGTCTGCCTGGCGAGGGTTTTTTCGTTATCTCTGCCGCGATCACGGGTACACGAGCAATCCGTGCGTGGGTTTGCGGGCGCCCAAAGCCAAGAAGTCGCTGCCGCACGCTTTATCGCCGGACGAGGCTGGCCGCATGATGGAGCTTCCGGACGACGATAAGCTCGCAACGCGTGATAAGGCGATGCTGGAGCTGTTCTACTCGTCCGGACTGCGCTTGTCCGAATTGACCGGTCTTGTGCCGGCGGACATCAATCTAAGCGATGCGACGGTTCGCGTGACTGGTAAGGGCGCGAAGACACGTGTCGTGCCGGTCGGCACTCAGGCGATCGCTGCGCTACAGACGTGGCTGCGCGATCGCGCTCCTTTGGTGAAGTCGGCAGATGATGCGCTCTTCGTGAATGCGCAGGGGCGGCGGCTCACGCCGCGCGCGATTCAGTACCGGATGAAGCATTGGGGTATCAAACTCGGACTTGCCGCGAATGTGCATCCGCATGTGCTTCGCCACTCGTTTGCGTCGCATGTGCTGCAATCGAGCGGCGATCTGCGCGCGGTCCAGGAAATGCTCGGACATGCAAGCATATCAACGACACAGGTGTATACCCACCTCGACTTTCAATATCTCGCAAAGGTTTACGACGCCGCACACCCGCGCGCCAAGAGAAAAACTGAGCGCAAAGCACGCTAAGGAAGCAAACGAAACCGCCGGCCGCGCAACGGCAGATAAGTGAGATGCCTCAAGCGGTAAATCGATGTTGTAATAGGTTTAAACGGCTATGTGCAACGTCCCCAGCCAGCCATACATGCGCACTTCAGTATTTCCTCGAGTAGTTCATCAGCGTGATCTGCGGCTCAATGGATAAGTTAGTTTTAAAGCCGGGCCGCGAGAAGTCGCTGAAGCGTCGCCATCCGTGGATTTTCTCAGGAGCAATCGCAAAGCTAACGGGCAAGCCGGCCAGCGGCGACACGGTCGAAGTACACAGTAGCGACGGCGAGTTTCTTGCCGTCGCCGCCTTTAATCCGCAATCGCAAATCTCCGCGCGTGCATGGGACTTCCAGCGTCGCAACATCGATGCTGACTTTTTTCGCGAGAAATTCCAACGCGCCTTTGCGTTGCGTGCACAGTTGCTGCCTACAACGGACACGCTGCGCCTCGTGCATGCAGAATCGGATGGTGTACCAGGCGTTGTCATCGATCGCTACGGCGACGTCGTCGTCCTGCAGTTGTCGAGCGCAGGTGCAATGCGTTGGCGCACGGCGATCGCTGATGCGGTTATGGAATTGCTGGCACCACAGACCCTGTACGAGCGGTCTGACGCCGACGTCCTGGCACTCGAGGGCCTGCAACCGAGTGTCGGCATCTTGCATGGCGCCGCTCCTTCGGACCACAGTTTCGTATATGAAGCCGGCGCGGCGTTTGAAGTCGACGTGCCTCATGGACACAAGACAGGCTTTTACCTGGACCAGCGTGATAACCGTCTGCGATTACGTGAACTCGCTGAAAAACGCGAAGTGCTCGACTGCTTCGCATACACGGGCGGCTTTACCGTTAATGCACTTGTCGGCGGTGCTGCCAAAGTGACGGCAGTAGACAGTTCCGGTCCGGCGCTTGAATTGTTGAGGCGCAACGTCGAGCTCAATAAGCTGCCCATGGCGGAACGTATCGAAGGCGATGTGTTCCAGGTCTTGCGCAAGATGCGCGACCAGGCACGAAGCTTTGACGCGATCGTTCTCGACCCGCCGAAATTTGCGCCGACAGCCGCACATGCGGAAAAAGCGTCGCGCGCCTATAAAGACATCAATCTGCTCGCGCTCAAGCTGCTACGTCCGGGTGGATTGCTGTTCACCTTTTCGTGCTCCGGCGGCGTCTCGCGTGATCTTTTGCAAAAGATTGTGGCGGGGGCCGCGATCGATGCGCGTGTCGATGCGCAAATCGTTGAACAGCTTAGCGCCGGCGCAGATCATCCGGTCGCTTTGCATTTTCCGGAAGGGGAGTACCTCAAGGGTTTTGTGTGCCGGGTGGCGTGAGCACCTATTCGCCGATCACTGCATGGGCCGCCCGGAATTATCGCTAGCGCGGAATGACCTTCGGCGGCACGGGATCGACGCCGCCTTCGTGCCAAGGGTGACAGCGCAGCAGCCGTCTTGCCGCAAGCCATGTACCGTGCGCTGCACCGTGCAAGTCGATGGCTTCGGCCGCGTACGCCGAACAACTCGGGTAGAAACGGCAGTGGCCGCCGAACAATGGACTCAGAACCCATTGGTAGGCTTTGATCAAAAACAAAAGCACGGTCTTCATTACGGTTGCGGCTGAAACAAACGAAAGAGTTAGTATAGGGCAGGTGAAGTCAGTACCATCGGTATGCTTTCCCTGAGGTAAGAGCCGCTCGAATGCTCGGCTTTGCACGCAAATTGACCTTGTGCTTTAATTTGCGGAGCCGGGAGCACAGCGGCAGCGACCAATGACCTTCAAACGCGGAATGTTGCATGTTGCGCTGGCAGTTTTGCTGCTGGCTGCGCAGCACGTTGCGCTGATGCACCAACTGCGCCATGGGCCAGACCATCCTGCCCGCCTCGCGCAACAGAACACCAACAAGGACAAGCAAGCCGCACATCAAGCATTGTGCGACTTTCATGTTTCGTTCGCACAGCTTCTGGGGGCGGTCAATTGCGCCGACCCTGTGCTGCGAATCGCCGCGAATGCAGTGGAGTCCGATGTTCAGGATGTGTCGGGCGCCCTGCGCGCACAGGCGATCATTCCTGCTTCACGAGGCCCGCCCGCCCTTCTCTGACACAACACCGGTGCAACCGCTTCCATGCGGTTGTCGTGTTCTTTTGTGTTGCAGAGGAGAATCCACGTGTTCAAATCACAACTGATCGCCGCGGCGGTCGTACTGGCGTTCGCGCATCCCGCGAGGGCGCAGGAATCTGAACTTTCGAAGATACGCGAGGAAATTAAGCAGCTGAAAGAGGGCTACGAAAAGCGCATACAGACGCTCGAACAGCGCCTTTCAGAGGCCGAAGCAAAGGCGGGCAAAGCAGAGAGCGCTGCAACGAATGCAGAGCAGAACGCCGCGAGAGCGGAATCGGCCACCGCGGCAGCGGTGTCTGCGCGCAACGGCGAGAATGCATTCAACCCGGCGGTGTCACTGATACTGCAAGGTACCTATGCGCGTGATTCGCAGGACCCGAACACTTATCACATCACCGGATTCTTTCCGTCCGGCGGCGACGTAGGGCCGCCCAAGCGCAGCTTCGGACTCGGCGAAACGGAATTAAACGTCACGGCCAACATCGATCCCTATTTCCGCGGGGTGGCCATTGCATCCCTCGCACCGGAAGGCGGCGTCAATGTCGAGGAAGCGTACTTCCAGACACTCGCATTGCCGAAGGGATTCACGCTCAAAGGCGGCCGGTTTTTTTCGGGTATCGGCTACCAGAATGAAATCCATCAGCACGCCTGGGATTTTCAGGACGCGCCGCTCCCATACAAAGCATTCCTTGGCGGCCAGCTCAAGCAGGACGGCGTGCAACTGAAGTGGGTGGCCCCAACCGATCTGCTCGTCGAGTTAGGCGCCGAGCTTTCAAGCGGCGACCAGTTTCCCGGTAACGATCGCAACAAGAACGGCGTCGGCGGCAGTGCGCTGCTCGCTCATGTCGGCGGCGACATCGGCGACAGTTACGCCTGGCGCTCCGGCGTGTCTTATCTGACCACGTCTCCAAACGACCGCAGCTATCAAGACATAGACTCGCTCGGCGGCGCGGTTAGCAATAGTTTCTCCGGGCGCGCACGAATTTGGGTGGCCGACGGAATTCTCAAATGGGCGCCGCATGGCAATTCACGACAGAACAACTTCAAGCTGCAAGGCGAGTATTTCCGCTTTACGCAGGACGGCACGCTCACTTACAACGATGCTGCCGGCAGTGGCCGCTTTGGTTCGGTAACCGGTCCGCTCAATGCGACACAGACCGGGTGGTACGGGCAGGGCGTCTGGCAATTTGCTCCGACCTGGCGCATCGGCTATCGCTACGACCGGTTGAATTACGGCTCTCTCAACAATGGGATCGTGACCTCCGGGATTGGACCGGGCGCAGCAGACTTTCCGCTCTTGTTGAGTCATAGCCCGACGCGGAATACGGTGATGCTCGACTGGAACCCCACTGAATTTAGCCGGCTGCGACTGCAATTGGCGCAAGACAAATCCCGTCTCGGGCTGACCGACAACCAGGTTCTGCTTCAGTACGTCTATAGCCTCGGCGCGCACGGCGCCCACAAGTTTTAGAGCAAAGGACGACGCCATGCACACATTCAGAATCGTTTTAATTCTTGCGCTTTCACTCTCAGCAGGTCCGGCGTTCACGGCGCTGAACATTTTTACCTGCACGCCGGAATGGGGCGCGCTCAGTAAGGAACTGGCTGGCGACAAAGCAAATGTCTACATCGCCACCAACGCTTTGCAGGATCCGCATCACGTCGAAGCGCGGCCGAGCCTCATCGCGCGCGCGCGCAGCGCCGATCTAGTCGTCTGCACCGGTGCGCAACTCGAGATCGGCTGGCTGCCGCTCGTCATGACGCAGGCCGGCAATTCGAAAATTCAGGTCGGGCAACCCGGATATTTCGAGGCATCGCGGCTAGTCAATATGCTCGAAGTGCCGTCAAGCGTCGATCGCTCACAGGGCGACGTCCACCCGGGCGGCAACCCGCATATCCATCTCGATCCGCGCAACATAAGCAAGATTGCGAGCGCGCTCGCCGAGCGCATGGCGCAACTCGATTCCGCTGACGCCGACGGTTATCGCGGGCGGGCGCAGAAGTTTCTGGAGCGCTGGCAACAGGCAATAACACGCTGGGAAAAAGAGGCGGCGCCCGTGAAGGGCATGAAGGTCGTTGTCTATCACAAGAACATGACTTATCTCGACGCCTGGCTGGGCATACGCGAGGTCGGCGAAATCGAGCCGAAGCCCGGCCTGCCGCCGACGACTGCACACCTCAGTGAGTTGCTGGGCCGCCTGGAAAAGGAGCCCGCTAAAGCGGTGGTGCGGGCGGCTTATAACGAGCCGCGCGCGGTGGAGTGGTTGTCGCAACAAGCGAGGATTCCAGCGGTTATGCTGCCATTTACGGTGGGCGGCACGGATAAGGCAAAAGATCTCTTCGGTTTGTTTGACGACACGATCGAGCGTTTAGTGGCGGTCGCCAAATGAATACCGGCGCGATTGATGTTCACATCCTCTGGCCGGCGTTCCTCGCTGGTATTCTCGTTACCGCAACTCACGTGCCGCTTGGCATTCAGGTGCTGAGCCGTGGCATCGTATTCATCGATCTCGCCATCGCGCAAATCGCGGGACTGGGAGTCATATGCGCTGATTGGCTCGGTTTCGAACCGCAGGGGTGGGGCGTTCAGGGCGCGGCGTTGCTTTCGGCACTCGCCGGCGCGCTGCTGCTCACCTGGACGGAGAAGCACTGGCCTGAAGTACAGGAAGCCGTGATCGGCGTGGTCTTTATACTTGCAGCAAGCGGTGCACTCATCGTGCTCGCGAGTAATCCGCACGGGGCCGAGCATCTCAAGGACTTGCTAGTCGGCCAGGTTTTATGGGTGGATCCGGGACGTCTGCCATTCGTTGCTCTGGTCTACGCCGTGATACTGGCGCTATGGTTCATGTTCGGCGGACGCTCGGGCCGGGTGCTGTTCTATCTACTGTTCGCATGTGCAGTGACTGTCTCAGTTCAACTGGTCGGCCTTTACCTCGTTTTTACAACGTTGATCGTGCCAGCACTCGCGACGCGACGGATGACTCGCGGCAGGATCGCCGCGGGTTACGTCGTAGGGATTGCAGGCTATGTGCTTGGCCTCGTGATATCCGCTCTATCGGATTGGCCGTCGGGACCGTCCATTGTCTGGGTCATGACCGCGCTGGCGATAGGCGTATTTGCACTCGGTCCGCGTTCGCGCGGCACAAGTCAGTTCGCCATTCGCCAGTAGACGACTCCGCAACCCTGGTTTACCAGGCTTGCAGTCGCGTGCGCGCGGCGCCAGCGCCGAATTCGAGGGCCGGTTTGATGAAATAATATAGGCTGGGACTCGGAACTCGTTGATGCACTCTCATTCGCACGCCCATCACCACGGACATCATCACACGCACTCGTCGCGGCTCGGCCGCGCGTTCGCGATCGGCATTGCGTTGAACATCGGTTTTGTTGCTCTGGAAGTTGTGTGCGGTCTGCTCGCAAATTCGCTCGCGCTGCTTGCGGACGCTGCGCATAATATGAGCGACGTCGTTGGTCTTGTGCTTGCGTGGGGCGCGACGGCGCTTGCGCAGCGGCCGCCCTCGGCGCGTTTCACGTATGGCTTCCGCGGGTCTACCATACTCGCCGCCCTCGCAAACGCGATGCTGCTGCTGGTTGTCACCGGCGGCATAGCGTGGGAAGCGTTGCTGCGCTTGCAGCATCCGGACCCGATCAACGAGACGCTGATGTTTTGGATCGCCTTGCTCGGTGTTGTGATTAACGGCGGCACGGCGTGGCTTTTCATGGCAGACCGCAAGTCGGACCTCAATGTGAGGGGCGCCTATCTGCACATGGCTGCGGATGCCGCCATATCACTCGGCGTTGCGCTCGCTGCGATCGGCATCTGGTATACGGGGTTCGCGTGGCTCGATCCGGCGGTAACGCTGTTGATTGTCGTTGCGATCTTTGCCGGCACTTGGGGTCTGCTGCGTGACTCGGTAAAACTCGCGCTGCATGCGGCGCCCGAGAACGTTAATCCGGCGGAAGTACGTCGCTATCTGGCGGCCTTGGGTGGCGTCGCTGAAGTGCACGATCTACATATCTGGGGCATGAGCACCACAGAGACCGCGCTAACCGTGCATCTCGTAATGCCCGGCGGCCATCCCGGTGACGCGTTTTTTCAGGACGTCGTTCGCCATATAGAGCACAACTTCCATATCGGACATACAACCATACAGATCGAAACCGGCGGCACTGCGCACCCCTGCGTGCTCGCACCGGATCATGTGGTGTAATGCAGTGGACCGCGTGTTGAATTCGCGCACGACACGCCCCATATGATCGCAAACTAACCGGTTTGCTAGCGGCGCCCGGTAGTCAAGGCAGCGAGCCGCGCCGGTGTCCTCTTTCATTTCACATTGGGTCCCACATGGAGCAATTTCACGGCACCACTATCGTATCCGCGCGCCGCGGAGCACGGGTGGCGCTGGGCGGCGACGGACAGGTCACACTCGGTAACGTAGTTCTCAAAGCCAGCGCGCGCAAGGTTCGCAGACTGCATAACGAAAAGATACTCGCGGGGTTCGCAGGCGGGACGGCCGACGCCTTCACTTTGTTCGAGCGTTTCGAGTCCAAGCTCGATAAGCATCAGGGCAACCTGCTGCGCTCCGCAGTCGAGCTCGCAAAGGACTGGCGGACCGATCGCATGCTGCGACGGTTGGAGGCGATGCTGGTCGTATGCGATGCGCAGAGTTCACTGATTATATCGGGCAACGGCGACGTGCTGGAACCCGAGCAGGGGCTCGTCGCCATCGGCAGCGGCGGCGCTTACGCGCAGGCGGCCGCACGCGCGCTGCTTGAAAATACGCCGCTGCCGCCCGAGGAAATCGTAAAGAAGGCGCTCGGCATTGCCGGCGATTTATGCATTTATACGAATCAGCAGCACACGATCGAAATACTCGAGTGAGGCGCCGCTAAAACGTTAGCTCGCGCCGCCGACCCGTTTGCGACTTCAACGCCTCACTCTGCGTCGGCGCCTGGTGACTGCACCTTCAGCACCGACATCTCACGATTGAACACATGAGCCAAATGACACCCCAGGAAATCGTCCACGAACTCGATAAACATATCATCGGACAGGACGCCGCCAAGCGCGCGGTCGCGATTGCATTGCGGAACCGCTGGCGCCGCCAGCAGGTGGCCGAGCCGCTGCGCCAGGAGATTACGCCTAAAAATATACTGATGATCGGACCCACCGGCGTTGGTAAAACGGAAATCGCACGCCGGCTGGCACGGCTCGCAGATGCGCCGTTCATCAAGGTGGAAGCGACCAAGTTTACGGAGGTTGGCTACGTCGGACGCGATGTGGACACGATCATTCGCGACCTCGTTGAAACAGCGATCAAGCAGACGCGCGAGCACGCAACCCGCAAGGTGCGCCATCAGGCGGAAGACCAGGCCGAAGAACGCATACTTGATGTGTTGCTGCCTGCAGGGCGCGATGCCGTCAGCCAGGCGAGCGAGAGCGACAATGCGACGCGCCAGAAATTTCGCAAGAAGCTGCGCGAGGGTGAACTCGATGACAAGGAAGTCGAGATCGAGGTCGTCGCGCCGCAGGCGCATATGGAAATCTTCGCGCCGCCCGGCATGGAAGACATGACTTCGCAAATTCAGGGCATGTTTCAGAATTTGGGCGGCGCACGGCGCAAGGCGCGCAAGCTGAAGGTGCGCGAGGCGATGAAGCTCCTGGTCGACGAAGAAGCCGGCAAGCTCGTGAATGACGACGATCTGAAATCCCGCGCGGTCACCAACGTCGAGCAGAACGGCATTGTTTTTCTCGATGAGATCGACAAGATCACGAGCCGCGGGGAAGCGTCGGGCGCCGAGGTTTCGCGCCAGGGTGTGCAGCGCGACTTGCTGCCGCTCGTCGAAGGGACGACGGTCTCAACGAAATACGGCATGATCAAAACCGACCACATATTGTTCATTGCGAGTGGCGCGTTCCACCTTGCAAAACCGTCCGATCTCATTCCGGAGCTGCAAGGCCGGTTTCCGATCCGGGTAGAGCTCGCCAGCTTGTCGGTCGGCGATTTTGAGCAGATCCTAACCAATACCGACGCCTGTCTTACCCGTCAGTACGAAGCGCTACTAGCTACTGAAGGGGTACAGCTCGACTTTCAGCCGACCGCAATCAAACGGCTCGCCGAGATCGCTTGGCAGGTGAACGAGAAAACGGAAAACATCGGCGCCCGCCGCCTGTACACCGTCATGGAAAAACTGCTAGAGGAAATTTCATTCGATGCGGGGAAACATACCGGCACCGTAGTCGTGGACGGCGCATATGTAGATGAGCGCTTGAAGGGGCTTGCGCAAAGTGAGGACCTTGCGCGCTACGTCTTGTAACCGGTAAGACGATAGACAAAGTGGCGCAACGAAGCCGTCGCTGCGTCAGCGCGTTATCACCATCGGCTTGATGCCGAGCGCGTCGCTGATACGGTCGGCCGCGGCGCGTGCATCGACTGAATCCTTGTAGGGTCCGGCGTGCACGCGGTAAAGGCCGTCGCGATTATATACGTGCA
>Ga0207691_10002774_pt1 | contig 17075 bp, 7 predicted proteins | sample KBSM13metaG_FD_184327 | JGI IMG/M metagenome (GOLD analysis project Ga0207691, IMG submission 184327) | Miscanthus rhizosphere microbial communities from Kellogg Biological Station, Michigan, USA - KBS M1-3 metaG (SPAdes) (version 2) | ecosystem: Host-associated > Plants > Roots > Rhizosphere >... | reverse complement strand
TTTCCAATGCATATTTGCTTGGATGCATACCAACGGTTTCTGCGAGCTATTTAGCGGCTTAAATTCAGAGATGCCCATTTAGACACACAGTAGGCCCTAAATGCCTGTCTAATAAAACTTTATATCAACCTCGCAGATTAAGATGGTCATCGCAGTCGAGCTTGGGGTGAGAACTCGCGAAATCGAACCACGATTTTCGGTAAGCAACTTCCCTCCAGTAGTTTGCATCTATTCTCACGCCGCGTCAGATGACAGTGCGTATCAAGGGGGACGGTTTGGGGATATCGCACGGTCAGTTTCACCCATAAAATCTCTTAAATCACAGCAGGAGCTCCTGGATGTCTACAACCATTGAACCGCCCGTAAGTGGGCAAGACGGCGAGGATAATTTCCCTGTCAATGGCGTGGAACCACCGATGTCGGAGTGTCTTACGACCATCCTCAGAAGTCTGAAGACGATGAAGGATGGGGACTTTAGCGTTCGCCTCCCCGTCTCCTGGACTGGATTGCCTGGCAAGATCGCCGACAATTTCAACGAAATTGTGACGGCGAATGAACAAATGGCGTTCGAACTCAAGCGGGTTGGCCAGGCTGTAGGAAAAGAAGGCAAGACGCGCGAGCGGATTCGTGTCGAGCACGGTCGTGGTGCATGGGATGACATGGAGGTTTCCGTTAACACCCTTGTCGAAGATCTGCTGCGACCGACAACCGAAGTCACTCGTGCCATTGCAGCCGTCGCGCAAGGCAACCTCACCCAGACCGTTCGTCTTGACGTGGACGGCCGCCCACTTGAAGGTGAGTTCCTGCGCTCCGCGAACATCGTCAATACAATGATTCAACAATTGGGCGTGTTCACCGCTGAAGTTACGCGCGTAGCACGCGAAGTCGGCACCGACGGCAAGCTTGGCGGCCAGGCGGTCGTACCCGGCGTAGCAGGAACTTGGAAAGATCTCACCGACTCAGTCAACTCGATGGCCTCGAATCTCACCGGCCAGGTTCGGAACATCGCCGAAGTCGCAACCGCTGTGGCAAGCGGCGACCTTTCCCGCAAAATCACCGTCGACGTCCGCGGCGAAATCCTGCAGTTGAAGGAAGCCATTAACACAATGGTCGACCAGTTGCGGTCCTTCGCCTCAGAAGTCACGCGGGTGGCTCGCGAAGTGGGTACAGATGGAAAGCTTGGTGGCCAGGCTGTAGTGCCCGGTGTTGCCGGAACATGGAAGGATCTCACAGACTCAGTCAACGCGATGGCGGGCAACCTCACGGCTCAGGTCCGTAACATCGCCGAAGTCACGACCGCCGTTGCCCGCGGTGATCTGTCCCGCAAAATCACCGTCGATGTCAAAGGCGAGATTCTTGAACTCAAAGACACCATCAATACGATGGTCGACCAGCTCAATGCATTTGCTGGAGAAGTTACGCGCGTGGCCCGCGAAGTAGGTACCGAAGGTAAACTCGGCGGGCAGGCCAGCGTGCCCGGCGTCGCCGGAACCTGGAAGGACCTCACCGACAACGTAAACTTCATGGCCGGAAACCTTACCGGTCAGGTGCGCAATATCGCTGAAGTTGCGACTGCCATCGCAAACGGAGACTTGTCACGCAAGATTACAGTCGATGTCCGCGGAGAGATCCTTCAACTCAAAGAAACGCTCAACACCATGGTGGATCAGCTGAATAGATTCGCTGGAGAAGTGACGCGAGTAGCCCGCGAAGTCGGCACCGAAGGACGCCTCGGCGGTCAGGCCAACGTCCCTGGTGTCGCGGGAACCTGGAAGGACCTCACCGACTCCGTCAACTCCATGGCCGGCAACCTCACCGCCCAGGTCCGAAACATCGCCGAGGTCACCACGGCCGTCGCGCGGGGTGACTTGTCTCGCAAGATCACCGTCGACGTCAAAGGCGAAATTCTCGAACTCAAAAATACCATCAATACGATGGTTGACCAGCTCAACGCATTCGCCGGCGAAGTTACTCGCGTCGCACGGGAGGTCGGCACTGATGGTAAGTTGGGTGGCCAGGCACAAGTATCTGGGGTTGCGGGGACGTGGAAGGACCTAACCGATAACGTCAACTTCATGGCGTCCAACCTGACCGGCCAGGTCAGAAACATTGCCGAAGTCGCGACAGCGGTTGCGCGCGGCGATCTCTCCCGCAAGATCACCGTCGATGTAAAGGGCGAAATCCTCGAGCTTAAAGACACGCTAAATACTATGGTGGACCAGCTCAACGCGTTCGCAGGTGAAGTAACTCGTGTCGCGCGCGAAGTTGGTACAGACGGAAAGCTCGGTGGTCAGGCGCAGGTCCCTGGCGTTGCGGGCACATGGAAGGATCTAACAGATTCGGTCAACTCAATGGCCTCAAACCTCACCGGCCAGGTGAGGAACATCGCCGAGGTTTCGACAGCGATTGCAACCGGAGACCTTTCCAAGAAGATTACGGTGAACGTCAGTGGCGAAATCCTGTTGCTGAAGGAAACCATCAACACGATGGTCGACCAGCTCAATCGGTTCGCAGGCGAAGTCACGCGCGTTGCTCGCGAAGTGGGCACCGAAGGGCGCCTTGGTGGTCAGGCAAACGTTCCCGGTGTGGCCGGCACATGGAAGGATCTCACTGACTCGGTCAATTCCATGGCCGGCAACCTGACCGCTCAGGTTCGAAACATTGCCGAAGTCACTACCGCTGTTGCTCGCGGCGACTTGTCCCGCAAGATCACCGTCGACGTCAAAGGCGAGATCCTCGAACTTAAGAACACCATCAATACGATGGTGGACCAGCTCAACGCATTCGCCGGCGAAGTCACCCGCGTTGCGCGTGAGGTCGGCACCGACGGAAAACTCGGCGGCCAGGCGCAAGTGCCCGGAGTCGCCGGAACGTGGAAGGATCTCACGGACTCCGTCAATTTCATGGCCGGCAACCTTACGGCCCAGGTCCGAAACATCGCTGAAGTTGCTACCGCCATCGCGAACGGTGATCTTTCACGCAAGATCACGGTCGATGTGCGCGGCGAAATTTTACAGCTTAAAGAGACCCTCAACACGATGGTCGAGCAGCTTCGATCCTTCGCTGCCGAAGTTACACGCGTCGCTCGCGAAGTCGGCTCCGAGGGTCGTCTCGGTGGTCAAGCCAATGTGCCTGGTGTGGCTGGAACGTGGAAGGATCTCACCGACTCGGTCAACGCCATGGCTGGAAATCTTACGGCCCAGGTCCGAAACATCGCTGAAGTCACCACCGCCGTCGCCCGCGGCGACCTGTCACGAAAAATCACCGTCGATGTGAAGGGCGAAATCCTCGAGCTCAAAGACACCATCAATACGATGGTCGACCAGCTCAACGCGTTCGCAGCCGAAGTTACACGCGTCGCCCGTGAAGTCGGTACAGACGGAAAACTCGGTGGCCAGGCTGTCGTCTCCGGTGTAGCGGGAACGTGGAAAGATCTTACAGATAACGTCAACGTGATGGCCGCAAACCTGACGGAACAAGTTCGTGGCATTGTCAAGGTCGTCACCGCTGTTGCGAACGGTGCTCTCACGCAGAAACTCACGGTAAACGCCAAAGGCGAAGTCGCCGCGCTTGCAGAAACCATCAACAACATGACCGACACTCTTGCGACCTTTGCCGATCAAGTGACGACCGTAGCCCGCGAGGTTGGCGTTGAAGGTCGGCTCGGCGGACAGGCAAACGTCCCGGGTGCGGCCGGCACCTGGAAAGATCTCACCGGAAACGTCAACTTGCTCGCGGACAACCTCACAAACCAGGTACGCGCGATCGCCGAAGTGGCGACCGCTGTCACCAAGGGCGACCTTACCCGTTCTATTCAGGTCGAAGCTCGTGGCGAAGTGGCTGAACTGAAGGACAACATCAACACGATGATTGACAACCTTCGCCTCACCACCGATCGCAACACCGAGCAGGACTGGTTAAAAACCAACCTGGCCCGGTTCACCGGCATGTTGCAAGGCCAGCGTGATCTCGCGACGGTAGGAAGAATGTTGCTTTCCGAACTCGCGCCACTGATCAACGCACAGCAGGGTGTCATCTACCAAATGGGCGGCGACTCCGCCACGGCAGAGAGCAGCCTTGTGCTCCTCTCCACCTTCGCAGACACTCCTGAAGGCTATGTAAAAGAAGTCAGAATTGGAGAGGGCTTGATTGGCCAGTGTGCAGCCGAGAAACGACGCATGCTCATCACAGAATTGCCAAAGAAGACAGCTCCGATTCGCTCTGGACTCTTCAAAGCAGTACCCAAGAATGTGATAGTCTTGCCGGTTCTGTTCGAAGATCGCGTAAAGGCGGTCATTGAGCTGGCCAGCCTGGGTGGTTTCACCGCATCGCATTTGGCCTTCCTCGAGCAGCTCACCGCCAGCATCGGCATCGTACTCAACTCCATTGAAGCCACGATGCAGACCGAAGGTCTGCTGAAGCAATCGCAGCAACTGGCCACAGAACTGCAAACTCAACAGAAAGAATTGCAGCAAACTAACGAACAGCTTGCGCAAAAGGCGCAGCAACTCGCCGAACAGAATTACGAAGTGGAACGCAAGAACCAGGAAATCGAACAGGCCCGCCGTGCTCTTGAAGAGAAGGCCAGAGAATTGGCCCTTACCTCAAAGTACAAATCCGAATTCCTCGCCAACATGTCGCACGAACTGCGTACCCCACTCAACAGTATTCTGGTCCTTGGCCAACAACTCGCGGAAAACCCGGACGGCTCGCTCAATTCGAAACAGGTTGAATTCGCGCGCACCATTCACGGCGCAGGAACTGATCTGCTAAACCTCATCAGCGACATTCTCGATCTTTCCAAGATCGAATCCGGAACCGTTTCAGTCGAAGCCGAAGAGATTTTCTTCGGTTCCCTGCTCGAAACTGTCGCTCGTCCCTTCCGTCACGAAGCTGAGAATCGCAAACTGACCTTCGAAGTAAACAACGATCCTCATATGGGGCGCAGCCTTGTCACTGACTCCAAGCGCCTCCAGCAGGTCCTCAAAAATCTGCTCTCCAACGCATTTAAATTCACAGAACAGGGATCCGTTCGGTTATCGATTTCATCCGCCCTAAGTGGATGGACACACGATCATCCGATCTTGAGTGGTGCCGGCTCAGTCATTTCATTCCAGGTTTCCGATACTGGCATCGGGATCCCACCTGAAAAGCAACGCATCATCTTTGAAGCCTTCCAACAGGCGGATGCAGGAACGAGCAGAAAGTATGGTGGAACAGGCCTGGGCCTTGCCATCAGCCGCGAATTAGCGAACTTGCTTGGTGGGGAAATACAGCTAAAGAGCATCCCTGGAAAAGGCAGTACCTTTACTCTCTATCTTCCCCAGACCTACGTCGGTCCCGCTTCTCCAACGGTTGCTAAAGTTGAGAAGCCCGGTGGCACAATCGCAACCCCAGTATTTCTGGCCACCGTAGCAGCAGCTGAACAGGAAGCACGCATTGAAGACGATCGCAACAATCTCAATGATGGCGATGCTATTTTGCTGATCGTTGAAGATGATCCGCATTATGCGCGTGTCCTCTGCGATCTTTCCCGCGACCACGGTTTTAAGGTACTCTGCGCGATGACTGGCACCGAGGCGCTTTCGTTGGCCCGCGAATTTCGCCCGACTGCGATCTCTCTCGACGTCCTTCTGCCCGACATGCTCGGTTGGACGGTATTGAATCACTTGAAGCAGGATCCGAGAACCCGCCATATTCCCGTTCAGATGTTGACCTTGGATGAGGACAGACATCACGGCCTCTCGCGCGGCGCCTTTGCCTTCGTCACCAAGCCGACGTCCACGGAGGAGCTGAACGCCGCTCTCAATCGAATTCGTGAATACTCACAGCCTCGCCGCAAACGCCTCCTAGTGGTCGAAGATAACCCTGCGGAGCAGCTCAGTACGAGGGAACTTCTTTGGCACGAAGACATCGACATCGATGTTGTCGATTCGGGCGCCTCGGCTCTTGAAGCCCTCGACCACACAGGCTACGACTGCATTGTCCTTGATCTGCGCCTGCCCGATATGACGGGATTTGAGGTTCTTGAACAGCTCCGCGACAATCCAAAGCTTAAGGACCTGCCTGTCGTCGTGTTTACCGGAAGAGATCTGACTGCGGAAGAAGACGCCCAGTTGCATACCCTGGCCCGCAGCGTCGTGGTCAAAGACGTGGAATCTCCAGAACGACTGCTCGATGAAACCGCACTGTTCCTGCACCGCGTGGTCGCGGAGTTGCCAAAAGAGAAGCAGCAGATGCTCGACCGATTGCACCAGTCTGATGAGGCTTTGGCTGGGCTCAAGGTGCTCGTCGTCGATGACGATGTGAGGAATATTTTCGCGTTGAGCAGTGTCCTTGAACGTCGCGGTATGACGGTGCTCTCGGCCGGGACAGGCCGCGAAGCGATTGAAACCATTGAGTCCATACCAGATTTGGCAATCGTGTTGATGGATATCATGATGCCAGAAATGGATGGTTATGAGACGATGCAGGTAATTCGTCAAAATCCATCGTTGCGACGTTTGCCCATCATTGCCCTGACAGCGAAGGCGATGAAAGGGGACCGGGAGAGATGCCTTGAGGCTGGCGCTTCGGAGTATCTGGCAAAGCCCGTAAACACCGAACAACTACTTTCCGCGCTGCGCATGTGGCTGCACCGCTAATTGCATTCTGATAGGTGCAGTCAGGAGATCGTTTGATGACGTCAGACTCGAAAGTAAACATCTTGATGGTCGATGACCAGCCGGCCAAACTCCTAAGCTATGAAGTCATTCTCGCCGAACTTGGCGAGAACCTCATCAAGGCAAGCTCCGCAAGTGAAGCACTCAGCATCCTGCTGAAGAATGACATTGCAGTAGTCCTGATGGACGTCAGCATGCCGGATCTTGATGGGTTCGAACTTGCGGATGTGATTCGGCAGCACCCTCGATTTCAACGAACTGCAATCATCTTTATCTCGGGCGTTCACCTCACAGATTCAGACAAGATTCAAGGCTATCGAAGCGGTGCAGTCGACTACATCTCTGTCCCCGTCATCCCCGAAGTCTTGCGTGCCAAGATCAGCATCTTCGTCGAGTTGCATAGAAAAACGAGGATGCTCGAAATGCTCAACAATGAGCTTGAACAGCGAGTTGCGGCTCGCACAGAAGAGTTGAAGCAAAGTGAGGAACAATTCCGCACACGCGCAGAACTGCTCGACCTCGCGACCGAAGCAGTCATCGTCCGCGACCTGAGCGGTGCGATTCAGTTCTGGAATGCCGGCGCAGAGTGCCTCTATGGATGGAACCGCGATGAAGTCCTCGGAAAAGACATCCATATTCTTCTGCGAACCGTCTTCCCGGTCTCGCGAGAAGCAACTGAAGCTGCCCTGCGAGATCGAAAGAGCTGGCATGGAAACCTTCTCCAGAGGACCAAGGATGGATCCGAAATCATCGTCGCTAGTCGAAAGACGATGAAGCACGAGACCGATGCGATTCTCGAGGTAAACCGGGACATCACCGCTCAAACTCTAGCGGAGGAAGCGCTCCGCGAAAATGAGAAGCTGGCCGCGATGGGGCGCGTGGCCGGCATTATCGCCCACGAGATCAACAATCCGTTGGCGGCAATCACAAATCTCTTTTATCTGCTGCGCAATCATCCATCTCTCGATGATGAGGCTCGCCATTGCGCCACGCTTGCCGAACAGGAATTGCAACGTGTCTCGCACATCACGCGCCAGACTTTAAGTTTCTACCGGGAATCGAAGACCCCGATCGCAGTACTTGTAACGGAGTTGCTCGACGACGTGATTGGCCTTCAAGAGCGCGGGCTGCACGCCAGTCACATCACTGTTCAAAAGCAGTACTACTCTCCTTCGGTGATTCATGGATTTCCCGTTGAGCTTCGACAGATTTTCCTGAATCTAATCGGAAATGCCATTCAAGCGATGCCCAGCGGAGGCATTCTCCGCCTTTCAGTACGCGAAGGAATTGACTGGGTAGCGCAAAGGCGCGGGGTTGCAGTTTCCATCATCGATAACGGGATCGGTATACAGCCACAAGATGCGAAAAGGCTCTTTGAACCTTTCTTCAGCACAAAATCCACAAAGGGAACCGGTCTCGGCCTCTGGATTAGCAAGGGCATCGCGCAGAAGTATGATGGCCGCATTTCCTTCCGGAGCTATCGCCGCGAAGGAACCTGTATCACCTGTTTCCGAGTCTTCCTGCCGACCAGCGGCGCGTTCAATATCGCTTCAAACGAGGTTGCTGCACAAAGTCACGAGATGGCGCCAAATGGATACATCGCGGCCATGCAACATGCATAATCCGTCTTAGTTCGGTTAAGAAGGACGACTGAACTGATCTTGGTTGCCCCCCAGGGATTCGAACCCCGATATGCTGCTCCAGAGGCAGCTGTCCTAGCCGTTGAACGAGGGGGCAACAAGCGCGAAAGCGGACGATCTTGCAGCCGGATTGGCCCATGCCACAGCAGAATGCCCGACACTGAAAGCCAACATTTTCATCATAAGGGTAAATAACTGCCCGGTCAAACCACACCGCATCCGTCGTCCAGCTCTCAAATCGTTGCTTTTACTCCTCTCGAAGCACCTCGAGCGGGCGCAAACCAAGGATTCGGTAGCTCGCAATCCACCCGGTCGCCGTAGCCAGCACCGCGGTTCCCACAAGCGAAAAAATGGTGGCATACCAATCGATTCGAAACCCCACCTCGAGTTTGCGTAGCAGCACTTGTGTCAGCAAATTCGCAAACACGACTCCCACCGATCCTGCTAGCAATCCAAGCACGCTGAACTCCACGCTGAATGTTCTTACGATCCGCATTCGCGTCGCGCCCAGCGTCTTCAAAACTACAGCCTCGCGCATCCGCCTGAATCGCGCACTCGCAATGCTCGACGCCAAAATCATCAGACCCGCCAAAATTGAAAAGCCCGCCAGGAACCTCACCACGAACGTGATCTGTTCCACCACGCTCTCGATTCGATCCAGCACATCGGCGAGGTTGATCACTGTGACAGTCGGATAGGCCGCAAACAGTGCCCTCTCCATCGCTGCCACTTGTTTCGGATTTATGTGGGCTCCTCCGTACCACGTCGCTTGTGCATCCTTCAATTGTCCTGAAGGCAACATGAACGCAACCCGCGCTCCAAGATGCTGACCGTCTGCGCGATAAATCGCCGCTATCTTCAAAGTGCGTAAGCGCCCCGCGGCTTCCAACTCGACGGTAGAACCAACGCCAACGCGCAGCCTCTGGGCTGTGCCCTCACCGATCGCCATCACCGAAGCGCTCGGATCGGTCCACCACTTTCCCTGGATCACCTTGTCGCCCGCAGGCGCGGTATCAGCCCAACTCAGTTCAGCATTCTCCAGCATTCTACGCGGGAAATGCTGTTCCTCCTTGATTTTGTCCAGAGACTTTCCATTCAGAGAAATGAAGCGCCCCTGTACAACTGGAAGCAAATCCAACGCCTGGCTTACTCCAGCCTGGTGCTGAAAGAACTCCTTAACGCCGGCGACCTCATCGGTCGTCACATCGATCAAGAAGACATTCGGCAACTTCGGCGAGGCGGTCTCGCGCAAATCGCGCAACAACGTTCCTTGCATCAAAAAGACGGCCAAAATCAGCATTACACCGGTACCGAGGGACGCCATCACTGCCGCAGACTGGTTTCCGGGCCGATAGAGGTTAGCCAGTCCATGACGCAGTGATGACGGCAATCGCAGCCTCACCCTGTTCAAGACAAGCCGAAGCACCCACAGCGTTATCGCAGCCAGAATCAAAAGGACGATAAGCGCGACGAAGAAGAGAAAGGCGAACCAGCCACCCACCTTTGCGGAGTCTGACAATCCCCATGCAATTCCTCCCAGAGCCACGACGACAAGCGCGGCAAGCCCTACCTGCAATCGCCGTGACCACCAAAGTGCAATCCGCCCGCGAATCCCCGCCGGTCCCTGTTCGACAAGCCGCCGCAATACCAACACCGGCCGAACGCCGCGCACATCAAGGAGCGGTGGCAGACAAAACAGAAGTGTTGTAAGCAGTCCTGTTCCCAATCCTGCCGCAACAGAGCGCCATGGAAATTGCATCACGGTATGCACCGGCAACAGCTTTCCAAACACAGCCGGCAGCATCGCCATTACCGCCACGCCGGCGCCCACACCAACTAGCCCGCCGGCTAGCCCCAGGCCGAGTGTCTGCAGCAGAAAAATCCGCAGCAAATCTGCCGACCGAGCTCCCAGGGCCTTCAGTATCGCCAGCATATCCATCCGTTGCTCAAGATGCGCATGCATCGCCATTGCCACGCCGATAGCTCCCAACACCATCGCCACGAGGCAAATCAAACTCAGAATCGCCGTCGCATTGTCCAGTCCCTGGCTGAGGGCTGGATTCCCTTCCTTGAAATCCATCACCTGCGCATCAGGCAGAACGTCTTCCACCTTCTTGCGCACCGACTTCTCATCTGCGCCCGCTGGCAGCTTCATCAACATTCTCTGCGCGGCCCTGCTGCCGGGCGCAATCAGTTCAGTCCGATTCAGAGCTTCGCGTGAAATCATCACTCTCGGCCCCATCCCTGCTCCTGCCGAAACCCGATCCGGTTCCTGCCGCAGCACGGCTGCAATCTTGAAGTTGCGTCCGCCCAGTCGCAGCGTCTGACCAACATGGGCATTCAGCCGAATGAGAAACTCCTCCGCCACAACGGCGGAATCGCCCTCGAGCGCCTGTTGCAATGTGATCGCTGGCTCCAGCGTCGCCTTTCCATAAAACGGATATGTCGCCGGATCGACGGCCTTCAATGAGACCAGCAGTGGCACAGGGTCGGGCGGAACGGAAGCCATCGAAACAGTCTCGGTGACCCAGGTCGATTGGCCGCCCTGCCCCGCCTGGCCCATCGCTGCAATCTTCTTCTGCTCTTCCGCAGTGGGTTGTCTGAAGATGCGCGCACTCAAGTCGCCCGCCATCAACGAACGGGCCTCAGTGGTTAAAGTGCGTCTGAAGCTCTCACTAAATCCGCGCACGCCGACCAGCGCCGCGACTCCCACCGCAACCGACAACACCACAAAGCCAAACTTGCCCGGCGCGGACTTCAAATCTCGCCACGCAATCGCGGCTGCTCTCTCCCAACTCAGTGCGCGCTTAGCCATGAGTGCGTTGTCCTACGCTTGAGACAATCTCCGCCATCGAGGGAAGCGTATCTTCTACCACCAGCCCATCTCGAAGAACGATCTTTCGATCTGCGCGGCTTGCCACTTCTGCATCGTGCGTCACCAACACAAGTGTGGCTCCCGCGTGGCTGTTCCGTTCCAGCAGCAGGTCCAGCACCAGCCGCCCGTTTGCTGAATCGAGATTACCCGTCGGTTCATCTGCCATCACAATCGGTGGATTCACGACGAAGGCACGAGCAAGCGCCACGCGTTGCTGCTCGCCCCCCGAGAGCTGCACCGGATAGTGCTCCATCCGCTCTCCGAGCCCTACGGCCTCAAGCAACGAACGCGCTTGCTTTATCCCATTCCCTTCCACATTTAATTCAAACGGCAACAGCACATTCTCAAGCGCAGTTAACGTCGAGATCAATTGGTACGACTGAAAGACGAATCCGATTTTGCGTCCCCGCACCTCAGCGAGTTCCGTCTCTGCCAGATTATGAATCGGGGTTCCGTCGAGCCAGATTTCACCGGTGCTCGGCGTGTCAAGCCCAGCCAAAAGACCCAGGAGCGTGCTCTTGCCGCTACCACTCGCGCCCACGATCGCGACAAACTGCCCCGCAGGAATACTCAAGGAGATTCCCTTGAGAATCTCCACCCGCCGTGAGCCGTTTTGAATCCACTTCTTAACGTCCCGAACCTCAATCACTCAGCCATCCTCCACACCATCTACGTCTTTGACCGTGCGCCCGTTCCCCGTGCGCCCCTTACACTATCTATGTGGACGTTTCCCGCCGGATTATCGTTTCTTTTTGCCTCTGTCTGCTCGCCTGCCCCCTGTTCGCGGCGGACCGCCCCCTCATCGTTTGCTACGGCGACAGCATTACTGCAGGCTACGGCCTCACAGCCGGCCAGTCCTTCCCCGATGCCCTTCAAAGAGATCTCGACAAGCTTGGCTACCATTACACAGTATCGAATCGCGGGACCAGCGGTGCTACCACCAAGGACGCCGTTGCCAACCTTCGCTCTATTCTCCAGCTTCATCCCGCCATTGTGATCGTGGAATTCGGTGGCAACGATGGGCTTCGTGGTGTGCCTCCGGACCAAACGCGTCGCAATCTGGACACGGTTCTCACCGCTTTGGACGGCGCGAAGATCAAGGTGCTGCTGGCCGGAATCACACTTCCGCCCAATTACGGGCGAGATTACATCGCGTCCTTCGATAAAGTCTTCAGCGACCTCGCCGCCAAGCATCGCAGTGCCTTTGTGCCAATGATCTACAAAGATCTCGTCAGCGTTCCCAACACCATTCAGCCCGACGGCATACACCCAACAGCCAAAGGGTCAGAGATAATCGCAAAGACCCTCTTGCCCGCCCTCCAGCCGCTTTTAAAGAAATAGCGTTATGCCTGCAAATCGGCCATCTCTTCGGGACGTGACATCAGACCTAAGGGCGCCGGATGGCTAAAGACCAATATTTGCTCGTACAGCAATTCGCAGCCGCTTGTTTTCCGCCTCCAGTTCTTCGAGGCGACGACGCATCGGTTCCAGAATCTTCGCAAGCTCCTGCTGAGAGTATCGAGCAGTAATGTGCTGCGGGCAATTCCAGTCAAACGCCTCAACTTGTATCAACAGAGCGCGTTCCACGGGTGACATCTCCCCCGGCATTCGAAGGGTTTCGATGAGCCTTTGTGCGTCCGCATCTCCTTCGTGTATTTTGGCTCGCCCCAGAATCTTCAACCGGCTTTGGTTCGGATAGTCCATCAGGAATAAGGCAACACGATCGTCGTGTAGCAGATTTCCAGTGCTTATATATTGCTTGTTGCCTCTGAAATCTGCGAAACCTATTGTCCGCTCGTCGAGAACGTGAAGGAAACCAACAGGCCCGCCTCGATACTGAACGTAAGGCCAGCCGGTTTCCGTAACCGAAGCCATGTAAAAGCCATCGCGTTCGCCGATGAAAGCCTGCTCAGCTTCGCCCAGACGATCTCCGCGGTCTGCCGACTGTTCTACTCGTTCGTAGAGGTGCCTGCTTCCGTGTTCTTCCTGTTGCTCTTTTACGAGCGGAGTAAAGGCAAGTTCAGCAAAGCGGCGGCCCATGGGCCCTCCCTCGAATTTACACAGACCTGATTAGGATGACAGGAGGTGCTAATAAGCTTCAGGAACGCACGGGAAATGACACTTTGCCGATTTCAGCCGGCTCTGTTATGAAAGAACACGCCTGGATTGCAAGGCCAAAACGAGCCGACAGCGGAGGTAATCCCTTTCATGCCGCAAACGAGATTTCCAATCATCGTGGCTGTCCTTCTTGCAGCATCTCTTACTCCCTCGCACGCTCAGCCTGGCGCAAGTATTTCCGATTTGCGTACCGGCTTCATGAATCCCCCCGACTCAAGCCGCATCATGATGCGCTGGTGGTGGTTCGGACCGGCTGCTACACGTGAGGAGATAACAGCGGAGCTGCAGCAAATGAAGGCCGCGGGCATCGGCGGAGTCGAGATCGCAAATCTGTACGCGCTCGCGCTAGATGACTCTTCGACCGGGTTTCGCAACACACCGTATTTGTCACAGGAACACATCGACACGCTACGCTTTGCTGCTCAGGAAGCCCGCCGCCTGGGACTTCGCATCGACGTCACTTTGGGCAGCGGCTGGCCTTTCGGCGGTCCTCACATACCTATTTCCGAAGCTGCCGGCAAACTTCGCATTGAATCGAGCGTCATTGAACCCGGCGAAACATCCGCCTCAGCGCCGTTTATTGACACTGGCGAAGAGTTGATATCGGCATACCTGATCAACAGCTCGGCCTCAGCTGAGGAGGTCGCTCGCGCAGAACCTCTCTCTTCGCCCGTTTCCGGCCGGTATTCGTTCACGTCAGCCTCCAAGCAGCGGAAGTTGATCTCCTTTGTCTCCAGCCGATCGGGCATGATGGTTAAGCGGCCTTCGGTCGCGGCGGCAGGTTTTGTCCTCGATCACTACGACCGCGCGGCCACCGAAAATCACCTTCACGCAGTTGGCGATGTCCTTCTCTCTGCATTCGGCGACCAACCACCCAACGCCGTTTTCAGCGACAGCCTGGAAGATTACGGATCCGACTGGAGTCCTGCGCTCCTTAAGGAGTTTGAGCGGCGACGGGGTTATGATCTTCGTCCTCATCTGCTCGCGCTCGTCATGAATGCTGGACCGGATACCGCCGCAATTCGCAATGATTGGGGCAGAACGCTCACAGAGATGGCCGATGATAACTTCCTCAAGCCCATGGAAACGTGGGCTAAGGAGCACAAGACTCAACTGCGTTCCCAGACTTATGGATTCCCTCCCGTCACGCTCTCGAGCAACCGGCTTGTGGACCTGCCGGAAGGCGAGGGCAAGGCGACCTTTGAAATGTGGCGGGAATTCTCCGATACCCGCTGGGCTGCCTCCGCAGGCCATCTCTTTCATCGACCCGTGATCTCATCGGAAACATGGACCTGGCTACACTCGCCCGCGTTTCGTGCCACGCCTCTGGACATGAAAGTTGAGGCAGATCTGCATTTCCTGCAAGGCATCAATCAGCTTGTAGGTCACGGGTGGCCCTATTCTCCCCAGTCGGCCACCGAGCCGGGCTGGCGGATGTATGCTGCCGCTGCGCTCGATGCGCATAACCCATGGTTCTTCGCAATGCCCGACCTGACCCGCTATCTGCAGAGAATCAGCTTCGCGCTGCGCCAAGGAGAGCCCGCCAATGACGTCGCGCTTCTGCTGCCGAATGATGATGTGTGGGCATCGTTCAAAGCGCAAATGAAGAAGCAATCGTCGCCAACAAGTGCTGCAGGCTTTGACGAAACGGGATCAAATGTAAGCGTCGATGAGTCGATGGACAACGTGCTTGGGAAGAAGATCATAGCTCAGGTTCTCGATGTCGGGTTCAATCTCGATTTCATCGACGCTGACGCCATCGATAGCATCGGCATTCCCTACCGCGTGCTGATTCTGCCTGCCATCGAGCGGTTGCCCGTCGCGACTTACGAGAAGATTGCTGCATTCGCCCATCGAGGCGGCATCGTGATAGCAACGCGCCGCTTGCCTGCTTCTCCTCCTGGATTAATGCATGCTGAACAGCAATCAACCCAAATTAAAGAGCTGTCTCGATCGCTGTTTTATGGAGAAAAACCGCCGGCGCATTTTCTTCAGGACGAGACCACCCTGGGTGCTGAGTTAGTGAAAGATGCGGCGCCCGACATGGCATTATCTCCGGCAACTCCGGAAATCGGGTTCATCCATCGAAAGTTCTCCAGAGCCAATCTGTACTTCGTGGCCAACACCTCGAATGAGTCAAAGCATGTACGGGCACAATTCCGAGACACAGCAAAATATGCGGAAATGTGGGATGGCTTCAGCGGCGATTCTTCTGGCATTCCCGATCCACGGAACATCGAACTGGATCTCGCGCCCTATGAATCGCGGATTATCTTTTTCTCGGATTCAGCAACCGCGCCTCTCCAACACGCGCAGCCCCCACAGCGTCAAACAGTTTTGGCCGACCTGTCGCAGCAGTGGAGGGTGAAGCTCGACGGACTTGGCATTTCCATAGACATGGATCACCTCGCATCATGGAGCGACAATCCAAAAACCAAGTACTATTCAGGTCTCGCAACATATCAGAAGACATTCAATCTGACGCCCGCATACCAGCGTAAGGGGGCGCGGATCCTTCTCGATTTTGGCAACGGCACGAGGCAGCCTCTTCCCTCTCCGCCGGGGGAGCATAACATGAAGGCTTACATTGAACCGCCCGTACGTGAGGCAGCTCAAATCTACGTCAATGGAAAACTCGCTGGAGTAGTGTGGCGTCCGCCCTTCCGCATCGACATCACCACTTACATTCGTGAAGGCACAAACGAGCTGCGCGTGATCGTTGGCAACACTGCAATCAACGCGCTCGCCGGCCAACATCTCCCGGACTATAGACTGCTTCGAGCTCGCTACGGCCTACTCTTTGTCCCGCAAGGCATGGAGAACCTCCAACCATTGCCATCCGGCATGCTCGGTCCAGTTACGCTAATCGAATCGAGCCCCTCAAAGTAGTTTCAGTCCCGTCGCTTAGTGGCTAACTGAGGCAAAGTCCCATCCGCCTCACGAGTCCTGTCCTCGGATTCGCTGCGATAACCACCGACGGCCCATTGTCTTATCAGATTGTGACAACGAATACATCCCTACCTTCACCGACAGGCATATAGGAACTGGACGAGGGTTGTGTCCGTATCAATCCGTATTCCAATCGGTCTTGTTAAAGAGAAAGGGACTCGTATGCGTGCTAGAACTGGTCTCCTTGTGAGTATTGCCTTCCTACTTTCCATCGCGTCACTTGCGTCAGGCCAGGACATCACCACAAAGGCCGACGAATATCTCACTACCTGGGCTCATCAAGGGCGCTTCTCTGGTGCAGTCCTCATTGCGAAGGGTGACAAAGTCCTGCTTCGCAAGGGCTACGGCATGGCCAATTTCGAGCAGAACGTGCCGAACACCCCAGAGAGTGTCTTCCGCATCGGGTCAATCACCAAGTCGTTCACGGCACTGAGCATCCTGCAACTCGAAGAAAAAGGAAAGCTGAAGGTCAATGATCCCGTGGTGAAGTACATCCCCGAGTTGCCGAAAGCATGGGACGCGATCACAATTCACCAGTTGCTCTGCCACAAGTCCGGCATTCCCGACTTCATCAACGGAAAGGCATACAGCGATTTCAGCGACAACCAACACGTCGAAAACGCTCTCAAGGAATACTCCGACAAACCACTGCTCAGTCAGCCCGGAGCAACGATGCGCTACAGCAACGCCGGCTACATTCTTCTTGGCAGAATCATCGAAAAGGTCTCTGGGCAATCCTACGAGGACTATCTCGCCGAAAATATCCTGCGCTCCGTCGGAATGACTCATATAGCCTACGACTATGTCGCTCCTCTCGTATCGAATTGCACC
>Ga0207691_10002773_pt1 | contig 17075 bp, 11 predicted proteins | sample KBSM13metaG_FD_184327 | JGI IMG/M metagenome (GOLD analysis project Ga0207691, IMG submission 184327) | Miscanthus rhizosphere microbial communities from Kellogg Biological Station, Michigan, USA - KBS M1-3 metaG (SPAdes) (version 2) | ecosystem: Host-associated > Plants > Roots > Rhizosphere >... | reverse complement strand
GACCTGGTAGCGGATACCCTTGTCGACACCCTGATAGTAGCCCCACGGCCGATAGATGCGGCGGTGCTCCACCGCCTCGCGCCGGTTCTGGCTTTTCAGTTCCTCCACCAACGCCTTGACGTTCTCGGCCTTGTCGCGCGCTGCGACCAGCACGGCGTCACCGGTCGCGATCACGACCGCATTGTCGATGCCGATCACGGCGGTCAGCATGCTGTCTTCCGAGCGCACCAGATTGTTGCGGCTGTCGAGTACGACGGCCGGGCCGGATACGGCGTTACCGGCCGCGTCGTGGTCGAGATTCTCCCATACGGCATCCCAGCTTCCGACGTCCGACCAGCCCATGTCTGCCGGGACGACGGCAGCGAGCGAGGTACGCTCCATCACCGCATAGTCGATGGACTTCTTCGGCGCGCGGCCGAACGGTTCGGCGGCGAGCCGCAGGAAGTCGAGGTCCTGGGTCATCTGGGCGACAGCGGCACGCGCAGCCTCCGCCATCGCGGGCTCGAAGCGCGTGATCTCGTCGAGCATCACGTCGGCGCGGAACATGAAGTTGCCGCTGTTCCAAAGGTAATGCTCGGCGACGTAGCGCGCCGCAGTCGCGGCATCCGGCTTTTCGACGAAGGCTTCGACCGCCAGCACCGCCGCACCGTCGAGTTTCGCGCCGGGGTGGATGTAGCCGTACTGCGTCGCGGGCGCGGTTGGCCGGATGCCGAACGTCACGATGCGCCCTTCGGCAACGGCGTTCGCGGCTGTGCGGCAGGCGGCGATAAATTCATCCGGCTTGCGCACCACATGGTCGGCTGCGAGCACCAGCACGACAGCCTTCGGACCGCGTTGCGCCGCGAGCGCGGCCGCGACCGCGACCGCGGGACCGGAATCGCGCCGCGCAGGCTCCAGCACGATGTCGGCCTCGACGCCGATTTCGCGCAGTTGCTCGGCCACGATGAAACGGAAATCCGTATTGGTGATCACGATCGGCCGCGCGAACAGCGCGGGATCGGCGATACGCGCGAGCGTCTGCTGGAAAGTCGAGCGCTCGCCGATCAGCGGCACGAACTGCTTGGGCATGCTTTCGCGCGATACCGGCCACAGCCGCGTGCCGGCGCCGCCGCACATCAGAACCGGGATCAGCGAGTGCGAATTGACGGCCATGCGGCTTCCGCGACCTTTTTCTCAGGCACCGAGCGCGCCTCATCTAGCATTTATCCTTTGATTTTCAATCTTTTGCTCACCCGGCGCCCTTGCGCGGATGCGAGTGGCTTGTGACATTCGGGAGGGCGCAGGGGGCAAGAAATGACGTTTCCGTCCAAGAACGACCTGACGATCTGCTTCGCACACGTCGCCTACCGCATGGCCGACCGCTTCGCGGCGCGCAACACCGGCATCAAGCACTACCAGGTCAATTCTCTGGAAGAACTGACCGTGCGCATCGCGGACGCGGACGTGGTCAGCGTCTCGATGATGTGGCGCAACAATTTGATCGCGCGCGCGCCGAAGCTCAAATTCATTCAGTCGATCAGCGCCGGCACCGACCAGTATCAGCGCGACGCGCTCAAAGCCGCGGGCATCCGGCTTGCGAGCGCGCAGGGCGTGAATGCGCGCGCGGTCGCCGAGCACGGGATGTCGCTGATCCTTGCGATGTCGCGCCAGCTCCATTTCGCCCGCGACAATCAGGCAAAACATCACTGGCGCGGGATGATCTCCGACCTGAGCAAGCGTGAGGACGAGCTCGGCGGCAAGACGCTGCTGATCGTCGGTCTCGGCCGCATCGGCTCGCATCTTGCCGGCCTGGCGAAGGCGTTCGGCATGCGCGTGATCGGCACGAAGCGCGATCCGGGTTCAGGCGGCGCGAACGCGGACGATGTGTTCTCGAACGGGCGGCTCGGCGAGGTTCTGCCGCTTGCGGATTTCGTCGCGCTCACCTGTCCGCTGACTCCGCAGACCGAGGGGTTGATCAACGCGCAGACGCTCGCGCTGATGAAGCCGTCAGCGTTTCTCATCAATTTGGCGCGCGGCAAGGTCGTGGACGAGCCCGCGCTGATCGCGGCGCTCAACGAAGGGCGCATCGCTGGCGCAGGGCTCGACTGCGCGGTCGAGGAGCCGCTGCCGGCTGCGTCTCCGCTGTGGGACATCCCCAGCGCACTGATTACGCCGCACACGGCGGGCGAGACGCGCAGTTACGAGGACAACGTGATCGATCTGCTGCTGGAAAACCTCGACCGTCTCTGGCGCGGCGAGACCGATCTGAAGAACGGGATCGTCTAGAGAGTTTTCGGCGCGGACGTGGTTTCGCCCACGATCGGCTCACCGGCCGAATTGGCATCCATGCAAGGTTCCGGCATGAGCTCGTTCCTGTAAATAACAGGAAAAATCCAGGGGCTCGCGCTTCCGCATATCCCGATTGTCCAATCTTCCCATACAGATGGCCCTGACGCGGCTGCACCCATCGGGCCAATAACAGGAACGTTTGCACGGATGCAGACTTGCCGATCGCACGGAGGCGGCACGAAGAAGCCCGGCTATCGCGGGCCGGTACTGCAGTGTTTGAATTTTCTCGAGGGCGGCGATTCAAAAGTCAACGAAAAAGCATCAGCGCGGCGCATTCGCGATCTGCATCACGGCACGATAGGCGAACACCAGTGCGGGTCCGAGCGTGATGCCCGGCCCGACATAGACCCCGCGGAATAGCGACGCCATGTCGTTGCCGACTGCGTAGAGACCGCCGATCGCGCGGCCTTCGCGGTCAAGCACGCGTGCATCGCCGTCGGTCGAAAGCCCGACGCAGGTGCCCATCGTCGATGGATAGACCGCGACCGCGAAGTAGGGCGGCTCAACGATCGGCCGCAGGCACGGATTGGGCTTGTTGGCCGGATCGCCGTTGAACTGATTGTACTCGGTGCCGCCCTTGCCGAAGGCTTCGTCGATGCCGGTTTCGGCATAGCGATTATGCTCCTGCACGCTGCGCACGAGGTTCTTGCCGTCGACACCGATGCGCTGGGCCAACTCCATCAGCGTCTCGGCGCGCGTCAGATAACCGTCGGCGACATAGCGCTCGATCTGCCGGTTTCCCGAACCCGGATGGACAAGACCGATCCCGTAGTCGCGGACGAAAGAGCGGTCGCAGATCAGCCAGGCAGGCACGCTGGGTGTCGCGGCATTCGCGCGGAACATGCCCTCGACGAAGTCGTGATAGCTGTCCGACTCGTTGACGAAGCGCCGGCCGTCCTGGTTCACCGCGATCAGGCCGGGCTTGGCGCGGTCGAGCAGGATGTGCGGATAGACCGTGTCCTTGTGCAGCGAGCTTGGAAAATAGAACGCCGGGCTGGTGTGCTTCTCGTCCACCGCCGAGCCGGCGGCTCGCGCGGCTTGAAATCCATCGCCGCTCGCGCCCGCGAAAGCGTTCGAATGTGCGACCGGCAGGCCGGGCATGAATTCGGCGCGCAGCTTTTCGCTCGGCGCGAATCCGCCGGTCGCCAGGATCACGCCGCGCCGGGCCCGGATGGTCTGGCGCGCTGATCCGATGTCGACCACCGCGCCTTCGACGCGGCCATCTGTTTGCACCAGTTCGGCGAGCCGTGCGTCGAATGCGATCGGCACGTTGCGGGCGAGCAAGCTGTAGAACAGCCGCCCGACCAGCGCGTTGCCCATCACCAGCCGTGTGCCGCGTCTGTACCGAATCCGATCGGTCGCGTGACGCAGCACAAGCCTGGCGGCGGACGCGAATGCCTTCAGCGATGCGAATGGCTTCAAAAGAAACGGGATGTCGTCTTTCCCGACCATCATCCCGCCAAGCACCATGAACGGTGCGATCGGCGGCCGCACCCGTGCGAAGTCCCTGCCGAGCAATCGTCCGTCGAACGGCAGGGGCGCGAGCGCACGCCCCGCGAGCGCGCGGCCGGGCCGGTTCGAGTGATAATCCGGATGGCGTGGCGGCGCGCGGAATTTCACCTCCGTGCGCGCATCCAGATAATCGAGCGCGGCCGGACCGGCGTCCAGAAACGCTTCGCGCTGATCGAGCGCGTGCGGCCCGATCTCGGATTCGAGAAATCGCCGCGCGTCTTCGACAGAATCCGGAACGCCGTCGCGCTTCGCCTGGCTGGAACCGGGAATCCAAACGGTGCCGGCGGATGTCGACGTCGTGCCGCCGACCTGATCGGTCTTCTCGCACAGCAAGACATCGAGGCTTTCGTGAGCGGCGAAGATGGCAGCGCACATGCCGCCCATGCCGGCGCCGAAGACCAGGACATCGACCTCGCGGTCCCAGCGCATATGCGGACCTAGCTTTTGGGCGAGCCGGCCGGCGAAAACTCGGTGACCAACCGCCCGCTCGGCGCCGCGTAAGGTGATTTCGCGCGGCTGATGTAGGCACCGTCGTTTTTTGCACCGACGAGCTTGCCGTCGCGCACCACGAATTTGCCGCGCACCATCGTGGAGACCGGCCAGCCGGTGACCGCGATTCCTTCATAAGGCGTGTAGTCGGAGCCGTGGTGCAGCAGCTTCTGCGAAATCGTTTCCTTCCGCTCCGGGTCCCAGATCGCGATATCAGCATCGGAACCGACCGCGATCGTGCCTTTCTTCGGATAGAGCCCGTAGGTCTTGGCGTGGTTAGTCGCCGTGAAGGCGACGAAGTCGTTGAGGCTGATGCGGCCTTTCTTCACGCCTTCGGAGAACAGGATCGGCAAGCGCGTCTCGATTCCCGGAATGCCGTTCGGCACCCAGCGGAAGCTGGTGCGGCCCTTCGGATTGAGTTTGCCCTGCGGGTCGTCATAGCGGAAAGGGCAATGGTCGGACGAGAACAACGAGAAGACGTGCTGCTCCAGTCCGGCCCAGCACTCCTTCTGGCTCTTCTCGTCGCGCGGTGGTGGCGAGCAGACATACCTCGCGCCTTCCATGTTGAGGCCGTCCATGTCCTTCTCGGTCAGCACGAGGTACTGCGGACAGGTTTCGCCGTAGATTTTGAGCCCGCGCTGTTGCGCCCGGCGGATCTCTTCCATCGCCTCGCCGTTCGACACGTGCACGATCATGATCGGCACGTCGACCAGTTCCGCGAGCGAGATCGCACGATGCGTCGCCTCGCGCTCCACCGGAATGGGCCGCGACGTGCCGTGGAAACGCGGTGCGGTGTGGCCGGCGCGCTCGAGCCGGTCGGTGAGGAAGCGGATCGCGTCGTAGTTCTCCGCATGCACCATGACGAGCGCGCCGGTCTCGCGCGCGACGCTCATCACGTTGAGCATCTCCATGTCGGACAGCGCCATGCCCTCATAGGTCATGAACACCTTGAACGAGGTGTAGCCGTCCTCGACCAGCGCGGGCAGTTCTTGCCCCAGCACGCGGTCGGTCGCGTCCGCGATGATGAGATGGAACGAGACGTCGACGTAGCAATTGCCGTCGGCCTTGGCGTGATACTGCTTCACGACCTCGCGCAGCGACTCGCCCTTCTGCTGCATGGCAAAGGGCAGCACCATCGTATTGCCGCCGAACGCGGCCGCGCGCGTGCCTGACTCGAAGTCGTCCGCCATGGTGATGCCGGGGCCGGAGGGCTGCGAAAGATGCACGTGGCTGTCGATGCCGCCGGGCAGCACGAGCTTGCCGCTGGCATCGACGATTTCCGACGCATCGCCCAGGTTCGCACCAAGTGCGGTGATGGTGCCGCCCTTGATGCCGATGTCGCAGGAGAACGTGTCGGCCGCGGTCGCGATCGTGCCGCTGCGGATGATCGTGTCGAAAGCCATTGCTGCCTCATTCATTCGCCGGCGCGTCTCGGTCTACCAGACCGGCATGCGTCGCGGCTACGCGTTCCAGCCACATTCCCGATTTCGATTACAGGTAGCCATAAATAAAACATACCGCTGAGGTAGCATTCACGGTACGCTTGGGATTACGAACGGAGCGATCATGACCGGCGAAGCGAAAATCGGCGTCTACACGCTCGGAACCTATAGCGTGGCAAACCCGACTCCATCGGATCAGGATCTCATGGTCGAAGAGGCCGTCGCGCTCTCGGCGTCCGACTTCAACCTTGTGATGCTCGCATCGCTCCACGTGCATGACGACGGCTCGATCTTCTTCAACGACACGCCCATGATCAACTCGAATCCGCCGGCGCGTTCAGGCCAGCTCAGCCGCAATCTGCCTCAGTGCTTCAAGACCATCATGTCGAAATCCGTGATGCTCGCTTCATTCGGAGGCGGCGGCGAGTTCAACGGCAATCCGGTCGGTTATTGGGATTTCAGCGCCATCAAAACGTTGATCGGCAAGTATCCCGATCCCACCAAGAATCCGTTCTTCCAGAATCTGGCGTTCATGTTCGATGTCTATCCGTGGATACGTGGCATCGACCTTGATCTTGAGTGCAACTCATTGGCCGATTACCAGAGCTTTACCACGACGCTCGCCACGATCATCAAGTGGCTTGGCGCCGGAAAATATGCCTGTACGCTTTGCCCGTACCAGTTTCCGGACTTTTGGGTGGACGTGATCAAGCGAGCCGGCGGCGCAGGTCAGATCACTTGGGTCAATCTGCAAAATGCGGATGGTACCGCGGGCGAGTTTGTCGGCCCGCTGAAGAGCGCCGGAATCGGTGTCGGTCAGATCGTCGGCGGCTTGCAGGTCGGCGAGGGCATGCAGCCGTACGTAACGCAGGAGTTCGCTACTCTGGTGAAACAGTACCCCGGATTCGGCGGCGGCTGGCTGTGGAATCTCGAAGCGTTCGGCACCGCCAACACGGCGAGCTATGCGGCGGCGCTTTCAAAAGGCCTGGCCGGCGGTTGAACGGCTAGGGCAAGATTCTCGCCTCGCGATAGCGCGTCAGGTGATCGAGCAGCATCTGCGCACTATCGAGCGTCTCGGTGAAGCCGGTCTCCCGCAGCTTGGCCGTGCTCGACGTGACATCGTAGCTATGTGCCCAGTGAAAATCCGCGAAGGCCCAGTCGGCAATGTGGTCGAGGCGTGACTCGGCGAGGCCGTATCGGCGCACGATGCCGTCCCAAACAGGTTGCTTGTCGCGCACCCATTCATTCATCGCGAACGGCCGCGCATCTCCGGCCTCAATGCCGAAATGTGCCGCGATCCTCGGCCATAGGTCGCGCCAGCGAAAGACATCTCCGTTGACCACATTGAACGGCTCGTTGCGGCAAGCGGCCGCGGTCGCGATGTGTTTCATCGCGCGCGCGAGCAACCCGGCATCGGTCATATCGCGCAACGCGTCGAACGAGGCGGCCGATCCGGGATAGTCGAGGGGCTGCCGAAGCTCGCGGCAGATCGCCGCGTAGGCGCCGATGACGGTCACCGCGTTGCGCGCGCGTTCAGGCGCGAAGTCGTAGATGAAGGTCGGGCGCGACGCCGACCATGCCCAGTCGCGCCGGCGCCGGGCCAGCAGGTCCTGCTGGTCATAGTAGAAGTTCGGCACGTTCGGACGCGGATCGTCTTCGCGTGCGGGCGTGCGGAATGGCCCGAGATGCATGCCGTAGTACTTCGTGCCCTGCACCAGATGGACGTGCGCGAGCCCGGCGGCGACCGGTTCGACCGCATCGAGCACGTTGCGTAGCATCGTGATATTGTCCTCGATACTTTCGACACCGGTTTCGCCGTGCTTGGCGCGAGACGTGTAGAACAGGTGCGTTACGGCGTGCTGGGCGGCGAGCGCCCTTGCGCAGGCCGGGCCATCGAGCAGGTCCGCGGCGATCCACGTGAGCCGCCCGGCGCTCTGGCGCGGCGTACGCGCAAGCGCGAGCACCGACCAGCCTGGATCGGCGAGCAGCGTTTCGATCAGGCGTTTGGAGGCGGCGCCGCCGGCGCCGGCAATGAGGGCGGTGTTGGTCATTGCGCGAACCATCACGCGCCGTCGGCGTGCCGGTCAAGCAGCCGCGGTTATGCTCAGGATGCGCGCCGCGCCTGACGTGCGACGAGCGGGATCGCGGCGCCCGGCGTCACGGGCTCTAGGTTGCGCGGCGCCGGCTCAGCGAACTGGAGCGAGACCGGATCGGCCCACGCGGAAGCCGGCTTCGGCGGGCTGAAGAGGAACCCCTGCAGCTCGCAATGGCCCTCAGTACGCAGGAAATCGAACTGCTCGTAGGTTTCGACGCCCTCGACGGTGACCTGAAGGTCGAGTTCGCGCGCCAGCACGAACATCGAGCGCACGATCGCCGCCGCGCGGCGGTGACTCGGCAGTTCCATGGTGAAGATGCGGTCGATCTTCAACCGGTCGAAGTTGAGCCGCCGCAGATTGCCCAGCGAGGTAAATCCGGCGCCGAAATCGTCCATTGCGACCTGCACGCCGAGCGCGCGCAGCCGCGAGAACATGCTGGCGGTCTGATCGAAGTCCTTGATCAGCACATCCTCGGTAACTTCAAGTTCGAGCCTTTTCGGATCGAGCCCGCTCGTCTTGATAATGTCGCGGACCTGATCGACCAATTCGCTGTTGATTTGCACCGGCGAGACGTTGACCGATACGCGCACGTTATTCGGCCATCGCTGCGCGGTCTCGATCGCGCGCCGCATCATCAGGTCGGTCAGCTGCGTAATCAGGCCGTTCTCTTCCGCAAGCTTGACGAACTCGGGGGGCGGAATCGCGCCGAATTCCGGGTGGAACCAACGAGCGAGCGTCTCGAAGCCGACGACGCGCATGTCGCGCGCTCCGATCAACGGCTGGAAATAGGCCAGGATGTCGCCGTTCTCGATCGCGCCGCGCAACTGCCCGCCCAGCACCATGCGACGCTGGCGTTCATTCCCGAGCGCCTCGGTATAGTGACGTGCGCGCCCGCGTCCCTCGGCCTTGGCGTGATAGAGCGCGAGGTCGGCGTTCTTCAGCAAGTCCTCCGCGTTGTCGGCGTCCTCCGGATACACAGCGACGCCGATCGAGGCCCCGACCGTCAAGGATTTCTCGCCGAGCTCCATCGGACGGTTGAGCAGGCGGCGCAATTGCTGGCCGATCAGGCGCGCTTCCGCCGCGTCGATGATGTCCTCGCACAAGACGACGAACTCGTCTCCGCCGAGCCGTGCAATCAGCGTATGGGCCGGCATCTCGAATTTCAGCTTCTCGGCTGCAATGCGCAGGATCTGGTCGCCGACCGCGTGACCATGGATGTCGTTGATGTCCTTGAAGCGATCGAGGTCGATCCAGATCACCGCGCAACACTTGCCCGCCGCGCCCGCCTTTTCGACCGCCTCGGTCAGCCGCGTGCGCATCAGCTCGCGGTTCGGCAGCGAGGTCAGCGGATCGTGGTGCGCCAGGAATGAAACGCGCGCCTGCGTGTGCTTGCGCTCGCCGACATCGCGGAATTCGAGCAGGCGTGCGGTTCCCTCGCCATGCGGAATCGTGCGTGCCGCGATTTCGACCGCGATGGCGTCGCCCGCGCGGTTGGTGATGTCGGTGTCGAGGCGCAGTTCGCCCTCGCCGAGCAGACGATCGATCACGTCGGCATCGGCGATGAACGACGAGATCATCAGGTGCTGCGCGTCCTGTGCTTCGATCCCGATCAGCTGGCACAGGCTGGTGTTGACCGCCACGGCCTGCATGCCGCTGCACACTGCGACGCCTTCATCCAGGACGTCGAGAAGCGCATTGAGCCGCCGCACTTCGTTCGTTGCCCGCCGCGTGCGCCGCAACAGCATGAGGGCGCCGAAGGCGAGTGCGACGAAGACGAGGAAACCGATCGCACCCAAGGCCGAGATCGCGAGCAGCGAGGCCGAGTCGCTGTCGCTCGCGGCTGCCGCCTGCGGCGGCATACCCGCAACCATCACGAGAACGGTGAGGGAGCGCGCAAAGGCGCGCGACTGCAGGCCGGAGGCAGAAGCTGCGTCCGGTCTGACGTTGCGCTCTGTGCGCGGCCCGTAACGCGCCGGCAGTGTCACCGAAGGCCTCTTGCTGCCCGGTCTGTCCTGCGCAAACGAATACGCCAACAAGTGCCAGAAAGTGTTACTGTTTCCTGCAGAACCTCGCGAAAATCGAAAAAGCTTAAGAGGGTCTGAAAAAGGCGTGAGCCGGCTAAACATCGGCTGTTGCGGCACACCGGAAAAACAGCTCTCGGATGCAAATCTGTTGCCGTTTTGCTCGCTAGGCGGTTATCGACCCGTCGTTCAACTGATAATTGCCGAAGGAAGTTTACACTTCCTTACCGCATTTTCCCTAGCATCCGGCACATCATTCCAATTGCGAGGGAGTTCGATGTCCATCGCCATGCGCCTGTTTTCGGCCGCTCCGGTCGCGGCTTTCGGCCTTTGCGCCACCGCCTATGCGGGAGATTTGTCGGTGGTCGGGACCGGTGACGGCATCGACCTGCTGCGGGCGCTCGGATCCGCCTATATGACCGACCATCCGGAGACCAACGTGATCGTCCCGCCGAGCATCGGCTCGGGGGGCGGGATCGCCGCGGTCAACGCCGAGAAGGAGGTGCTGGCCCGCATCGCGCGTCCGCTCTCCGACAGCGAAAAGGACGCGGGGCTGGTAGCCACGCCGGTGTTCCGGCTGCCTTCGGCCTTCTTTGTGAACCGTGCCGTCGGCGTGACGGGCCTGACCGGTGCGCAACTCGCCGACGTCTACCGCGGCAGGATCACCAACTGGAAGGATGTCGGCGGAGCCGACGTCCGGATACGCGTGGTGCGCCGCGAGGATCAGGATTCGACGCTGCTGGTGCTGCGCCAGTCGATGCCGGGCTGGAAGGATCTCGCCATCACCGAGAAGTCGAAGACCGCAGTGACCACGCAGGAAGGCTTCAACACCGTGAAGGAAGTGGAAGGCGCGATCGGCTTTGGCCCGTTCACGCGTGCGCTCGAGGCCGAGCTTGTCGTCCTCAAGATCGACGGCCGCTATCCAACCGACCGCGACTATCCGAGCGCCGTGACGCTCTCTTTCGTGCACAAGTCCGCGACCGTCACGACCGACGCCAAGCGCTTCATCGACTACGTGAAGGCGGCCAAGGCGCAGACAGTCCTTTCCGGCATGGGCGGCGTCCCGGTCATCGAGTGATGACGCGCGGCTGGGGATGAGATCTTGCTGCGTCTTTCATCGCTCAGTACTCGGCTGATCATCGCGGTTGTCGCGACGGCGACGGTTGCTTTCGCGGCCTCGTTTGGCCTGACGATCGTGCGGCTCGATCGCGGGCTGGAGCGGCAGGCGGAGCAGCTTGGCCGTCTGTCGGAAGAGAAGCTCGGACAGCGCCTCGACGGCGAGGCGCGTCTCGCTGGCGCGCGGCTCGTCAGCCTGTTCGGCTCCACGGCGGCGCGGCTTGAGTCGATCGCGCAACGCGCCGATATCGTGAAGGCGATTTCGTCCGCCAACGTTGTGGCGATCAGCGAGTTGCTCGGGCGCGCCGCGCAGGCCGCCGACATCGACGGCATCGTGGTGGTCGACACCAAGCTGCGCGTCTTCGGGGCGGCCAGCGACAAGGTCGATATCGTTGTCGCGAACCGCGAATTGCAGGAAAGCGCGCTCGCGCGAGACATCGTGCCCATCCTCGGCGACAACGACCGCAAGCATCCACGTGCGCTGCGCCGCGCGGTCGAACTGAATGAGGATTTGGCGCAGGCGCTCGGCGCCGAGAAGACAGCGCCGATGGCGTTTATCATCGCCGAGCCGATCTTCGACGATTTCGGCGACGTGTTCGCGGGCCTTATCGCCCACCGCACATTGCGACCGCGCGAAGCGGTGCTGGAGGAATTTTCGCGCCTTGAAGGCGCCGGCGTGCTCATTGTCGCGGGGCGCGACTCGATTTCGGTATCGGGTATCGGCGCGGACTCGGCGAGCGTGATGGACGTCGCCAACTCGGCCTCGCTGCAAACGACCGACGGCCATTACTGGTCGCGCTGCGAGGCGCTGTTCGGCCAATGGAGTGCCTGCGCGCTTGCGCCGGTCAGCGAGCTTCATGCGCTGCGCAACGAACTGATCCGCATCGGCGAGGCGGAAGGGCGCTCGCTCGCCGTCTGGCTGATCGCGGCCGCCGTCACATCGGTGCTGCTGTTCGCCGGGATCATGCTGCTGGTCGGGCAGCGCATCAGCCGCCCGCTGGTTCAGATCACCCAGGCGGTTCGCGCCGTCGCGCGCGGCGACTGGAAGTCGGAGGTGACCGGCGTAGAGCGCGTCGATGAGGTCGGCGACATCGCGCGCGCCGTGATCGTGCTGCAGCGCTCGCAGCAGGAGCGCGACCGCCTGCGTTCGGACGTCGCGCATGCCGAGAGTGTGAAGAAGCGTCGCGAAGCGCTCGAGGATGCGATCCGCCGTTTCGACCGCATCATGCGCTCGGTGCTGCTGAGCGTCTCCAACAGCGTGGAGACGATGGACGAGACGGCGCGTGAGCTGGCGCGGGTGTCGGCGGTCGCGGAAGGCGAAGCTGTGGAGGCCGCGTTCGTTTCGGAGAACACCGTGTCGAACGTCTCGACCGTGCGCTCGGCGACCGAACGGTTGAGCATTGCCATTTCGGAGACGGTCGATGGCGTGCGTCAGGCCGCCGACGTGATCGCGCTGAGCAGCACTGCCGCGCAGTCCGCTTCGGCGAGCGCGGAGGATTTGGCCAAGACCACCGGCGACATCGACGCAATCATGCGCGCCATCGCGGACATCGCTGCGCAGACCAACGCGCTCGCGCTCAATGCCACCATCCAGGCGACGCGCGCCGCGAACGGCAGTGGAAATTTTTCGTCCGTGGTCGGTGATATCAAGGCGTTGTCGGGACGGATCGGCAACGCCAACGAGGACATCGCGCGGCGCCTCGGCGCCATTCGCGGGGCGACCAGCGACACGGTGGGCTCGGTGCGCTCGATCGTGCAGAAGCTCGACATGGTGCTGCACCAGACCCGCACGATCGCGCTCGCGATGGAGCGGCAGGACCTGGTGACGCGCGAGATCGCCGAGAGCATGACGGCGGCCGCGCACGGTACGATCAACGTTTCGTCGAGCGTCGAGCGGCTGAAGGCCACCATCGAAGACGCGCGCGGCGCTTCCATGAAGGTCGTCACAAAGGCGACCGACATGGCCGACGAGGCGCATCGTCTCGACTCGACCGTGAAGTCATTCCTCCGGGAAGTGACCGCCTAGCGCGCGATCCCGCAAGGCGGCCCAGGACATGATCCGGGGTAGGGACCGGTTTTCGGATCAGATCATGCGCAAGAAAGCCTACCGCGACCCGCCGGCCTGAGTTCGGCGCGGCGCCGCGGCGGGCAGCGGCGGTATCGTCGCTGAGACCGGCTGCGGGCGCCCGCGCAGGGCGGGCGCGGCTGCAACGGCAGTGGCCGGCCGTGGCGACAGCTCGGTGTGCGTGCCCGCGGGCTTGCGCAGCATCGCCATCACGCGGTCGATCAACGAAAGCGGTTGCGCGTTCGGCAGGAACGGATCGGCATAGCAGCGCGCCGAGGCCGCACGCGATTTGCGCTTCACGGCATCAACCAGCGGCGGTGGTCCGGCGACGTAAACGGTGTCCTCCGGCCCGAGTGAGGGGAGGTAGTGCGTCGGCCGTCCCGGCAGCACCGGACCGGTGGCGCCGATCTCGGCCGTGGCGGTGATCTCGCGCACGCCGTCGTCGATCAGCCAGTCGAGCGAGGGCCGCATGTAAAGCCCCTCGGCGTCGCGGCTGCCCGCGATCACCATCAGGTCGCGATGGCGCTGCTCGCGCCGCGCGGCCGCAGCGAGCGCCCAGATCGGCGCCCAGCCGGTGCCGCCGCCGATCAGGATCAGCGGTCCGTGTCCCTCGCGCAGGAAGGCGCCGCCGAACGGCCCGCGCACCTGCACGCGATGGCCGGCGCGGATCGTCGCCCCGATCTGGGTCGACATCAGCCCGCCCGGGTAACGGCGGATATGGAAGACGAGTTCGCCCGGAGCGCTGGTGCCGTCGAAACGCACCGTCGGGCTGAGATCGCGCGCCGGGAAGCCGGAGAATTTGACGCTCAGATATTGCCCCGGCCGCATCTCGATCGGGCTTGTCAGTGTGACGACGGCCTCGACGATATCGGAGGCAAGCGGCGCGATGCCGGTGACGGTTCCGGAACGCTTGGCGACCTCCGCGACGTGATCGAACGCGATCTCGGCGTTGCCGACGACTTTCGCCTGGCAAGCAAGCACGGTGCCTTTCTCGGCGGTGCCGCGATCGTCCACCCGGCCGCTTACAACGGTCACGCGGCAGGTCTCGCATTGGCCGGAGTTGCAGTCGTGCGGGATGGCGACCCAGCCCGAGAGGCCGGCGTCCACCAGCGTCTCGCCGCGATTGGCCTTGACGGTCTTGCCGTTAATGACGAGATCGAAATTCATGCAACTCTACCAGTTACTGGGTACGCGGATCGCTATTCCTGGGTGACGACGCGCACCGGACGCGGGTGGCGGGTGTGGCGCGTCTGCACGTGGTCGAACGCCGCGACCCACATGTAGATGGGCTTGCCCGGCATGAAATCCTTGTCGTACTTGCTGCCGGTTTTGAGCGCGCGCGCGATTTCAAGCGTCCAGTAGCCGTCGCGCCAGCGCGCGCCGCCGAGCAGGTCGCCGCGGTCGCCTTCGTATTTTCCGGAGATGAGGACGCCCGGCATCACGGTGCCGACCGGGATCTTCGCATCCGCCTCTTTGGTGTAGGACTCCACTTCGTCCTCGAACATGTTCCAGCGGCCGTTCTCGTCGTCGCTGACGTTCGGATCGAAGCTGATCTTGCCGAGCTGGTCCTGCGTCTTCTTCCAGTCCTTCGGAAGCTTTATGACTTCCACCGGGCCCTTGTAGTCCTTCGGGAAGAACTTGTAATTGTAGGAGTAGATGGCTCTGCCGGGATCGTTCCAGTAGCCGCCCTGATAACGTGCCTTGTAAGCCTGATCGTCCTTGCTCGGATCGTAAGGCGGCCCGATGAACTGATCGTCGACGCGTCCGAGCGATCCCCCGCGCGATGCCTTCCATTGCCACATGTCGACGAAGCTGCCGTCGGTGGTGAAATGGAAGCCGCGTTCGTTCAGCGGCCTCGGCTTGTCGGAGGGCAGGGGAGACGGTCCGAGGTTCGACACGCCGGCCCCGCCGATCGCCGGCTTGTCGGAGAAGATGATCGCGAGCTTGTCTTCATAGAAGTCGACGACGTCCATGCGGCCGGCGCGGCTATCGATCACGTGCCAGCCGTCCTCTTTCTTGATCATCGGAAGGCGGCGCAGCGAGCGGGTCGGGTCGCTCCACTTCACGGCGAAAAAGACCTTTTCGCCGTTGTGCACGGCGCGCAACTCGACGGTCGACTCGCCGGGGCCGCCGAAATTCTCGCCCTGCTGGGTATGAATCGTGACCGGCCGCGCTCTGTTCCACATCGCCTCGTCAAGGATGCCGTCGAGCTTCGGCTCACCCTCGACGCGCGTGACGATAAGCGTATCGCGCGTCGCCCAGTCGGCTGCCACGACCCCTGCCGCGACGACAAGACCGGCAACGCCCGCGATCAGCAGCGGCTTCGGCTTGACGGCTGCGGTCAGCGCCAGCTTCGCGGGGCGGAAGACGCGGAAGACTTGCCACCACCCGCCATAGAGGTAGTGCGCGATGGCGTGGATGAAGACGTAGGCAAGGCCGATGAAGGCGACGTACGAGTGGACCGACACGATCCAGCCGCCGAAGCCGAAATAGAGGATGACGCCCGTCACCGTCATTAGGAGGACGATCAGGTAGGCGGCCCAGTGCAGCAGCACGTTGAGGCCGCCGAAGCGCATTTTGCTCGCAACCGGCATCACCATTACGCGCGTCTTCTTCAGCGTGTTGCGGTTCGCAAGCCCGGAGCGCCACACGTAGACGAGGTATGCCGATGCGGCGAAGAACAGCGTCAACCCGGCGAGGAAGTGCCAGGTCCAGATTTCGCCCTGCGGCAGGATCGGATTGAGCCAATGCGAGACCGGTGCGCTGAGCGCATCCGCAGCGATCCGGATACCGGTGAACAGGCTGACGACAAAAGCAACGGCCGTGACCCAATGCAGCGTCAGGGTACCGACATCGGTGCGCGGCGGCTGGTCACGCCGCGCCGTGGCCTCCGAATAGCTTCCGCTCGTCTTGGAAGGGCTTTGGCTGCTCGTCGTCAGGTCATCGCGCCCATGAACGATGTCGGCCATCTCGCTACTCCGATCGGTGTTCAGCCACCGGCAAACCGGTCCGCCTAACGAAATGTGAACTGATTTGGTAAAGTTTTATCGAACGAGCTCAGTAATTTACCTTAGGTAAGACCTGCCCCGTGGTACTACCTTCCGTATACGGCGTCGTGAAAACGAGTCGAGGAGAATTTTCACGATTCGTTAATGACGATTCGCTGGCGTGATGTTCTTGTGGGACATTGAGGGGTTTGAGGGAAAATGTTGAGATGAATGAACCTTTGTCACCCCAAGACGACTACCTCAGAGGTGATCCCGCCGGAATGGTTTGCTGGGGACTGCCGCGCCGGATTCGCTTGCAAAGAGAAGGCCTTCAGGGGCAGATAGACGTGGCCGAGGAAGCTCTTCGGCGTGGCCTAGGCTGCCGGACGGCCGGTGGTATGAGGCCACTTCCACCCCGATTGAACCCGTTCCCATCCCCCCGCGACTAACCTTGTGAGCCGGTCAACGGCCTAGCGATGCAGACGACCACAGACGAAGCGCTGATCGGACGTATCGCAGGCGGTGACAAGCTCGCGATGCAGGTTTTGTTCGCTCGGCATCATGTGCGCGTCTACCGGTTCGTCCTCCGTCTGGTGGGCGAGCCAAGCCGGGCAGAAGACCTGATCAGTGAAGTGTTCCTGGACGTCTGGCGTCAAGCCGACCGTTTCGAAGCAAGGTCTCAGGTTTCGACGTGGTTGCTGGCGATCGCAAGATACAAGGCCCTCTCGGCCTTGCGAAAGCGACCGGACGAGGAATTGGACGACGAGACCGCGCAAGCGATCGAGGATCCGGGTGATGATCCAGAAGTCGCGATGCAAAAGAAGGATACGAGCGTCGTTCTGCGGCAGGCCCTGACAAAGCTCTCGGCGGAACATCGTGAGATCATCGATCTTGTCTACTACCACGAGAAATCAGTCGAGGAAGTGTCCAAGATCGTCGGAGTGCCCGAGAATACAGTGAAGACGCGCATGTTCTATGCGCGCAAGCGGTTAGGGGACCTGCTGAAAGCAGCGGGAGTG
>Ga0207691_10002772_pt1 | contig 17082 bp, 13 predicted proteins | sample KBSM13metaG_FD_184327 | JGI IMG/M metagenome (GOLD analysis project Ga0207691, IMG submission 184327) | Miscanthus rhizosphere microbial communities from Kellogg Biological Station, Michigan, USA - KBS M1-3 metaG (SPAdes) (version 2) | ecosystem: Host-associated > Plants > Roots > Rhizosphere >... | reverse complement strand
CTGCAGATCGCGTCCGACTGGTCGCAGTCGCCGCCCGAGCGCATGTGGCGCCACGACGTCGGACCGGGATGGTCGTCGTTCGCCGTCAGCGGCAACTTCTTCTACACGCAGGAACAGCGCGGCGGCGACGAAGTCGTCTCGTGCTACCGCATCAGCAACGGCGAGGCGGTGTGGCGCCACCGCGACGCGACGCGCTTCTGGGAGTCGAATGGCGGCGCCGGCCCGCGCGGCACGCCGACGTTGCACGACGGCCGCGTCTACACCTTCGGCGGCACGGCGCTGCTGAATGTGCTCGACGCGGCGAGCGGCGCCGTGGTGTGGTCGCGCAACGCGGCGGCCGATACGCACGTGAAGACGCCGATGTGGGGGTTCTCCAGTTCTCCGCTCGTCGTCAACGGCGTCGTCATCGTCGCCACCGGCGGGAAGCTCGCCGCCTACGACACCGCGAGCGGCGCGCTCAAGTGGACCGGCGGCGGCGGCGGCTTCAGCTACAGCTCGCCGCAGCTCGCCACGATCGACGGAGTCGAGCAGGTGATCTTCATGAGCGGGCCCGGCACCGTCGGCCTCGCGCCGGCCACCGGCAAGGTGTTGTGGCAATACGCGTGGGAAGGCGGCGCGATCGTCCAGCCGGGCCTGACGGCCGAGGGAGACGTCCTCGTCAACACGATCTCGATGAACGGCGGCGCCGGGATGCGGCGCATCGCCATCGCCCACGAGTCAAAGGGATGGACGACGTCCGAGCGGTGGACGTCGAACGGGCTCAAGCCGTACTTCAACGACTTCGTCGTGCACGAGGGATACGCCTACGGGTTCGACAACAACATCCTGTCGTGCATCGATCTGAAGGACGGGACGCGCAAGTGGAAGGGCGGGCGCTACGGCAACGGCCAGCTCGTGCTGCTCGCCGACCAGCACCTGCTGCTGGTGCTCTCGGAGGAAGGGGACCTCGCGCTGGTCAAGGCGGCGCCCGACCAGTTCACCGAGGTCGCGCGTTTCGCCGGGGCGCTGGAAGGCAAGACGTGGAACCACCCGGTCCTCGTCCGCGACGTCCTGCTCGTGCGCAACGATCACGAGATGAGCGCGTTCCGCCTCACTCGCGAGCATCCCTGACGCGTCAGGGACGCTTGACGATCCGTCCCGCGGTCAGGAACCGCCGGTAATCCCGGTAGACGTCGGTGCGGCGCGCCGACTGCAGGCCGCCGTGCACGAGCGTGATCGACTCGATGGACTCCGGCAGCAGCATCACTTCGTCGGGATCGCTGAACTGCACCGGCCGATAGCGCATCGTCACGTCGTCGCGCTCCAGCGTGATGTAGGCGCCGAAGTTGTAGCGGCGCTGCAGCCTCCAGGGGACGCGCACGTCGACCGGGCCGTGCAGGCTGCGCTCGACGCGCAGCACGTCATCGGTCGAGGCGTCGACCCAGACGCGGCCGCGCGTGGCGATCGGGCCCTTCCAGTCGAAGCAGTCGTCATGCCCCCACTCGTCCTCGATCAGCTCGGGCTTGCTGGCACGGCTCACGGACGTGAAGTCGACGATCAGCGCGCGGCGATCGCGTTCGCGGCCCTCGCGCATCGACATGAACCGGTAGTCCTCGCGGCGCGACGGCAGCAGGAACGAGAGCGGCTCCGACGAGAACGGGTTGGGATCGGTGCAGCCGCTGCGGTCCTTGCGGTCGCGGTCGCGCGGGGCGCGGCCGTTGACGCGGCGGATGTCGCGGATGATCTTCGCGCCCGGCAGCAGATCGCCGTCCGCCGTTTCGGGCTCGACGCGCAGCTCGGACTCGACGGTGCGGGCCAGGCCCTCCGGGGACCAGTTGAGCTGAATCGGCTGGACGGTGGACTGCTCGAGGCAGATGACGCTCTGGGCGCGGCGGTAGTAGTCGGCGATCCGCCCGCTGACGCGGGCCATCACCAGATCGACCTCGCGCGGCGCCTGCGCGGCGGCCGACATCCAGCCGGCGCACACGCCGGCCGATACGATGACCACGAGCCGCGACCGCCAGCATCCTCCCATGGTGATCCCCCAGCCCCACGGACGAAGCGAGGGGAGTGTAGCGGGTCCCGGGCGCGCAGACAACCGCTCGAAAGTGCGGTCAGTCGAAAAAATCGTCGGTGTCCGTCTACCAGACCATGTTCATCTCAAGAGCAAGCGCGTGGTCGCTGGCGGCTGTCTTGATCGTCTGTGCCCGCGCCGACGCGCAGATCAAACCTCAGATCGACCCCTGGACGGTGCCAGACCCGGCCTGCGACGCCTATTTTCTGCTGACACCGGGGCAGGCCGGTCAGGATGCGGTCTCTCGGCGCATCAAACTGCAGAACCTCGCGGCGGGTGAGACTCCCGAGACGACGAAGAATCTCGCACAATGTCTCATCAGCCTGTCCGCCGCGATCGATGAAGCCGAGGCCGCAGCCGCGGGGAGGGTCGCAACAGCGGCAACAAGCGCAAACATAGAACGTCTGCGCCTCGTGCCGAACGCGCGTGTGACGCCGCGGAACGAACCCGCAACAACCCCGACGGAGAGTCGGGCCACGACCTCTTCGACGGCCACCAGTGACCAGGAAGCACACACGGCGCTGAAGAGAATCTATCTGTCGTTCCGCAATGCCGAACGTTGGGTGGACGCGTTCAAGGCGCAATTGAGACCCGGCGAGTCAGCGCCGGACGGCGATGAGGAAGCAAGGATTCAGTTCCTGACCCTGCTCACCAAGGCGCATGACGAGCTGGCCGCGCACCTCCACGCGAAGTTGAGTTCTCACGGCCTGACGCAGCCCTTTGCCGCGACGCTCATCACGGCTTTCGCGCTCAACAGCGCTGGGTCGACGACGGAATCCGGCGATGGTGACACGACTGGCGACACCACGACGAATGCTGACGCCGCTGGGTTCGTCGCGTTCGAGAGCATGCACTTCTATTCGGCACCGGGCCGAAAGTTCGACGTTGCCGTCAGTGGAATCGTCGGGTTTCGGCCGACGCTCGCCCTGGTCGCTCCTGCGAGCGCCGGTGGTGACGATGACGCCATTCCCAACGCCATCGCGCAGTACCAACAGGCATTCGCATGGGGCGTCTGGGCCGAACCGAATCTGCGGCTCGCCGATCTCGCAGAACTTACGCCATTCATGGGATTTGGCCAGACGATTCTCACCAGCTCGACGTCCCTCATCGAAAATGGTGTGAACAGCCAGGTGGGACTCGTCGCCACGAGCGGAGCAGAGAAAGGGGCGACTTTTGCGGAATTCGGCGCGAAACTGAGCATCTATGCTCAATCGCTGGAGATCCTGCACCTGAACAAAGGCATGTTGTCGCCGATGTTCGGAATGGCCCTGGGTATTCGCCGTGACAATCGATTTCAGCGGGCCGGCATATTGAAGGACACGACATCTCCCGAACAACGACTGTTCGTCCGTCTTTCGACTGACGCGATTCCGCTCCAGGACCCTGCCCGGGAAGACAAGACCTTTACGCTCAACGTCGCCATCGAGTACGAGAAGCCGCTGCGAAGTGTCGGCACCATCGTCGTGCCTTCTGGTACTCGAGTTCTGATTCGTGGCGATTTGAATCTCTTCAAGGCGGTGAGAGGCGACCAGTAGAGGTTCAGACAGACGGATCAGTTGAGCTTCACCGGCTTCCCATCCTTCATGACAAACGTGATTCGCCGAACCGCCTTCAGATCTTCGAGCGGATTGGCGGCGACGCCGACGATGTCGGCCAGGCGGCCGGGAGCGAGCACGCCGATGTCCTTCGGCATCCCGACCGCGGCGGCGGCCGAGACGGTCGCGGCCCGAAGCGCCGCGGCCGGATCGAGGCCAATCGCGGCCAGCTCGTCGAACTCGCGCGCGTTGTCGCCGTGCGGGATGACGCCGGCGTCGGTGCCGAAGGCGACGGGCAGCCCGGCCGCCACCGCCTGCCGCATGTGCGCGCGCAGCGCCGCGAACTGATCCGCCGGCGCTGACGACAGGGAGAAGAGCGTCGGCAGCTGCGGAATGCCGCGCTGCTTCATGACACGCACGGTCTCGGCCGACGCGAAGCCGCCGTGTGCGACGACATCCGCGCCGAAGCGGACGGCGGCCGCGATCCCCGCTTCGCTCAGCGCGTGCACGGCGACCCGCTTGCCGCGGGCGTGCGCTTCGTCGATCGCCGCGCGCAGCTCGTCGTCGGAGATTTCGTACTTCGACGGACTGGCGACCGCGTCGGCCAGCCATCCGCTGACGCACACCTTGATCAGATCCGCGCCATGCTCGACGTCCTCGCGGACACGGGCCCGGAACGCGTCCACGCCGCGCACGCCGATGCCGTTGAAGTCACACGTGCCGCCGCTCACACCGAGCCACGGACCGGCGGCGACGACGCGAGGCCCCTCGATGCGGCCTTTCGCGATCGCCTCCCGCACGGCGATGTTGGCGTAGGCGGCGGCGCCGAGATCCTGCACGGTGGTGAAGCCTGCGGCCAGCGTCGCGCGCGCATTCGCCGCGGGAGCCCCGGCCAGTGTCAGGTGAACGTGCGCGTCGATCAGGCCGGGAAGCAGGATGGCCGAAGGAAGGTCGATGCGCGACGCGCCTTCGGGAATCGCGACGTCGCCGCGCGCGCCCGCCGCCACGATGCGGCTGCCGCGGACGAGCACGACGGCGTTGTCGATCAGCCGGCCGCGCTCGACGTCGATCATGCCGCGCGCGACGATGGCGACATCCGCCGGCTGCGCCGACAGGCTCGCCACGGCCGCGGCGCACACGATCGCCGCGGCAGACCGCAGGACGCCGACTCGCACCCGCGCCAGGACGGCTCTCATGGGAAAGGACGCTGGGATTATAGTCGCGGGCTCATCCAGACACGATCAGGTGCGAGTCGCCGAACTCGTGCCACAGGTAACCGAGCCGCCGCGCCTCGGCGTAGGCACGATCGAGGTGCGCGTGGCCGCACAGTGCCGCGAGCATCGACAGGTGCGAGGCGCGCGGCTCGTGAAAGCCCGAAACGAGCCCCCGCACCGAGCGCAGCGGCCGATCCCCGGTGACGACGAGACTGGTCCAGCCTTCCCCGGGAACCGTCGTGCCGTCCGCGCCGGTCACGGTCTCGAGCGCGCGCACCACGGTCGTGCCGACGGCGATGACACGGCCACCCGACCGCCGCGTCGCGGTGACCCGCTCCGCCGTGTGGCGCGGCACCCGGTAATACTCCTCGTAGGGCGGCTCGTGCGACTCCAGGCTGGCCACGCCGGTATGAAGGACGAGCGGGACGATGCCGACGCCGCGTGACACGAGGCGCGTCACGAGCTCCGGCGTGAACGGCCGGCCGGCCGACGGCATCTCGGCGCTGCCGGGCTCGGTCGCGAACACGGTCTGGTACATCGCGGGCGGCCAGGATCGACGAACGTAGCCGTAGCGGATCGGAACGCCGTGCGCCTCCAGGTACGGCACCGCAGCGGACGGCAACTGCAGCGCCGCGATCCACAGACGGGAGGGCTCGTCGATCGCATCGCGCAGCGGGTACGGCGCCAGCAGCGTCGCGCGTCCGTCCGCCGGCAGCGTGTAGGTCGTCCCGGCGAGCGGCGCGTAGTACGGCAGCGAAGCGCCGTCGCCGGGCCGCCGCACCTCGACGGACCAGAACCCGCCAGGCAGGCGTGTCGACAGATGGATCTCCGCGGGTTCGCCTCGCTGATCGGTCGCCGCCAGCGCCGCGTTCAAGGTCCCGCTCGTGTTGACGACGAGCAGATCGCCCGCCGAGACCCAGCGTGGCAGATCGCAGAAGCGCGCGTGCTCGATCGTGTCGGCGTCGACGTCGGAGACCAGCAGCCGCACGTCGTCACGGCTGAGGCCGCGCGCTTCGGGCGGCTCACCCGCCTCGAGGTACGGCGGCAGCTCGAACCCGGCGCTCACACCCGCTGCAGCCATCGAGCGTCCTCCTGCTGCGCCGCGAACCGCTCGCCGCTGACGCTGGCGGGATCCTGGTCCAACAGCCAGTTCCAGAACGGCGCCGTCACCGACGGCAGCGGCCGATCGGAGATGTCCGCGCCGGGAAACGCCTCCTGGTGCATGCGTGTCCGCATGTCGCCGGGATCGACGATCACCGCCGACACGCCGTCGCCGCGGAGCTCGGCGGCGAGCGTCTTCGTCAGCAGCTCCAGCGCGGCCTTGCTCGCGCCGTACGGTCCCCAGCCGGGATACGCGGCGTGCGCGGCGTCGCTCGTGATGTTGACGACGAGGCCGCGCCGTTGCGCCAGCAGCGGCGCCGCCCGCTGGATCAGCGCAATCGGCGCGCCGGCGTTGACCGGAAATACCCGCCCGAAGCGCTCCACGTCGAACGCGAGGAGCGGCCCGATGACGCCGAGCTCCGACGCGTTGTTGACGAGGAGATCGAGCCCGCCCAGCTCGCGCGCCGCGCCGACGAGCCGCTCGCGCACGGACGCGTCCGTTATGTCGCCGGCGACGGCTGCCACGCGCCGTCCCTCGCGCCGTCTCGTCTCGGCGACCTCTTCCAACCGCTCCGCGCCCCTGGCGTTCAGGACCAGGTCATATCCCCGTCCGGCCAGGAGCCGCGACAGCACCTCGCCGAGCCCGCGGCTCGCGCCGGTGATGATTGCCACACGCGTCGATTCACTCATTCCTTCACCTCGCTGACTCCAGCATCGAACTTCAAGTGCACTTGAAGTCAAGCGGAATGGCTGCGAGACTGGGAGCATGGACGCCGTCCTGACGATCGGAGAGGTGGCGAAGCGCAGCGGGACCGCGACGTCGGCGCTGCGGTTCTACGAGGAGCAGGGGCTGATTCACTCCGAGCGGAACCGTTCGGGCCACCGCCGCTATCCCCGCGCGGTGCTGCGGCGGGTCGCCTTCATCGTCTTCGCGCAGCGCATCGGGCTGTCGCTCGACGAGATCCGCGCCGAGCTGGCGCAGCTGCCGAGGAGCCGCGCGCCGGAGCGCGCCGACTGGGCGAAACTGTCAGCGCGGTGGAAGGCCCGGATCGGCGAACGGATCGCCGAGCTCGAGCGGCTGCAGGCGACGCTCAGCGAGTGCATCGGCTGCGGCTGCCTGTCGCTGGATCGCTGCGCGCTCGCCAACCCCGGGGATCGCGCGGCGCGCCGCGGTCCTGGCCCGCGCTACTGGATAGGCCCGAGGTGATGGTGCACCTGCCGCCGTTCAGAGCGTCCTGTACATGACGAAGGCGTCGACGTCGCCGAGCGCCGGGTGCCTGAACGCACCCGGGAGCCGGCCGACGATCTCGAAGCCGTAGGCCTGCCACGTCTTCACCGCGCGCTCGTTGCTGCTCACGACGAAATTGAACTGCATGGCGCGAAAGCCGCGCGCGCGTGCATGCTCAAGCGAGTGCTCGAGCATCGCCCGCGCGACGCCGCGGCCCTGCGCCGCCGGCGCCGTCATGTAGCCGCAGTTGGCGACATGGTCGCCGCCGCCGGCCTGGTTGGCGCGCAGGTAGTAGGTGCCGAGCAGGCCCCCGGACGCCTCGGCGACGAAGACCTCGTGGCCGTCGTGGTGCCAGTAGGCCAGCGCCGCGTCGCGCGTGATGTCGCGCGGCTGGGTGTAGGTGTCCCCCGCGCGAAACACCGGCTCGAGGATCGACCAGATCGCGTCACGGTCGGCGGCCTCCGCCGCGCGGATCAGCACGCGCCATTGTCGATCATTGTCGATCAGCCGTGCAGCAGTTCGGCGACGTCGAACGGCGAAATTCCGCGCCGTTCGAGGCGCCGGCGCAGCACGGCGAGCAGGCGCGCCACCCGGCGGTAGACGATCCGGGGCGCCTGCGCGGTTTCGCGCGCGACGTCGAGCAGCCGGGCGTCGTCGGTGAAACGGCGGCGCACGAGCAGGCGATCTTCCTCCGACAGCGCCGCGAGCTCGGCGGCCAGCGCCTCCGACGCGCGGGCGATCGCGGCGATGCGGTCCGCCTCGAGCAGCGTGAGCGCCGGGTCGCCGGCCCGTGACTGGATCTGCTCCAGCGCGTCGGCCGAGACGTACTGGCGCGCCGTCCGCGCCGGCATGTCGGCGGCCAGTCGGGCGAGCGCGTGCGTGTCGACCGGCACCCGGTCCATGTGCTGCAGGACGCGGCAGGCCTGGTCGAACGACAGGCCGTCGCGCGTCACCAGCCGCTCGAAGATCACCGCCGCCGGGCCGGATCGCCGGGCCGCCGCGGACGACCGCCACTTGCCGCGCGCCTTCACCAGGCCGTCCAGATAGACGCGGTTGACCACCACCGTGAGATAGGTCTGCAGGCTGCTGCGCCACTGGAACTTGCGCAGCACGGCGTAATCGTCGTCGATGATCTTGAGGTGCACTTCGGAGGCGAGCTCCTCGACCTGTTCCGGCGGGAGATAATACCGCCGGCCGACCGACTGCAGCGCCGCCTGGATCGTGCTCAGTTCGCTCAGGAACAACCGCTCGTAATCCGCCCGTTCGCCCGGGCCCAGCGCTCCCATGGTCCCCTCCATCGGCCCAGGCCGAACCGGCTGCCTGTGCCGTCTACTGGAGGTAACGACCGGGAATCGCGAACCGAACAGCTCTTGAACGGCCCGATGAGTTCGGGCCTCGGGGGCGATCAGGCGACCGCGGCGGGATCGGCGGCGGCCATCCCCTTGGGCCCGAGCGGGCGGCAGGCCATGACGATGGCCTCGGCCGACTGCATGGAGAGCGGCCGCGAGAACAGGAAGCCCTGCGCGTGGGTGCAGCCAAGGCGCTCGAGCTCGCGCGCCTGCACGTCGCTCTCGATCCCTTCGGCGACCACGCTGGTGTTGAGCGTGCGCGCCAGCGCCAGGATGCTCTCGACGATCGCCGGGCGGCCCGGCAGCAGCAGGCTGCTGACGAACGAGCGGTCGATCTTCAGCGCGTCCACCGGCAGCTTGTGCAGGTGGCTCAGCGACGAGTAGCCGGTGCCGAAGTCGTCGAGATAGACCTTGACGCCGAAGTCGCGCAGATCGCGCAGCACGACGGCCGCCTCGCCGGGCGTGTCGAGCAGCGCGGTTTCGGTGATCTCCACGCGCAGGTCGGCCGGGCGCATGCCGGTGTCCAGCACCGCCTGCTGCACCACGCGCAGGAAGTTCTGCTGCACGAGCTGCCGGCTCGACACGTTGACCGTGATGTAGTCGAGGCCGGCCGCCGGGTACTGCCGCTGCCAGTCGGCGAACGTGCGGCAGGCCTGCTGCAGCACCCACGTGCCGAGCTGGTCGATCAATCCCAGTTCCTCGGCGATCGGGACGAACGTCACCGGCGAGACCGGCTCGCCGTTGCGCGTCCACCGCACCAGCGACTCGAAGCCGACGCACATCCCGGTGGTCAGCGCCACGATCGGCTGGTAGTGCACTTCGAAGTCGTTGCCGGCGACGGCGCGGCGCAGGTCGTTCTCCAGGCTCAGACGATCGCGCACGCGCGCGTGCATCGCCGCGTCGAACACCTCGTGCCGCGACTTGCCGCGCGACTTCGCGTGGTACATCGCGGTGTCGGCGTCGCGCATGATCTCGTCGGGGTTGCAGTAGTGCCCCGGCGCGAAGGCGATGCCGATGCTGGCCGAGGTGAACACCTCGCGGCCGGCGATCGAGAACGGCTCGCTCAGCGCGTCCTGGATGCGGCAGGCAATCGCGTTGGCCTGGGCGTCGTCGGTCAGGCCGTTGAGGAAGATGGCGAACTCGTCGCCGCCCATCCGGGCCAGCGCGTCTCCCTGGCGCAGGCAGGATTCGAGGCGGCGCGACGCCGCGATCAACAACTCGTCGCCGACCATGTGGCCGAGGCTGTCGTTGACGATCTTGAAGCGGTCGAGATCCAGGTAGAGCACGGCGAAGCCGTTGCCGGGGCCGCGCCGCTTGCACTCGTCGAGACGGCGGCCGAGGCCTTCGACGAACACCGCGCGGTTGTAGAGGCCGGTCAGCGAATCGAGGAAGCCGACGCTGCGCAGCCGCTCCTGCGCAATCGCCTGCTCGGTGGTGTCGGTCAGCGATCCGGCGATGCGATTGGGCTTGCGTCCGGCGGCGCGCACGGCGACGCCGCGGCACAGGAAGCGGCGGTAGGTGCCGTCTTCGTGGCGGATGCGGTGCTCGTGCTGGAACACCTGCGTCGAGCCCGCGAGGTGCGCTTCGAGCGCGGCGTTCAGGCTGGCGATGTCTTCGGCGTGGACGCGCTCGAGCCATTCGCCGGGCCCGCCGATGGCGGCGTGGGCCGGCAGCCCGATCATCGCGCGCCAGCGCCCCGAGACGTAGAACTCCTGCGTCTGGAGGTTCCACTGCCACAGCCCGTCGTTGGCCCCTTCCGCCGCGAGCGCCAGCCGCTCGCCGCTGCGCCGCAGCTCGTGCTCGGCGCGGGCGTGCTCGGTGACGTCGTGCCACAGCAGCGTCACGCCGCCGCCGACCGGCACCACCTTCACCTGCACGATGCGCGCGTCGGACCCGACCGGCAGCCGCAGGTGATTGAGGATCCGCACCTGACGGTCCTCCGTGCTCTCCTTGATCGCGCGCGGCAGCTCGCTGCGCGAGAGCGCCGGCACCGCGTTGACCAGCAGGTCGCCGAGCGCGCGATCGATCGTGCAATGCAGCATCCGCTCGAGCGCGTCGTTCCACAGCGTGACGCGGCCGTCCTCGTCGAGCACCGACATGCCCTGCTCGAGGTGCTCGATCACTTCGCGGCGGCGGTGCTCTTCCTGCAGCCGCCGCACGTAGTCGGCATAGGTGCGATAGGCGAAGAACAGGACGACGGCGAGGATCGGCGTGATGTCCCACATCCGCCGATCGATCACTTCGACCAGCGCCGCCGCGGCGCCGGCGCCGAGCAGGTAGACCGGGTAGCCGGCCAGCGCGCGCTTCGGCCAGGCGCGATCGATCGGCCGGCGCGAGACCAGCGGCACGACCAGGTGCGCGAGCGCCCCCTGGACGACGTGATACAGGACCACGGCCGCGGCGATCGGCACGGCCAGCCACGGCCACTCGAAGAGGAGCGGAACATCGCCGACGGCGAGGAACGCGAGCCCCGCGCTGTAGGCGGCGGCGACGGCGATCGCCGTATCAATGAGGAGCTGGCGGATCGATCCGCGCGGACCGGTGAAACCGGGCGCGAGCGCGGCCGCCGCGGCGACGGTCATCGCGACCAGCGGACCGAGCAGCAGCAGCGCCGCGAACACGACGAGGAACGCCGGCGGCATGATCGCGCGGTCGGCGCTCGACGGACCCTGCACCCGCAGGCACGACACCGCGATCGCCGCCAGCACCAGCGCCGACAGCTCGAAGATGCGATCGGGCTGCGCCCAGCCGCCGAGACGCGGCAGCAACACCGCGCCCACGAAGATGGACACGAGAGCCAGGGCGGTGGACCGGGACGGGGTTGCGGCCATTCAGCGGCTTCAGTGGAACAGCAAAGCCGGCTCCAATCCGCGCCGTTTGGCAACTTGATTCAAGTCAACAAATTACCGGCGGAGGCCAGGCGCGGCGACGTGTGCGGGTGTCCCACGACGGAACATGCTCAACCACAGGAATGTGTTCGCGGGCCGACTTCTGTAACTTCCCGCGTTCGTTTCCGGCTGCGCCGGCGTTGTGACTTTCGTCGCCTTCATGACGGGAGGAATCACATGCCGGAACCCTTGTCGTCTCAGCCGAAATCCGAACTCGAACAGGCGCTCGAAGACACCATCAACACGATCTCGCAGCACTGCGTGCTGCGCATCGAGAGCAGGACTCTCGAGGCCAGGGTCACGAACGCCGCGAGGCAGGCGTGGCGTGATCACTACGAAGAACCGTTCAGGAAGGCGATCGAAGAGAAGAAGCGCCACTGGAAAGACGACCGCGACCAGGTGCTCGAGCGGGCGCGCCAGGTCGGATATCTCGCGGCGTATGTCGCCACGCTGCGATCGGTGTTCGACGAGCTGCGCCGCGCCGGCATTCCCGTCGTTCCGGACGACTCCACCCCTCCGGGACAGGACATCTGGCTCGAGCCGGCCTACCAGCCCCTCGTGGACGCCCGCATCGCCGCCACCGCCGCGCGCTTCATCGACTGCGACATGAAGCCGCAGGTCGCACCGTCGCTTATCTGGTGCCCGGCGCCGAAGCCGCTCAGAGTGCACGATCTCATGGCCATCACGATGCCGCGGCGAGCGTCGCACGACGAGGGCGAGCGGGCGAGGCCCGAAGCCGAACGTCACTGATGTCGAAGCCCTGACCCCGTGATTTGCCGCCGGTCCCGTGGATCGGAGAGAATGCCTGCTCTAATTCCTCTTCGTCATCCACGGGACCCCAGGAGTGCAGGGCAGCGAGCAAACCGATCGGCGCACGTTCGGCGAAGCGATTCGGGCGTCGACGCGGTCGCTGCTCGAGCGCTACCGGCTGGGCAAGCACAGCGCCCTCGAGCGCGTGCTGGAGCGTGAGATTCCCGAGCTGCGCCGCTGGGCGCGCGGCAAGCTCCCGCGCTGGGCCCGCGCCGTCGTCGACACCGGCGACCTGGTGCAGGACACGCTCGCGCGCACCGTGCCGCACCTCTCCCGGTTCGAGTCGCGCCACCGCCGGGCGCTCCAGTTCTACCTGCGCAGCGCCGTCGCCAATCGCATCCGTGACGAACTGCGCCGCGTCGGCCGCACGCCGCCGCTCGAGCCGGTCGACGATCCCGTCGCCGGCGAACGCCTCGCCGCGCGCGAGCCGTCGCCGCTCGACGTGCTGCTCGAGGCGGAGCGCGAGGCGCTCTTCACGCGCGCGCTCGCCGACTCGAGCGAGACCGATCGCCAGGCGATCGTGGCGCGGCTCCGCCTCGGCTACAGCTACGAGCAAATCGCCCTGGTGCTGGGCAAGCGGTCCGCCGATTCCGCCCGGATGACCGTGACGCGGGCCATCGAGCGCCTGGCGCGCCGGCTGGACGAGCTCGCCTCCGGACAGTGAAGAACGGCGGCTGGCGTCCGCTCGCGCGCCGCATCGCCGACGGGCTCGACGTCGACTGGCGATCGCTCGAGCGGCAGACGGGGTCGGCGTCGGCGCGTACCGCCTTGCGCGTGCTCGAGGGCGCGGTGCGGCCGGCGGACGCGCGCGCGCCGGACGCCGCGCGATTGCCGCACACGTGGATCGAGCGGGTGGCGACGCTGCTCGCGGCGATCGCGCTGCTGCAGGTGGCGCTCGCCCTCGGCCCGCTCACCGACCGGCCATCGACGCCGTCGATCGCGCCGACGTCGCACGGTCTTCGCCTCGCGACGCTGGCGATCCAGGCCTGCGGCGGCATCGTGCTGTTCCTCGCGGGCGCGCGCAACCGATCGGCGCGCGCGCTCGGCGGCGTCTACCTCGGCGTTGCCGCCGCTTTTGCCTCGGGCGTCGCCGTGCCGGCTGCGTGGCTGCCGGACGGCGTGGCCGGCCTCGTCGCCGGCATCCTGCGCTTTCCCGCCGATCTCGCGCTCGCCGCCGGCGCCTGGTATTTCATCCTCACGTTTCCTCCGCTCGAGCCGGGCGCGGCGCTGCAGCGCGTCACGCGCGTCGCCGCCGCGATCGTCGCGGTGGTGATCGCCGCGCTGGCCGCGGCGAACGTGGCGATTCAGCTGGTGGATCCCGAGAGCGGACTCTACCGCGCGCTCAACGTGGTGGGCCGCCGCAACATGCACTCGCGCTACTGGAGCGTCTACTTTCTGGCGATCGCGGCGTCGGTGCCGCTCGCGCTGGCGCGTCTTCGCTACGGCTACGTCACGGCGCGCGCGCAGGTCCGCCGCTTCCTGCTCGCGCTGACCACCGGCTTCGCGCCGCTCACGATCGTGTCGATCGTCGGTGGGTCTTCACGGGCGGGCTTCGCGCTGGTGACGAATCCGGCGGTGGTGCCGGCGGAGACGATCGCGATGTTCGCGGGCCTCTGGACGCTGCCGGTGACGACCGGCACGGCGCTGCTCTCGACGCGCATCCTGCCGACGCGATCGCTGGTGCGGCGATCGCTGCAGTACGCGCTGGCGCGCTGGACGCTGGCCGCGGCGATCGTCGTGCCGATCGTCGGCGCGGCCCGCGTGGCGCTGCAGAATCGCCACGGGACGATCGACGCGTTCCTGGCCGGCGGCGGATCGATCTGGCTGTCGCTCGCCGTGGTCTCGATCGCGCTGGCCATCGCCAGGCCGCACCTGCTGCAGGTCATCGACTGGGCGTTCCAGCGCCACCGCGCCGACCCCCGCGCGCTCGTCGCCTCGCTCGCGTCGTCGATCCGCCGGCAGACCAACGCCCAGCGCATCGCCGAGCTGCTCCTCGAGTCGATCGAGGCCGCGTGCCATCCGAAGAACGCCGCGGTGCTGGTCCGCGCGGCGGGATCCGGCGTGCTCGCGCCCATCGCCGGCGACGCCGCCCCGATTCCGCTCGACTCCGCGATCGGCGGGCTGCTCGCCGCCAGCCCGACGCCGCTGGTCGTCGACTCCGTCTCGGAGAACGCGGTCGTCGATCTTCTCCCCGGCGCCGAACGCGCGGCGCTGGCCGCGTGGGCGGTGGTGGTGCCGATTTACGCCGAAGGCGATGCGCTGGTCGGCGCCGCGTGCGTCGGGCCGCCGCGCGCGGCGGACGCCTACTCGCCCGACGACATCGCGACGATCGAAACGCTGGCGGCGTCGGCCGGGCACGCGCTGGGGCAGCGTCTCGGCGTCGCTGACGGCGCCGATGCGGCGACGACCGTGCCGGGGCAGGAATGCGAGCGCTGCGGCCGGATCGCCGCTCACGTGGACGTCGCCTGCGCCTGCGGCGGCGCGCTTGCCGGCTCGTCGCTGCCGCCGCGTCTCGGCCGCTTCACGCTGCTGCGGCGCCTCGGCCGCGGCGGCATGGGGGTGGTCTACGAGGCGCGCGACGAAGCCCTGCAGCGATCCGTCGCGCTGAAAGCGCTGCCCGAGGTCGGTCCCGACGAGATCGCGCGCGTGCAGAACGAGGCACGCCTGATGGCGACGCTGCAGCATCCCGGCATCGCGGTCGTCTTCGGGCTCGAGACCTTCCGCTCGATGCCGGTGCTGGTCGTCGAGATGCTCGCGGGAGGCACGCTGCAGGATCGCCTGCGTTCCGGCGCGCTTCCGGCGCCGGAGGTCGCCGCGCTCGCGCGGCCGCTCGCCGACGCGCTCGACTACCTGCACGCGGCCGGCATCCTGCATCGCGATCTGAAACCGAGCAACGTCGGCTTCACCGCGTCAGGGCAGCCGAAGGTGTTCGACCTTGGCGTGGCGGTGAAAGCCGACGCCGACCGCGTCGCCGGCGGAACGCTGCTCTACCTCTCGCCCGACGCGGTCGCCGACGATCGCCCCGATCGCATGGCCGATCTCTGGGCGTTCGCCGTGCTGCTGTGCGAGGCGTGGGTCGGCGGCCATCCGCTGGCCGGCCTGCCGATTGACGAACAGCTGGCGCACCTGAAGCGAGGCACGCTGTGGGCGCACGCATCGCAGCGGTGCCCGGACGATGCGCGCCTGAAGGCCGTATTCGCGCGCGCGCTGGATCCGGATGCGTCGCGGCGGTTCCGGACGGCCGCCGAGTTCGCGCGCGCGCTCGCCGGCGAGACGCCGCGCTGAGCCGGCCGCCTACTGCATGCGCTCGTAGGTCGCGGAGGTGACGTTGGTCTGCCCCTGCGCGTTGGTCGAGTAGTAGGTCACCTGGATCGTCTGGTTGTCGGCCGACAGCACGTTCACCAGCATCTGGACGACGCGATCTCCCTGCTTGTAGACGATTTCGTTGATCTTGTCGGTGACCACGCGCACGATCGCCGAGTCGGTGCCGTTGCGCCCCGTCACCGGGAACGCGCGTCCGTCGAACATCGTCGTATAGCCCCACGAGCTCGCCGTGCCCGACGCGTTGGTCGAGTCGACGGTGATCTTCATGCCCGTGCCGTTGAACGGCTCGTAGGTCATGACGTTGCTCGCCGCCGGGTTCTCCGACTTCAGCTTCCACTTGCCGAAGCGCGGGTTCGCGGTTGCCGCCGGTGAGCTCGACGCGGCGGCGGACGGAGTGGCTCCGGTGGTGGCCGCCGGCGCTGCGAGCGCCTTCTTGATCGCGTCAACCGCGACGCCGGCGCGGAACTCGACGATCTTCTTCCCCATCTCGATCGTCTTTTCCTTCGGCGCGATGGCGATGCCGTTGATCGTCGCCTTGTCGGCGGCGACCCGCTCGTCGTAGCGGACGATCTTCGGATCGTTGGCCATCATCACCGCGGTCAGCCCGTATTCGTCGTGGATGCCTTCAGCGGTCGCGTTCTCCGGAATGCCGTTGTCGTTGACGAACTGGCGCACGCCGCCGGGGCTGGTCCAGTTGTAGTACTCGGGCACGTGGAAGACGCGCGCGCCGCCGGTCCATTTCGCCGACAGCTCCTGCGCCACGGCACGCAGGCCGGCGGTGTCGCCGCCGCTGTCGCCGAGCAGCACGATGTTCTGGAAGCCCTGGCTCTTGAGGCTGGTGGCCATGTCGCGCACCACCGCCTGGAAGGTCTCGGGCGTGAAGTAGAGGCTGCCCCATTCGAGATAGGGATTCTCCGGGTTGCCCGCTTCGATCGGAATCACCGGCGCGATGAGCGCGTTGCCAAGTTTCCGCGCGACGGCTTCGCCGACGAGGTGGATGGCGTACTGGTGCTTGCCGCCCGACATGTAAGGCCCGTTCTGTTCGGTGCTGCCCGCCATCACGAGCGCCGTCGTCTTTCCGGCCTTGATGGCGTCGCGCACTTCGAGGTAGGTCAGCTCTTCGATCCATACGCTGTCGCGCGCGGGAACCGGGCGCGGCAGCGCGGCCTCGCGCTCGTGCGCCTCGCGGGCGGCGGCCTCGCGCTGCGCGGGCGTCTGCTGCCCGCGCCCGCCGCGTCCCTGGCCCTGTCCTTGTCCCTGTCCCTGCGCCGGCGGCTGCTGCGGCACGGCGGCGGGCGGCGTCTGCCCGGCAGACAGGGCGATGGTGAGCATGGGAATCGCGGCGAGGGCCGGCCAGTGTCTGCGCGTCATCACATCCTCCGCTTGGGCGTTGGGAGTTGAGGAGTTGCGGCGTTTTGTGGCTGCACTATATGCCGCCGCTGCCTTCGACGTCGAGCGTCCTCCCGCCAGGGCTACCGGAGGCAAGCAACTGCGAGATCTCGGCGTCGGAACAGCCCGCCTCACGCAGCACCTCCCGGGTGTGCTCGCCGAGCAGCGGCGCGCGGCGGGCGGCGAGCGGC
>Ga0207691_10002771_pt1 | contig 17083 bp, 15 predicted proteins | sample KBSM13metaG_FD_184327 | JGI IMG/M metagenome (GOLD analysis project Ga0207691, IMG submission 184327) | Miscanthus rhizosphere microbial communities from Kellogg Biological Station, Michigan, USA - KBS M1-3 metaG (SPAdes) (version 2) | ecosystem: Host-associated > Plants > Roots > Rhizosphere >... | reverse complement strand
CGATGGAAAAGTCAGGAGGGTGAAACACGCGGCCCCGGGCAGCATGACCACCCGGGGCCGCAGGACGCCTGCATCGGACGACTACTGCCCGAGACGGTAGGCGCTGATCCGGCCATCCGTATCTTCGGCGACGAGGATGCCATCGGCCACGACCGGCGCGGCACGCACCGGATCCTTGCCCATCCGCACCCGCGCGGCGAATGCCCCGTCGGCGAGTTTCAGCCAGTGCAGGTAGCCTTCCAGGTCGCCGACGACCGCGTAGTCGCCCTGGATCGCAACGCCGGAGACTTCGCGCCGGGCGAGGTCGTCCTGCTCCCACAGCCCGCTGCCACCGGACTTGTCCAGGCCCCACACGGTGCCCGATGTTCCGGAAACCACGATGCGATCGGCGGAGACGCCTACCCGTCCAGCGCCGCCGCTGTCATGCGCCCAGATCGGCCGGCCGCTCGGCGCGTCCAGCGCGACGGTCTGCCGTTTGTAACTGCTGGCATACAGCGTCGTAGCGTCGAGGACGGGCGCGGCGTCCACGTCCGCCATGCGTTCGAGTTCGGTGCGTCCTTCCGCCTGGGCGACGGTCTGGTCCCACATGGGATGACCATCGGCGACGGAAAGCGCCGTCATCGTGCCGTCGTCATTGGCGACGAACACGTAACCCGGACCGAGCACCGGCGCGCTGTTGCCGCGAACTGTTAGCGCCGGCGTTTCGTGGGTCCAGAACCAGCGTCGCTGGCCGCTGGTTTCATCGAAAGCGGTCAGGCGGCCATCGTTGGAATGCACGAAGACCATTCCCTGCCCGATCGCCGGAGCGGCGATGACTTCGTCGCCCACCTTGGCCTTCCACTTCTCCGCGCCGGTGGCCGCGTCGAGGGCGATGACGTCGCCTTCGAGGCTGCCTGCCACGATCAGCCCATCGCCTACGCCCGGACCGCCCGCCAAGGGCAGATCGGACTCGTAATGCCACACCGACGCACCTGTCTGCAGATCGAACGCCCGCACGCCACCGCGCACGGCGGCGGCGTAGACGCGGCCATCGGAGATTGCTGGCGCCTGTCGCGCCCCCAGCAGTCCTTCGCCCTTCCCCGCCTGCGCGCTCCATAGGCGGGTGACGCTGACCGAAGGCGTCAGCTCGGTGAGCTCCGCCGGTTGCAGGGCCTTGCCCTTCTTGCTGGTAAAGAGGTTCTTGACGCTGCTGCACCCGCTGAATGCGAGCGTGCATGCAACCAGCAGGGCAACCAGGGCGCCTGGCCTGATCGCACGCGCGGAGGAAACAGACTTCATGGAGTCCGGCTTCATCAAATCTTCGCCTCGGGCTTGGGGGGGGTGCCGCCGACTTGCGTGAGCTTGAGCTCGACCAGGCGCCGCTGCGGCGCCGCGACGTCGAGACGGGTCAATGCTTGCTGGTAGGCAGCGCGAGCTTCGTCGCGATGCCCGAGCGCGTAACTCGCATCGCCCTGGACCTGGAGGATCTCGGCATCAGTGCTGTCCTTGGGCAGCAGCCGCAGCGCGTCTTCCGCCTTGCCAGCATCGATCAACAGGCGCGCGAGTCGTTGCGTTACGATGGCTGCGAGCGCGGAATCGGACGGACGTGCGCCGCGCAGGGTCGCGATGGCTGCATCGCGCTGGCCGGCCGCGAGCTGCGCCTGGGACAGCCGCAGCGCGGCGAGCGTGGCGTACGCGCCCTCATCGATCGTTGCGACCTTCGATTGCGCCTGCTTGAGCTTGAGCGCCTTGATGTCGTCCACGACGGACTGATAGCGCTCCGCGGTCTGGACGCGGGCGTGCTCCTGCTGTTTCTGCCACCACTGCCAGCCACCGATCAGGGCCAGGCCGAGCGCAATGCCGCCTATCAGGCCGACCGCGTTGTCCTTGAGCCAGGTGCGTACTTTTTCGCTCTGTTCATGCTCATCGAGCAGGTCATCGATTGCCATGCCGGGATCGTGCTGCCTGTTGCCGGCGCCCGATCGGACGCGCGGTGGGTTGACTGACTCGCGGCCTGCGGGCCGACGGAAGCTCAGTCGGTGACGGGCGCGAGGGAACCGTCAGAGGATACCGTAAAGCGCGCGACATTCGAACGCGCGTACGGTGTGAGGTCGATGGGGCGGCCGTTCTGCTGCACGGTGACGGAGGACATATCCCCGATCACGACCTGCCCGACTTCGCCAGCTGCATAGCTACGCTTTTCCCCCGCATGCAGCAGGGATCCTTCCAGCTTGCGTCCATCGGGAGCCGCGACCTGGATCCAGCTGTCGCCGCTCAGTTGCAACTGCAGTGCCGGTGCCGCAGTTGCCTGGACCGGCACTGGTGCGAGCGAGGCAACCAGCGGGCTCGGGTCGTTGGACGCGGTGCCGGGCGCATTCGCCGGCGGAGTCACATTACCCACGCTGGCCGGAATATCCAGCGGCGCTGCATCGTGGGCAACGGTGCCCAGATGCGGCCGCGTCGCCAGCCAGACCGGAACCGCGATCGCGGCCGTCAACACGATGTAGACCAGGCGGCGAGCGGCCTGCTCGAACAAGCGTTGCATCGGCGGCGTGTACATCCGGGGGACGAGTACGGGCGGCTCGATGGGCGCGACGCCCGACGCGGCCACCATCGGCGCGGTCGTCAGGCCGAGCAGGCGGGAATAACTGCGCAGCTGCCCGCGAACAAAGACGGGGGCGCCAAGCCGGCTCCAATCTTCCGATTCAAGCGAACGCACGACACGGACAGGCATTTTCAGGCGATCGGCGACGTCCGTCTCGCTCAGACCGGCCGCTTCGCGCGCCATGCGCAACCTCGCCCCACAGCCGCGACTCCCGTCATGCAGGCCTTCGGCAGGGTTCGGCAAGCTGGAATTTGCCTGCATCATCGTTGACTCGCATCCCCGGTCGGGTTGGTCCGCTGCTGCGGAAACTCTGTCCCGATACGTTGAACATAACGAGCAGCGGCGGCGCTGTCGCCGAGTTTCTGTTCGATTTGTGACGCGAGTTGTAACACTTTGACACTGGCGGGCGCTACCGCCAGTCGGCGTTCGGAAAAAGCGCGCGCTTCCAGGTAACGCCCTGCCCCATATTCGCTTTGGGCCATGGCTGCCAGGGCCACCGCGTTCGTGGGGTCAAGCGCCAGCGCGCGGCCGAGATCGCGCGCGGCCCGGGCACCCTGCCCGGCATCGAGGGCGCAGGAGCCGGAATTGGCCAAGGCGGCGGCCGGCGTGGGATACGCCGGGTCCGCGAGGGCGCGGTCGAACAGCGCCAGCGATTCGGCCGGGCGGCCATTGCTGCACAACCACACGCCGTAGTTGTTCAACGCGCCACCTTGCGTGGGAGCAAGCGCAGCGGCCTTGGCATAGAAGCCACCAGCCTGCGCCGCGTTCCCGTGCTGGTCCTGGATCATTCCCAGCAGCGTGTACGCATCGGCCGACTTCGAATCGGCCTTCAGCGCAGCGTTGGCGTGCGCGGTGGCCTCGTCCAGTCGACCTGACTGGATGCCTTGCTGTGCAAGCGCCACCTCGTCGATCGCGGCAATCCGCCGCGCATCTTCGGGATCGTCGCTCACCGCATAGTCCGGCGCCGTCCGGTGGTAATCGTTCTTGAACTTCTGCTTGACGAAGGTCAGGCGCGAACAACCAACCCCTGCCGTCATCGCAACCACTACCGCCATCACCACAAGGTCACGCAGCCGCATCGCCAGCCCCCTGCGCCTGCAATGTCTTGCGGAACTCGGCCTGTCGACGCGTGCGATCCATCACCTGCCCCTTGAGTTGCCCGCACGCCGCGTCGATGTCGTCGCCGCGCGTTCGCCGTACCGGCGCGATCATGCCTGCATCGTTCAGCAGTTTCTGGAACGCACGGATGGCGCCCTCGTCCGGACGCTCGAATCTTGTCCCGGCGAACGGATTGAAGGGGATCAAGTTCACCTTCGCCGCATCCTTCATCTGCACGGCCCTGTCGAACTCGCGCATCAACCGGAGCAACTGCCGCGCATGTTGCGGCTGGTCGTTGACGCCCTTCATCAAGGTGTATTCGAACGTGACCGACGTGCCCCGCTTGCGGAGCGCATAGCGCACGCAGGCGTCCATCAGTTCGGCGATCGGATACTTGCGATTGAGCGGGACTAGTTCGCTGCGCAGCTCATCGGTGGGCGCGTGCAGCGATACGGCGAGCGAGACGTCGCTTTCCTCGCCCAGCCGGTCGATCATCGGCACCATGCCGGCGGTCGACAAGGTGACGCGTTTGTTCGCCAGGCCGTAACCCAGGTCATCACGCATGATGCTCATCGCGCGCACGACGTTGTCGAAATTCATCAGCGGCTCGCCCATGCCCATCATCACCACGTTGGTGAGCCTGCGCTGCTGGTGCGGGACGTTGCCCAGGTGGCGCGCGGCCACCCAGACCTGGCCGATGATTTCCGCCGTCGACAGGTTGCGGTTGAAGCCCTGTGTCCCCGTCGAGCAGAACTGGCAGTTCAGGGCACAGCCGACCTGCGAGGACACGCACAGCGTGCCGCGGCCCTTGTCTGGGATGTAGACCGCCTCGATGGCATTCTTCGGGTCCATCCCGAGCAGCCACTTGTGCGTGCCGTCGGTGGACGCCTTGTCGAACACGACCGATGGCGCATGCACATGCGCATGCGAGTCGAGCTTGGCGCGCAGCGCCTTGCCCAGGTCGGTCATCGCGTCGAAGTCGGTGACGTAGCGATGGTGGATCCACTTCATCACCTGGTGCGCGCGATAGCGTTTCTCGCCGAGCACCTGCTCGAAGAAATCCTCGAGGCGCACGCGATCCAGGTCGAAGAGGTTGGTCTTCGACCCGGGCGCGGGTTCCATCGGCCGCGATTCGCGCGCAGCAGCCGCCGTCGCCTCGTCGGCGAAGGCGATCTGGATGCTGCGGTCGCGGGTCTCGGTCACGTCTGCCTCAGCGCGCGTAGAGGTCGGTGGTCGGGAAGAAATAAGCGATCTCGGTCGCCGCGTTCTCAAGCGAATCCGAACCGTGCACCGCATTGGCATCGATGCTGTCGGCGAAGTCGGCGCGAATCGTGCCGGCGGCGGCGTCCTTCGGATTGGTGGCGCCCATCAGATCGCGGTTTTTCAGCACCGCGCCCTCGCCTTCCAGCACCTGGATCATGACCGGGCCCGAGCTCATGAAGTTGACCAGCGCGCTGAAGAACGGGCGTTCGCGGTGCACGGCATAGAAGCCTTCGGCTTCCTGCTTCGAGAGCTGCTTCATGCGGGCGGCAACGACCTTGAGGCCGGACTTTTCGAAACGCGAATAGATTTCGCCGATGACGTTCTTTGCGACGGCATCGGGCTTGATGATCGAGAGGGTGCGCTCCAGCGCCATTGGGACTTTCTCCGGGCAGGCGGGCCGCGGCGTCGTCAGACGTGTTCGCGACCCGAAGATAACAGAAAAACCCGCGTCGGGACGCGGGTTTAGCCGATATGGCTGCGGTAATTCTACGGGATTGGAGCGCCGCCTTCCAAGCGACAGGCCATAGCCGCATTGACTCGGTTCAGGGCCGGAGGATAAGCTCAAACAAGCGTTTGATTCAGGGAAGTCCATGGCCGCCACCACGCACTTTTCCACCAAGGACCGCATCCTCGGCGCCGCCGAGGAACTGTTCGCCCAGTTCGGCTTCTCGGGAACGTCGTTGCGACAGGTGACGAGCCGTGCCGACGTGAACATCGCCGCGGTCAACTACCACTTCGGAAGCAAGGAAAACCTGGTCAACGAGGTGTTCCGGCGCCGCATGGACGAGATGAGCGCCCAGCGCCTGCAACGCCTGCGCGCGGCCGTCGCCGGGAACCCGTGCGAGCTCGAACACGTGCTCGCCGCGTTCGTCGAGCCGGCACTGGCACTCGCGCAGGATCGCCATGGTGGTGGCGCGTTCATCCGCGTCATCGCACGCGCCTACGCCGAGAAGAACGACAGTCTGCGGCGCTTCCTGTCCGACCAGTACGGACACGTGCTGCGCGAGTTCGCCAAGGCGATCGCCGGGTGCGTGCCGGCGTTGAGCAAGGAAGAACTGTATTGGCGCCTGGATTTCCTGTCGGGCGCACTGACTTACGCGATGGCGGACTTCGGGATGATCAAGCGGCCGTCCGGCGTGTCGGAAGCCAGCCATCGCGCCCGCGCCGCGCGGGAGCTGATCCGCTTTGCCGCCGCCGGGCTCCGCGCCGACTAAAAATATCGATTAATCAACGGATTGCAACACATGTCTGAGAAATTGCTTGTCCGGCGTGCGGCGGTCCTCGGCGCGGGCGTGATGGGAGCGCAGATTGCAGCCCACATGACCAATGCCGGCATCGACACGGTGTTGTTCGACCTGGCGGCCGACGGTGCCTCGCCTGATGTCCGCAACGCCGTGGCGACGAAGGCGATCGCCAATCTGGCCAAGCTCTCGCCTGCCCCGCTTGCCTCGAAATCCTTCGGTGAGCTCATTACGCCGGCCAACTACGACGACGGCCTGGAGCTGCTCCGCGGTTGCGACCTGATCGTCGAAGCCATCGCCGAACGCATGGACTGGAAGCAGGCGCTGTACCGGCGGATCGCGCCGTTCGTTTCGCCCGACGCTGTCCTGGCAAGCAACACCTCGGGCCTGGGCATCAACGCGCTGGCCGACGTGCTGCCGGAAGCACTGCGCCATCGGTTCTGCGGCGTGCATTTCTTCAATCCGCCACGCTACATGCACCTGGCCGAGCTGATCCCGGCACGCACCACCGACCCTGCCGTGCTCGACGCCCTGGAAACCTTTCTTTCCACGGCGCTCGGCAAGGGTGTCGTGCGCGCGAAGGACACGCCCAACTTCATCGGCAACCGGGTCGGCGTCTTCTCGATCCTGGCGACGATGCACCACACCGCCGAAAGCGGCCTCGGGTTCGATGTGGTCGATGCGCTGACCGGTCCCGCCGTCGGCCGACCGAAATCCGCGACGTACCGCACGGCCGATGTCGTGGGCCTGGACACCATGGCGCACGTGATCCGCACGATGGCCGACACGCTGCCCGAAGATCCGTGGCATCGCTATTTCGCCGCGCCAAAATGGTTGGAGGGCCTGGTCGCCAAGGGCGCCCTGGGCCAGAAGACGGGCGCAGGGATCTACACCAAGCGCGGCAAAGACATCCTGGTTCTGGATCTGCAGGCGCAGGATTACCGGCCCAGCGTGGGACAGATCGATCCGGAGGTCGAAGCGCTGCTGAAGGAAAGGGATCCGGCCAGGAAGTTCGCCGGACTGCGAGACAGCACGAATCCCCAGGCGCGTTTCCTTTGGGCCGTGTTCCGCGATCTCTTCCATTACTGCGCCTATCACCTTGCCGACATCGCCGAGACCGCGCGCGACGTCGATCTCGCCATCCGTTGGGGCTACGGCTGGTCGCTCGGCCCGTTCGAAACCTGGCAGGCGGCCGGCTGGAAGGAAGTCGCGGGATGGATCGCCGATGACATCGTTGTCGGCAAGGCCATGAGCGACGCGCCGCTTCCGGATTGGGTGTTTGACGGCCGCGACGGCGTGCATGGCGCCGAGGGCAGCTTCAGCCCCGCGCAGAACGCGAAAATGCCTCGCTCCACGCTGCCCGTTTACCGTCGCCAACGCTTCCCGGATCCGCTACTCGGCGAGCGCTTCGACCCGGGCGAGACGGTGTTCGAAAACGATGGGGTGCGCTTGTGGCACGACGGCGACGGCATCGCCATCGCGTCGTTCAAGACCAAGCTGCATACCGTCAACGACAAGGTGCTCGACGGATTGCAACATGCGATCGGAATCGCCGAACGCGATTTCCGCGGCATGGTCATCTGGCAGCCGAACGAGCCGTTCTCGGCAGGGGCGGACCTGGCCGGCGCTCTCGGTTTGCTGCAGGCCGGGGACGTGGCCGGCTTCGAACGCATGGTCGCCAACTTCCAGGTCACCAGCCAGCGCATCAAGTATTCGCTCGTTCCGGTGGTCGCCGCGGTGCGCGGCTTGGCGCTGGGTGGCGGCTGTGAATTCCAGATGCATTCGGCGCGAACGGTTGCGCATCTCGAAAGCTACGTCGGGCTGGTCGAAGCCGGCGTCGGACTGCTGCCCGCCGGCGGCGGCTTGAAGGAACTGGCCGTACGTGCCTCGCACGCAGCGGGTCCCGGCGGCGACGTGTTCGCGCAGCTCAAGCCGGCATTCGAAGCGGTGGCCATGGCCAAGGCGTCGACTTCGGCGATCGAAGCGAAGGACCTGGGCTTGCTGCGTGCATCTGATGTCGTCGCGTTCAACACGCACGAACTCCTGCACATCGCACGGCAGCAGGCACTGGCGATGGCGGAAAGCGGCTACCGCCCGCCCCTGCCGGCCAGGCGCATTGCGGTCGCCGGCAGCGTCGGCATCGCGACCTTCAAGATGCTGCTGGTGAACATGCTGGAGGGCCGCTTCATCTCTCCGCACGACTTCGACATCGCCACGCGTATCGCCACCGTCCTGTGCGGCGGCGAAGTCGACCGCGGGTCACTTGTCGACGAGGAATGGTTGCTCGAGCTCGAACGCCTGCATTTCGTCGCGCTGGCACAGATGCCGAAGACGCAGGAGCGGATCGCGCACATGCTGAAGACGGGCAAGCCGCTGCGGAACTGAAAACAACGAGAGTCGAAAGGCGGGAGAAGGCGATCTCCTTTTCCCGTCCTGCGTCTCCCGTCTTCCGAGGAACAGAACATGGCCAGACAAATCCAGGACGCCTACATCGTTGCCGCCACCCGCACGCCGGTCGGCAAGGCGCCGCGCGGCGCTTTCCGCAACACGCGTCCGGACGACATGCTCGCGCACGTCCTGCGCAGCGTCGTTGCGCAGGCACCCGGCATCGACGCCAGCCGCATCGACGATGCGATCATCGGTTGTGCGATGCCCGAAGGCGAGCAAGGCATGAACGTGGCGCGCATCGGACTGCTGCTGGCCGGACTGCCGAATACGATTGCCGCACAGACGATCAACCGCTTCTGCTCGTCCGGGCTGCAGGCCGTGGCGCTCGCCGCCGACCAGATCCGGCTTGGCAATGCGGACCTCATGCTCGCCGGTGGCACCGAATCGATGTCGATGGTGCCGATGATGGGCAACAAGGTGGCGCTGTCGCCGAACGTCTTCGCCAACAACGAAAATGTCGCCATCGCCTACGGGATGGGCATTACCGCGGAAAATGTCGCCGAGCGGTGGAAGGTATCGCGCGAAGACCAGGATGCGTTCGCACTCGCGTCGCACCACAAGGCGATCGCCGCGATCGAGGCTGGCGAATTCCGCGGTGAGATCAGCCCCTATGAGGTCATGTCGCACGTACCGGAACTCGGCGGAAATGCGATTCGGGTACGCCAGACATCGGTCGACACCGACGAAGGCCCGCGCGCCGATTCGACGCTGGAAGGCCTTGCTCGCCTCAAACCGGTATTCCGGAATGCCCAGTTCGGAGGCACGGTCACGGCCGGTAACAGTTCACAGATGAGCGACGGCGCCGCCGCTGTGCTGCTGGCGTCCGAACAGGCGATCAAGGATTACGGCCTGACTCCGCTCGCGCGCTTCGTAAGCTTTTCCGTGGCAGGCGTTGCGCCCGACATCATGGGCATCGGGCCGATCGCGGCGATTCCCAAGGCGTTGCAGCAGGCGGGCCTGACGCGCGACCAGCTGGACTGGATCGAACTCAACGAGGCGTTCGCCGCGCAGGCGTTGGCGGTGATCCGCGATTCGCAGCTCGAACCGTCGAAGGTCAATCCGCTCGGCGGCGCCATCGCCCTCGGCCATCCGCTTGGAGCGACCGGCGCAGTACGCACCGCGACGATCGTTCACGGAATGCGCCGGCGTGGCCACAAGTACGGAATGGTCACGATGTGCATCGGGACCGGGATGGGCGCAGCGGGAATCCTCGAAGCCCTATAGGCAGCCGCCATGTACGCCTTCAGCGCGCGGCGCACGAGAGCAATGCTTCAGCCGAGTTCGACGACGCCCAATTCGCTCAACGCATCCTGCATCACCCGACGCGCCGCATCGCTAAGGGTTTCGTGGTCAAGCGCATACCGGATCGTTGCCTCGATCAGCCCGATGTGGGTGCCACAATCGAAGCGGGTCCCCTTGAACCGGTAGGCGTGCACGGGAGCGTCCTGCAGCAACGCTGAAATCGCATCGGTAAGCTGGATCTCACCACCGGCGCCGGGCGTGGTGCTCTCAAGCAGGTCGAAAATGCGCGGCGACAGCACGTACCGGCCCACCACCGCGAGCGTGCTCGGGGCGACATCCGGCTCGGGCTTCTCGACGATCGCGGTGATGCGTCCTTCGCGATTGCTGAATTCCTCGGTCGCGACGATGCCGTAGCTGCCGGTCTTGCTGCGCTGGACATCCTGCACGGCAATCATGCTGGCACCGGATGCTGCGGCGGCATCGGCCATCTGCGCCAGCGCACCCGGCCCGCGATTCCAGATCAGGTCGTCGGGGAGGATCACCGCGAACGGCTCATCGCCGACCACAGGTTTGGCGCACAGGACCGCATGGCCCAGGCCAAGCGCCTCGGCCTGCGTGACGAATACGGCGCGAACGCCGGGTGGCAACACGCTGCGCACCAGTTCCAGTTGTTCGGTCTTGCCGGCGCGTTCGAGTTTCTGTTCGAGTTCGTAGGCCTTGTCGAAATAGTCGGCAACGGCGTGCTTGTAGCGGTTGGTGACGAATATCAGCGTCTCGCAGCCGGCTTCGATGGCCTCGTCGACGGCGTACTGGATCAGCGGCTTGTCGATGATCGGCAGCATTTCCTTCGGCACCGTCTTGGTGGCAGGAAGGAAACGGGTTCCAAGGCCGGCCACGGGAAACACGGCCTTGCGGATGCGGCGGTTGTCGCGCGCACCTGTCATCGAAGCTGGTGTCATCAAATCTTCCTGGCGTTACGGGCGGGGAACGCGACCACCGTTCCCGATGGCGTTTCGCGCACGGCGGCGGACGGTGCGAATTCGGGAACCGATTCGCACAGGATCGCCGCCAATTCCTCCAGATCGTAACGAGCCACGGCGTCACGCAGGCGTGAGCTTGCCGACGCGATCTTCTCCGATACCACCGCCCGCGCCTCGGCCTGCAGGATCTTCGGGTGCGCGGTCGGCCGATAGCGCTCGTCCGCATGGAACAGCGTTTCGTGCAGTTTTTCGCCGGGGCGCAACCCGGTGTAGACGATCGCGACGTCGCGTTGCGGTTCCTTGCCGGCCAGGCGGATCATCTGTTCGGCGAGCAGGCGGATCGAAACGGGCTCGCCCATGTCCAGCGTGTACACCGCGTGCTGTGAACCGATGGCGGCGGCCTGCAGGATCAGTTGGCAGGCTTCCGGAATCGTCATGAAGTAGCGCGTGACTTCGGCGTCGGTCACCGTGACCGGGCCGCCGCAGCGGATCTGTTCGCGGAACAACGGGACCACGCTGCCCGCCGAATCCAGCACGTTGCCGAAGCGCACGGTTACCGACCGCGTGGCGCGCGGATCGACCATCGCCTGGCACACCATTTCCGCCAGTCGCTTGGTCGCGCCAAGCACGTTGACCGGATCGACCGCCTTGTCGGTGGAAATCAGCACGAACGTCCCGACGCCGGCCTGATGGCTCGCGTGCGCGACGGTTTGGGTGGCCAGGACATTGTTGCGGATGGCTTCGCGCAACTGGGTTTCTAGCAGCGGAACCTGCTTGTAGGCAGCGGCATGAAACACCGCCTCGGGCATCGACAGGTCCAGCGCGCGCCGGATCACCGCCGGGTCGCCGCAATCGCCGAGCACCGGGACGCACGCGATGTTGGGGAAATCCCGTTGCAGTTCCGCGACCGTGGTCGTGAGCGCCAGTTCGTCGATCTCCACGAGCGCGATCTGCCGGGCTCCGTGGCGCGCACACTGGCGCACCAGCTCCGACCCGATCGAACCGCCCGCCCCGGTCACCAGAACGCTGCGACCCCCCAGCCATCCGCGGATCGCCTTCCAGTCCGGAGTCACCGGCTGCCTGCCCAGCAGGTCCTCGATCGCGACCTCCTTCAGTTCGCCCGGCAACGACCGGCCTTCGAGCAGGTCATCCAGTCGCGGCACCGTGCGGAACGGAATGCCCGTGCGCTCGCAGGCCTCGACGATGCGACGCATCGACGCGGCGTCGAGCGCCGGCATCGCGATCACCAGCATCTGGGTGGCGGTTTCCGGGGCGATTCGACCGACTTCATCGACCCGCCCGAGGATCGGCAATCCCTGCAGATGGCTACCGCGCAACTTCGGCGCGTCATCCAGGAATCCCACCGGCTGGTAGGCGCCGGCCCGGCGCAGGTCGCGTACTACCGCCTCGCCGGCCTGTCCGGCACCCAGGATCAGCACGCGCAGGACGGCCTGGTCGGTTCCGGTCTGCTGGTAGTCCTTCCACGCGCGATACAGCAGTCGTGGCATCCCGAGCAACGCCGTGAGCACTACGGGATAAAGCACGAGTACGGTGCGAGGGACTTGGTCCAGCCGGTTGTACAGGAACAGGCCGACCACGATCGCCAGCAGGCCGATGACACTGGCCTTCAGGATGTTGAGCAGGTCGGGCACGCTGGCGAATCGCCAGATGCCCCGATACAGCCCGACGTGCCAGAACACCAGGCCTTGGGCAAACAGCACCAGCGCGATTTCGGTGCCCCACGGGGCCACCGACGGAGACATCGGGAGGATTGCGTATCGCAACTGGTGCAGGCCGATCCATGACAGCCACACCATGCACAGGTCATGCAGGACAACCGCGACGCGCGGAGTCCTGACGGTGACGCGATCCTTCAGGCCCATCATCTTCCTGCCGCCTCATCCTTTCGCTGGATCCATCTGGAGCATGCCCAGACGGCGCTTCCCGCCATGAACGCCGACATCACTCCTGCAATGATAAACGCTGGCGCCCGGTCTCGTGACCAGAACATGAACAAACCCGCCAAAACGGTCCATCCTGCGTAGCCAAGGGTCACGATTTTGTGCGACTTCGTGCGTCGCGCCCAATACTGATATGCGTGTTCGGCATGCGGCAACCACCAGCGTTGGCCCCTGGCCACGCGCCCGGCCAGCGTCCATGAGGCGTCGATCAGGAATGCGCTCAGCGGCAACATCAACAGCGGCGCTTGCGACCAGTCCTTCGACGCAATCCATACGCCCAGGCCTGCGAGCGCGAATCCCAACGCTCCGCTTCCCACATCACCGAGAAAGATTCGGGCAGTAGGAAAGTTAAACGGCAGGAAGCCCATGCAACCGGCCACGAGCGCAAACGCCAGCCATGCCTGCGATGCGTGTCCGGCGATGAATCCATACGCGCCGGCGACGAGGATCGCCTGTGACGTCGCGATACCGTCGATGCCGTCCATGAAGTTCCAGATGTTGACCAGCGCCATCGCGACGATGAAGCCAATCGTCCCGGTAACCACACCTGCTCCGTCCTGCACGATGCCCCATCCCAGCAGCGTGGCCGCGATCGCCTGCACGGCCAGGCGCAGCCATGGCGAGAGAGGTTGGTGATCGTCGATCCAGCCGACTCCGGCAACCAGCACGCAGCCGATTCCCAAGGAGGCCAGGAACTGCATGTGTCCCGGCTGATATGCAGACAGCCACGCAATGGCGACAAGCAGCGCGGCGACAATCGCGATGCCTCCACCACGTGGCGTGGGGACCCGATGGCTGCGGCGATCACCCGGCATGTCGACGAGCTGCCTGCGCAATGCATAACGGCGCGCCAGCCACGTCCCTGTTGCAGCGATCGCGAAACAGGATCCTAGCCACACCGCCCAGTTCGCCGGGGCTTCGGGCATGTCAGACCACGGCGTAATTGAGCAGTGGCTTGACCGTGCCCCATTCCTTGCAGCTCGGGCACTGCCAGTGGTGGCTGCGCGCACCGAAACCACAACGGCTGCAGCGGTAGCTCGGGTTGCGCACCAGCAACTGGTCTGTGATGTGCTTGAGGTCGTGCAGCGTGGCTGCCGGGTCGGCTTCTTCGGCCAGCGTGAGGTCGATCAACGCCGCCTCGCCGCGGACCGACGGCCGATCCTTCAATTGCTGCGCCAGATATGCGCGTGCAGAGCCGACGCCTTCCTCGGCCTCGACCAGCCGCGTGAGCGCCAGCACCGGAGAGATGCCGCGGTAGTGTTCACTCATTTCGCCGAGGAACGCACGCGCGCCCGGGCTGTCGCCGACACGGTCGTAGCACGGCAGCAACTGCGGAAGTATTTCCGGCAGGTAATCCGGATCGTGTCGCGCAGCGCGCTCGAATGCACGGATCGCCGCGCCATCGTTGCCGGCATCGACCTCCATGCGGCCTTCAAGCATCCCCGCCCGCACCGACGTCGAATCCGCCGCGTATGCACGGGCAATGGATGCGCGGACGGCGTCGATATTGCCTGATGCACGCTCACGCTCGGCCAGTTCGCACTCGAACTGCGCGATCAGCTTGCCCATCGGCTCGCCGGTCGCCGCCTCGAAGCGCGTCGCGTTCTCGATCGCCTTGGGCCAGTCGCGCTCGGCCTGGTAGATGCCGATCAGATGTTTGAGGGCCTGTGGCGCGCGCTGATCGATCTTGGCCAGGTCCGAGAAAACGGTTTCGGCGCGGTCGAGCAGGCCCGAGCGCATGTAGTCCTCGCCCAAGGCGAGTAACGCCTGCACCTTCTGCGCATCGTTGAGGTCGGGGCGCTGCACCAGCGCCTGGTGCAGGCGGATCGCACGATCCACTTCGCCACGACGACGGAACAGATGCCCCAGCGCCACCTGCGTCTCGAAGGTTTCCTTGTCGAGTTCGGCGATGTGCAGGAACAGCTCGATCGCCTTGTCCGGTTGCTCGTTGAGCAGGTAGTTCAGGCCGCGAAAATAAGTCGTCGACAGCTTGCTCACCTGGCTGTCGCTGTGACGCTCGCCCCCGCGACGCCCGATCACCCAGCCGCTCAGCGCCGCCAACGGCAGCAGCAGAAAGAACCAGAACCACTCGTTGAGAAAAGCCAACTCAGCGCTCCCTGCTGGCGCTCGTGGAGGTGACCGACGAACGCCGCGCACGCTGTCGCATCGGCAACACGACGCTGGCGGTCAGCACCAGGCCGCCGACGACCACCCCGATCAGCAACGCCAGCAACACGCACACTCCGAGCGTCGCGTGCAGGATCGTCACGCCGAGGTCCAGCGCCACCGGTTGGGCATTGAGGGCGCCCACGGTCGCCCCTGCAACCAGGCACAGCAGGCCCATCAGCAATCGGATTAATCGCATCGTTGAATCTCCGTCGCGAACGCTAGCTTATCCGACGCGGAGATCGCTTCACGAGGGAGGGCTGTAACCCTTTCGCAGCACCCAGCCTTGTGCGCCGGGAACGCTGGCTGCCCTGGCGGAATGCCGGCGTCAGTCTTCGGACGGAACCGGGATTGCCCCGCTCACGCGTTCGCGCAATTCCTTGCCAGGCTTGAAGTGCGGTACATGCTTGCCGGGAAGCGGCACTGCATCTCCCGTCTTTGGATTGCGGCCCGTACGCGGCGGCCGGAAATGCAGCGAAAAGCTGCCGAACCCGCGGATCTCGATCCGTTCGCCATGCGCGAGCGCACCGCCCATCATTTCCAGCAGCGACTTCACCGCCATGTCGACGTCATCAGACTTCAGGTGGCCCTGACGCTGAGTGAGGATCTCGATCAGTTCGGACTTGGTCATGGATGCTGTGATGGTTCCCGTCGCGACGGCATCGCCTTTGGGCGGCTTCTTTCAAAGACGGCCCGGCATGTGCCGGGCCGTCATGTATCGCCACTCACTGCGTAACGCTTACTCGGACTTGTTGTTGAGCTGTTCGCGCAGCAGCGCACCGAGCTTGGTCGTGCCGCTGGACGCATCGGCCGCCGACTTGTTGTACTCCGACAGCGCTTCCTGCGTCTCGGCCTCGTCCTTGGCCTTGATCGACAGCTGCATCAGGCGGCTCTTGCGATCGGTGCCGACGATCTTGGCTTCGATCTCGTCGCCGACCTTCAGGCGCTGGCTGGCGTCCTCGACGCGCTCGTGGGCGATGTCGCGCGCGGCGATATAGCCCTCCACGCCGCCTTCGAGCTCGACGGTCGCACCCTTGGCGTCCACTTCCTTCACCTTGCCCTTGACGATCGAGCCACGCGAATTCGTCGCGACGAACTGGCCCATCGGGTCCTGTTCCATCTGCTTGACGCCCAGGCTGATGCGCTCGCGCTCCGGATCGACCGCAAGCACGACGGCTTCCAGCGTGTCGCCCTTCTTGTAGTTGCGGGCGATGTCCTCGCCGGTCGAATTCCAGCTGATGTCCGACAGGTGGATCAGCCCATCGATGCCACCGTCCAGGCCGATGAAGATGCCGAAGTCGGTGATCGACTTGATCTGGCCCTCCACCTTGTCGCCCTTCTTGTGGATCGCGGCGAAGGTCTCCCACGGATTGCTGGTGACCTGCTTGATGCCGAGCGAGATGCGGCGACGCTCTTCATCCACGTCCAGCACCATGACCTGCAGCTCGTCACCGACCTGCACGACCTTGGACGGGTTGACGTTCTTGTTGGTCCAGTCCATCTCGGACACGTGCACCAGGCCTTCGACGCCCGGCTCGATCTCGACGAACGCGCCGTAATCGGTGACGTTGGAGACCTTGCCGAACACGCGGGTGTTGGCCGGGTAGCGGCGTGCGATGTTGTCCCACGGATCCTCGCCCAGCTGCTTGAGGCCGAGGCTGACGCGATTGCGTTCCTTGTCGTACTTGAGAACGCGGACGTCGAGCTCCTGGCCGACTTCCACGACTTCCGACGGATGGCGCACGCGCTTCCAAGCCATGTCGGTGATGTGCAGCAGGCCATCGATGCCGCCGAGGTCCACGAACGCGCCGTAGTCGGTGAGGTTCTTGACCACACCCTTCAGCACTGCGCCCTCGACCAGCTTCTCGAGCAGCTGCTCGCGCTCTTCCGAATGCTCGCTCTCGACCACCGCGCGGCGCGAAACCACCACGTTGTTGCGCTTGCGGTCGAGCTTGATGAGCTTGAACTCGAGTTCCTTGCCTTCCAGGTACACCGGATCGCGCACCGGACGCACGTCGACCAGCGAACCCGGCAGGAACGCACGGACGTCCTTGATGTCGACGGTGAAGCCGCCCTTGACCTTGCCGCTGATCCGGCCGG
>Ga0207691_10002770_pt1 | contig 17083 bp, 20 predicted proteins | sample KBSM13metaG_FD_184327 | JGI IMG/M metagenome (GOLD analysis project Ga0207691, IMG submission 184327) | Miscanthus rhizosphere microbial communities from Kellogg Biological Station, Michigan, USA - KBS M1-3 metaG (SPAdes) (version 2) | ecosystem: Host-associated > Plants > Roots > Rhizosphere >... | reverse complement strand
CGCCCAGGCCGCAGACCAACTCGAGTTTTCTCCAAAAAAACCGGCTCGGGCGGAGACATCGGTGAATGTGACTTGAGAACCGGCGGCGGTCTCGATGGCCAGCGCTGCGTATCTGCCGGCTTGAGCTGTGGACGGCATGGCAAGTGGCAGCCCCAGGGCGGCGAGGAGAGCGATGATTTTCATGTTTATCGCACTGTAAGCACGGCGTTTTGCGCTAAGAACCGTCCCAGCGCTGTTGTTCACTGTAACCGAAAGAGTGCACTATTATCCACACTCGTCCTCGGTGGTGTCTTATAAGCGGCCTTCGTCGTTTCTGGAACGTCCACTCCATTTTTATGCCATTCATAACTCAGAGGGATCGAGCCGTTGGCGGTGACGCTAAACTTGGGGCGTTGACCAACCTTCACCGACTCATCAGCCGGTTGGGTGGCGATTGCAGGCGAGACAGACGCCGTCACTGTGAGAAGCGCATCTCGACTGACAACAGAACCGCCGTCGTTTGCCACAGTGACACTGAATAAAGATCCATTATCCGCAAGAGTCGTCGGTGGCGTCGTGTAGGATGCCCCATTCGCGCCCGAAATGTCGGCGCCATTTTTATGCCATTGATAAGTGAATGGAGGAACACCGCTGACGAGCACCTTAAACCTGGCGGTCGAGCCTTCTTTGACGCTCACATCCTCGGGCTGTTTCACGATCGTCGGGGTGGGCGTGGGGGTAGGTATGGCGGTCGGTGTCGGAGTAGGTGTTGGCGCAGGTGTCGGAGTCGGCAGAACATTGAAAACTCCATTCACCGCGAGAGTTAACTCATCAATATCTGCGGAGGTGGTGTGCCCATTCAAGTCGGCCGTCGAGGTCAGAACGGTGTAGTAACAGGCGGTCCTCGGCGGCCGCGGCGGGATAGTCGCCGAGTAGGTTACTCCGTCTCCGCCCTGGGTAGCTTCAATCATATTCGAGGTTACAAACCAATCGGTGGACCAACGGAGATAGACGCGTTCTTCCGGAGACTTGGGCTGACTTGTGGCCATGCTGACCACGATCGGAACATTCGACTTGGGGTTTCGCGGGTTCTGTCCGGTCCGGGTAATGCCAACCGGCGAAGCGGAGGTTTTCATAAAGCTTAACGACATGTTCGAACCGGGGCGAGCCTGCGCGTCCGTGTCCACCAAACGCACTGAGTAATAGAAGCCATCCTGGAAGGTAACGCTACTGGGCGGGCCAAGCGTGGTTGATGAATATCTTGGGAGCTCGGTGATATTGTCGACATCGATTGTCGTGGTACCCCACTGAGTTTTAAAATTACCCTTTGCCACAATGTTGAACAGATGGGTCCCCGGGGTGGTGTCCCCGCCGTCAGTTGAAACATGGATGGTGCTGGTAAACCAGTTATACGCGTCCGGTGTCCCGGTGGCATCGGGCGCGGTAATCTCACTAAAGGCCCATGGATAATGAGTGTCGTTGATGTTATAGCCATTCCAATCGCCAGCCATGACAAGAGGTAGCATTTGGTTATCGGAATCTTTTTGCCAGAGCGTGGGGACGGCGTTCAGCTCCCAATGATTGTAAAAGTCTTGCAGGGTAGCAACGTCGTTAGGTCGAAGGTTCGCTAGATCGGTCGTTTCCCCGATGTCCTTACTCAGATCATAGAGCGCCGGAGGCAGCGTGTCCTTGGCTCGTTCTACCACAAGCTTGAGTGATCCGCTGCGAACCGCCCAGATCGAATTGAAAGCCTCCAAGGGCCCGGTATCTCCCAGCCCAAACCAACGCCAGAAAAGATTTCTGTCCTGTGGGCGGTGAAGACGAGTGAGATACGGCATGATATCCATTCCGTCGAAGACTCGGTCACTAGGTAAAGTTACTCCAGCGGCGCTGGCCACGGTCGGGATAATATCGAGGGAAGAGACAACGCCACTATACACCGTGTTCGGAGCGAGACGCGCTGGCCATTGGACCGCAAAGGGTATGCGAATTCCACCTTCCAACATGTCCTCCTTATAGCCTCGCAGCGGAAGATTACTGTTGGTCGTGCCTTCGAATTTCCTGTCGAACGGGGCACCATTATCGCTCAGGAAAAAGATCAAGGTGTTATTCAGGATGTTATTCGCCGTCAACGTGTGGACGACTTGGCCAACACCGTCATCCAGGGCGCAAATCATGGCCGCATACAACTGGCGGTCGCGGTTAGTGATGTAATTTACCCTCTGCATGTAGATGTCCGGCGGGGTTTGATAAGGGGTGTGCGGAGCGTTGTAGGCGAGGTAAAGAAAGAATGGCTGCGTCGCGTGGTTGTTGATGAATGACACCGCCTGCTCGGTAAAAGCGTCCGTCAGATAAGTGGTTTCATGAATCAGGGTATAGCCGGAATAGACGTTGGAATTGTAGTAAACCGAAGCGCCGTCCAAAAAGCCGAAGAACTCATCAAACCCGCGTACTAGTGGGAACATCAAGGGCGAAAATCCCAGATGCCATTTTCCAATAATACCAGAAACGTAACCCGCCGGCTTAAGGTACTGGGGCAGGGTGGACTCGGCTAGAGGTAATCCAAGCAGGGGATTGGGATTGTCTTCGGGAGGTCCGCCTTCAAATCCGAAGCGGGCCGGATGACGACCGGTGAGCAACCCGGCGCGGGAAGGCGCACAATAACAGTGCGTCACATAGCCGGCGGGGCAGCTGGCTCCGTTTGCCGCCAAGGCATCGATGTTTGGCGTAGGAATATCTGGGCAGCCGTTGAAGCCTACATCCCCATAACCAAGATCATCCGCAAGAATGACAATGACGTTCGGATGATCCTGTGCACATGCGACGTGACACAAGGACAGCCAGCCGAGCAGGGCGAGCAAGAATGTAACGGCACGGCTCCCGACCTTTACGGCACAGTTCTGAGGTGGAGTTTTCGTTCTGCCCATTCGCCTTAGAGCCCTTGCCGAGATACAGCTTAACAGGGGAATCTTGTCAATCACCAATTGACCGAAACGCTGCAGCAATGCAGTCGACGGGCAAACTCACTTCTTAGTTGCGTAATCCAACGCCTTCTGGAATTCGAAACTTCGCACTTGCGCGGCCAGAGCGGGATCGTTCACCGCTTCGATTAACTTCGGATTTTGCAGGAGGTCGAGAAAACGCTGTTGTTTGATCAGATCGATGATTTCCGGATCCTCGCGGAGCGCGACAATCTTCGGATTTGTCGTCAGCTCCTTTGCCCCGGGATAAGAAAGGAAACGCTCCGCACTCTGCGGATTGGAAACGATCGTTCCAACTTTACCCAGCGTTTGATAGGTGTCGGCTGGCACCACATCGACTGCCTTGACGGCTTCACCTACCGATCCGAGTTCGATCGAATTCTTTAATTTCGCGAGCGAGGCAATCATCGGTGCCGGAGCGGGGGATGGAGCAGAGGTCAAAGCTTCAGACGGATGGAGCGTTTTGGCCTGGTTGTGGATTTCTGCACCGGCAACTGCTCCCATAGAACGAATCGCCACGACCACCAACCAGACACTGAAGAGTCCGAAGAAAATTCCGAGGACCGCGCCGCAAGCGCCGTAGAACAAGCGAACCAATCCGGCGCTCTGTTGTCCTGTTCGCTTAAAGAGAATCGAACCCAGGGCGTTGATGACCGCATAGACGACCAGCGCAAGCAGGGCGCCGGCGACGAGAGAAATAAAGAAGTCTGGCACTCGGAGAAACGGGCGGACAATTGGGAGAAGAAGACGACCCCCGAAGATCGCCGCTGCATAGGCAGCGAACAGCGCGAGGAGACGCACTGCCTGGCGAGCGACGCCATTGCGCCAGCCGCGCGCGACTTCGAAAAGAATAAGAACAAGCGCGAACGACAAGAAGATCGTCTGCCAGAGGGCGGATCCTGTTGTCATGAGATCAAGGTGATGGGGCGATTGCCTTTTGCCGCAAAGCGTGATCGCAAAGGACCAGCGCAGTCATCGCTTCGACAATCGGGACCGCCCTCGGAAGGACGCAGGGATCATGCCTTCCGCGCGCAGTCAGACTGGTTTCTTCTTTCGCCGCGGTCACCGTTTGTTGTTCGCGCGCGATGGTAGCAGGCGGTTTGAAAGCGACGCGGAAAACGATGGTCTCGCCGTTGCTAATTCCGCCTTGCACGCCGCCGGAACGATTCGTCTTCGTGCGAACCCGGCCTTCGCGAATCTCGAAAGGATCGTTGTGCTCGGAGCCTTTCATGGTCGCGGCCGCGAACCCGGAGCCGACCTCAAAGGCCTTTGTGGCGGGAAGACTGAGCATGGCTTTGGCGAGGTCTGCCTCGAGTTTGTCGAAAACGGGTTCGCCCCAACCGGGCGGCGCGCCGCGAATTGCGCATTCAATAATTCCACCTAACGAATCGCCGTCGGCTCGCGCCTGCTCGATCGCGCGCAGGATTTTCTCCGCCGCCGCTTCATCCGGACAGCGCACGGCATTCGCTTCCACCTCCGTCCGAGTCACTGTTTCAGGGTCAATCGAGGCCGTTATGTCATATACGTGAGTCACGTATGTTACGATCTCGAAGCTCGGGTGGAGAGCGGCAAGGACTTGGCGAGCCACGGCGCCGGCGGCGACGCGACCGATTGTCTCCCGGGCAGAGGCGCGGCCGCCTCCCTGCCAGTTCCGAACTCCGTATTTGGCCTCGTAGGTAAAGTCGGCATGCGAAGGGCGGAATGTTTCCTTGATGGCGCGATAATCTTCCGGACGCGCATCTTCGTTCCGGACAAGAATCGCGATGGGTGTCCCGAGGGTCGCGCCTTCGAAAACCCCGGAAAGAATTTCACAGCGATCGGCTTCCTGGCGCGATGAGACGATGGCGCTTTGACCTGGCCGGCGCCGATCGAGTTCGCGCTGGATATCGGCTTCGCCTAACGAGATCCGCGGCGGACAGCCGTCGATGACCACGCCCACTCCGCCACCGTGCGATTCGCCGAAAGTGGTGATGCGAAAGAGTTGTCCGAAGCTACTGCCCATTGAACGGGCAGTTTAGTGCCTAACGGGACAATCACAACGCGCGGACCTGTTTGTGTTGATGCGATTGAGCGGTCAAATTTGGAGTAGGGCGGCGGAGGGTGTAAATGGCGCCCAGGGTCTCCCGGGTAGGGTGGGCATCTCGCCCGCCGGTGAAGGCATTCTGGCTGAACGAACTTTAGAGCACGAACAAAAGACCGCGCCGCAAGATGCGCCGTTCGGTAGGCGAGACGCTCACCTACCCGGGAGGCGCAATTGCGCTCGAAGAGTCGCCGGCCTAGATCGCGGCGAGCGCGGTTTTCAAGTCTTCGCGCAAGTCTTCCACGTCCTCTACCCCGACCGAGAGCCTAACGAGAGACTCAGTGATACCAAGGGCGATTCGTTGTTCCTCCGGAATGGCGCCGTGCGTCATGATCGGCGGATAGTTCACCAGGCTTTCGACCCCTCCGAGGCTCTCGGCGAGCGAGAATAAATGGGTGTTTTCGAGGAAACGGCGCGTGCCAGCCAGGTCGGTGTCGAGAATCAGCGTGACCATCCCGCCAAAACGATCGCCCATCTGCCGTTTCGCGAGATCGTGTTGTGGATGACTCGTTAGGCCAGGATATTTGACCTCGCGCACCTTCGGTTCCTTCTCGAGCCAGCGCGCCAGTTCGAGCGCGTTTTCGCAATGCCGTTCCATCCGGAGCGCGAGCGTCTTCAATCCACGCAGGGCGAGGAAGCTGTCGAAAGGCCCCGCGATCGCGCCGACTGAATTTTGCAGGAATTGCATCTGATCGCCCAGCGCGGTGTTATCACCGACGACCGCGACACCGCCGACCATGTCGGAATGGCCATTGAGATACTTGGTCGCTGAATGGATCACCATGTCGAACCCGAGCTCGATCGGTCGCTGGATCCAGGGTGTGGCAAAAGTGTTATCCGAAACCGAGATCGCCGTGCTTGCGCGCGAGCTGCGCGACCGCGGCGAGATCAATCAATTTCAAAAGTGGATTGCTGGGAGTCTCGATCCAGACCATGCGCGTGTTCGGCTTGAACGCGGCCTCGATCCGCCCCATGTCGCTCATATCGATAAAAGTGAAATCGAGATTGGCTGAGCGCCGGCGCACCTTCTCGAACAGCCGATAGGTGCCGCCGTAAAGATCGTCGCTCACCACAACGTGCGATCCGCTATCAATCGTTTCGAGCGCGGTGGACATCGCGGCCAGCCCGGAAGCGAAAGCCCAGCCGCGCGTGCCGCTCTCGAGATCGGCGACACAGCGTTCGTAGGCGCTGCGAGTCGGATTGATCGAACGCGCGTAGTCGTAGCCTTTATGGCGGCCGGGACTTTCCTGGGCGTAAGTGGAGGTGGCGTAGATCGGCGTCATGACGGCCCCGGTGGAAGGGTCAGGGGATTGACCGGCGTGAATGACGCGCGTGGCGAGATGCTGTTTTTTGTTCATAAAGGACGACTTGGACAAAGAGGAAAGCGTGGAAAAAGAGCGACCGAGTTGAGTCTCGTGGAATCGACCCTCACTACTTTGGCATGTGCAGCCGAAGGTAGGAGAGCAGATCCGTTCGGGTGATGAGACCGAGAAACTTGTCGTGATCCATCACAATCGCGACCCGGCCGCGGTCGAACACACCTAACAAATCCGAAGTGTTTGCGGCTGGCGAAATTGTCTCGAGTCGGTCGGTCATCGCAGTTTTGACGAGGTCGTTAAACTTCGCCGGATCGCGGGTAACCTTCATCACAAGGTCGGATTCATCGATGATTCCAACTGCGCGCCCATTCCCGTTCAAAACGGGCAACTGCGAGACGTCGCCGCCGCGCATGCGTTTGAAAGCGGTGAGCAGCGTGTCCTCCGGCCCGACCGTGATGACTTCGCCCTGCTCGGCGCGATGGGAAATCAGATCGCTCAAGTCCCCTTGGGTTGGTCGTTCCACGAAGCCTTGCTCCGCCATCCAAAAGGCGTTGTACATTTTGGAGAGATATTTGTTCCCAGTGTCGGCTACGATGCTCACGACCCGCTTCGGCGTGGTCTGCTGTCGGCAATACCGAAGCGCACCGGCAAGCAATGTTCCGGTCGACGAGCCGCCGAGGATTCCTTCTTTACACAACAACTCGCGCGCGACCGCGAAGCTCTCTATGTCGTCAATCTCGAAGGCGTCCTTCACGAGTGACATGTCCGCAATGTCGGGAATGAAGTCCTCGCCGATGCCTTCCACTGCCCAAGCGCCCGGCGTTACCATTTTCCCAAGCTTGACCCACTCGTAGAGAATCGAGCCGGTCGGATCGGCCAGGATCATCTCGAGTTTCGGCTGCACCTTTTTGAAATAGCGGCCGAGGCCGGTGAGCGTTCCTCCCGAGCCGACGCCGACCACCACGGCATCGACGTCGTGATTCATCTGCTCCCAGATTTCGGGGCCGGTGGTCGTCTCGTGCGCGAGCGGATTGGCGGGGTTGCCGAATTGATTGACGTAGAAGGCGCCCGGAATTTCATTCGTCAGTCGGGCGGCGATATCCTGATAATATTCGGGATGCCCGCGCGTCACGTCGCTTCTCGTTAGGCGAACTTCCGCTCCGAGCGCGCGGACGTGAGCGATTTTCTCCTGCGACATCTTGTCCGGGATTACGAGGATAATGCGATAACCTTTCGCGCCGGCGATGAGGGCGAGGCCAAGCCCGGTATTGCCCGCCGTCGCTTCGATGATTGTCCCGCCGGGCTTCAGCTTTCCTTCCCGCTCGGCGGCGTCAATCATCGAGAGAGCGATGCGATCCTTGATCGAGCCGGTCGGGTTCTGGTTCTCCAATTTCAGAAAAAGCTGGCAGGGTCCGGTGTCCATACGGGTGACCTCGACCAGCGGTGTGTTGCCGATGAGCGATAGAATGGCGGGCGGTTTGTCCGATACTTTGGCAGACGACGAGGTACTCATGAGGATACGGTTCAAAGGCGGCGCGCCCTTGAAGACTGCTACGCAACACCCTCGCTAAGAATCGTCAAACGGGCAACGGAAGGCAAGAGAACAAGAAATCTATTGGCGCAGGGCAGGATTTACGGAAGATAGCGAGAACATCGCTCTTTCTGCCATTGCCATGCCTTCCTTCGACATCGTCTCTGAAATTGATAAGCAAGAAATCGATAACGCACTCAACCAGGCGCGCAAAGAACTGGCGACGCGTTTCGATTTCAAGAACAGCGTGGCCAAGATCGAAGAGGAAAAGGACAAGATTATTCTGACCGCGGAAGATGCGTCGCGCCTGCGCGGCTTGCGCGAAATCGTCATCGGCAAGCTCTCAAAACGCGGAGTAGATCTGCGCAACATTGATCAACAGGAGCCGGCAATTTCGTCGATTGGTCACGCGCGCCAGGAGCTGAAATTCCAGCAAGGGCTCGAAGGAGACAAAGCCAAGGAGATCATCCTCGCGATCAAGGGTGGTGGGTTCAAAGTGCAAAATCAGCTCCAGGATCGCCAGATTCGCGTGACGGGGAAGAAGCGGGACGAGCTTCAGGAAGTAATTGCGTTTGTGAAGAGCAAGGATTTCGGCGTCGCGACGAATTTTAAGAATTTCCGCGACTGAGTTGGTTAGCCACCCTGAACGGGCGGCATAACCGCGATGTCTTCGTTAGGCTGAATAACGTAATCGCGTCCGACAAATTCCACTCCGGCGCCAATCAAAAGATTGCGATCCCATGCCTGCAGGGCAGGGTAGAGTTGAAAAAGTTTCGCCAGCAAGTCCGCGACCGTCGCTCCCGCGGACAGATCAAGAGTGACCTCACTACCTCCTACAATTTCCCTCAATTGGGAAAAGAACTGCACTTTCAGTCGCACGGCGAATTGCTCTCGTTAGGCTGAAGGCGGGGGCAGAATCTTCTCTTTTCGGAGGACCCCGATGCACGGGAGATTACGATAGCGTTCCATGTAATCGAGCCCGTAGCCGACGACAAACTCACTCCCAATTTTGAACCCGACGTAATCGGCTTCAATGGCAGCGGCGCGCGGAATTTGTTTTTCGAGCAGGACACAGACGCGCACGCTGAGTGGACCGGCCTCTTCCAACTTACGCCGGATGGCGCTGAGAGTCAGGCCCGTGTCGAGGATATCGTCGAGGATGAGAATATGGCGGCCGGTCACGTCGGGCAATGCAACCTGCCGAAAGACTACCTCGCCCGTCGACTTGGTGCCCCCATGGTAACTGGCCACGCTCAGGCAATCTAATTTTAGCGGCAAAGGAATACGCCGGAGCAGGTCGGCCATGAAAATCAGGCTGCCATTGAGCACCGCAATGACCGTCAGCTCGTGATCTCGATATTCATGCGTGATCTCCGCCGCGAGTTCATCGAGTCGCCGCAGGATGGTCTGCTCCTGGATCAGAATGCGCTCGAGATCTTCTTGCATTAGGGGAATTGGCCACACATTGGGATGGATTTCACCCGTAAATCAAAGTTGGCGAAGTGCTGCCTTGATTTCGTGTTTCAGACTCGGATCGGCGTTGATTGCGGCCCCGCGTCGCCACAATTCCCCGGCGCGCACCGGGTTGCCGGCGCGTTTCGCGGCTTCGCCTGCGTTCAGGTAGAGAAGTTGCTGCTCGGCAGGTTTTAGTTTCTCCGGATCCTTCTCCACTTGCGCAACCAGTTCTTCGAGTTGTTGACGGGCGATCGATCGTCGGCCGAGAATTGCTGGAAGCGCCTCGTTTGTGACCGCGCGAATCAGTTGCACCATGGAATTCCTGGGAGCGGCCGCGGCGGCATCGTCCATCAGCGCGATGCCTTTTTGCAAAGCGTCGAGCTTCGCCATACCGAAACCAAGATCGCGACTCCGCAAGGTGTAAGCGCTGCCAAGGTAAACCCGGGCGAGCTGATTGTTGGGTTTTGAGGCAAGGACCTTCTCGAGTGTCGAGATGCAATCGATCACTGCTTTTTGATCGCCCGCCACGCCGCGCGCGAACAGGCTGGCCGCCGGATTATCGTTAGTCAGGTCAGCCGTCGCGGTTGCTGCCACCACGATCGCACCGAACACAACAATTAGACGCAGGAACATCTGAAACAATGGACAAACCAGCCAGCAATAACAAACTTGATCAGGTCCGCCGCGCTTTTCCATGTTTCGCAAATTTCGCAACCCAGCCCGCAACATCATCGCTTACACGACGCACAAGGCTGGCTCGATGGTGCTGCATCGCGTCCTGAAAGATATCTGCGAAATCAATCGCATCCGCTACTACTCTCCTAACGACGCCAAACCGGCGCTGCCATTCGATCGCATCTTCGCTGGCGACGACTTCATCGCGAAGAAGCGCGGCTGCTTCGGACCGATTCGTTTCTTTGCGCCAACGCAAGCAATCGAGAAGGACAATGTCATCCTTCACTTGCGCGATCCGCGTGATGTCCTCACCTCGATGTTTTATTCCTATTGCTTCATGCACGCGGGCGAGATCGCAGCGGACACGGGTTACCGCAAAGACGTGGCGGAAGCGGGAATCGATCGCTTCGTTCTCGATATGGTGGGCGAGCCATTTTTCGAATATCGCGGCGACTACGGGATCGGCTCGCGTTACAAGAAGCATGTCGGCAACGTGCTCGATCGCTACCAGCGTTACCTCACGGAATTGATCGGCCGTCCCAATACCATCGTCGTTTCCTACGAGGAAATGGTGTTGGCCTTTCCCTCCTGGGTCGAAAAAGTCGTCAGCGCATTTGATTTGTCCGATCCCGAAGAAACGCGCGCCGTCGTAATCGCACGCCACGCCAACAGTGTCGCCGCCGGCGAGGAAGACGCTTGGTCACATAAGCGCAAGGTCACACCCGGTGATCATCGCGAAAAGTTGCAGTCCGAAACGATCCGGGAGCTGGATCGAATCTTCGCCACCATCCTCGACAAACTCGGCTATTCCGGCGCGGCGTATGCGGAAACAGGCATCCCCGTGCCGACGCTCTAGGAGTGGTTGCAGAGTGAGGCGGTCCGAATCACCTACGGCAGGGACGTACCGTTCTTGGATTCACGAGCCGGACATCAGCGAGATCAAGGTTGCCGTCGGCGGTTACGTCGAAGCGGAAGTTTTCCCCGGTAACGAGGTGGCCCAATTGAGATCTAGTTCCCGAGATGTCGCGAGAATTCACCACGGTATCGGAGCTGGCGTCGCCCAGGAGAAAACCAATCGGGACGTTTCCTTCGGTGAGGCCGCAATCGTTCACGTTCTCAACGTGCAGAATGACCCGCTGCGCATTGGTCACCCCGGTGAGAGTGACGCTCATTTCTTGACCGTTGAAAGTCGGAGGTCCAATCGTGGCTGTGCCACTGGAAATGGTCACGCTGCCCGAGGTGACAGGAACGTTGAATCTGAAAACGGTTGTGTAAGTAGAGGCGCGGCGATCTTCGATTCCCGAGGGGAACGCAAAGTCACGGCGGGCGATCATCACCAAAATTTTCCAGTCCGCACGACGTCGCGGAATTAGCCCCAGGCCGCTCGGTTGGCTGCGGTAGCCAACCGCACTTTACGATTCGCGCTTGGGCCAGCCGCCCATTCGGCGATTGTTCGCGTAAGCAGATCGAGACGTTGCGTTCGCAGGGCGAGTTCCGATTTAAGTTGCCGTTCCACCTGCGTCCGTAAGGCCGAGGTCGGACCAACCCGCGCGAAATCCCACGCATCCTCGCCTTCGGCCTCGCGCAGGCTCTTTTCCAGCGCCCGCAAAGCGCGATCCAATTCGGTTCGAACCGCGTACAGCTGCGCCACGGTCTGATTCGCCATCTGATTTGCTTCGATATCACTGAGGGCGAGCAATATCTCCATCCGCGCGACGTCACTCGCGGCGTAGGCCTCCTGCACTTCATGCCAGAGCGCCGACACGGCCGCGCTCCCGTCGGCACGAAGGTCCGGATGCAAGCGCCTAACGAGTCGTCGATAAAGTTCCCGGACTCGTTCATCGACCGTGACGGGTTCCTCTTCGGTTACGATGTCCTCCGGCTCTTTTGATCGTTTTGGATGAGGAAGGGGAGACGGAGGCGGTTGTTCCGGTGCGACTCGGAACATGTGTGATTTGAAAGCTTCGAAAGAACTTGAGTACGCTTCGTCATCCATCTTATCCGGATTTGTTCCGAGCGCGCTCTTCACCCATTCCTGAAAGAGCGCTTCTTTTTCAAAGTCGCTTACAATTCGTCCAGCTCCGCTATCCCGCGGCGTTTCTTTTTCGACGACGTCATTTGGATGAGTGCGCCGAAACATGACCCGCTGATAAGCGCTGAACGGGTCTTGGAAAAGGCGGCGCATTTCGATTTCAACCTCATGGATGAGCGCCTGTGCGTCTCGAATTCCATCCTCCACCTCACGCGCGTTACTGAGGAGCGAACCAAATTCGCGAGCTCGCCAACGCGCAAAGGCGGGCTTGTCTTTGCGCTCAAAATGGAACCACTCGGCGCGAGCTTTATCGAGACGAGCCATCGCGCTCGTGCAATCCGCGGCTACCGCCTGCCGCAACGGTTCTTGATCGAGCAGGACAATGGCGCAGCAATGAGACGGGCGATCCGAGCCCGTTCTGCGCATTCGCATTTTTCGTTCTGGCGACACCCTTCGAATTTACGCAGGGGTCGCAACCGGCCAAGCTTCCGACAAAAAACGGTTTCTCGGCAGTACCGCAGAAGCTAATCGCGAATTTTTCGTTTCAACTCCCACACGCGGAGCGCGGCGAGAATCAATCTGCGGGTTCGTTCCAACCTGCCCGCCGGCGCCGGACTCAACGCTTCTTTCTCCGCCGCAGCCGCACGCTTGGCCGCAGCGTTGTTACGCTGTTTGGCCTTTTGCGAGGCTATTCGCTTTTTTCTTTTCCGGTCGTCCCCGGCTGGGTGGAGATGGGACATGATTGCGTAACTGCCTTTAGCATCTCCCGCGCCAGATTGGCGCTCCGCGGCATCCGACTCTGAGGCGCTGTAATCAGTCGGCTGCGAAACTACTGACGCCGTGGGGTTTGTGCCGTGATCGGCAGTTACCTAACGAGATGGCAGATGAATCGTCGCCATCATGCAGCGGGCGCTACCGCCGGCCAGTTCAATGGTGGGAAGCGCTAGGGGGACGAGTCGGGCGTGTCGCTCGATCGTGGCGCGCTGCGCCGGAGCCAGGTTCTCCGCCGCGCGGGCCGAAAGCACGAGCAGTTTTCCGTGATCGTTATGCAGCTCAATCGCGTTACCGGCGAAGTTAGCAATCTGGTTTCGATCCAGCGCAATGATGGTTTTGCCGCTGGACTCGAGTCGAGTCCTGAGCATTTCACGCGAGGCTGAGTCGTCGATCATGTCGAGCCCAACCAGGGCAAATTCCGATCCGACACAAAGCATCACGTTGGTGTGATAGACCGGTCGTCCATCATCGCCAATGCTTTCAAAAGTGATCGGCTCAAAATCGAAGTCGGCGCAGAATTTCTCCAGCGGTTCGCGGTCGGCTCGACGCGACAGGGAGACGTAGGCGAGACGATGCACATGGTCGAGCACGAGACTGCCGGTGCCTTCAAGGTAGAGTCCGTGCCCTTCGTACGACGAATAATCGACCACATCAGTGACGCGATATGATTCGCGCAGACGGTCAATAAGGTCGATGCGCCGCTCGGTCCGGCGGGAGGGGGTGTACATCGGATAGAGCGCGATGCGCCCGTCGTGATGGGTCGAGAACCAATTGTTAGGGAAAACTGCGTCGGGTTTCTCTGGCGACGATGTGTCAGCGAAGACGTGCACGATTACACCTGCCTCAGACAGCATGTTAACCGCGCGATCGAATTCGTCCTGCGCCCTGGCGGCAACCGCCTGCGGTGCTTCGGCGACGGTCCCTTGGAAAGCATTGTCGAGTGCGGTTTCAGGATTCGGATAGAAGCGTTCCGGCCGAATCATCACCACAGCGTTGGCACTTTGTTCGATCATTTTGTTCCGGCGCAGGAGCAAAAACGCTAAGGGAAAATCGCCATATGACAATATTGCGACAGTTCCTGCCAACATTGCGACCATTGGAAGCCGTGCGTAGCGTGGCGGCCGATGATGCGCGTTTACTCCGCGAACTTTTCCGTCTCGACCCGCGGCAAAGGCACATACGAGATCACTGACAAGGTCGAATCAGCCATTCGCGAGAGTGGGGTGATTGCCGGAACCGTCACCGTATTCGTAAGGCACACGAGCTGCAGCCTCATTATCATGGAAAACGCGGATCCGACGGCGCGGCGCGATCTGGAGAAATTTTTCGAGCGGCTGGTGCCGGAGGACACTCCGTACTTTGAACACACGGCGGAAGGCGCCGACGACAGCACCTCGCATATTCGCTCCGTCCTCACTCGTTCGACCGAGGTCATTCCGATCGCGGAGGGACGACTCCAGCTTGGCACATGGCAGGGCATATTCCTCTTTGAACATCGGCGCGCGCCTCATCGTCGGGAGGTCGTGCTTTCCATCATCGGCGACCCTATCGACACAAGTCCCGATAATCGTTAGACTCGGGCGCTTGAGAACATTGCCCGCTTCCCAAAATCGTCAGGACGTGCTTCGCGATCGCTGGGCGATCCCGAGCGTCGATCAGATCATGGTGGAAGAGCGGGCGGCAGCTTTCACCAAACGGAGCATCAAGACTTCGGCCAAACTCGCCGGCCTCAAGCTCGCGGTCTCGATGATGGACCTGACTACGCTCGAAGGAAAAGATACGCCGGGGAAGGTTGCGTTTCTTTGTCGGAAAGCCATGCAGCCGATCGATCCGCGCTATGATGTCCCGCCCTGCGCGGCGGTCTGCGTTTATCCAAATTTAGTGCGGGTGGCCAAGCGTTTCCTCGGCAGTTCGGGAGTCAAAGTCGCCTCGGTTGCGACTGCTTTCCCGACCGGTCTAATGCCGCTCGAGCTGAAACTCGAGGAGGTCCGGCGCGCTTCCGGAGATGGCGCGGATGAGATCGATATGGTGATTGATCGCGGTGTTTTCCTGGCGGGAGATTACAACCGCGTCTTCGACGAGATCGGCGCCGTCAAGGAAGCCTGTGGCTCGGCCCATCTTAAAGTCATTCTCGAGACCGGCGAGCTCCAGACTTACGACAATGTTCGGCTCGCGAGCGAAATCGGAATGCGGGCCGGTGGCGATTTTATCAAAACTTCGACCGGAAAAATTTCACCAGCCGCGACCATCCCTGTCACCCTCGTAATGTTGGAAGCGATTCGCGATTATTTTTATGAGACCGGTGTTCGCATTGGAATGAAACCGGCCGGAGGCATTCGCACGGCTAAGCAGTCTCTGGCTTATCTCGTGATGGTTAAGGAAACGTTAGGCGATGACTGGCTCACGCCTGATCTCTTTCGTTTCGGCGCGAGTACTTTGGTCAACGATGTCCTGATGCAAATCGTCAAAACGGTCGACGGGAATTACCAGGGCGTCGATTACTTTTCGCTGCCTTAACGACTTATTCGTTAGGCGAGAGCGGCTGGTGGTTCGCCCGCCGGGCGTGGCGAAGACCGCGTGCCGCCGTGCCGTTTTTGTTCGATCTCTTGGAGCAATTCGATTTGGATCTGCTGGATTTCGAAAAGGCGGTTGTACTGCTTCTGCAAAAGGTGATCGATCTTCTCGTGCAGATGGCGGATCTCCAATTCCGCTTTCAAGTTCACCTTGTAATCATTTTCAGCCCGCGCCCGGTCGCGCGCTTCCGAACGGTTCTGGCTCATCATGATGATGGGAGCCTGGATCGCCGCAAGGCAGGAGAGGATCAGGTTCATCAGGATGAAGGGATAAGGATCAAAGGCCCTTCGCGCGAGGAAGAGTGTGTTGATCAGGATCCAGAGAAAAAGAACCGCGCCGAACAAGGAAATGAAGGTCCAGCTGCCGCCGAAACTAGCGATTCGATCTGAAAGGCGTTCGCCAAAGGTCAGTTCCTTTTCAAGTTCCTTCCCGATGTTCTCCGAAAGGATCTCGTGCTGTTGCAAGCTATCGACAACTTCGCGATCGAGGGCTGAGAGTTCTCCGATTTCGTCCTCGAGAACTTCCTTGACGTAATCGCGGCGGAAAGCCCCGAGGTCCTTGGAACAGACAAAGTGAGTCGCTTCAAAGGAAGGATTACGTTTCTGAATGAAACGAAGCAGAGATGGCCGAAGAGCCTCGCCGATTGTGCCGGACTGCGGCGAGGTCGGCTTCTGACAGATCTGGCACTTCGGCTTGGATTCCTCCGTCACCGCTACGAATGAATTCAACCAGAGGCGTTTGTCGACTTTATCTTGCAGCCGTCGACGGCACTTTTAAGCTGAGCTATGCGTCAGCCTGCTGGGAGGAGTTTTGCCTAACAATGCGCGTTTTGGCGATTGATGCGTCTCTGCGAAACACCGGCGTCGCAATCGTGGAGACGAACGGGGGCGGAAAATTTCACACGCTCTACTACGGGGTGATTCATAATGCAGCCGCGGTGCCCATGTCGTCCTGCCTGGTCGCGATCCGCGATCGACTGGCCGAATTGATCCACGCCCACGAGCCGGATTGCTGTGCGCTCGAGGCCGTCATTTACGTGCAAAGCCATAAGACCGCGATCACGCTCGGGGCGGCGCGTGGCTCAGCTATCATGGCGGCGGCCGAACGTGGTCTTCCAGTCTTTGAATATGCGCCGAAACGAATCAAACAAGCGACCGTTGGTAAAGGCTCGGCTGACAAGGGTCAGGTCGCTTTCATGGTCCGGGCATTGTTAGGTTTGCTTGAGACACCGGACGCTGACGAGGCCGATGCACTGGCGATCGGTCTGACCCACCTGCGGGCACAAGAAGCGGCGCGGCTCGGTCTGCCAGGTGGCAGCCAGATATGAAAATCGAGGCGACGTCAGCGCTCGTTACGCGCTGGTTAGGCCGAATGTCGTTTCGCGAGGCGCTCGAGCTGCAGGAGGAGATTGTGGCTCGCAAACGAGAACAGCCTCAGGTTCCGAATGAGCTGCTTCTTCTGGAACACGAACCTGTTTATACAATCGGTCGCACGCCGGACCAATCGAGTTTGCGCGACGCGAGGCATCTGCCGTTTCCTTTGTTCGAGATCAATCGCGGGGGACAGGCGACCTATCATGGTCCTGGTCAGCTAGTCGGTTATTTTCTGCTCGATCTTCGTCGTTACGGCCAGGATCTGCATCGCTATCTGCGCTGGATCGAAGTGGTGCTCATCGAATTGCTA
>Ga0207691_10002768_pt1 | contig 17088 bp, 27 predicted proteins | sample KBSM13metaG_FD_184327 | JGI IMG/M metagenome (GOLD analysis project Ga0207691, IMG submission 184327) | Miscanthus rhizosphere microbial communities from Kellogg Biological Station, Michigan, USA - KBS M1-3 metaG (SPAdes) (version 2) | ecosystem: Host-associated > Plants > Roots > Rhizosphere >... | reverse complement strand
CCTTGATCAGAAACTCGAGGGACAAGGTCCATGGGCGCTCGTCGAGGATGTAGGCTTGGCTCGCGGTGTCGCCCCAACCGGTGTTCCAGATGACTTCATCGCCGAACCAAGTGGCGCTCCATTCGATTTCGAACGGGAGCTGGTGGGCCACGAGCCTGCGCTTGAGTCCCCGGCTTAGGAGGAACCTAGCTAGTAAGCCGTGGACAGTCCTGAGCAGCTTCGGCGTCCAGCCCGTGCGCTTGTGGGAAAGCGCGATGCCTACCGCACGCTTGCTACCGGCAAAGGCCACGCTCAGCAGCTTAGCCGCCTTGGCATAAGGCCTGATGGCGTTGGTCTCGTAGTCAAAGCCGGACACAGACTCGGCATCGAGCTCGGCTAGGAAAGCCTTGACGCGCTCGAGGTCGGCCTCGCCTCCATGCCCGGTAATGATCTCCAGTCCGCGCAGCGCCTCCTTTTCATCATGGACGATGGCAGCTGGCAGGCGGTCGAGCTCTCGGAGGGCGCGCTTGATCTGAAACGCCAGCGCAAACTCATCCTCGGACTGGTAGGGGCCTGGGTGATATTCCGGCTTGCTTCGTAGGATCGCAGCTGGGTGCAGGAATGGGTAGTACCAGCAGACGTGCTCGCCGACCTTGACCGGGATGCGCCGCCCGCACCACTTGCTAATCCCGGTCTCGCCTATAAGCCAGTTGAGCGGGACGTTGCCAAACCCGAAGATGGCCTCGGGCTGCGTGGCCTCAATGTCTCGGATGACCGAGGGGCGGCAGGCTTCGGTCTCGATCGGACCGGGGGTAGCGTCCTTGCCGGGGTAGCAGCGGATCACGTTACCCCACCGGACTAGCTCCTGCACCTCCGGCTTCAGGTAGCGCTTCAGCAGCTTACCGGACGGGCCTACAAACGGACGGCCTAGCCTGTCCTCCTCCGAGCCGGGAGCCTCGCCTAGAACGTAAATGACCGGCTCACGCGAGCCGGTCGGCTTCATCTTGGGGCTACATATCTTGGCGTCGTTGAGAGGGCATACCGTGCATTCGTTCTTGTGCAGAAGGTCCTTAGAAAAGCCAGCAGCAGTCGCGAGCGCGGTGCGCCCGCCGAGCGAGAAAAATCCCATAGCTTCCCCTTCTAGGTTGGTCGTCCTAGGGAAACGCAAACTAAGAAGGTGGGAGGTCTACGCAGTACTGCAGGATACGAGATAGACGGATTGGCCCTTCGACATAATAACGCAAGGACCGTGCACCATCATCTTGTCGTAGTCTTCCGCCTTCTTAAGCAGCTTTGGTTCCAGCTTGACTTCAAGCCTGCCAGCTCCGTTGTGCGGATAGGGTAGCTCATCGGTAACTTCTTCGGTGTCGGATTTGGACTTCAGCACCATCTTGCCGTTATCAATTATAACGTGGGTGAGCCTGCGTTGAGCGTCACACACAATACACGCTCGCTCTAACGCTGCATGTAAAGCACCTGGGACTTTTACAAGTTTAGAAGAGTGGCCGCGAGGCAGATGGTAGTCCACAGTGCCCTCGAAGTTCAAGGGATTTCTACTCTCTAGCAACCGGCCATATAGGCGGGTCTTTCCTGCGGTGAAGAGCGCGTACCTAGTCTCGCCGGCAATCCCAACTTCGAAGTCGCATTGTATTTTCTTGGCGCGGTAGAGCGCAATCATCTGCTCGCAGAACTTGGTCGGGACGATGGCGCGCGCATCAAGCTGGATGGTTCCCGGGTCGAGCTTGCTGCGGCTGATGGTGGCGCCGTCGGTGGCGTAGAGCGTGACGTTGTTGTCCTTAGGCTCCAGCGTAATACCAAGCTGCTCGATGGTCGAGGTGTCACGGCCAACAGAAATGAGACAGTGGGACACGGCGTCAATCAGCTTCTCCATCGACGCTTCCGGGAGCGGCTCCCGGCGCGACGGCTTAGGCATATCGAAAACGAAGTTGGGCTCAAGCATGGCAAGCTTGAAGTTGGTGCGTCTGCCGTGCTTGACCACGAGCTCGCTGGTGGAGCCGGTCAATTCGATCTTGTCCGGTTTGTTCTTGGATATGGACGTACTCTTGACCTTGAGTAGCTCCAAGAACTTGCCGGGGACTGCGCCACGAAACTCGGTCTTCATCGGCACCTGCATGCCGATCTGGTCGTTGTAGGCCATCAAGTGGTTGCCGGTGAACCAGTAGTGCGTCAGCAACGGAATTAGTTGGTTGACGGCCAGGGCAGGCTCGACTTGCTCAAGCCTATTAATCAGCACCTGCGGTAAGATTGGCTCCGACATTCTCCTGCCTCCCTAACTCTAAAATGCGCTTGGCGATCGATCGCCCGCGGTGCGCCACATAGCGCGGATTATCCCAGTCAATCTCGACGCCCACCGGAGGTCGGTTGCTGACCACCCTTCCCTCCATCGCATACTTCTCCAGTATCTCAGGACGCTTCTTGATCTCATAGTACGAGAGCAGATGCAGATCGGCCTTGGCTTCTAGGAGGGCGGCGCAGCAGTCGGAGTCATAAGCGGTCGAGAACACAAAGTTGAGGTGCTTGGTATTCGGCACCTTGTTGGAGGCTAGCAGCTCCGCCACCGCCTTCTTGTCGCGGTCCATTCCGAACGGCAGGTGGCGGTCGAAGCGAACATGCACGAGGGCCTCGGACACCCGCTGGTAATAGACCGCGAGCGCACGATAGCGGATGCGGTCTGAGTAGCGTGCCATGCCGACATTGACGCCGACCTCTTCCTCGAGGAAGCGCCGGATCAAAGCTTGATGCATGGGGCCGTTGAAGTGCACCGAGTCGAACTGCCGATCCTGCCCATGCTTGGACACCTGCAGGTTGCCGCTCATGGTGATGAGCTCGGGTGGCTTGAGATAATCCGGGCGGCCATTCGGAAAGTTAGGCCAGCGAGGAACGTACATCTTGCCGTAGGCGGCGGCAATCCTCCAACCGGCGCTGTCCACCGAATAGTAGGGATGAAGGCGAAGCTGGTTGATATGCGCGGACCCAAAGCCGTGCACCTTGATGAGCGGCTCGCCTTTCTTGTTGGTCACCACCGAGAAGAACTCGTCTAGCCAGCGCTCCTGTTCCTCGTTGCGAAGGTTCTTGGCGCTGCTGATGCCGATGTAGGTCTCGCCGTCGCGCAGCATCTTTTCGAGCCAGCTGAAGCTTTCCCCTTGGTGGAAGACCGGGAGCGGGCGCAGGCCAGCGTCCTTCATCTTCTGCAGGTTGGAATAGGACTTGCGCGCCGAGGCTTCGACCTCTTCGCTCGTACGGGGATGGTCGATGGATCCGGGGATGACGTCTAGGTTGACGTAAACCCAGAGCCAATCCTTCGCGTCCTTGATGAACTTGATGTAGGCCTTGAGTGGGATGGTCTTGTTGTGGGTCCACGCAGAGTAGGCACCGCTGTCCAAAAAAACTTTGACCTTGGGTTTAGGCATGGCAACCCTCCTTATAACGTCTGGCCTCCAACTGCGTGATTGACCAACGCAAGAAACTCGGCACGCGTCTCAGGCTTGTCGCGGAAGACGCCACGCATGACCGAGGTGACCGTGATAGTTCCGGCCTTCTGAATGCCTCGGCTTTCCATACAACTGTGACGGGCTTGGAGCACGACGCCAACACCGCGCGCATCCAGCCCATCCATTAGAGCCTGAGCGATGCTAACTGTCAAGCGCTCCTGCACCGTTAGACGGCGCGCGAACACTTCTATCAACCGGGATATTTTGGACAGGCCGAGGATGCGGCTGCTAGGGATATAGCCGACATGCGCCACGCCCCAGAACGGCAGCAGGTGGTGCTCGCAACTGGACCAGAACGGCACGCCGAGCTGTACCACCATCTCATCAAAGTTTTCGGCGCCATCCTCGAACGACTTGAGGATTGCTTTCGGGTCTTGCTTGTAGCCGGATGTGAAGTGTTGGAAGGCCTTGAGCGCGCGGCGTGGCGTATCGTGCAAGCCTTCGCGGTCGGGATTTTCGCCTAGGTAGAACAGCAGCTCACGGATTAGGTCCGGCGCAAACTCGTCCACATCCCGTTCTGACATATTGCCCCCGCAAGAAAAGAAAAAACCCGGCTTGTAGTCGCGAGCCGGGCACCGCGTCGTCTCTAACTCCGTGCGTCACCGGAGTTAGTCGACCATGTTGCTCTTCAGCTTGCCGGCCTTCTGCAAGGCCCGCACTGCGGCCCGGAAGCCGGAAGCCCCGGTGGACAGCGTGCTGTCCGAGACCTCGTATCCGGCGGCCGCTACCTTCTCACGCAAATCGGTTGCGGACGTATTGATGTCCTTGGCCAGAATGCCACGAGCGAAGTCGAGACCTTTCCCACCCTCCGCAACCTTAGCCTTCTTGGCCTTGGCTGCAGGCTTGGCGGCGGGAGCTGCCTTCTTCGCTTTGCCCTTGGTGGCCTTGGCGGCGACCTTGGACTTGGCAGTCCGCTTGCGGGAGGTACTCTCAGCTACATCAGTATGCGTCACGTCATCTTCCTCCTGTTCATCGTCCTCGTCCGGCTCGTCGTCGGCCTCTTCGCCGTCGTCGCTTTCGGACTCGGTGCTGGTCCCTTCTTCACCCTCTTCTTCTGTTTCATCCGATAAGTCAACCTCGTCCTCTTCCGGCTCAGGCTCGGAAGCCTTAACTTTCTTGTTGTTGGTCTCGGCCGGAAATTCTGGAATGTCCTCTAGCTTGCGGCTTTTCTTGTAGTCCTCGATGGCGTCATCAGACCATTCGCGAGCCGCCTTAGGCAAAGCCTCGTAGTCCTCATCATCCATCGAGCTAACCGCCTCGATCAGCCGGAGGCGGAAGGCGGCTGCATCCTCATTTTTCTTGGCCTTGATGCCGGTGGCCTTCTCCAAGTCGCTGCGGATCGTCATCTAGTTCCCCCTCATGGGCTTAATATGGAATGTTCTCTACCTCGCTCGCGTCATCGGCGTATTGAGTTGGGTCTGGCACACCAGCCTTATTAAAGCCGTCCCGGCGCGCTCGACAAGTGGGGCAGGTGCCGCAATGTAGGTCGTCGCCTTTGTAGCAACTCCAGGTCTCGGCCCAATCCACACCGAGCGCGGTGCCGAGCTTGATGATGCCTTCCTTGTCTAGCCACTCGATCGGGGTATGCAGCCGGATGGTCCGGTCGGTCCCAACCCAGACGGCATTCGCCATGCCGCCAATGAACTCCGGGGTGCAGTCTGGATAGGCCCAGTTCTGCGCATCCTCGGCATGCGCTCCAAAGAAGATCGCCCACTCGTCGTCGCCGACTAGGTGGACCGGCTGTTGGCCCCGCTCACCGGCGGCATAGGATGCGAGCGCGGAGATCATCAAGCCGTTGCGGAACGGGACGTAGGCGGGCGACAGTCCCTCAATCTCGGCGTAGGACACATTCGGTATTTCGCGCGTCTCGTCGGTCAGCAACGAGGTCTTCGGAATGATGCCGGATAGATTGATAACCACATGCCGCATACTACAGCTGTCGCAAAGCTTGCGGGCATATTCCAGCTCCCGCTTGTGACGCTGGCCGTAGAACATGCTGACGCCAACGACCTCGTCGAACTGCGCCAGAGCGATATAGAAGCACGTAGATGAATCAATACCTCCACTCAAAAGGACATAAGCTCTAGACATGCACCACCACCTCTCCCGATTTCGGCCTACGGTTGCTAGCTTGCTCCTTCGGAGTAGCCCACTTGCAGTTTCGCTTGCTGTAGCCGGCGTCGTTATTCTTGCGCTCGAGAGTGGTCCCAACCGGACGCACTCCCATATCGGCAAGGAAGTTCTCGAAGGAATTAGACCAGCGGGAGCAAACCAATATTCCTCGCCCTCCGTAGTTCTCAAAGCCGGTCGCCCTAGGATTATTGCAGCGATTGAGCATCATGCGATATGACTTGTAAGTAGGAGACTGCCACGTCACTCCGCAATGACCATGCTTCTTCGCATCATTCCTATAGCAACCACAGCTACTCGTCACCCCAGTCCGCAATAGATTTCCCAATACCAAAGAGACTTGGCCACAATCGCAATCGCAGTACCAACGCAACTTTCCATTTGTATGCTTCGGACCTTCTCGCAAAACTACAAGCCGTCCGAAACGCTTTCCTGCAATATCAATCCGGCGCATGTTGGTCCCTCAGAAAAGAGTTGAATGCGCCGAGGCGCGGCAGTCCTTGGTCTCGTAGACGTGCACCGCATCGAGACTGAGGTGGTCGGGCAGCAAATGCCGGATAAGCCCATGGAGCCAGATCGCGATCACTTCCGCGGTCGGGTTCTCGAGTCCGGCGATTTCGTTTAGCAGCCGGTGGTCTACTTTGTCGATGACCGGCTTGACGATCTCGTCAAGGTCCCAGAAGTCCAACACCCAGCCTTGCGCGTTGAGCGAGGCCCGGACCACGAGCTCGAACTCGTAGTTGTGCCCGTGCATGCGCTTGCACTTGTGGCCATCCGGGACCAGCGGAAGATAGTGCGCCGCTTCGAAATGATACCGCCTCGTGATCGATGAGAGTAATGCCATTATGCACCTAAAAAAGCCGGGTTGTCTGCGCCGGACCCGGGAGCTCGGTTAGAAGGGGCAGCGGAAGGGAAATCAACTGCCTGCCTAAGCAGACTCAGGCGATGGGTTTACTATCCTATTTTATCCACCAGGACAAGTGCCTCCAGGGCTTCTTTGTCTAGTTCTCCCGGGTCTTTGTAGGCTCGGGGCAGGACCAAGCGCCTCACGGACAGCTCCCGGAGCTCACCGGCGAGTTTAATCGCCTTGGCCTCGGCTCCCCTATCTAGGATCAGAAAGCGCCTAGGAAACGCTCCTAGGAGCTCGTGCAGGCGGTCGGCCTGGGTCCGGTTAGGCATGGCGGTAAACCAGCAGGTGGCCGTGATCCCCAAGCCCCGGCCGAGATACCGCACCTTGAGGGCGTCGAAGGGTCCCTCGCAAAGGACGATCGTGTTAGCCTTCGTTTGCTTCTGCAGCTGGTCCTGCCACAGCAGGTGGTCGCCGATCGGCCCCTCGGTCTTGTAGCGCAGGTTCGCATCCGAGCGGATACTACGCCCAGTCCAGGCGGCTAGCTTGCCCTTGCGGTAAACCGGAAAGATGATGCGGTCTTCCCACGGGCCGATGGTGCAGTATCGCAATCCGTAAAGGCCGAGGACATCCACGCTCTCGACGAAGCCGCGTTCACGCAAGTAGTCGATGAAGCGCCTTGCTCTTGGCTCGCGCACCAAAGGCCGGAACTCGGTCGGCATCTCATAGACCGGTGGAGGCTCGATGACCTTGGGGAAAAGCTTGCCGCGAATGCTGGCAAGATAATCGTCGGGCAGCACTACGAAGTCGGGGCCAAGGATTTGCTGCGCCTGGGCGGGCGAGCAGCGGATCAAAGCCGCCAGCAGTCTAGCCGGGTCGCGTCCTTTGTGGGCGGCGTTGCGCCAGCACCGCCAGCCACCGTGCCGCAGACTGACGGACATATGATGAGACTCGTCGGCGGTGCCGCAGAACGGGCAGTGTACCGCGACGTGTCCCTTCGATACGTTGCGGCCGCCTTCCGCAAAGTCCACGTGGTACAGGCGGAAGATATCTAGCCACGGGATTGGCCGGTCGCTCACTTGATCCTCGGTCGATTAGTTGGCTTGATGGTCTGCAGTTGGTCGTTAGGAATGTTCCGCACCGAGCCATCGTCGAAGCGGACCTCGGATACTTCCGGCCCAGCCTGCACCACGAAGCCGCGGCGCTCGCTGTTGTAGCGTAGCTTGATGCGCCGCCTCTCGACCCGGTGCGGTTGCCTAGTCATCGTCGCCGCTACTTATAACCACGTCCCAACTCTTGCGGTCCAGCTTAGCGTCGAGTGCTTCCACCCGATCCAGCAATGAACCCACGAGCTCGAGCACGTCGTAGCTGTTACCAGAGCGGCCGATGCGGATCGCCCACGCACTCGCTTTACCGGGCACGCGAGGCCGGACGCCAAGCCGCTTGGCGAACTTGTCCAGCTTGCGGCCAACCTCGTCGAAGTTGGCAACAGGGTCCGGCCAATTCGCGCTCTCTTTCGTGACATCCTTCGCGACGCGAGGCTCAAGCCTTGCCAAGATGTTGTCGGCAATCTCGGAGACGCCTTCCTCACTGCGAAGCAACTCCATCAACTCTTTCTTGCTAATCATATCCTCGCTCGTCCTTCTAAAATGGCTTTGAACAGGTCATCGCCCTCGGTGTGGAACTCCCGGATGCGCTCATCAACTGTGTTGATGGCCAGCAGGTCATAGCGGAAGACGCGATCCCAAGCGGAGTAGCGTCGAATAAATCTAGCCTCCACCTGCTTGCGGATGATCGAGCTAACCGGGCTCTCGTAGAACAGCATGTAGGCGGCATTCTGTAGATTGAGTCCAAAGCCGCCAGCCTTATGATTTATGACAAGTCGGGTGACCCGTCCAGTCTTAAACTTGCGGATGGAGGCAGCCTCGTCCTTAACACCGCCGCGCAAGTACACAAACGGAATGCGCTGTTCCTCCAGCTGCTGACAGATACGCTCGCCACTGTAGATGAACTCATGCACCATGATGACCGGGTACTCGAGCGGAATGGACTGCACGATCCCTAGCAGCTGTTCGAGTTTGGGGTTCTCCGCAAACTCCACCTTGGCCTTGCGGCCATCCTCATCGGCCGGGAGCCCGACGAAGCCGGACGACAGCTGGCGCATCCGCAGAAAGGTGTTCTTGACCCGCGTGAAGTCGCCGGCGGCGGCACGCAGCTCGCCGGTGGCGCGCTCGTACCAGTCGCGAGCTTCCTCCGAGAGCTCGATGCGCTTGATAATGGGGACGACCTTAGGCAGGTCCGCTTCCTTGGCCGGGTAGCGAATAGACCGGTTGGCCAGCATGTCATAGATCAGGCTGCGCTTCTTCTGGATGAAGCGATGCTGGAAGCCGCCAAAGTAGTTGACCGAGGTCTTGAAGAAGATGCCACGGAACAGGCCGAGCGTTTCGCCTAGGGTCTCGCCTCCGTCTACAAGGTTCATTTGCGCCCAAAGCGCAGTTGGATCCCGCCCGAACGGAGTGCCGGAAAGGACGAGGACCATGTGGCTTGTCTTGCTTAGCTTGCGGCAGATGCGGAAGATCAGGCTGTCGTGTCCCTTGACCTCGCTCGACTCGTCCAACACTAGGCCCTGGAAAGTCTGCGCCAGCTTCTTAACGCGAGCGAGGTTGGGCGTTAGGGTCTTGCCCTTCTTATCCGAGGCCATGCGCGTGAAGCCGGCATAGGTGGTTACGGTGATGAGCGCCTTGGGGTTAGCCTCCAGCTGCATCCACTTATTGCGTGAGCTGCCGGTAAGCGAAACAAATTTCGTTTTTGGGTAGTGCTTGGTGACCTCGTCTCCCCACTCAACACAGTTGCTCTTGTTGGGGACTAGGACGAGGACGCGCTGCAGGTTGCCGATGCGCCGGTGATAGCGCGCCAGCGTGAGTGACAGCATCGTCTTGCCGGTGCCGGGATCGTTGAAGAAGGCGAACCGGGGTTGCCGGGCGCCAATGAGCGCACACACCTTCTGGTCTTGGTGCAGCTTGTCCCACGAGGGAATGTCGGCCGGGAGCCTAGCGTGGCGCGCCTCCAGCTTATCCAAGCTAAGCGTCTTCCAGCTGCGATAGTCCAGCCGCGGCCGGTCGAGGAAGGCCTGCAGGTGCCGCTTAGGCAACGACGTGATATTAATCTTCCGCCGCCACATCGGTGCGGGCATCGTTGTCTTCCTCCTGCGCTTGCAGCCAGGACCAATACTCAGCATCAAGCTTGATGGCGTCAACGCAGAACTGGCCTATGTCGTAGTTCTGGGTAAGGAGTGCGCCGAACTGGTCGCGGCCATCCCGGTTCTTGGAGACGTGCAGCCTTGCTAGACGCTTCTCCCGCTCCTGCGGTGTGGCTGACATCGTGATCGCAATGTCGGCAGTACTGATGAGGGAGATGTCCTCGGCCGCATGGGTCACCCGGACGCTACGCGCTCCCATGCCTTGCCGGTTCACCTGCTGTGGCGTCAAGCCTGCCATGTAGCGCTCGCCCATGAGCGCGCGAAACTCTTCGAACTCACGACCAAGCGAAAGCCGGTGGTCGCGCATGTCAGTCTTCACCACTCCGAAGTAGTCGATGATGACGAGGTCGGGAATGAACCTCTCGGTGGCCTCCAGCGTATCGAGGTAAGCCGCCAGCCCAGCCATGTCGAGGCGGCGCATCGGGAATTGCTTGATGATGAGGTTGCCAATACGGCGTCCATACCAATCCATCTTGATGCCTATTTTGCGAGCGGCACGCGGCTCGGTCAGGGCAAAGGCGGGTTTGATCTTGCGCCGCCGCAAGCCTGCAAAGTGTTCGCCGACCTCGGTCTTGTTGATCTTCATCGAGACGATGTTCTCGGCGGAGTCACGCGGCACTGCGAACAGGGATTGCAGATAGCGCACCAAGGTTGGCATCTCGTCTAGCTCCAGCGTCACGTGCAGGACGCGCTTGTTGTCCTGCAGGGTGCGCCGCCCCACGTTGATCGTGAACCACGTTTTCCCAAAGCCGCTGGGAGCTAAGAACAGCATCACGGTGCCGCGCGCCGGGACCACGCCGCCGCGGTCGAGTGGAGGAATGCCGGTGACGAACTCTTCTTTCCTGGTCTCCAGGTACTTGAGCGCACGACCGTAGTCCCGCAGCTTGATCCCGGGCTCGAATAGGAACTCCCGGCTCTTGAGAATGTCGGCATAGATTTGCTCGACCTCGCCGATGGCCAGATGTCGCTTGGCCTCCAGTAGCTCGGCCGCCTTGTAGGTCTCACGCCGCAGCTGCGCCTCGCGCTGCATGGTCTTCATCTGGTCGATGACGTACTCAACATTCATGCCAGCGTGCTCGAGTGCCAGCATGCCGTTGAGGCAGGCGCGATAGGAAACGTTGCGCGGGTTCTCGCGGTCTAGAAACTCTTCCACGAGGTCGGCGATGTGGGCCTTACCGGGCGGGGCTTTATGCTTCTTCCAATACTCGATCGCGCGGGTGGCGAAGGTGGTGTGAACCTGATTTTCGAATTGGTTAGGCTGGACGACTTGGCTTACGAGCCGACCGTGTTCTTTGTTTAGGCATAGGAGCGTGAGAACGTTTTCGGATAACGCCAGCGGAAGCTTCGGCGACTCGAGCAGGCTGCTCTCCGGCATTTACGATCTTCCCCAATATTTTTAGCTTTGCATATCCGGGATAACTCAGATCAAGAACGGCTGGCACTGTCATCAGTTGGGTGGCCAGCAAGGCGGGATTGACCGCAAGGCCTTGCGCCACCATCCGCTCATACAGCAGTCGTATCCCTAACGCGAGCACCAATCGCTTATGCACCTGCGGGCTACCGGGGCAGGCCCGGTCGAAGAAGTCCGTCAGTTCCTCCGAGACCTTGTTGACGGCGCGGCGAGCTCGCTCACTGGAGATCATGCGGCCGATCGCAAGGCCTTGGCATTCCATTTCCAGCACTTGCAGGATCCACGAGGCCTTGCCCTCGACGGTCACTCGCCCTCCGGGAAGCAACAACAAACCGTCGATGTATTTTCGTAGCTCGTGCAGCTGCGCCGGGTTTAGCTTACGCAGCTGGGCCTTGATGTCCTGCACCTAGTTGGTCCAAGCGATCTCGATTACCTTACCACGACAGGTTGTAATCATAGCTAGATAACGAGTGTTCATAGTTCGGGTTCCTCCTGTGGAATATCCATTCCCGGATGCTGCGGATCAACCTGCCCAAGAAGATTTGGCTTGAGATAAACTTTGCATCCAGCTTCACGCGCCTGCGCTACCAAACGAGCCACCCATTCGAATGGTGGTGCAAACTCTGCTACTATCCCGTCAGGCTGATCCGTTTGTGTTTGACTGCCAATCACGATCCAATCAAACATAGACAAGTCAGTAAAGGCCAAGGGAGCTAGCAAAGGCTCTAACGATAGCCACTTCACGCGAACTCCACTTATCTGCCGAAAAGCCTCTTCAGCTAAACGCACTCGCTTCTGTTCATCAACACTGGTCCCAAGCCAAGCGGTTGGAGGCAAGTCCATGCCAACATAGCGACGAGGAAATTTAGTCAGCATGAGATAATCCCACTGCTGATTTTCAACACACTTAGCATGCACTTGCTGGATCCATTCGTCAGGCACCCACTTGCCATAAAGATCGGCCATAGAGCAAACGAACACCCGCTTCAAACGACTATCCTCGCTAGCCTCTTCCGGCACTCGCATATTGTTAGGAGCATCTAGCCTCTCGTGATGGAAAAGTGGCGTAAACCCGACCGGATAAATCCTCCTGAAAGAAGGCTTTGTAGCTAAGTCTCTAGCATAGCAATACTTGCAACCATGCAAGCAACCGGTGACCGGGTTCCAAGACCACGCCGCCCAGGAAATATGCTCATTAGTTTCGTTGAAGGTCGCATTCCCCTTCGGCAACTCATACTGAACCTCTTCGCCAGTATGAGTAAGCAACGTGATCATCCGACCAGTAGAGGAAGTCTCCCGTCGAGGACGCTGCCGCAATTGACGACGAACCTGCTTGTAAGCATCATTCAAGGACAACTCACCAGTCAACACTTCCTTGGTAAGTTCCTCGGAGTTGTCTATCACGCTAATAGCCTGCGCCACGGTGCCGTTGCCGATATGGAACTGGTCGGCAATCTGCTTGCTAACCCGCTTCGGTTCACTTTGGCCCGAACTCGAGCCAATGTTAGTAAGGTCATTACGGTTTCCCTGTCGCTGCTTCGCTTCCGCGGCCAGGATGTCGCGCTTCAGCTGGACGGCCAGAATAGCACGCTGCCCAGAACCAAGATCACGCCGCTCCATATTCTTGCCGACGATAAAATCAATCACCTCTACGTCGGTCATCGTCGAGGCTAGTCGGCGCACATCCGGTTGCACGTTAACCTTCTTGCAGGCCTTGAGACGATTACGCCCATCTACCAACAGCGTTCCATCAGCCGTGACTACGATCGGTTCGAACAGCCCATTCTTTTCGATGTCATCCGCCAAGGCAGCAAGTCGGTCTTCCTCCATCAAAGGAAACCGCTTCGCCGCCGGATGCACTTTTAGTTTGCTGATATCAATCTTGTCCCTAGGCATCCAAATCCCCTAATTCAGTTTTGGTTTTGAACAGCACACGAAGTGCCCTATCAAACCGCTCGACTTGATCGGGATACAAAGAGAGGGTGGCTTGACAACCTTCCTTCTGCAAATCATTCCTTATTTCTTTACAGGCTCGTCCAACCCACCTACGTGGGACTATCTGGAGATAGGCCCACTGCGATGGATCGTTTAGCAGAGGAACCAAAATCAAAGTCAAAGAACTATGCTGATCAACGAATCGTTTAGCAGCCCACACGTAATCCCACCATCTATCTCTCTCTGATGACGACAGTCTCTTTAGTCCACCAGGATTGCATCCCATCGTAGACATAAACGTCCCTGGTCTAGTCTGGAGTGCATAAGCAAACGCAGGCATATCTAAACACCAACCCTGCATCGTATTAGGATCATTGTTGACGAACAGCCACTCATGCAGGCGAAGGTCGGAGAAATCCTCTTCACTACCATCCCCGCAAATCGCTCGAACTGTTGATCCGGTTCTAGCGCTTGCCCACTTCCTAGAACCAATACGATCGTAGCCAAGTGAACCTTGCTTGTCACGCAGCTGCGGCAAATAGTGCTCCAAGTTGTTTATCAAACGATCGAAGATTTGATGGTCACGCTCATAAAGTCGGATGCGAACACTATGGCCATGAGTGACAGCATGACGAGCAAAAAGGAGCGGCGAGGACGAGCGGTGTAGTTCATTGGTAGGATCATGACTAGGATCGGCATCTCCAGCCGTCAAATCTACGATTAGCATACCATCAAAACGATAATATGATTTGCCGCCAAACTTCTTTTGAATATAAGGAGCCGCTCCTAGCTCGTGGCCGAGCTGAGTATCAAGCAAGCGATGTTTAGCAGGCGTTCTCTTGAGCGAATGTCCTGGCAACTTGCTCATTTTTTATTGCGCTCCTGCACTCGTGTTCCAGTAAGAAAGCGAGAAACGCTCTCCAACTTAAATCCAGTTATCGAAGCATGCTGCCAATAAGCCATCCAACGAGAACGTGAAATGTAGGTTGGTCGCCTAACAATATTGCCTCGGTCACCAATTCGCAAATCATCCGGCCCAACATAAAATAGAAAACTCATTTTTGTCATTCGCCATTGTCCTCCGGCGCAACGGGAGCTGCACCAGCGGCGCGCCGGATCGCGGTTAAGGCCTCGTTGATGCGGCCCTGGTTCACGCCAAAGACATCGGCCAGCACCTGCTGCGCCACGCCCCGGCATTCGTACAAGTAAGCTGCCCTTATCTTTTCCTCGGGCGTCAGATCGGTCTTCGGCGCGAAGCCGCGACGATGCGTCATTCACCAGCCCTCCCGGTTGCCGATGTGAATGACTATGGCCACGATCACCCCGATGTAGAGAGCGATTACTAACTGCGCCAGAATGCCCATTATGGTTCCTCCTTCTTGCCGGCGAGCGTGACCTTCTGCCGCCGGATGCGCGATGCGAGCCATGCCCGCTCCGTCGGGTTCAGCCCCGGCTTGCGCGGATGCACGGCGTCCATATGCTCTCGCAGCCGCGGGCGGGTCGGTTCTTTGTGATCGCAGATAGGGCATTGATAGGCCCGGGTGCGAAGGGCGTTCCGGCCGAAGGTGTCGATAATCATAGGCCCTCCCGCGGCCTAGGCTGCGCCGGGGTTCGGTTAATCACCGGGGCCGTCACTATCTAGCCTAGCTAGTTCCATCTCGTCCTTGAGCTTCCTAGCGGCCCTGGCCGCCTCCCGCTCCTTAGCCTCGGCCTCGAGGATTTTCCCGAAATGCTGGCACACTGGGCAGATGTCCCGGGAGCTGAAGCCGTGCTGGCAGTCCTTAAGCATGTCCCCTCTCGTCCAGTTCCTCGAGCTCGAACTCAAGCTCGGCGATGCGGTCCAGATCGTTTGCGGCTTTGGCGGCGGCTAGCTCTTCCTCCAGCCAAGCGCGGCGTCTAGCATCGTCCCAGTCCCTGTTCATTGGCTAGTCCCCCAAAAAGAAAAAGGCGGGCATTACTGCCCGCCGCCTCTCACGCCGCCCGCTGTTGCAGGATCGACGGAGCCAAAACGATTATTGGACTGTCGTAGAAGGCACGCGCATCGGCCATCGAGCGGAATAAGTTTACCATCTGACCTCGGCCGTTAGTCTCGCGAAACGAGAACCCGTGATAGCGGTGCTCGTAGCGCGCCACGAACCAAGGGAAAGTACCGGGTGGACGGAAGCGCAGGATGCGCGCCGTCTTCACTTCGAACTGCGCGCCAGTCTTCTGCAGCCCATACGCAATGAAGGGGATCATAGGCGTGGCTGCTCGCAGCCAGTAGCTGTTGGGCCGATCGTCAAAAACTTTGTTGGTGAATAATGCGATAATCTCTTCGACGGTCATTTCGTTTCCTCCTCCTAAGAAGAAAGGCGGGCATCGCTGCCCGCCAAGTTTGTGTTGTCGTTTCTCGGAGCAAGACCTAGTGCGACGAGCCGGGGCCTGCGAGCAGGCGGCCGGTCCCTTCGAGCGCTTCCTTGACCTCGGCGTACTCGCCCCGGAGGGCGTAGCCGCGACCATCACTAAGCCGCATGATGACCACTCCGGGCGTCTCGGTGCTCGGGGTAATCGAGGCGACGAACTGCGGGTTGACCGAGATCGGAAGCGGGTGCGACTCGGGCAGTCCGTCATCTTCGCCTGCGCCCACAGAATGGGCCACTTCAACTACGCGTTGGAACTCGACTAACATTATAGCTCTCCTGTCTAGTCGAACCGGGAGCGCCGGGACGCCTCGTCACTAGGCCGCAGACGAGCGCGGTAGGCAAATCACTCACTCCATCGTGTAAAACTGGCTCCAGCCGGTGCCGTAGCGGCAGGCCTCGTGCTCGACGTAGTTTCCGTCCACCGGGTCGGGCAGGTAGGAAAATGCCTGTTCGCCGCTGTTGATCCATTGGCCGCAACCGGAACAGCGAGCGCGCTTGGTCATAAGTACGCGGCTGCAACCGTCTTCCTCGATCGGGCGCTTGTACAGGACGGTCATTTTGATCGCTCACTTTCCACTTGGCCGCAGACGAGCGCGGTAGGAGTGAAGAGGGAGCCCTTTCCACCTCAGAACATTCGCGTTCATGGTGTGCCCGCCTCTTCACCTTTGTAGACTAGCCTGCTTTCGAAACCAACTCAAGGCTGTTGTCGTGCAGGCTAAACTCAGAAAGCCATCCGGTGCAGTTCCACCGGACCACAACGACGTGGCTCCACTTGATAGCCATGACCCGGCCCTCGTGCCGGCCTCCAACCTCGCGGACAATATCGCCGCAACCGAACTTCATCCAGCTGCCCGCAGTCGGACGGTTCGCAGTCGGCCGGTGCCCGAACAAGGCTTCGAGCTGGCGCTTGGGGGAAAGCTTGACCGTGTTCATGGGGTATCTCCGTAGCCGGAAAGACGATCGCACGCCAGAACAATCCATCCCGGCTTATTCGCGAGTGCCGCTTCTTCTGCGGCCGGACCCGTATGAGCTTCCACTTCCACGCACTCAATCGGATTGCGCAGCGCTCGCTTGTAAATCGGGCCGTAAATCTTGACCTGCCAAGTAGGGATATTAGTCATTGAACACCACCATGCCGATGCCGGCGTGCTTGGGATGGGAGGTCTTGAGCTCCCAGAATTTGATCTCGCCCTCGCGGTCACGGACGCAGTTGGAAAAAGCGAAATGCACCTCGGTGCCGGTAGGCGAGACGACCGTCAGGCCTTCCTCCATGGCAAAGTTCAGGCCGAGGTCGGACGCGTCGGTCACCAACGTGTTGCGCTTGGCGTTCCAGCTGAACAGGCTTAGGTCAACCTTCATGGCGTGCCTCAACTACGGTGACGTAAGAGACGTGGATGCCGAGCTGGCAGGGATCGGAGAAGTCGCGGATGTAGTTCTGCGCCGCGCGGTCGGCCCGGAACTGCGCGTCATAGCGCTCGTCGAGCTTGACGCTGTGGCCGTCCGAGAAGGTTGCGATAAGAGCGAACATAGTCGGTGCTCCGGTTAGGCGTTGAAGATGGCGTCGATCCGAGCCTGGGTGGCCGGAGCGATCGGGCGGAGCTTGGAGCCGCACT
>Ga0207691_10002762_pt1 | contig 17109 bp, 19 predicted proteins | sample KBSM13metaG_FD_184327 | JGI IMG/M metagenome (GOLD analysis project Ga0207691, IMG submission 184327) | Miscanthus rhizosphere microbial communities from Kellogg Biological Station, Michigan, USA - KBS M1-3 metaG (SPAdes) (version 2) | ecosystem: Host-associated > Plants > Roots > Rhizosphere >... | reverse complement strand
TCGCGAACAGCGTCCCCGCCGCCACGAGCACGTGCTCGCGTCGCGCCCGGGCCGCGGCGCGCCGGCTCGAGGCGTCGTACCGCCGGGGCTTGACCGGGACATCCATGGGGCGCACACTCATTTCGAGACAGTTAACTGTATCCAAAGAGGTGGACCGATGGCCACAGCCGCGGCGGACGGAGCGAACCTGGTCACGCGGCTGCTCGATGCCACCAACGCCCACGACCTGGAGCGCCTCGTGGACTGCTTCACCGAGGGCTATGTCAACCACACGCCGGCACATCCGGCGCGGGGCTTCACCGGCCGTGACCAGGTACGGCGCAACTGGGCGCGGATCTTCGCGTCGGTGCCCGACCTGGCCGCGCGCGTGCTGGCTACGGCACCCGCCCCCGACGGGATCTGGACCGAGTGGGAGATGTCGGGTCGACGCCCCGACGGGACCGACCACCTGATGCGCGGCGTGATCATCTTCGAGATCGACACGCAGGAGCACCGGGCCAGGGCCGCCCGCTTCTTCCTCGAGCCGGTCGACCACGAGCAGCTGGACGCCGACACGGCGGTCCGGGAGATCCTGGCCGGGCCATGATCCTGGTCGCCGGCGGTACGGGTCGTCTCGGTTCCAGCGTCGCCAACCGCCTGAGCCGCCGCGGTCTGCAGGTTCGGGCCCTGGGTCGGGGAACCGTCACACCCGATGCGCTCGATCCCGACGTCGAGGTGGTAGTCGGCGACGTACGGGACCCGTCATCCCTCCGCGACGCGGTCTCCGGGGCAGCGACGGTGGTCTCGGCGGTCCAGGGGTTCGTCGGCCGTGGCGGGGTGACGCCGGAGAACGTCGACCGCGACGGCAACGTCCACCTGGTCGACGCGGCAGAGCGCGAAGGTTGCGACGTGGTGCTGGTGTCCGTGTTGCGCGCCGGGCCAGACGGCCCGATGGAGCTGACCCGGATGAAGTACGCCGCCGAGCAGCGACTCCGGGCCAGCACGTGTCCCTGGACCGTGGTACGTCCGGAGGCATTCGCGCAGACCTGGATCGAGATCCTGCGGCAGACTGCGGGCCGGTCCCGCCGCCCGCTCGTCTTCGGCGCCGGGGCCAACCCGATCGCCTGGGTGGACGTCGAGGACGTGGCCGCACTCGTGGAGCGCACCGTCCTCGACGCGGCGCTGCGCGGGCGCGTGCTCGAGATCGCCGGGCCGGAGCGCCTGAGCCTGGACGCCCTCGCCCGCGCCGTGATGGCGCACGAACACTGGTCCGGCTCCCCCCGACACGTGCCGCGGAGTGCGCTACAACTGGCCGCCTGGTCGCTGGGCCTCGCTCGGCCCGGCTTCGGCCGCCGGGTCCGCACCGCACTGGCCATGGACACCATGGCCCCGGTCGACGTGATCACGACCCGGGCCGCCTTCCCCGACCTGCCCTGCACGGCGGTGTCGACTGTGGTGGGCCGGACGGCGCGCGTGGCGCGCGGATAGACCTCCCTCAGGACGTTGCGGGTTCAACGAGATCGGGGTAGAGAGGAGTACACCTACTCGGAGGTGCGCATGGCCACGTCGACGTCCCACCCAGCCGGGAGCAGCTGGCTCCCCTCGTTCCTGCGACGCGAGGCCACGGTGGCGCCACCGGGCTTCAACCGCTGGCTGATCCCGCCGGCCGCGCTGGCCGTCCACCTCTGCATCGGCCAGGTCTACGCGACCAGCGTCTACAAGAACGCGCTGGTCGCCCACTTCGACACCAGCCTCACCGCGATCGGCGTGATCTTCTCGATCGCGATCGTGATGCTCGGTCTGTCCGCCGCCGTGCTCGGCACCTGGGTCGACCACAACGGTCCGCGGGCCGCGATGGTCGCCGCGGCCCTGTTCTGGTCGACCGGCTTCATGGTCGCAGCGCTCGGAATCAGCAGCGAACAGCTCTGGCTGGTCTACCTCGGCTACGGCGTGATCGGCGGGATCGGGCTCGGGATCGGCTACATCAGCCCGGTCTCGACCCTGATCAAGTGGTTCCCCGACCGCCCGGGGCTCGCCACCGGCCTGGCGATCATGGGCTTCGGCGGCGGGGCGCTGATCGCCGGCCCGCTGAGCGCCCGGCTGCTGGCCCTCTACGACAGCGGGTACGACGCCAGCGACCCGGCGTCGATCGCCAGCGGCGCAGCGGTCGCCTCGCTGTTCGTCACGCTCGGCATCGTCTACCTCGCCTACATGCTGTTCGGCGCCTTCACCGTTCGGGTGCCGGCCGACGACTGGCAGCCGGACGGCTGGGACCCCTCGCAGGTCAAGCAGAAGAAGATGGTCACCACCGCGAGCGTCTCCGCCAGCAACGCGATCAAGACCCCGCAGTTCTGGCTGCTCTGGGTCGTCCTGTTCTGCAACGTGACCGCGGGCATCGGCATCCTCGAGCAGGCTGCACCGATGAGCCAGGACTTCTTCCGCGTTGGCGACACCTCCACGGTGAGCGCCGCCGCGGCGGCCGGGTTCGTCGGCCTGCTCTCGCTCGCCAACATGGGCGGCCGCTTCATCTGGTCCTCGACCTCCGACGTGATCGGGCGCAAGCCGATCTACATGCTCTACCTCGGGGGCGGCATGGTGCTCTACGTCCTGCTCGCCCTGGTCGGACACACCTCGACCGCGCTGTTCGTGCTGCTGGCGGCGGTGATCCTGTCGTTCTACGGCGGCGGGTTCGCGACGGTCCCGGCGTACCTCCGCGACCTGTTCGGCACGTTCGAGGTCGGCGCCATCCACGGCCGGCTCCTGACGGCCTGGTCGGCCGCGGGCGTCGCCGGACCGCTGATCGTGAACAAGTTCCTCGACGCAGAGGGAGAGCCCGGCAAGCTCACCGCCGCCGACTACCGGCTCGCGCTGCTGACCATGGTGGTGCTGCTCGCCATCGGGTTCGTGTCCAACCTGCTGATCAAGCCCGTCGCCGAGCGGTTCCACGAGCCCGACGACGCGTCGCTGCCTAAGGAAGGTGTTTCGGCATGACTGCACGCCTCGTCGTCGCCTGGGTGCTGGTGCTGGTGCCGCTGCTCTACGGACTGGTCGAGACCGTCCGCAAAGCAGCGACACTCTTCACCGGCTAGTAGGCCGGAGCACGCTCAGCCGCGGCCGCTGCGGGACCGGGCCCGGGAGGACGTCGCCTCTGCGTGAAGTCCGGGGCGCGCCAACCGTTTGACCCCGACGGCCTGGCCGCGATCGTCGACCCGGTGCCCGCCGGCGCGGACGCCGGGGATCGCTACGCCCCGGCACAGCTCGCCCAGCTCGACAGCGAGTCCTGACCTGGTGCCCTCCGGGTCCACCACGAAGGCCAGCTAGGTCAGCAGGTGCTCGTCGAGCCAGTCGTTGGCGAACCTGCCCGAGGGGTCGAAGTGCCCGCGCAGGGCGAGGAACTCGGGGAGTCGGGCGAACCGGCGTCCGGTGTCCGGTCCATAGCAGAACACCTTCCCCCAGTGCGGACGAGGATCGAAGGGTTCGAGCGCGGACTCCACGGCCGCGAGAGCCCGTTCGACCCGCGCCTGGTCACGCACCCAGGTGAAGTGGAAGGACGCCGTGTCGCGTCCGTACTGGGGACTGAGCCAGAGGGTGTCCGCGGCCACCGTCCGGATCTCCCCCACCAGGAGGACCGGACGCACCTGCGCAGAGACGCCGAGCAACGCCAGCGCGGCCTCGCGGACGTGCACGCGCGGCACGTGGTACTCGGACTGGATCTCCTCGCCGTTGCTCGGTCGGAAGCCCATCCGGAAGTGCGGCAGCCGGTCCTCCCACGGACCGGGCGACCCGAGCTGCGGCGTGCAGTTCACCGGGTCGAGACCGGGAAGGGGGTGCCGCTGACCATCGGCGGGGACGGCCCCGGCCAGAGTGGCCGGCCACGACTCCCCGACCCCGATCCGCCGCTTGACCCACACGCTGCCCGCGCGCTCGGCCCACCCGGTGAAGACGCTCACGCTGTAGCCCGTCGAGGTGATCTCGTCGAAGCCGTCGAGCAGCGCCTCCCACTCGAGACCCTCGTAGACCAGCTGTCCGATCTCGAAGGCAGGCTCCACGTCCAGCGTGAGACGGGTGACCACCCCGAGGGCACCCAGGCTCACCACGCAGCCGTCGAACTCCGGCATCCCACGCCACACGGTCACGACGTCCCCCGAGGCGGTGATCAGCTCCACGGCGGCGACCGCGGTGGCGAGATTCCCGTTGCCGTCCCCCGAGCCGTGCGTCGCGGTGGCAACCGCACCCGCGATCGAGATGTGCGGGAGCGAGGCCAGGTTGTGCAACGCCACCCCGTGCGGCCGCAGATGCCCGGCCAGCTCGCCGTAGGTGAGCCCGGCACCGCACGTCACGGTCATGGCCGACCGGTCGACCACGACCTCCGTCGGGAGACTGCCGACGGAGACAGCGCGCTCCCCGTCGGCGAGCGCGTTGAAGGAGTGCCGCGTGCCGATGACCCGTAACCGACGGTGCGACGCGACGACGTTCCTCAGCTCGTCGAGGGAGCCCGGCGCGACCGGCTCACCGAACGCGTACTCGTGGTTGCCCGCCCAGTTGAGCTGTCGGGAACCCGCGATCGGAGCGCTGGTCATGGGCCTCACCCTCGGTGTGTTGTCGAATCGTTACTGGACGTGACGACGGTCACTCTATATGTTGTTGCGAACAACAATATGCTTCCGTCCGCCTCCGGGTGCCGGCCGGGTGCACGAGAAGAAACGCAAATGGAGGCGATGCGCGTGAAGCGGACGCACAGCTTGGTGCTGGCAGGACTCTTGGCTTCGACGATGGCGATCAGTGCCTGTGGAAGCGACAACAACAACGGCGACTCGGGTAGCAGCGACAGTAAGGGCAAGATCGGTGTGATCCTGCCTGACACGAAGTCCTCGGTCCGGTGGGAGAGCGCGGACCGTCCGGCGCTTGAGGCGGCGTTCAAGAAGGCTGGCGTCGACTACGACATCCAGAACGCTGAAGGCGACGCCGACAAGATGGCGACGATCGCGGACAGCATGATCACCGACGGCGTGACCGTTCTGGCGATCGTGAACCTGGACTCCGACTCGGGCGCGGCCATCGAGCAGAAGGCGGCCAAGCAGGGCGTCAAGACGATCGACTACGACCGGCTCACCCTGGGTGGCGACGCCGACGTCTACATCTCCTACGACAACAGCAAGGTCGGCGCCCTGCAGGGCGCGGGCCTGGAGAAGTGCCTCGGCAAGAAGCCTGCGAACGTCATCTACCTGAACGGTTCGCCGACGGACAACAACGCCACCCTCTTCTCACAGGGGGCGCACAGCGTTCTCGACAAGGTGGCTTCCTACAAGAAGGTCGGCGAGCAGGCCGTCCCCGACTGGGACAACGACAAGGCCGTCACAATCTTCGAGCAGCTGTACACGAAGGTGGACGGCAAGGTCGACGGCGTCTACGCCGCCAACGATGGTCTCGCCGGTGGCGTGATCTCCATCCTGAAGAAGAACGGCCAGGCCGGCAAGGTCCCCGTGACCGGTCAGGACGCCACGGTCGAGGGTCTGCAGAACATCCTCGCCGGCACGCAGTGCATGACGATCCAGAAGTCGGCAACGGGCCAGGCCGGTGCTCTCGCCGACGCCGCCATCGCGATGGTCAAGGGCGACAAGCCCAACACGACCGGCACGGTCCACGACGACACGGGCAACCGTGATGTCCCGGCGATCCTGCTCGACCCGGTGGCGATCGACAAGGCGAACGTCAAGGCGGTCATCGACTCAGGTGACATGAAGGCCTCCGACCTGTGCACGGGCAAGTTCGCCCAGCTGTGCACCGACGCTGGCATCAGCTGATCGACAGGTGGTGGCCCCTGGATCATCCCGGGGGCCACCACTCCGGCCACGGCCGAGCACCCCACCAGCACCCTGCCCCCTGGAGGCCGCGATGAGCGACCAGACCCCCCTTCTCTCCCTGCGAGGGATAAACAAGACCTTCGGCGTGGTCCACGTGCTGCACGACGTCGACCTCTCCCTCTACTCCGGCCAGGTCACCGCTCTCGTGGGTGACAACGGCGCCGGGAAGTCGACGCTGGTCAAGTGCCTCGCCGGTATCCACCCCGCCGACAACGGCGAGTACCTCTTCGACGGCCGCCCCGTCTCGGTGCACAGCCCCAAGGACGCCGCCGCACTCGGCATCGAGGTCGTTTACCAGGACCTCGCACTGTGCGAGAACCTCGACATCGTCGAGAACATGTTCCTCGGGCGCGAGCAGACCAGGAACGGTCTGCTGCTCGACGAGACCACGATGGAGACCAGGGCACGCGAGGCGCTGACCTCGCTCTCGGTCCGCACCGTGAAGTCGGTGCGCCAGAGTGTCGCGAGCCTCTCCGGAGGCCAGCGCCAGACCGTCGCGATCGCCAAGTCGGTGCTGTGGAACTCCAAGGTCGTGCTCCTCGACGAGCCGACCGCAGCCCTCGGTGTGGCCCAGACCCGACAGGTGCTGGACCTGGTCCGGCGTCTCGCCGACTCCGGTGTCGGGGTGCTGCTGATCTCGCACAACCTCACCGACGTGTTCGAGGTCGCCGACCGGATCACCGCGCTCTACCTCGGCCGGGTCGCTGCGGACGTCGCGACCAAGGACGTCACCTCACGTCAGGTCGTCGAGCTGATCACCACCGGCCACTCATCCGAGATCGAGGGCGCCCCGGCGCCGTCGACGGTCTGACTGCGAAGGATCGCCATGACCGACACCACCACCACCGAGCCGGAGTCCACCGAGGCCGAGGACGTCGGCTTCGCCTCTGACCTCACCCAGTCCACGACGCTAGGTGAGTCCGTCCGGGCGTACTTCACCCGGGTGCGAGGCGGCGACATGGGCGCCCTGCCTTCCGTGCTCGGGCTGGTCGTCCTGTTCGTCGTCTTCGGCATCGCAAACGACCGCTTCCTGTCCGACCTGAACATGGCCAACCTGATCTCCCAGTCCGGATCGATCATCATCCTGGCGATGGGACTGGTGCCCGTGCTGCTCCTCGGCGACATCGACCTGTCCGCCGGGGTCGCGGGCGGCGTGGCGGCGTGCGTGATGGGCCTGGAGCTGGTCAAGCACGAGCAGCCCTGGTACCTCGCGGTGCTCGCCGGCCTGGCCACGGGCGCCCTGATCGGCCTGATCATCGGCGTTCTCGTCGCCAAGCTCGGCATCCCGTCCTTCGTGGTGACGCTGGCATTCTTCCTCGGACTCCAGGGGGTCACCCTGAAGCTGATCGGCGACGGCGGCTCGGTGCGGATCGACGACCCGGTCATCAGCGGCATCGCCAACGACAACCTCACCCCCTTCTGGGGCTGGATCCTCACCATCGCGGTCATCGCGGGCTACGCGACCATCACGCTGTGGGGCCACCACCGCAAGGTAGCCCAGAACCTCCAGCATCAGCCGCTGGCGGTCGTGGTGGCCCAGAACATCGCGCTCGCCGTGATCCTGCTCGCCGTCACCTACCTGCTCAACCAGAACCGCAGCGTCAACCCGAACTTCCCGATCGAGGGCATCCCCTACGTCCTGCCGGTGGTCGCGGTGCTGCTGATCCTGTGGACCTTCATCCTCGGGCGCACGACCTTCGGCCGGCACGTCTACGCGGTCGGCGGCAACTCCGAGGCGGCACGCCGTGCCGGCATCGGGGTGGACCGGATCCGGATCCTGGTGTTCATCTGCTGCTCCACCATGGCCGCGGTCAGTGGCATCGTCGCTGCGTCCTACGGCGGCAAGGTGTCGACCTCGTCCGGCGGCGGCAACGTGCTGCTCTACGCGGTCGGCGCAGCGGTCATCGGCGGCACCAGCCTGTTCGGCGGCAAGGGCAAGGCCCGGGACGCCGTCATCGGCGGCCTGGTGATCGCGACGATCGCCAACGGTCTCGGCCTGCTCAACCAGGCCTCGTACATCAACTTCCTCGTCACCGGTGGCGTGCTGCTGCTCGCGGCCAGCGTGGACGCCATCTCGCGGCGAAGGCGGTCCGCGACGGGCACAAGTTGAGCAAGAATCCGGACGGCCGTCCGGGAAGCGGGACCAACCAGGAGGGTGTTCGGCGGCACAACCTCGGCACCCTCCTGCGGCACGTGCACCGGGTGCGGCAGATCTCTCGTGCCGAGCTGACCTCCCTGATGGCGCTGAACCGCAGCACCATCGCTGGTCTGGTCGCCGAACTGGAGTCGCTCGGTGCCACGGAGCAGGCAGACCCGTCGCCGGTGCGCCACGGTGCGGGTCGACCGTCGACCGAGGTCCGGATCACGACGACCGGTCCCTACGTGATGGCTGTCGACGTCGCCGTGGGACGGCTGATGGTCGCCCGGGTGGGGCTCGGCGGTGTGGTCCAGGGCCGGGCGACGGCACCGCTTCCCGGCAAGCCCGACCCGGAGCAGGTTGCGCGCACGGTGGTCCGGCTAGTCTCCGAGCTGGTCGCCGGAGCCCCGCGGGGCGCACCGCTGGTCGCCATGGGAATCAGCCTTCCGGGCGTGATCAGGCGCGCGGACGGCGTGGTCCGCTCCGCTCCCAACCTGGGTTGGCACGACGTCCCGTTCGGCGACATGATCACCGGCCGGCTGGGACCCGAGCTCCCGGTGTCACTGGGAAACGACGGAAACCTCGGTGCGCTCGCCGAGCACCTGCGGGGCGCGGGAGTCGGAGTGGACAACCTCGTCTACCTCTCCGGCCTGGTCGGGGTCGGAGCGGGCCTGATCATGGGCGGCGTGCCCCTGGAGGGGGCGGGTGGGTACGCCGGCGAGATCGGGCACATGCTCTACCGCGCCGACGGTCGGGTGTGTCACTGCGGCAGCCAGGGGTGCTGGGAGACCGAGGTCGGTGCCGAGGCGATCGCGAAGGCGATCGGCTGTCCCCCCGACGCGGTGGCGTCCCTCTCGGAGTTCCTCGACGAGCTCGACGGCCCCACTCCCGAGCTCCGCGAGATCGGCCGGCACGTGGGCCTGGGACTCGCCAGCGCTGTCAACCTGCTGAACCCTCAGGTCATCCTGATGGGCGGCTACGTACGGTCGCTCTACGCGCTGGTCCACGCCGACGTCCTCGAGGCCCTGCGCTCGCGTGCCATGCAGGCGCCCGGAGAGTCGGTGACCCTCGAGGTTCCGGGGCTTGGCGAGGACTCCGTGCTGCTCGGTGCCGCCGAGATGGCCTTCGCACCCCTCTTCGAGGACCCGGTCACCGCGCTCTCCGGTTCCCGGATCGCACTGCCGGCCGACCTGGCGCACCCGGCGTCGTAGGCGGCCGGGCCGGGATCAGGGCACCGGGGCGAGGTCGACCTGTCCGCCAAGGACCGACTGCAACGACCGCTCGGCGGCGCCAATCGCGGCGGCGTGGAGACCGAGCGTGCTCAGCCGCCCGCTCGGGGGAAGGCGCGTCTGGGCGGCAAGCCGCTCGTTCAGGACGGCCCGGGCCGGAGCCAGCACGTGCTCCCCCAGCGGGACGAAGTAGCCGCCGAGCACGATCACCTGGGGATCCACCTCGGTGCGATCCGGGTGAAGTACGAGACATGAACGAAAGTCAACGAACCAGCGTGCTCAGACCGTGACCGGGAGCGCCTCGACGCCGTACACGATGCTCTGGGCGCGATACGCGAGGTCCGCGGCCGGTACGGCGAGCCGCAGGTCGGGGAAGCGGCGCGCCAGCATCGGGAACGCCATCCGGAGCTCCATCCGTGCCAGCTCGGCACCGACGCAGCGGTGGAACCCGTACCCGAACGCGAGGTGCGAACCGCTCGCGCGCCGCAGGTCGATCTCGTCGCCGGGGGTGGTGCGCGGGTCGCGGTTGGCCGCCGGCAGGTGAGTCATGACCACCGAGCCCTTGCTGATCGGGATGCCGGCGACGACCACGTCGTCCTTGGCGAACCGTGCGAACGCCACCTGCACCACCGAGAGCATCCGGAGCAGCTCCTCGACGATCGCGTCGACGTCACCCGTCTCGTTGTCCGGGTCGGCGACCAGCCGGTCCCACAGGTCGCGGTTCTCCAGGAGCACCGCGGTGCCGAGTGCCAGCATCGAGGCGCTGGTCTCGAGGCCACCGGTGAACACGCCGTCGGCCAGGCCGCCGAGGTCGAAGTCGTTGATCTCGTCGCCGTGCTCCCGGATGATCTGGCCGATCAGGCCGGGCCCCGGCTCGTGCCGCTGCCGGGCGGCCTCGGCGAGCAGGAAGTCGCGCGAGCCGCCGATCGCGCCGACGGTGCCGGTGCCGCCCTTCGAGACGTCGAAGCGCGCCGTCGCCAGTGAGCTGAACGTCTCCCGCTTCTCGTCCGGCATGCCGAGCAGGTCGCAGATCACCAGGAACGGCACCGGGAACGCGTACGTCGGCACCAGGTCGACCGTGCCGTCGCCCGCGGCCGCGGCGCGTTCCACCTCGTCGAGCTGGTGCTCGATGATCGCCTTGATCCCGGGTCCGAGCCGGCGGAGCCGGCGCATCGTGAACTCGGGGGTCAGCAGCTTGCGCAGCCGGGTGTGCTCCGGTGGGTCGGTGAAACCGAGCCCGCCGAAGTCGCCGTCGGTGGTCGAGCCACGGCGGCCCATGTAGGGGCGGATGTCAGTCGAGTACGACGTCGTGTCGCCCAGCACCTCGCGCGCCTCGGCGTCGCCGGTGACCAGCCAGATGTCCAGGCCGAGGAACGAGGTCAGCTTGTGCACCGGGGCCTCGTCTCGCACCCGTCCCAGGCGGGCGGTCGGCGCCATCACGTCCCGCTTGAGCGGCCACGCGAGGGTGTCGGGCACCTTGTCGAGCCGGGACAGGTCGATGCCGTCCGAGCGCGCGACCAAGGTGCGACGTACCGCACCCTTGATCGCTGACACGACGCCCATGTGCTGTCCTCCCACCCGCTGTGCCCTGCGGGATCCTACCTGTGAGGGCAGGTCCGGGCGTCGCGCGGGGCCTGACCGCGGCCGGGCCGACACTCTAGGTTGGTGACCATGGGCGCCACGGCTTCGTCGTACTCGATCACCATGCGGCTGTACACCGACCCCGATCCCGGGGTGATCGGCACCGTCGCCACGACGATCGCCAAGGCCGGCGGGATCGTGACCGCGATGGACATGGCCGAGTCGCGCCACGACCGGCTGGTCGTCGACGTCACCTGCTCCGCGCAGGACTCCGAGCACAGCCAGACCGTCGTCGCCAAGGTCGAGGCGATCGACGGCGTGACCGTGCACAAGGTCTCCGACCGCACGTTCCTGCTGCACATCGGGGGCAAGATCGAGGTTACGTCCAAGGTTCCGCTCCGCACCCGTGACGACCTCTCGATGGCCTACACCCCGGGTGTGGGCCGGGTCTCGATGGCGCTGGCGAGCAACCCCGACGACGTGCGCAAGCTGACCATCAAGGGCAACACCGTGGCGGTCGTGACCGACGGCTCGGCGGTGCTCGGCCTCGGCAACATCGGCCCGGGTGCGGCCCTGCCGGTGATGGAGGGCAAGGCCGCGCTGTTCAAGCGCTTCGCCGGCATCGACGCCTGGCCGATCTGCCTGGCCAGCCAGGACACCGACGAGATCGTGCGCGCCGTGGAGATGATCGCGCCGGGCTTCGGCGGGATCAACCTCGAGGACATCGCGGCCCCGCGCTGCTTCGAGGTCGAGGCGCGGCTGCGCGAGTCGCTCGACATCCCGGTCTTCCACGACGACCAGCACGGCACCGCGATCGTGGTGCTGGCCGCCCTCACCAACGCCCTGCGCTGCGTCAAGAAGTCGCTGCCCGACGTGCGGATCGTGGTCGCCGGCGCCGGTGCGGCCGGCAGTGCGATCGTGACCCTGCTGCTCGCAGCGGGTGCCGGCGAGGTCACCGTCTGGGACCGTGAGGGCCTGCTGTCCCGCGACGACGACCAGCTGTCGGAGGCGAAGGCGCGGCTGGCCGAGGTCACCAACTCCGAGCTGCGCCGCGGCGAGCTCCACGACGGGCTCAAGGGTGCCGACGTGTTCATCGGCGTCTCTGCCCCCAACGTGCTGCGGCCCGAGTGGTTGGCCGACATGGCGGCCGACCCGGTCGTCTTCGCGCTGGCCAACCCGGACCCGGAGATCGACCCGGTGGCGGCGGCGCCGTTCGCCGCCGTGGTCGCGAGCGGCCGCTCGGACTACCCCAACCAGATCAACAACGTGCTCGCCTTCCCCGGGGTCTTCCGCGGGCTCCTCGACGCCCGCGCGCAGGAGATCACGATCGACATGCTGCTGCGGGCCGCGGACGCGATCGCCCGCACCGTCAAGGACGAGGAGCTCAATCCCTCGTTCATCATCCCGTCGGTGTTCAACATGGAGGTGCCGAAGGCGGTTGCCGCGGCGATCAGCCATCGGGACGGATCATGAGCGGGGCCGGCATCCGTTACGACACGGTCGTGCTCGACGTCGACGGCACACTGGTCGACACGGTCTACCAGCACGTCGTGATCTGGGCCGAGGCGTTCGCGGCGTACGACGTGCACGTGCCGCTGTGGCGCATCCACCGGGCGATCGGGATGGGTGGTGACCGGCTGGTCACGGAGGTGGCGGGAGAGGATGTTGAGAATGGGCATGGAGACGAGATCCGCGCCCGGCACGACGAGCAGTTCGACAAGACCATTGACGAGATCGAGGCGCTGCCCGGAGCCGAGAGCCTCGTGCGGGACCTCCGTCGGCGCGGGATGACCGTACTCGTCGCGAGCTCGGGCCAGACCGGCCAGACCGAGCGGCTGCTCGATCTCGTCGGTGGCGCGCAGCAGGCGGACGCGATGACGACGAGCGCCGACGTGGAGTCCTCGAAGCCCGCGCCCGACCTGATCGAGGTGGCTCTCGCCCGCGTCGGCAAGGGACCGGCGGTGGTGGTGGGCGACACCGTCTGGGACGTCCACGCCGCCCGGGAGGGCGGCCACTACGCGGTCGGGCTGCTGTCCGGAGGCGTCAGCGATGCGGAGCTGCGCGAGGCGGGCGCCGACCGCGTGTTCGCCACCACCGAGGAGCTTCGTCAGGCCCTCGACGACCTGCCCCTGCGCGCGAGCGACCCGGGAAGCACCCGCTCGACGCGCGCATGAGCCAGTGCGGCACGGGCGGCGTTCATGCCGGCGGCGCCGTGGACCCCGCCGCCCGGGTGCGCGGACGACGAGCCCAGATAGAGGCCGGTGACCCCGGTCTCCGCGCGGCCGGTGCCGGGTACCGGACGGAAGACCAGCTCCTGGTGCAGCTGCGACGTGCCGCCGTTGATCGAACCGCCGACCAGGCTGGCGTTGCGCGCCTCGAGGTCGTGCGGGCCGAGGACGCGGCGGCTCAGGACGCGGGAGCCGAAGCCGGGCGCGAGGACCTCGATCCGGTGCTGCATGCGGTCGGCGAACCGTTCCTTCTCGCTGGCGTCCCACACGCCGCGGATACCGCCCTCCCCCGCGTCGTCGGTCGCGTGCTGGGGCACATGGGTATAGGCCCACATCGACTCGGTGCCCGCCGGTGACCGCGTCGGATCGGTGGTCGTCATCTGGCCAACGAGCAGGAACGGCCGAGCCGGCACCAGGCCCGCCGCCACCTGCGCCAGCGCCTCGGTCGCGTCCGCGACGCTGTCCGCGACGTGGACCGTGCCGGGTGGGTAGGCCGGGGTCCCCGCCCAGGGCACCACACCGTCGAGGGCCCAGTCGACCTTGACCGTGGCCGGGTCGAGCTGGAAGCGCTTCATGCCCTTCCGGGTCGAAGCCGGGACGTCCGCGGCCGCGAGCAGCCGACCGTAGAGCACGGGAGCGGTCACCGCCGCCACCACGGCCCGCCGCGCACCGAACCGGGCCCCCCCACGGAGCCCGACCGCGCAGGCTCGCCCGGCGCGCACCACGATCTCGGACACCTCGGCGTCGCACTGGATCTCGCCTCCGCGCGCGCGCAGCCGCCCGGCCAGCGCCTCCGCGAGCCGGCCGGCGCCTCCCTCGGGTGCGGGGAAGCCGACCGTCTGCCCGAGCATGCTCATCAGGATCGCCATCAGTCCGGAACCGGGAGCGTCGAGCGGGATGTCGGTGTGTCCCGCGTTTCCGGCCAGCAGCAGCCGGGGCGCGTCCCCGCCGAAGTAGCCGTTGCCCAGGTCGGCCGCCGGGGTCAGCAGCTTGCGCACCAGACTCAGACCGCCGGCCCGCCGGAGCCGCGCGAGGATCCGCAGGCCGGGCCGCACCGGAGGAAACGGGGTGAGGAGCGCGTCGATCAGGGCCTCTCCCACGACGTCCCACTCGGCGCAGAGCTCGAGCCACGCGTCGCCGTCACCGCGGTGCCGGTCCTCGGCCAGCGCGGCCGTCACACCGGGGTCACGGTGGAGCAGCGCCCACGACCCGTCGCGCAGCGGGTGGCCCAGCACCGCTGGGGCGTGTCGCCAGACCAGGCCGTGCTCCTCGAGCGCGAACGAGCGGATCGCCCGAGAGGCCGCGGCCAGCGGGTAGAAGGCGCTGAAGGTGTCGTGCACGAAGCCGGGGTGCACCTCGGTGTCGCTCCGCACGGCGCCGCCCACGTCCGGCTGCGCCTCGAGCACCAGCACCGACCAGCCCGCATCAACTAGCCGGTTGGCGGCCACCAGGCCGTTGGGTCCCGCTCCGACGACGACGGCGTCGTACGTGCTCACGGTCGGGCTGGGTCGGCGCGACGTTCGGCGAGGAAGGCCAGCCGGCGGAGGCTCTCGACGTTGCGCCAGTGCAGGCCGAGGTCGCGGGCGGGCTTCGGCACCAGGAGTGCCGGACCGGACGCCGCATCCTCATCGATCTCGACCAGGGTGTCCGCGCCCGCGCCGCTCAGCTGGATGGTGACGTGTGCGTCACCGGTCGGCCACGCGCGGGCCCGTAGCCGGAGCAGGGAGTGCGGCGTGCACTCCAGCACCGACGTGGTGTCGTCGACGAGCACGGGCCACGACCCGACCGAGTGGTGGAGCCGCGAGTCCACGGCGGGCCAGGTGTCGTCGACCTCGCGCATGCGCGTCGCGCCGACCACCCACAGGGGGTAGAGCCACCCGTCGGCGAGCACGTCCCAGACCCGCTCGGGTGAGGTGCCGATCCGTCGTTCGTTGTGGGCCATGGTTCCTGTCTACCGCTGGCGCCGGGCGGCGCGATGCCCCTGTGGGGGTGGAACCCTCCGGGCAATTTCCGGGCAACTTCCGGGCAACTTCCGGTCACCCCCGTAGGGACGTAGGCGGCCCGGGCCGGATGCGGGAGTCTGCAGAGACCCACCTGCTGCGAAAGGCCATCCATGTCGACCGACGCCATCGTGCTGCTCAGGAACGACCACAAGGAGATCCGCAGGCTGTTCACCCAGTTCGAGAAGGCCGGTGAGAACGCCCATGCCGCCAAGGGCAAGCTGGTCGACCGGATGATCGAGCTGCTCACCCAGCACACGTACATCGAGAACGAGGTGATGTACCCGCGCGTCCGGGCACTCCTCCCCGAGCTCGAGGACGACGTCCTGGAGTCCTACGAGGAGCACCACGTCGCCGACGTGCTGGTCGTGGAGCTCGCCGCGATGAAGCCGGACGCCGAGCGGTTCACCGCAAAGACCACGGTGCTGATCGAGAACGTCCGGCACCACATCGAGGAAGAGGAGCAGGAGTGGTTCCCCAAGGTGCGCGAGGGCCTCGGGCGCAACGTGCTCCAGGACATCGGCGCCGAGATGATCGAGGCACGCAAGCATGCCCCGAAGCGGCCCTCGCAGCCCAGCGCCCTCAAGAAGACGATCGACGCCGTCATCTCCTGAGCCGCACCGCACGCACGATCAGGCGTACGACGGGCGTGAGCGGCATGCTGGTGCCGTGATCGGACGCGCGCACCACGTCGTACTGGACTGTCCCGACCCGGCGGCGCTGGCCGCGTTCTATGCGGAGCTCCTCGGGCTGCACGTGACCTACCGCAGCGTCGACTGGGTGGTCGTCGCCCAGCGCCCGGACACGTCGGGGTACGCGTTCCAGCTCGCGCACGACCACCGGGCCCCGGAGTGGGGCGACCCGGAGCGGCCGCAGCAGGTGCACCTGGACGTGATGGTCGACGACGTCGCGGCCGCCGAGCCGAAGGTCGAGGCGCTCGGCGCCCGGCGGTTGGCGTCGGAGCACGGCTCGGTCTGGGCCGATCCGGCCGGTCACCCGTTCTGCCTGATCCCACGTCCCGGCTGGGCGCCGGTGATCGGCGGCTGAGCCCCGCCGCCGCGGGCGGGTTCAGTCCTCGTGGTCCTTGGTGTCCGGCTCGCGCTGGGTGACCTGGTCGTCCTCGCTCGCGTTGCCGGCAGGCATCGCGTCGAGTGCCTCCTTGCGCTCGTGCTCGTGCTCCTCGGTGGCGCCCCGGGTCTCCGGTGCGTCGGATGGCCCGTCGTCGCGGGCGGTCACCGGGCGGACCGCTTCACGCGCCGGCGGAGCTGGAGGATGCGCAGCGAGCCGGCGATCGCGGCCACCACGAGCCCGGTCACCACGGCGGCGAGCAGCGCGACCGCCAAGGGGGTCTGACCCTCCCAGCCGAGGAAGGCCACCTGCACCTTCTGGGTGTTCTGGGCGATGAAGATGATCAGCAGCACGAGCAGGATCGCGACCACGGCCAGCCCGATCCACGCGCCGCTGGTGCGCGAACCGCGCAGCGGGTCCTCGGGCGTGGGCTGCTCGGGCTCGCGGCCGACCGGCGAGTCCTCGCGCGTGGGCGTGGCGTCGGTACCGTCCGCATCCACGGGCGTCGGTGGAGCGGTCGCGTCCGGAGCAGGTCGCTCCGGCGGGGTGGTCGTCATGGAGCCTCCGAGAGTCGGGGAGGGCTCACGCCCGTCCATGAGCAGGCTACGGGAGAGCCTGTCCCGCGGCACCACCCACAGGGGGCTCATAGACAAGTCCCACGTGGGACCCAGCGGGCACCCGCAGGGTAGTCATCACTACGACTTCGGGAGCAACCGTGACCGACCAGCCCTCCAGCGGGGACCGCGGGGAACCGACGACCGGCTACCCACCTCGGGCGGCGCAGGAAAGCGCACCGGGCGACGGCTCCGGAAGGTCCAACGACGGCCCGGCCGGTAGGAGCGACGACACATGACGACGATCTCTGATGGACGCCCGGGCACGATCATGCCGGCAATCCCCGACCCGCTCGGCCGTAGCGCCCGGGTCGATGCCGGCGTCCGGCTGGCGAGCCTCTCCACGCTGTGGCTGTCGCTCCTGCTCGTGACGTACTGGTGGGAGACCGACCGCGGCGTCCAGGACCTG
>Ga0207691_10002761_pt1 | contig 17113 bp, 15 predicted proteins | sample KBSM13metaG_FD_184327 | JGI IMG/M metagenome (GOLD analysis project Ga0207691, IMG submission 184327) | Miscanthus rhizosphere microbial communities from Kellogg Biological Station, Michigan, USA - KBS M1-3 metaG (SPAdes) (version 2) | ecosystem: Host-associated > Plants > Roots > Rhizosphere >... | reverse complement strand
GACGCCGGCTGGAAGAGCTCTTGCAGGAGCGGGCGCTGGATCCGCGTCGCGCCGTTGCGATAGGTGAACAGGTCGCTGCAGCGCTCGAGAGCCTGCGTTCAGCTGACGTCGTTCCGGCGAATCTGACGAAGAGCGTGATCGTCGTCGACGACAACGGGGCCGAGCGTGCGTATCTCTCACCGCTCGAGGCGACACTCGACACCGCATCCGAGACGGCTGCCCTGCGCCGGACATCCGAGCGAGCTTCAGAATCAGCGACCGTCGCGCTTGCGCACATGCTCGCGACCATGGTGGAAAGCCCGGACCGAGCGCGGCGGGATTCGGCGTCGCTCCGTAATGCGATCGAGCGTACGCTGGCCCGCGACGACGACCCGTCGCCCGACGAGCTTATGAAGGCTGCGCGGGAGGCCGTCGGCCCCGCGCCCGTCGCGCCGCGGCGCACGCGCCGCGTGTTCGTCCTCGCCGTGGCGCTCCTCGTCCTGGTGGCGGCGGTTCTGGGCGCTACCGTCGTGATCCTGCGAAACGGCAGCGAGTCGACGCAGTCCGCCGACACGCTGGTGGCACGTCTCACGGCCACGATCCCGCTGCACGCGACGCCGGGCTCGCTCGCAGTCACGAACGACGCAGTGTGGGTGGCGACGAGCGAAGGAACGGTGCTGCATGTCGACCCCGGCAGCGAGGAGGTTGTGGGCTCGCCGATCAGGTTCATGCCGCCGAACGACGAGGAGAACGTGACCATCCGAGCCGGAGAGGGGGCGATCTGGGTGCTCGACGGCTCGGGGGGCAACCTAACGCGCATCGATCCGGACGCGGCGCGGATCACGGGACGTCTGCACATCGGAGGGATCCTTCACGGGGCGACTGTCTCCGACGGATCGGTCTGGATCTCGCGCTCACCGCCCCGCGCCGGGCTGCGCCAACGAGGTGAGCTCGTCCGCGTCGATGCAGCTCGGCTCCGCCGTACCGGACGGCCGATTCCGATCGGTCCCCTTGCGCTCGACATCGAGATCGCCGACGGCGTCGCATGGACGATGAACGTGGGCAACGGGACGGTCACACGTGTCGATCTCCAGACGGGTGCGACTCGAACGGTCAAGCCGTCGACCCAGCCACTCGACGCCGTTCTGCGCGACGGAACGCTCTGGACCCCGGACCCCATCGACGGGACCGTCACACCTCTCGACGCACGCCGCGTTGCAGAGCCCGACGCCGTCCTCCACGTCGACCATCCGTTCTCCGCCGCCGCTACGGCCGACTCGGTGTGGTTCCTCGCCGACTCGGGGTCGGGGCCTTTCCGGCTCTACCGGATCGATCCCGCGGACGACTCCCTCGTCGGCCGTCCGCTCGACCTCGGCCCGAACCTCGGCTGGCTCGCTGCGGGGCAGGACGTCCTGTGGGCGCGGAGTGCCGCCACCCATTCGCTCCTCAGGCTCGAACCCACGACACCGACGCCCGGACGTCGGGAGGACAAGAGTGAGTCGCAGGAGGACAGGCTGGTCTCGGGGCCTCTCGCGCCAGGGACGTGGCGGGCGCGCGAGTTTGCCGTGCCGCTCGCTCTCGCACTCGGTGAGCGGGGCTGGGTCTCCCATGCACCTTCCCGCGAGACCGTCGAGCTGTCCCGGTTCACGGAACCGCACACGGCACTCGGCGTGTATGCGCCGAGCCAGTTCTTCACTGCCACCGGCGGGGTGCGACCACTTGAGGACATCCAGGACTTCGTCTCGGGGCTGGCGTCGAACCCCCACATTCGCGTCATCTCGCGTGAGCGCGTACGCGTCGGCGGAGTCTCGGGAGTCCGACTGACCCTCGAGGTTCTCCCGCACGACTCGTACCCCGACTTCTGCGACAAGCCGTGCGTCGCGGTGTTGCCGTTACCGGGAGGTTTGACGGTCACTGCCGAATCGAAGATCCGTCAGCGCTTCACGATCGCATCCGTCACCGGGAAGCCCGTGGTCGTCCTCGAGTCCGCGGACAAGGACTTCGCGGAGACGGAGCGGGTCCTCCGAACGCTACGGATCGGAGCGTCCGGCGGGTAGACCCGAACGCCGGTCGAGCGCGCCCCGTTTCGCGTGTGCTCGCCGTGGGAAGGGCTTCCAGTGAAGCGACCGAGAGGAAGGATCCATGCGAACACTGCGCGGGCTGGTGCTAGGGGCCGGCATCGCATATCTCTTCGATCCACAGAACGGAAAGGCGCGAAGGACGACCCTCGTCGACCGAACCGGGCGGCTGCTGCGTCGACTCGGGCGCCTCACTGCGCGCAAGACGCGATACGCGAAGGGGCACCTCCGGGGAGTCGCGGCTCCTCTTCGTCAGGACGATGCGCACCGCACCACCGACGACGGTACGGTGCTCCAGCGGATCCGCAGCGAGGCGCTGCGGGACGTCGGCGTGTCGACGACCGAGGTCGACGTCACCGTGGCCGACGGCGTCGTGAGCCTGCGCGGCGAGGTGGCCAGTGCAACGCTCGTCGACGACCTCGTGGATCGCGTGCGACTCGTTCCCGGCGTTCGTGACGTCGACGCGATGATCCGCGTCGGCGCGGGCGCAGAGGAGCGCCCGGAGCCGCCGCCGTTCACCTAGCCAACGCTCTCCGACTGCTGCGGGCGCACCGAGGCCGCCCGTATCTTCCAGCGTTCGATGGCGATCCTCGGCGGACTCGGCGCGGCAGTCGCATGGGCGGTGACGCTCCTGTGCACCTCGCGCGCGACCAGGATGATCGGCTCCGGGTCCGTTCTCGCGTGGGTGATGCTGACCGGCTTCTGCATCGTCGTGCCCTGGGGGTCGGTCGTCGGGATCCCCGACGACCTCGACCGCGGCTCGGCGGCGTGGCTGCTCATCGCCGGGTTCGGAAACATTCTCGGGCTCTTCCTCGTGTACACGGCGCTGCGTGAGGGGAAGGTCGGAATCGTCGGCCCGATCGTCTCGACCGAGGGCGCGATTGCCGCCGTTTTCGCCGTGCTCGCGGGCGAGGATCTCGCCGCGGGCTCGGCGGCCATGCTCGTGCTGATAGCGGTCGGGATCGCGCTCGCCGCGACGACCGCCGGCTCGGACGAGGTGTCCGAGATTGCAACCGCCGTCGCGCAGCACCGCAGGGTGCCGGTCGTCGCGCTCCTCGCCGCGTGCTCGTTCGGGACGAGCATCTACGCGACGGCTCGTGCGAGTGCGGAGCTGCCGATCGCCTGGGCGGTCGCGCCGCCACGCATTCTCGGCGTGCTGTTCGTCTTCGTCCCGCTGGCGGCGACCTCGAGGCTCCGACTCACACGGCCGTCGCTCCCGCTCGTGGTGGCCGCAGGCGTCGCGGAGGTCGTCGGGTTCGCGCTGTTCGCCGTCGGCTCGCGCCATGGTGTCGCCGTCGCGGCCGTGCTCGCATCGCAGTTCGCCGCGATTGCTGCGGTCGCCGCCTACTTCCTGTTCCGCGAGCGGTTGACGAGGGTGCAGGTCGCGGGTGTTGCGACCATCGTGATCGGCGTCGCGGTCCTCACCGCACTTCAGGCCTGACGCGACGAGCCGCGGGCGAGCTGCTCGGCGGCTTGAGCGGCTCGCCCGCGCGGAGGGAGTGCGAGACGTCGGTCACCGGCCGGTCGGCTGCCAGAAAGCCGAGCGGCGACGTGGTCTCTTTCGTCTCGGTCACCTCTGCCATGGTGCCGGTCGGCCGTTTGCGGGGCCATCGTTCGGACGGTTGGTCGCCCGGTCCGGTCGGCCGACCGACCGGACGAGGCCTCTCTGTCGGCGGCTGCGGATCCAACGCCGGCCTTGTTCACGGGAGCGGCACTCAGAGCCGCGGCCGTGGCGGCGGGCCGCGCGGCTCGCGCGATCGCGCCGATCGAGAACGCCGGTGCCAGGGCCCAGTGGCGTCCGTCGGATCCGAGCCGCGACAGGTCAAGAAGGGGGCTACGTGACATGCAGCACGCCCTTCATGCCGAGCTCCGCGTGGGAGTCGACGGTGCAGCGGTACGGGTACGTGCCCCTCTTCAGCGTGACGGACATCGTCGTCGACTGGCCCGGACCGATGGTCCTCGACGTGTGGCCCGCGATCGCGAAGTCGTGCTCGGTCGCGCCGATGTTCTTGATGACGAACTTCACACGACCGGCCGACACCTTGCTCGTCGATAGGGCGAACCGGTACTCCTTGGCCGTCACCCTGACCGTGTGAACCGTGAAGGTCGGTTGTGCGCGAGCTGCTCCGGTGCCGGCGACCACGAGGAGCGCCGCGCAGGCGAGCAGTGCGAATCGCAGGGTCATGAGACCTCCCTGTCGTCGGGAACGCGCAGCCCGAACGCCTCCGCCCTGCTCATCGCGCACTCTGCGGCCTCGGCGAGGGGATGTCGTCGCCGCAGCGGCGGTCGGACAAGCGGGAGGCGAAGGCGACTCGGGCATCTGTCTCCACGGTGCCGTCGGGCTGGGTGAAGCGCCGATCCTGCGGAAAGACGATCGGCAGTCCGCTCCTGGGCGGGCATGGGAACGAGGAAGACCTCCTCCGCCGCATCGTTCAAGCGGTGGATGTCGCGGAACCGTCCGCGCCGCCAAGCTCCCGGCCATGTCCTCGGAGAACGATCACGAGCCCGGCGACGTGACCGTTTTCACGGCGCACGGCGCGACCGCCAGGTGCCTCGCACGCGTCGTCACGGTCACTCTCGACACATGCGACGAGGGTGGGTTCCCGCTGTCCGAGCTCCAGAGGGTCGCCCTCGTCGAGGCGGCGCTCCTCGAGTTCGACGGCTTCGGCCAACACCTCGCGTCGCTCGTCGCCGTCGGCGAGCTCCTTCGGGATCTCGGGCAGCTGTGAGAGCCGACGACGAGCTGCTGCTCGCACGGGCGCGCGACCTCGTCGCGAGCGGCTGGTGCCAGGTCGGCCTCGCTCAGGACCGGAACGGCCGTCAGGTCGAGCCGTGGCGCTCCGCCGCGAGGTCCTGGTCGCCGCTCGGGTCGCTGCTCGCCGCGCTCTACGTCGGCTCGGACGGGAGCCTCGACTCCTTCCGTATCGCCTACACCTGCCTCGCGCTCGCCACGGGCGGACGTCTCGAGGCATGGAACGCGGAGCGCTGGCGGACGCAGCAGCACGTGCTGAGTGCCTTCGCCCGCGCGCGGGACCTCGTCCCCAGCGTCCGCCGTAACCTCGAGGCGGCAACGGACGAAGCGAGGCCGATCGTCGTTCTCTCGCGGCCGCCCGCTAGGGCGCGGGCCGCAGCGGCATCCTGATCTCCGCTCGCGTCCCGTCTCCGGTGGACGTGACGTCGAGCGTGCCTCCGACCGTCTCGATCCGAACACGTTGCGAGGCGAGACCGACGTGCCCGTCGGCGAGCGCCTCGGCCGGCCGATCGCGTGGGAAGCCGCGGCCGTCGTCGGCCACGACGAGGCTCAGGTCTACACCGTCGGCGGTCAGCGCGACCGCGACCTCCGTGGCCTCCGCATGCTGGACGACGTTCGCGAGGAGCTCGCGCGCGGCGGAGTAGAGCAGCTGCTCCTGCGGATGCCGGCCCGGGAACTCCAGGTGCAGCTGCAGCGCGAGCTGTGCTCGGCTCGCGGTTCGCTGCGCCAGCGAGCGGAGTGCCGCCTCGAGTCCCGCCTCGTCGAGGACGTACGGGTGCAGATCGAAGACCGCTTCGCGCAGCTGGCCGATCGTCTGGGCGAGAGCCTCGTCCGCGCGATCGAGCGCCTGCTGTGAGGCGCCGGTCTCGCCGGCCTCCTCCAGCTCGTGCCGGGCCGAGAGCAGGTTCTGGATCGCGTTGTCGTGCAAGGCCTCCGCGAGTGCCTTGCGCTCTCGCTGCTCGGCCTCTTCCGCATCGGCGAGCAGGCGCGAACGCGCGTCCGCGAGGCGCGAGACGAGCTCCGTCCGGCGTGCCAGTTGCGCCGAGAGGAGCACGCACGCGACCCCGATCCACGCGATGAATCCCGCCTGCGTCACGATGAAGCGCGCAGCCTGCGGGTCGCTCCGCGCGGGGTGCGCGAGCGCCTGCATCACGTACGCCGCGGTCGTGACGACGACCGCCACCGCGGTGACCGACGGGCGAAAGCGGAAGGCGACCGCCACCGGCACGATGAAGAAGGCGAGCCGCACGTGCGAGAACGGGCCACCGGAGAGCAGCGCGAGCGCGGTGATCGCCGCGATGTCGACCGCCGTCGTCGCGAGGGCGAACCGCTGGCTCACGGGCCGGATGTAGACCCAGGCGAGCACGAGGGCGCTCCACGCCGAGAAGACGGCGAGCGTCACGAGGAACGCCGTCTCTTTCGGGTTCGGATGCGGAAGACCCTGGCTGAGCGCGATCAACCCGATCGCCGGGAGTCGCAGCCACGCGACGATGCGCTCGGCCTGGGCGGTGGCTTCCCCGGAGACGGGAAAGGAGGGTCGCGCCACTCGGCTATTCGATCAGGCCGCGCCGCATTGCGATCGCAACCGCCGCCGCGCGGTCGGAGACGCCGAGCTTCCCGTACAGGTGCTGCACGTGAGTCTTGACGGTCGTGAGCCCGAGGTAGAGCTCCTTTGCGATCTCCGGGAGGCTCTTTCCAGCCGCGATGAGGTGGAGGATCTCCTGCTCGCGCGGTGTGAGCGCAGGCGAGTCGTCCTGCTTGCGCAGCCGGATCTCGGACGCGAGGCCCGCCGCGACGTCCGGCGGGATGACGTCGTCGCCGCGCGCGCACGCGAGCACCGCGTCGACGATCTGCTCCCGCTTCGCCTCCTTCGACACGAATCCGGCGGCGCCGGTCTCGAGCGCCTTGTAGACGACGCCACTGTCGGTGAACGCCGAGACGAGCAGCACGCGCGTCACGAGCTGTTCACGTGAGACCGCGTTGATGACGGCGACCCCGTCGAGATCGGGCAGCTTGTAGTCGAGAACCGCGACGTCGGGGAGGTGCTCACGGATCTCGGCCAGGGCCGTCCGCCCGTCCTCGGCCTCGGCCACGATCTCCACCTGGCCGCTGGCCATGAGCGCTCGAACAACGCCCTCGCGGTACAGCGGGTGGTCGTCTGCGACGACAACGGTGACCCGCTTCCGTCCCTGCTCGGCCATGCTCTCGATTCCCATCGTAGGCTAGGCGGGCACGCTGCCGAGTGTGATGCGGACGGTTCGCGAGGCGCCACCGCGTACGACGGCGAAGGAGAGGGTGTCCCCGGGTCGGTGACGGGCGAGAATCGCGGCCAGCTGCGAGGGGCTCACGACCTTCGTGCCGTCGACGGCGACGATGGAGTCGCCGCCCGAGAACGCGCTTACGCCGTCGACCGTCACGGGGTGGGTCGCGGCCTTCAAACCTGCCTTTGCGGCCGGGCTGCCCTTCACGACCTTGACGACCACGACGCCGTGCGACGGGAGCCCGCGGATGGTCCTCGCCACGGTCGGGTCGATCTCGTCGATCTGGACGCCGAGCCAGGGGTGCTTCGCGTGCCCGCTCGAGATCAGCTCCTCGGCGACGGATCTGGCCGTCCCTCCGGGGATAGCGAATCCGATGCCGACGTTCCCGTCGACCGTGCCGCCCTGGATCTGCGCGTTGACCCCGACGACGTTCCCGAAGCGGTCGAGGAGAGGGCCTCCCGAGTTGCCGTGGTTGATCGCGGCGTCCGTCTGGATCGCGTCGGGAATCGTCAGGCCGTTGGGTGCCTGGATCTCTCGGCCAACGGCGCTGACGATCCCGGCGGTCATGGTGCGATCGAGCCCGAACGGGTTTCCGATCGCGTACACCGGATCGCCGACCTGCATCGCGTTCGATTCGAACGCGAGCGGATGGAGGGCCGATGCCGGCGCCTTGACACGCACGACGGCGATGTCGCTCGACGGGTCCGTGCCGACGATGGTGGCGGGGTACGAGCCTCCGCCGGAGAAGCCGACGCGGATCGCGCTCGAGCCGGCTACGACGTGGTCGTTCGTGACGATGTCGCCCTTCGAATCGATGACGAAGCCGGATCCGAGCGCGCCGACCTTCTCCTTCTCGGAGGGAGTGAAGAACGTCGGAGGGATGACGCGCGTCCGCGTGTCGGTGATGACGACGACACCCGGTGCGTCGCTGCGGTAGACGGCGCCGGGGCTCAGCGATGCGCCCGGGCTCGAGCGTGAGGTCGTCTGTGTGGGGGAGGAGGCCACCTGGACCTCCGTGGCTCCGCTGCCGTCGCCGGCGAGCAGGACGCCGATCGTGGCACCCGCGATCCCTCCGACGAGGGCGGCGGCAAGGAGGATCGCGACCATTCGGCTGCCTCGCCGATGGGGGATCGTGACGGACGACATGTCTCGATGGTCCTCCGATCGCATCGCCCGTGTGATCGGCCGCCCGGACCCTCCGTCGTGCCGACGCTCCGCCGTCGGCGGACGAGCGGCGCCTCGTGCGCGCGATCGTCCGTTCGGCGGATGGGCGCGGACCGCGCCGAAGCCCGCGAGGCGGCATTGCCCCGCGGGCTTCTGTGAAGTGCGCGTCAGCTCGTCGAGGGAGTCGCGTCGAGCGAGCCGGGCGTGGCAGGCGCCTCGGTCTCCGGCTCCCCGAGCCGGGGCAGCCACTCGAGCCACCTCGGCAGGTACCAGTTCCAGTCGCCGAGGAGCTTCATCGAGGCTGGCAGGAGGACGCCTCGGACGATCGTCGCGTCGATCAGGATCGCCGTGGCGAGGCCGACGCCGAACTGCTTGAAGAACGGCCACTGGAGCGTCGCGAAGATGGCGAAGACGGCCACCATGACGACTGCGGCGCTCGTCACCACGCCGGCCGTCGACTTGATCCCGTGCGAGACCGCCTCGTCCATGCTCTTCCCGCGGTCGAACGTCTCGCGGATCCGGCTCAGGATGAACACGTGGTAGTCCATCGAGAGCCCGAACAGGATCACGAACAGGAGCAGAGGCACCACCGAGTCGATCCCGGCAGCCGAGCTGACTCCGAGGAGGCCGTCGCCGATGCCGTGCTGGAAGACGAGTACGAGCACGCCGTAGGCGGCAGCGACCGAGAGCAGGTTCAGCACGATCGCCTTGGCCGCGACCACGATCGAGCGGAACGCGACCAGCATCAGGATGAACGCGAACAGGAGGACGAAGGCGACGACGGGAGGCAGGTTCGACTTCAGCGCCTCCGCCTCGTCCCTCCACTGGGCCGTCTGGCCGGTGACTCCCGCTTCCGTATCCACGACGGCGCCCACGGTGTCCGGGACGACGTCGTTACGCAGCATGCGGAACGCCGCGTTCGACCTCGCGTCGGTGCCGTTCCCGGCGATCGGGACGGTGATGTTCGCGACCGTGCCCGCGCCGTTGACGTCCACTGTGATCGGCTCGAACGCGAGACCGCTCGCGAGGGCCCTCGACTCGAGTTCCGCGATGGCGCCGCGCATCGTGGCCGACCGGACGTCGGGGGCCTCGACGACGACGTTCGCGGGTAGGGCCGAGCCTGGGAACGCGTCCTGCATGCGGTCGTACGTCTTGATCACGCCGATCGAGTCGGGGAACGAGTCGGGTCCCTGCGCGGCGAGCCGCAGTTGCACCGCCGGCGCGGCGAGCACGAGCAGCACCGCGGCCGAAAGGGCGGCCGAGAGGGCCGGCCGAGCGAGGACGCGGTCCACGATCGCTCCCCAGATGCGTCCCTCGCCGTCGTCGCGCCGCGAGCGGCCGACGAACGGAACACGCCCACGCTCGACCTTGTCGCCGAGACGCGAGAGGACAGCGGGAAGAACCGTGAGCGATCCGACGACCGCCACGGCGACGACGAGGATCGTCGCCAGCGCGAGGGAGGCGAAGGTCTTGTCGCCGGTGAGGAACATACCGGCCATCGCGACGATCACGGTGAGTCCGGAGATGAGCACCGACCGGCCCGACGTCGCGGCCGCGGCTTCGAGCGCCGCGCGCTCGCTTCGTCCTGCAGCGCGCTCCTGCCGCTCGCGCTTCAAATAGAACATCGAGTAGTCGACGCCGACCGCGAGGCCGATCAGGAGCACCATCGCGGGCGCCTGCATCGCGACCGGCAGCACCAGGCTCGAGACGGCGACGAGACCGAACGTCGCGAAGACGGCGCTGAGTGCGAGCAGGAGCGGGATGCCCGCCGCGACGAGCGAGCCGAACGTGAGGACGAGGACGATCAGCGTGATCGGGAGCGAGAGCGCGCCCGCCTTGCCGAGGTCCTCGTCGTAGGACTCGACGACGCCCTTCTCGGCGCTGGCGTCGCCGAACTCGCCGATCGTGAAGCTCGGATGCGCCGCTTGCGCTGCGGCGACGGCCGTGAGGACGGGAGCGATCTTGTCGGCGGCGTCTTCCTTGTCGCCGCGGATCTGGAACTGGACCAGTGCCGAGTGGCGGTCCTTCGAGATCTGGTCGGAGTAGTCGGGCACGAGCGGTGAGCGGACAGCACGAACGTCCGCGACCTTCGAGACATGCGCGACGACCTCCGCGATCGCAGCGTCGAACGCGGTCTCACCGACACGCGCGGGGCGGCTCTGAATCAGGACGTGCTCCGACGCCGGCTGCTTGAAGCCGTCCTCGAGGATCCTGTTCATGCGGCCGGACTCACCCGGCCCACCGGTGCTGTCGATGTTCTTCGTTCCGACCATCCCACCGAGACCGAAGGCGACCAGCACGAACGCGAGCCAGCCGAAGGTTGCGGTCTTCCAGTGGGCTGCGCTCCAGCGGCCCATGCGGGCGGCGAGGTTGCGCGAGTGAGTGGTTTCCGGGGTCATGACTCCTCCTTCCAGGTACGTCGGGGTGATGGGCCGACGCTAGGAGGGAGCGCGTGTCGCGACCTCGTCCGGAGGCCCGAACCGGGGTCCGACCCGCCGACGATTCCGCCTCCTACCCAGGTAGGAGGCGGTCGCTCAGGACCTGGAGTACTTTCAGCGCGTGAGCCGGATCCGCCACATCGCCCGCGAGTACTGGTTCGAGTTGCTGATCGTCGCGCTGACGATCTCGGCGATGGTCCAGCTGATCGTCAATCGCGACACGCCGGGCGCTCCGACCACCTCGCTTTGGCTCTCGCTCCCAGCGATGGCGGCTCTCGTCCTCCCGCTCCTCGCATACCGGCGCTATCCATTCGCGGCTGCCGCCTCGTACTGGGTGATCGGCATCGGCGTCACCCTCGTCGACGGGACGTTGATCCCGTACGTGGACAGCCTGAGCGTCGTCGGGCTCGCAGCGGCGTTCCTGCTCGGCAACCTGCGCGAAGCAAGGCAGGCCTGGCTTGGCCTCGCCCTCCTCACCACGAGCCTACTGCTCATCGTCCACTACATCCCGGGTGAGCAGTCGCCGAACCTGTACGTCTTCCTGACGATCCGCTACGTCGCCGCCTGGATCGCGGGCTACGCGCTCCGCGCACGCTCCGAGCAGGTCGAGGAAGCCGTGGTTCGGGCTGCGCGCGCCGAGCACGAGCGCGAATCGGCCGAGTCGGCGGCTCGAGTCGCTGTGGCGGAGGAGCGCTCCCGGATCGCCCGCGAGCTCCACGACGTCGTCGCGCATGCCGTCAGCGTCATGGTGCTCCAGGTCGGCGCCGTCAGGCACAAGCTCCCCGAGTCGATGACCGAGGACAGCGAGGCGCTCCGGCGCGTCGAGCGCGCGGGCCGCACTGCACTCGCCGAGATGCGCCGACTGCTGGCCGCCATGCGTCCGGACGGCGACGAGGCCGAGCTCGTGCCGCAGCCGGGGCTCGACGGTCTCGACTCCCTGCTTGCCGAGGTCGGCCGCGCGGGACTGCCCGTCGAGCTTCATCTGGAAGGTGACCCGTACCCCCTCCCGCGAGGGCTCGACCTCTCGGCCTATCGCATCGTTCAGGAGGGCCTGACGAACGTGCTCAAGCACGCAGGCGCAAGCGACGCGGACGTGGTCGTCCGCTACCGCCCCGACGAAGTGGAGATCGAGGTCCGCGACAACGGCAATGGGCGCGCGGGCGGCGACGGCATGGGGCACGGCCTCGTCGGAATCCGCGAGCGCGTGAAGATCTACGGCGGCGAGATGAGCGCGCGCGCGGAGCCGGAAGGCGGGTTCGTCCTCAGCACACGGCTCCCGGTCGGCGAGGACGGAGCATGACGACCCGCGTCCTCGTGGCCGACGATCAGTCGATGGTTCGCGCCGGCTTCCGGATGCTGCTCGGCGGGGAAGAGGACATGGAGGTCGTCGCCGAGGCGAGCAACGGGCTCGAAGCGATCGAGAAGGCGGCTCGCTTCGACCCGACGGTGGTCCTCATGGACATCCGCATGCCGGAGCTCGATGGGCTCGAGGCGACCCGGCGGATCCTCGCCGCGGACTCGGGCGCGCGCATCCTCATCCTCACGACGTTCGACCTCGACGAGTACGTCTACGAGGCGCTCCGCGCGGGCGCGAGCGGGTTCGTGCTGAAGGACGACTCGCCGGAGCAGCTCATCGCCGCGATCCGCACGGTGGCGGCGGGGGACGCGCTCCTCTCGCCGACGATCACGCGCCGCGTGATCCAGCGGTTCGCGGGGATGCCGCGTCCGACGCCCCCGAAGGAGCTCGACGAGCTTTCGGAGCGCGAGCGCGACGTCTTCCAGCTCGTCGCCCGGGGTCTCTCGAACGCCGAGATCGGGCAGGAGCTCTTCATCAGCGAGACGACGGTCAAGACCCACGTCACGCACATCCTCTCGAAGCTCGGCCTGCGCGACCGCGTGCAGGCGGTCGTGCTGGCGTATCAGAGCGGCCTCGTCGAGGCGTAGTGCTCGCTACGACTGGAGGTGCGCCTCGACGAACCAGAGGTGCTTGTCGATCGTCCGCGACACCTCGGTGAAGAGGTCCGCGGTGTCCTGGTCGTCGAGTTCCGTCGCCGCCTCGATTCCCTCGCGCACGCTCGCCCCGTAGGCAGCGAGCCGGTCCGCCACGACGGCAACCGTCTCCATCCCGTCGACCGCATCGACGGGGTACTCGTCGAGCGTCGTCGCCTCGGCGGCCATGCGTGCCGTGCCGAGAGCGAGGCCACCGAGTGCGGTCGCCCGCTCGGCGATGGTGTCGACGTACTCGAGGACGGACTCCGCGACGGCGTCGTAGAGCTCGTGGAGCTGGATGAAGTCGCTGCCCTTGACGTTCCAGTGCGCCTGCTTCAGCTGCGAGTACAGGTCGAAGCTGTCCGCGAGCCGGGCGTTGAGGAGCTCGATGAGCTGCTCGCGCGCGTCTGCCGGAATGTCGATGCGGGTCTCGAACGTCCTCCTGGTCTTCGTCGCCATGTCAGTCCTCTCTGTCGATCTGGTCGTGGATACCCGCTCGTGGCGAACGTGAACCGGCTCAGACGACCGGCTCCGCGACGGGCTCGTCGGGATGGTGGAGCGTCGTGCGCAGTGGGACCTCCTTGATCAGCCACGACAGCCCGAACGGGATGATCGCGAGCAGGACACCCCAGAGAAAGACGCTGTGGAGCGAGTGAGAGAAGGCGTCGAGGAACTGCGCGTGCACCTCGGGCGGCAGCTGCTTTGCCTGCTCGGGGCTCAGATGGACGCCGCCGGCGAGGTACTTCTGCGACTCGGGCGGAAGGGCCTCGAGCGCGCGCGTGAGCTGCGACGCGAAGATCGCGCCGAAGAGCGCGACGCCGAAGGAGCCGCCGACGGAGCGGAAGAACGTCGCCGTTGCGGTGGCGACGCCGATCTCGCGCGGCTTCGCGTCGTTCTGGACGACGAGCACGAGCACCTGCATCACGAGGCCGATGCCGATCCCGACGATCGCCATGTACAAGGAGGCGAGCCAGGGCGCGGTCCCGACGCCGAGCTCCGAGAGCAGGAACATGCCGACGATCAGGACCGCCGTGCCGACGATGGGGAATGCCTTGTAGCGGCCGATGCGACTGATGAGCCGTCCGGAGAAGATCGCGGCGACGAGCAGTCCCGCCATCAGCGGGATCATCCGCAGGCCCGATTCCGTCGGCGTCGCGCCGTAGACGAGCTGCAGGTACAGCGGGATGAAGACGATCGCGCCGAACATCGCCATCCCGATCGTGAAGCCCATCGCGCTCGAGACGTTGAAGATGCGCGACTCGAAGAGCGTCAGCGGGATGATCGGCTCCGTCGCGTGGCGCTCCTGCAGGATGAATGCGACGAGCAGGAGGATGCCGACGGCGGTCAGCCCGATGATGATCCCCGAGCCCCAGGCGAACTCGTTCCCGCCCCACGTGGTCACGAGGATCAGCGAGCTTACTGCTCCGGCGAGGAGCCCGGCACCGAGGTAGTCGATGCGATGCCGGTGACGGACGACGTGGAGATGGAGGCGCAGCGCCACGATCGCGACCGCCACCGCGCCGACGGGGAGGTTCACGTAGAAGACCCAGCGCCAGGAGAGGTTGTCCACGAAGAAGCCGCCGAGCAGCGGTCCGGCGACCGAGGCGACGCCGAACACGGCGCCGATGAGGCCCATGTATCGGCCGCGTTCCCGCGGCGGGACGATGTCGGCGATGATTGCCTGCGCGCTGACGATGAGCCCGCCGGCGCCGACGCCCTGGATCGCGCGGAAGGCGATGAGCTGACCCATGGTCTGGCTGAGACCCGCGAGCATCGAGCCTGCGAGGAAGATGAGGATCGCGGCCTGGAAGACGGGCTTACGGCCGTACATGTCACCGAGCTTCCCGTAGATCGGGGTCGAGACCGTCGAGGCGAGCAGATACGCCGTCACGACCCACGACAGGTGGTTGAGCCCGCCGAGGTCCCCGACGATCGTAGGGAGTGCGGTCGCGACGATCGTCTGGTCGAGCGCCGCGAGGAACATGCCGAGCATGAGCGCGATGAAGATCGTCCGCACGGCGGGCTTCGCGTCCGCCACGGCTTCGGCACCCACGGCCGTCATCGCGGCCCCGCGCTGTTCACGCGCTCTAGCTGGGCCTTCGTGAGTGGCGGATGCGGGAGCGGCGTGGCCGCGCTCGCGCGCAGGCCGTCGAGCAAGAGGCCGAGGTAGCGGCGCCAGAGCTCGGGCGCGACGTCGGACGTCATCTGCGCCACGCGCCCGCTGCTCCAGAAGAGCAGGGGCACGTCCTCGGGCGTGAAGTCGGGTCGCAGCGTGCCCTGTGCCTGTGCGCGGGCGATCAACTCGGTGACCAGCGGGCGCAGCTCCGCGCGAGCGGACTCCAGGCGACGACGGCCGTGGCGGTGGCTCGCGATGACGTCCTTCAGGCAGCGGTTCCGCTCCTGCAGGGCGAAGACGCGCTCGAAGAAGCCGCTGAAGCCGAGCCATGCGTCGTCCACTTCGAGCCCGTCCCGCGCCGCCTGGCAGATCTCTGCGAACGCGTCCTCGAGGACGGCGTCGATCAGCTCCTCCTTGGTGGGGAACCGCCGGTAGAGCGTCGCGACGCCCACGCCAGCACGGCGCGCGATCTCCTCCACCGAGACCTCGATGCCGTCGGCCGCGAACGCGTCGCGCGCGGCCGCGACGAGCAGGCCGCGGTTGCGCTCGGCGTCGCGCCGGAGAGGGCGTGTGTCTGTCGCAGTCGTGGCCATGCGCCCACGGTAGCAAAAGCGGAGTGGACACTCCGCTTATGGGAGACGCTGTACAGGTGGCCGAATCCGGTCCAGACTGCGCGCGTGCCTCGCCACTGTCGTCCGGCGCTCGTCCTGCTCGTCGCCGCCCTGGCATTCGGCGTGTCGGTCGCCGGCGCGGCACGGTCGGGCGACCTGCGCGACGACTTCGCGTCATTCGACGTCCACCAGTGGTACAAGAGCAGCCGGCCGTTCGGCTGGGGTGCGATCGACCCGGCGAACGTCAGCGTGTCGGGCGGCTTCCTCCACATCCGACTTCCCGGCGGCACCCTGAACGGCGGAGAAGTGCGCTCGCTGAGCCTCACCCGATACGGGTCGTACCGGGCGCGGATGAAGGTCGCGAACGCGCCCTCGTCCCTCACGGCGTTCTTCCTCTACAAGAAGCCGGACTTCGCGCAGGAGCTCGACATCGAGATCTTCAACGATCCGAGCGGCCGGGTCTGGTTCTCGACGTACTCGGCAGGGCGTCAGACGACGGTCGAGAAGCAGCTCGGCTTCGACCCGACCGCGGCGTTCCACGAGTACGCGATCGAGTACGACCCGGGGGCGGTGCGGTTCCTCGTGGACGGGGTGGAGGTGCAGCGCTTCACGAGCGGCGTGACGCAGTCGTCGATGTACCTCCACCTGAACGCGTGGTTCCCGTCATGGCTGCCGGGAACCCGGCCTGCGAACGACCAGTTCACGGACGTGGACTGGGTCTCGTACGCCGGCCGCTAGCGCGGCGCTCCTGGCCCCGCGGCTCCGGGCGACGTACCGGCCACGAGCACTTACGCATAATATCGTTCAGATGTGCATAATACGCACATGGCGAGCGTCTCGATCGTCGGCGCGTCCGGCTACGCCGGCCAGGAGACCCTGGACCGCGTGCTTGCGCACCCGGCTCTGGAGCTGTACGCGCTCGGGTCCGACTCGCTTGCGGGCGAGGCACCCGGAACGCTCGATCCGCGGCTTGGGCGGAACGGCTGGACCCGCATGCCGCGGTTCATCACGAACGAAGCCGCCCTGCAGGCGGGCGCGGACGTCACCTTCCTGTGCCTGCCACACGAGGAGGCAGCGCTGTTCGATGCACCGTCGCGTGGTGTCGTCGTCGATCTCTCGGGCGCGCATCGGTTCGCCGACCCCGAGGTCTACACGCAGTGGTACGGCTTCGAGCATCCCCGACCGGGCGAGCTCGCGTCCTGGTCCTACGGTCTCCCGGAGCTGAACCCGCCGACGGGGCGGCTGGTCGCGAATCCCGGCTGCTATGCGACTGCGGTCCTACTCGCTCTCTCGCCGATCGCCGCCGAGATCGAGCCGACCGGCGTCGTCGTCGACGCGAAGTCGGGGATGACCGGCGCCGGGCGATCACTGCGCGCGTCGTCACACGCGGGCGCAGTTCTCGAGAACGTCGCGCCATACCGCGTCGGAGCGCACCAGCACGCGCCCGAGATCGCCGCTCACCTCGGCTTCCCGGTGACGTTCGTCCCGCATCTGCTCCCGATCCGGCGCGGGCTCCTCGCCACCTGCGTGGTGCGATCACGAGGCGCGGACCTGCGCGAGTTGCTCGAGCAGCACTACGCCGAGAGCCACGTCGTCGACGTCCTCCCCGGCGGGGTCGTCCCGGAGCTCGCCCGCGTGCAGCAGACGGACGGAGCGGAGATCGGCGTGTTCGAGGACGGTCTGACAGGCGACGTGATCCTCATCTGCGCCCTCGACAACCTTGGG
>Ga0207691_10002760_pt1 | contig 17114 bp, 15 predicted proteins | sample KBSM13metaG_FD_184327 | JGI IMG/M metagenome (GOLD analysis project Ga0207691, IMG submission 184327) | Miscanthus rhizosphere microbial communities from Kellogg Biological Station, Michigan, USA - KBS M1-3 metaG (SPAdes) (version 2) | ecosystem: Host-associated > Plants > Roots > Rhizosphere >... | reverse complement strand
AAAAATAAATTGAAAATTCCCTTAGGATATTTCACGCTAATTTATTTACTGTTTTCGTTATGCCGTTCCAAGTCCCACTGCCGCACTATTTTAGTTCCTTGGTCCAGTGCTTCTTCATATCCGTCTTTTATTAGCTGTTGTATTGTAGCCCTTGAGAAATCAAATGTCTTATTTGCTATTGTATGTATATCGTTTTTGCGTTCTATTCTAACTACAAGGTCCACAGATACCATATTTTTAATGAGATCCCCATATGTAGAATGCTTGCCGGTCATAAAATTCTTAGATAGAGCTTGTTGTTGTAAAATGTTGTCTACTAAGGCCTCTCTAATTTTATTATCTTTGGCCAGTTTAATGAGGTTTTTAATGATAGTAACGTAATCCGTAGCCATTACTACCATCCTTTCATCAAATAAAGTTCTGTCATGAAACGTCAAGTCGTTTTTTCTGTCCACCACCCCATCATAATTAGTCGGTAAATATTCTTGTCTAATTGGGTGTACGTTAATTATGAAAGCGCGCAGAAGAGGAACTTCAGATTTTCTAACAAAATGCCAATATCTGCGGTGTTCCAACACGGCCTCTCTAAGTGGAGTATTGGCAATTATCCCACCATCCCAAAAGTAGTGATCTTTCTTATTAATGGTATATCGACTCGCGGATTTCTTTCCTTCTTCATTTTTGTTTTTGACTTCATGCTTGTTACTATAATTTTCTACCACTATCTTTGTATAATCGTAGTTAACAGGTACAGAACCACTTGCAAGGACAAATTCAACCTCTATTCCATTATTATATCGGATTACATGTTCGAATCCTTCATTACCATTATGTGCAAACTCTTGGCCGTAACGTCCATATTCAGTTTTGCGACTACCATCTGCTTTTTCATAACTGTCAAACACAACTGTGCTTCCCTCCTGTACATCTACAGCCACCAAGAGTAGCCTGGGTTCTTTTTTCTCATAACTGGTCGCTATCGGGAATTTTGCAAATTTCTCTAGACTCTGCTTCAATGGTTCGTTACTATAAAGGTACCACACATTAGAAGGATCCAAAAAAGTCTTATCCGTAAGACTCTGAGAAGGTTTGAATACATTAGGCACTCCAGTAAATATGAACTGCTTTGTATTGTAATATCTTCTAGCTGATTCACTTGTAGCTACAATATTGTTAAGAGAATGGGAATAATCCCACCATTGACTAAATCCTGGCATTTTATCAACAACTGATTCGGTAGCCAAATGTTCCCAGAATTCAATTAACCTTTCCGCAGATCCTCTCCAAGTCTTTTTTTCTTTCACGTAGCTTACAAGAATAGATGCATTCATAGCACCTATGGAAGTGCCAGCAACAATATCAAATAACGGTTTATCTTTCCTTCCTATATTTTTGTCTCTTTCAGAAGCCAATTCATAAAATGCCTTATAAGCTCCAGCCTCATACGCTCCTAGTGAACCACCTCCTTGGAATACTAAAGCTCTTTGGAAATCATTAGTAGAATTCAACGTTAAGTAAGAGAAAAAAGTAAGATTATAAGTACGTTTTTATAGTTTACAGGCTTTGCCCTGCTGGAGTAATAACTTTAAGAAGCAAGCCAGTTTCAGGTTATTTAAAACTGTCCATGCTTCCAAATATTGTCCATGCTTCCTTGATTTTGCCATCTTGGAAATGAAATATCTCGACGCCTTGAGTCTCAAACTTCTCATGGCTTGGTTGACTACCACGAAGTTCCTTTACAAATGTGCCTTTCAAGTTCCATCTCATGGCAAGTTTATCTTGTTCCCCAAATGAATCTACTATTGTGATATTCATATCAGGAAATGCCTTGAGATCTTCGCCTATCCACTGTTTGAAATTCTCCAGACCTTTAACTTCTTCCAACCCATGATAGGTTATATCAGGAGTAACAAAGTTTTTTGCCTCATCTATTTTTCTCTCATTAAATATAGTCTGAACAAATCCTCGAGCAACCGTTTTGTTATCTGGTTGTGCCATGCCCTCATTCCTTTAAAGCTAGCATTAAAGCTTTCCATTCATCTATCAAAATAATGAATATGCTCAAATCCTAATCAAAAATCCCAAGGTTCCATAAACGATCTATTCAAAAACTATCTAATCGGTAGTTAATTGATATGCTTACTTGGAACGGCCTAGAAATAAATCGCCTATCTTTCGTTATTTTTGATCAAGAGAAAATTGAAGTCTAAAGTTGAAAGTGAGTTTTATAGCTTCGCTAATAAATCCATCTTCATTTTCTGAAATTCTTCCTCGGATAAAATTCCTTGCTTTTTAAGATCTGCTAACTTTTGCAGTTTCTGTGTTACATCTTCCTGACCGGATGATTGTTGAGGCTTTGATTGAGCTTGTTGTTCGTATTGCTGTTTCATCTGATCCATTTCACGCTGGTGAGCCGCTTCTTGAGCTTCCATTTCTCTGCCTGCACGATTTCTAGCTATCCCTGCACCTATTGCCGCTGATGCCCATCTACCTCTCATAATATCGATTAGGATATCCAGTATAAATAAACTTATCTAAACGAATTTGCAATTATCTACGGCAATAAAAGCTATGAAAACTTTGACTTATTATCCACCAATTTATGAATAGCCTTTCTTATTTTCTTCGACGATTTGTAATCTTGAACATTTTGAAAATCTGCTAATGATAAAAACCGATCAAGAATACCAGTTTATATACAACTCATGTGCTAGGGCTGCAGATTGGCGTCTAGATGTTGAAATGGGAAATGGGTGAAAGAAAATAAAATTAAATATAATAGTTTAACCTTCCAAGGGAGCGACCACAAAACAAACAGTGTCACACATCCCGGAAACAAATTAATTTTAAAGTCACGAAGATCGTAAGAAGTTACACTGTCCTAGATGTGAAACTTCCTATTCAGAAAAAGATATACTATCAGAGGAACGTTCTCCTGTTCTACAGCGCATTTGCTTCTTGTAGTGCCATTGTATAATTAGGAGAAATAGGTCCACCTGCTGCAATCTGATTTGGAGTAAGGGTCGCACTGATATTGTTACCTCCAATGCTGGCATAGCTTGGTGAGACACAAGTAACAATGAATAGGAGTCCCAGCAAAGATAGAGACATGAGAGCTAATAATTTCAAGTTATGGATGTTTCTAAATCTTTTCATAACACCGCTGTATGAAGGACACCATTTAAAACTAAGTGATTAAAGTGTCTTGCTCTCACCTGCAGTGCACTCCAATCTCCGTATGACTAGCCATCAGCAGGTAATGTACTCATCGTCCAAAGTCAGGAGATATTTATCAAGATATCATCTGTCTTAATGTTTCAGCATGATGATGGGAGAGCAATTTTATGAAGACTAGATTGCTAGGAATAGAAATTTTTTTGATTGATGCGTAATATTCATCTACCAATCTAATAATAGGGGATTTTGATGATTCTAATGAATTTAATATGGTACCCCTTATATTAGTAACGTTACCTTTCTTTATTGCGTTGTAAGGAACATTTTCAGTGGCAGCCATAACAAAGACATTGGGCATATCTTCTTGAATATCTTCTTCTATATCCTCCCAGTCGTCTATTAGATCAAGCAAGGCTTGATTATAATGAAGAACTAACGAAACATTTTCACTAAAGCTTGGCAACTTGGCATCTAAAACTCTTGCGTATATTAATGATGCATCCGAGGACTTGAATAGATTAAAATTTCTAATTTCATTATATGAAAAAGTGTTACCTTCAATTATACGACTTTTGAGAATCTGCTCAAATTTCCAAAATGGCCAAAATTGTTTTAATGAAAAATCTATTGAATATTTAAGATGATTGCTATCGATTTCATTCACGAGTACTTTATTTATAGATTTACGTACTTTTCTCGCCAGGGTAGCGTATCTATTTTTTCGTGTCTCAAAATATCTGTCATAAACAAGAATATATCTAGCTAAAAGCCTTACCATTCTATATACCCATAATGCTTGTTGTATATCTTTAGTATCAAAGTACGTAGCTACGAAGTACATTGGATCCTGTGCTTTTTCATCTATAGTTCTAAATGTGGTTGATATATGTAAGTCATACCTCATCAATAACCTACTTAAAGAGATCATCTGCTCTATGAAAGCCATTTTATCATTAGGAAAGCTCAGTTCTTTAGCTGCTTTAGAAATTTTATCGATAATGACTTTTTGCCCTTTATCTCCCAAGTTGGTAGTGTTGATTTCCCCCATCTGTGATGATCTCCCGAAATTATAAATATTATCAAGTTATTAACGGTACTTTAACTTATTAAAGTTAGGAACATCAAGATTAGGCCTTGCCAGTATTTATATTCCAGATTTCTTCCCCTTCTAGAGTTCTTCTTGCTACACAATAGAATACGCCATGTTCACACGCCCAGTTACCTGGAATAATAACTCTCCCAGGTTTACAGTTTACGATCATTTCTCGTTCAATTGATTCTATGTCACTGTCAAGTCCTAGCGTTTTGATAACGTTATCAATCATTGATCGGGAATCAAGACGCAATATTGCCTTGTTACCGCACTGGGATAAGAACCAAATCATAAAGATTATATAGTCTTTGACTGACCAAAATAAGAAACAAACCAAACTTTCTTCCCTCGGCCGCTATAATACAAAATTGTTCTCTGACTAAGGATTCATGCCGAGATTGCGGATTTGAGGGTAAGCCCCTCTGGTACTCTATTAGTATTAATGAAAAATTCATCTATCACAGTTTCCCATTTTTTTGCAAATTCGTTCTTGGTCTCGAGCGTGAGTTTCCTCACGCCCGTCTTAATATCATATTTTTGCATTAGAATTGATTAGAACTCTACACCTCTTCTTTACTTTCACTAATCTTCCTGAAATCGACATTAGGGTCCAAATTCGGACATCTTGCTTTTGATTTGATCGTTATTCTTCAATGAGTCTTCCAAGGAAGAAAGATTTTCGTGAACCAGATTGAGCAATTATTACCGTATGTTTGTCCATCTTCTTAGTTGGAATACGTACCATATCTGAATAGTCGGGCCTTTCCTTAGACTGGATACAAAATCTTGGATGAAACCGGGTGTCCACAATCTAGGCCAGGTCACGGAATGTGTCTACTTCTTCTTACAACGAATCTGAAAATATACCTGCGATTCTATTACTTTTACTATCGTTTCAAAATTTTTCCAAAAGTAATACAACTAGGTTCTAGTTAATTCTGTGAATATTTGAGTTTAGACTCTTTGCGGATTGCCATAAATTTAGTTCGCTGAGTCAAATAAAGACAGACATAGCTAGTTTCATCAGACAGCCTATTGATTTTCATTCTTAATAATTCCCAGTTGTGTTTTCAATTTGCTAAGGATCCTAACCAATATCCACTCACACAAAAAAAACGTTAAATACTAGTGTGCGACCTTATTCACTCATGGTAACGAAAAATTCATCTATACTACAAGCTTCAGTGATTTCGGCATTATTGTTAGTGTCAGCAATTTCGATTACTCAATCAGGAAATGCACAGGTTACAGGCAAATTTACTGCAGATCTTATGCCTAGGTCAGGTTCAAGTGCCTCAGGAACGGCTACATTAGAACTTCAAGACAATGCTGTAAAGTATAACATTGACGCCACTGGATTAAACAACGTTACTGACATAGCTATTTCTCAAGAGACAGGAACCGGCAGAGCTCCTGATGTTGTGATAATTAGAACAGCCTCTCAAAGTGGTCTGGGGCAAGGTACAGGGGCCTTGAGTGGTAATTTTACGGAATCTGAGTTGATAGGGCCGCTACAAGGGAAGACTCTCGCAGATTTCGTCAAAGCGATAAATGATGGAAAAATTATATTCCGAGTACAGACAGTGGCTTTTCCATTAGGTGAAATTGCCGGTAATGTTACTGCTGGTGGCAATTCTACTGCCGGCTAACCATAATTTTTTTATTAATTAGTTACTACCATAAATGTAACCAATGAACTATGTATATGTAAACAAAGTATTAATCATCTATTAATGATATTCAAAGCGGAGAATTGTTAAGCTAAAGTACCTGTTCGTTCCTTCGGAATGAAATGTCTAGTACTTTGCGAACTCTAAACATTTTTACAAAGTCCTGAATATTGAAATTGTAGTTTTTCTAGTCAAGTAATATATTATAAAAGCATTGGCAAGTAGATGAGCTATCATTATACCTATCAACAGGTAAGCAAAATCAGTTGACATTATACCTTTGTCATCTGAAGAGCTAGGAAAAGAGCCACCCACAAAACCCAGGCCTAGAACATCTATTACTATTGCTACAAACATTAACACCACAGTTATTACCCATGCCAAATATTTGGCTTTGAATAAACCTATTCCAAGTACGCAGATACCTATCCCCACTAAAACTAGGAATGCAGCTATTGATGTCGTGATTCCCTTGCTAACATGCGTTAATGTTTTAATGGTGGGGCTTAATGCATCGGTTACCGTCTTGGCTATTATGGACTTGACTCCAGAAGTTTTGTTATAGAGATAATCTTGTATGACAGTTTCTGAAAAATTCGCAGCTTTGCTAAACATGCCAATCCCTAAAGCTATGAATACTATTCCGCCAACAAAAATTGCAATTGAAATTATTGTGAGAACTTTTAATCTATGCTGCTGCACATCTTTCTTACGGCAGACATCATTTAAATTTCTTTACCGGATACAATAGGGTAGATTTATTTGACAACTAAATAATCATAAAATGAATCATATATTGTAGACGGCTTATGGGTAGGAAATGACGATTTGCAGAACATTTCTTACATCAGTAAAAAAGTCACCATTATCATTCGCTCTTAATAATTCACCCAATCTCTCGGGAAGAAAGATATCGACTGTTATAAAATAATCAACAAGTGGGACTAATTCGATTAATCCAAGTTATGAATATCCAATATCAAAAGCCATTAAATAAAAATATATCTTTAGTTCCAGAACCGGATTATTCCAAAACTCTATCTGCAATTTCGGTGATGTTAGCTATTGTCCAAAGGGAGGAATCATCCAATAAGCTGCTACTGATTGAGACCAAGCAGGTTTAGGATCTTTATCATTTTGTGGTTCCAGTGTTACTACTAAATCTGTATAGGTCGGAGCGTAAACCAAATTTTCATTGTATTTCAGCGTTCCTGTTGGAGAGATTTGACCTAGGCTCAATGGATATCCGGAAGCAGCATAATTTCCGTCCACCATCCAAACCTCAAAGACTTTACCAGAAGGAGGGAGGAAATTTGATGCAATATTGATCTTCGTCCAATGATCATCTGTTGAAACATCTGCAAGTCCAAAAATCTGTCCACCATATCCTAGTAATGCACCCGATTGAGTAGCAGTTGTGTTTCCTAGCGCATCTACTTGCATCGCTTGACTGTTTAACAGTAATACTCCAGCAATAATACTAAAGGCAATAGTAACAGAAACTAAAGCTAATTTCATAATATGAATACCCTCTACTGTTCTATATAAAGTTATACAAATAATCTTGGATTCTAGAGGGAACTAAAAAAAAGGCCGTTTTTAAAATCGCATTCACATAATCATCCTTGATTTTAACTGGCACTAGACATAAGACATTTATAATTGACAATGTTATCTTCAGTTAGAAATGTATATGAACCCTGAAAGAAAGTTGATTTTGATAGCAATAGGAGCTTTTGCAACTCTATCCCTGTTTGTATTTCCGTCAACAAATATGATGGCATATTCTCAATCTGAGAATAAAACCCAAGGAAATGAGCAAGCACAGGAAAAGCTATTTGAGTTGGCTCAGAAATTTAATAAGATCCTCAAAGATTCCAATGTAAATCTAACACTTCCACAGAATGGCGACCTTTCAGCAAAGTTACAGGAATTGAAAGATTCAGGCGCATTCAAAGAGTTATCTGAAAAGTTTTCACAAGCGGTTCAGGAACTAGGTCAAGGAAACAAGACTGAAGAACTTAAAGAACAAGCTGGTGCTGACCTTGGCAAGCTGATTCAGAAGCTCCAAGATCTGAGAAACAACAGCACTCAATAATACCTCCTACTATTCTTTTTATATAGCCTGTAATTTTATCAAGGCTATAGAATATTCTTAAGATCTTCAAATAGGTGACATACGGGTTTAAAATTTTGAAGTAGCGTTAGCACAAAACCCAGTTAATTTACCTTTTCTTCGAACGTTAATTGGTGTACTTACACATACAAAATATCATAATGGCCTCTTGTCATTTTATTTGGTCGACGGCATCCCATTTTCAACGCTCTTCGTTCCATAATAAACATCAATGCCACTAAGCTTAGTGAAATAATAGCCCCAACTAGAGCTAAAGCGGGCTACAGACGACAATATCAAATACAATCCTGCAAAAAATGAAAAAGGAAATCCTATAAAAGGAACAGCAATTTGGCATAAAATAAATAATATGATACGAATAAAAACATTGAAGGGGAATTTCTATTACCGGATGGAAAACTCATAGACTATGATCATATTGGCAATAAAATAGAACGAGCTCTAGGCACATCATCTTCAGAAAACTTTTAGATAGATATGAAAGGAAATTGGAAAACTATTCTGCATTAGTATGTTTGAGATATTGCATTGTTGTATAGAGAGATATATTTTGAGATAGACTAAGTCAGCTAATTATTCTATCCCTAGATCTCCCAGTTATTCCAGTTATTATCATTTCGATTCCGATTATCAGAAATGCAATAGAGATTATAATAGCTAACAACGGAACTCCAACACTTACAGGATTTACCATTATTGTAACAGCAAATGCGATGCTTATGGCTCCTACGCCTATACCCAGTGCCCTGAAGCGACGTGAAGCATTACTCCTGATACCATGAATTATCCTTGAAACACCACTGAGGAATAATGCTATAGCACCAAGGAAAATCAACAGTCCAAAGGTAAATATTGGAAATTGCATTAGAAATATCGAAAATCCAATTATTAACAATCCAATTCCAATATTAACGAAGCGTAAGGACGTAGATAATTGATGTGCTATCCCAATAGCTACTCGTTCGATTCCAATTGCAAGCAATACCACAGAAGTAATTACAATGAAAGCGAAAACAGCAGGTCCAATGTAAATAATTATGAATAAAGAAAGTATAACACAAATTGACCCTAAGACAATGCGCAACATTCGGAGCCAAGGGGGAGATTCTTCTAATTTCTGCAACATCTTTCTCACTAGATTCCAATATTTAAGTCCAACGAGAGAAAGTAGCCTAAACGAAATGACTGATAGAAACGATGCTCGAGGACTTCTCTAATGCCTCACACCCATGCACTATCCAAAACCTGAGAGCACTCTTTAGTATAGGCAAAAGTCTGATTATTGTAGTTCAGCTGGCTAGTTAATAAGCAAATTAATTCTGTGAGGAAAAGAATATTGTTCTTTCAGGCTAATTCCTCGGCTGTTATAGGCTTCATCTTAGTTGCAAGGCGCTTCATTCTGATGGCTAGAATCGCACTTACAATTGCCATCGCAGCCCCGATTGCAAAAAGAATATTCCAAGTAATGGGATCCGGGTAGCTTTTCTCGATACTATCAACGGTAATAGGAATTGTAGCTGATGTTATAATTACAGTTGTTATCACCGGACCTATCGCACCTCCTATAATTCTAAGCATATTAGTAGAAGCCGAGGAGATTCCAGTATATTGCGTAGGTGTAAGTCCAATGATGGTGACAATGACCGTGTTTGGTATCATTGCACTAGCTATACCAAAAATAAAGAGGCCAGTATTAATACCTGGTGCTGCAGAGTGGAAAAACAAAAGAATCAAAAATGAAATGGCACTAACTGCTATACCAGGTACTAACAACTTCAAATTATATCCCTTTCTTTTTGCCACCATTATCCCGATTATCGGCCCAAAGATCATGCATGATAGGCCGAAAGCCAACTGTAAAAATCCAGTATGAAGGGGGTCTAATCCTAATCCAGATGGCGGAGGCGAAGCTCCTAACTGTGGTGTACCTGTAATAACGATATATTCTAAAATACCATACATCAACATTATGACGTTTCCAGTTAAAATGGCTTTATTAAACCCTAACTTCAAGTTGACCAACGGCGGTTTTACTCGTTTTTCCACTATTAAAAAAAGTACAAGAGATATAATTCCAATAATAAGGGGCGCTACAAATGCAGTCAAATTGGTGGCAATTGATCCAATAAATGTTATTGCTAAAAGAAAACTGACAATTGTCACAGTCAGCGTTGCAATACCCATATAGTCCATACGTTGCTTCTTAGCCTTGTGGACATCGGGTCGAGGTACTTTGTCAACGTGATCATGCTCATAAATCCTTTTACTTTCATCTGAATGAATGAACCTCCAACATACTAATGTCAAAATTACTGCAATAGGAGCACAGAAATAAAAGTTCCCCTGCCATCCTGCATCAGCAACTACTACCGGTCCCATTACAGCTCCTAACGCCAAGCCGAAGGAATATCCAGCAAGATATATACTCAAACCAATAGGGAACTTGGTTTTTGGAACACCGTCTCTAATTAATTTAGTTGATATCGGGGTACTGGCTATTGCTACTCCCTGAAGTACCCTGAGCCCAAGTAGTGTTGCATAGTTATGAGAAAAAGGTGCCAGGACAGTGCCAACTGAAAAGCATATCATCATCATCATCAGCATTTTCTTGGCTCCAACAATGTCAGATAACCGTCCCATTATCACCGTCATGACAGCTCCACATATCATGTACGCAGTCATCACCCAAGACGCAGAAGTTTCAGAAATATCAAAGTCTTCGGCTACACTCGGAATTGCGGGTCCCATCCCAGTATTAAGATAGACAAACAAAATGATAGTACCAGTTAAAATCAGAATAGTTTTCCAGGCATTAAACGATATTTGCTCTGTAACAGGATGACTTTCTGGTGATGCAGAAGACACATCAGAACTAACAAATCTTTTTGTATTTAAGAGTATAGTCAAATTCAAATCGATACGAACCTGAAAATAGTAATAGGATTGATTCGTATACCGATCTTTTTTGCTTTTGACAAGTCCTGATGCTACATCTATAGCAGCACATTGGAGTCCGTAGACAATTAGTTCCTGGCTCTAGTTTCATTAAATTCAATTAGTCGTCTGACCCTCATTATTATCAGATAACTTGTTTTCCCGTAGGATGACCACCGTCGTCAAGTTTAGCAAACTCAGGCAATCTTTGCCTATCTTACTTTTTAGATATGTAAGCTCTCTTATTTCAGTGAACACTCTCATAAGTAAGGAAAAATTCGAAATGACACTCTCTTATTAGATTTATTTGAAAGTATTGGTGAATACCGTCTTCCCGACTAAGTCTTTTGATTGACCAGGTAGGAATTCAGTTTCCAGTTTGTCAAGTTTACCCTTTCCAATTACTAACTGATTATAGTCCTGATCCTTTGAAGGATACCAGTATAAAAGATTGTTCATCTTATCCCATTTCAATTCATTACTGGTAGACCACACTGTAAATTCAGGAGAGTAATGTATGTCAAAAGGAATATAGATGACCGTCGGTTCCACTGTGAAGACTTTCCCCTTTAGAACAATCGAAGCATATTTTGAATCGATATCAAAAAATATGAGAATAGGTTCTGCTGAGCTTCGCATTGGATATGGGCGTGCAACTGCATCTACATTTCGTGGTTTTCTGTCAGGTCCAAGAAGTGAATAGTTTTCATAATTCCAATTATCCTTGCCATCTTCCGTATTGTATAGATCGTAGTTCCATATAGTGGCATTAAGAAGAAAGGCTTCTATTTGATTATATTGTAGATCCAAATATTCTCTTATCTGCTCTGCCTCTTGGAATGCCCCAAATTCTGTTATAAACGGAATTAGTCCACGTTCAGTGGCTGCCTGAGATAATTGATTAAAAATCACGGGAAATTCGATTTTATAAGTGTAAAGACTTTCAGGGATTTTTACAAATGAGCTGGCAACAGCCAATGTATCGTAGTAATGAAAAGACAGGACACCATTACTACCAAATCTAGAAATTGAGTCTAGGTCACTTGGCAGGTAAGTTTCCAATTTCTTAGTTACGAGTTTCTTATCTACCATTACATTTTTTATAAAGTCCATTTTAAATGAGCTCTTGACATCAAGGGGGGATGCTCCATAACTCACGGGCATACCGCCGCTGTCAGCAGGCATAATCCAATCAACTCTTGGTTCAATAAATATAAAGAGCGCCTTGTCAAACTTTTCAATTTCAGAGTTTACGTTGCGATAATAGTCCATAAGATACTTGGCTTCAAATTCCTTTTTCGGTATAGTACTAGGGTGAGGCTCGTTAAAGGGTTCAACAGCCAAGATGGCTGGATGTCCAAGACCATCATTTAATGATTTGAAGAACTTGACAGTCTGCCCAATAGTTTTCTCTAAATGCGTGCGAACAGGATAGTTTTTAAGACCCTCATCTAAGTTTGTCAAATCATTCTCCCAGAATGATTTCAAGGTCTCTTTTAGGGACTTGTTAATCATATATTTAAATTGCCACTTTTTGTCAGGCTTGGTAGGAGGCTTTGGCTTTTCATGCTCTTCGTCAATCACAATGGCCCAATCAGGGAACCCATCACCACCATATACTTCATTTGCAATATCCTGATGGAAATCTAAAATTACGTAAAGGTTTCTTGCATGCAGCTCGTCAATTATTTCCTTCATGTATTCAAGATATTTCCTTCCCTCTGGCAGTAACTCTTCTAGGTTTGGGTTTGGGCGGGGTTCTATAGCTTTCCATGAAATTAAGAGACGTACAATATTAAACCCAAGGTTTTTCAAAAGATCCAATCCTGTTTTTACCGATTCGATTTCCTTCTTCAAATCAAGTTTGGATATATCATGAACGTCAAGAGGTGCTATTGGAAGATAAGGAGGCATTTTACTTCTTGACCCAAAGTTCACTCCTCTAAATAGAACATATCTTTTCTCTTCATCCCTGAACCAGGATCCGCTCTTCCAAATTCCTTTTCTACCTTCTGCAATAGATTCTTGTTCTACCACAGACCCTCTTGTTAGAGCTTCGGCTCCGTGTCTTTGTGAAAGTGCCTTGCGCCTGCCCCTTAGTCCTGCTAATATTATTTGTATTCCGCTTACGGCTAGGGCTATAATAGTCATGACAAGAAGAAGCACTACGCCAAGTTTCGGATATACCAAGACCAATATAGCCAAAGACGTAATCAATAATCCTAACGCAATGGAAGAGACATCGTATGATTCTTCTTCCTTCTTTTTCAAACCGGTGACTATTCTTATGACACCATTAGCTAGTAAACCAAAGCCGAGAAAGATGATAAGCCATTTTGTGGCAAATTCCGGATAGAAGAAACCTGATCCAATATAAATAATGAGACCCACACCTACACCTATATTGAGCAAGCGAGATGATCTTTTGACACCCTTCGCTAGTAATCCACTAGCCAGCCTCTCTGCTCCAAGTGTTATTAAGCCAATTCCAGCCAAAAATAGCCAGATGTAGGCTCCAGCTGGAGTTTCAATGCCATAAAAGAGAATCACACCAGAAAGAAGTAAACATAAACTGCCAACAGCAATCTGCAAACCCCAAAACCACGAGGATTTTGAGCCACTTTTGGATATCTCCATATTCATACGTACGTCTTAATTGACCAAATATAAAGCAATTATTCAAAGTTAAGAGACCTCCTAAGAGATCCTTTCGCATAACTCAGCGGAGTGTCTTCTATTGGTTTAGCATCTTTTGGAAGATATCCTGAAATGGTTCCCAGGTAACCTGAAATTCTGAAAATGTATACAGATTTACCACGCTTTATTCAAAGATTTAGAAATAAGTCCGTATATGAGCAATAATAAGATGGTAATGATCTTAGATTATTACATAACCTTAATTACGCTCGTAATTGACGCAGCAGCCGGACTTGTCATAGGAATATCTGCTATTTTAGCATTTGTTTCTTTTTTAAAGCACTTGAAGATGAAGAAAGAGGACCTAACAATGTACTGGGGAACAATAAGAGAACGATTAGCCAGAGGATTGCTGCTAGCACTCGACTTAGAAATAGGTAGTGACATATTGAAGACTATCCTCGTCCCCTCATTCACCGAGCTGATAATACTTGCAGTAGTTGTTGCAATACGAATTACTCTAAGCTGGTCACTTTCAAAAGAAATTGAAGGACATGCAGGAGATATGGCCAAATCAAAAGATTTGCAAGATTCGAGATAACATAAAACAAAATGCTAAAAGTTGAAACAAGACTTGTTGGATAAACATTAGATATCATTTCAGGATACGGTAAAGTTTCTTATGACTGCAGTACGAAATATTATCTGATTCTACCACTAAAATATATGGCAATTGAAAATTGACGCGGTTTACAAATCAAGAATAAAGAAATGCTTCGAGTAATTATGGTATTGCCAGATGTACGGGAACCTATTTAACCGGCGTAAGAGAATAGGTGTTACTAACAAGTAGTGGAAAATATTATTGAATAGCAACGGAAAAAACATGATACCGGTTAAAGAGAGGGCCTTGGTTTTTCAGGGAGGAGGATCTCTAGGAGCCTATGAAGCAGGGGCATATAAGGCACTTTATGAATTTCTTTCTAAGAAGGATGAAACAGAGGGAAAAGGGAAAAAATCAACCTTTGATATTATCGCGGGTACATCGATAGGTGCTATGAATGCTGCAGTCTTGACAAGCTACGTTACAGAAAATGGGACATACGAAGGTTCAGCGGAAAAACTTATCGATTTCTGGAAATATTTGTCTGCGAACTCGATGGTAGATTCTAATCCATGGTTTAGGCCCTGGTGGGATTACTTTCAGAGTATTAATAGGCTTGCTGGATCATCAGAAGCAATCAGACGCTACTATTCAGCAAAGGAATTTGCTTTACTCGGAGCGCCAAATGTATTTTCTCCCCTTGCACCAAAATTCGACTTCAAGTTTTTTGATTTGTATAACACTTGGTTTCGATTTAGCAATAAGCCCTTAAAGAGAACTTTGGAAAAATTTGCTAAATTTCCTATAGCAACTAACCATGAGAAAAGTCAACCAAGGCTATTACTGTTATCGGTTGACGTAGCTGATGGTTTGCCAGTTACATTTGACAGTTACACTCAGGAAGATGGTTCGAGGAAGACAGAATATGGTGGATATATTAGGACACAAGACAATAGTGAGATAGGTTTTGAGCATGTGATCCGATACGATAAAGGGATCACCTCGGATCATGTTATGGCAAGCGGATCCTACCCGGTAAATTTTGATTATGCTTCACTAGAAGTTGAAAGCTATGATCCTAACGAAAGTAAAGCCGTTATGAAAAGCGAAATTAGTAACGGGAGTAATATGAGTAAGAATCATGGCTCTTCTTCCGCTAAACAATACAAGAAGGAGATACGATCCTTTTGGGACGGAGGGTTGATGAGCAATACTCCTCTATCGCAACTTATATTATTCCACAGGAAGTATTGGTACAAAGTTAGAGGACTGAAGGAGAAGGTTCCCTCTCTGGCCGTATGTATAGTCAACGTACATCCTTCAAAACAAGCACATATTCCTACTGATCATGATGGGGTTGTAAATAGAAATAATGACATTACCTTCTCCGACCGCAGTCGGAGAGAAGAAGAAGTGTTACTGCTAATATCTGATTACGTAGATCTCGTGCGAGACTTAATTAAGACTGCAAAAGACAATGGCGTTAAGGATAATGTCATCACAGGATTGTTGAACCAGCAAACCAAGTACCATGGTCAGGTCTTAAAGCCCCGACGATACAGGGATATCGTTGAAGGAAGATTTGACATAGATAGGATTATAAGAATAGAGAGAAGAAATGATGAAAATACGATTTCTGACAAAACATTTGATTTCTCTTGTGGAACTATTAATAAGCTACTGAATGATGGTTATGAAGACACGCTCAATGTTCTAGGCACTCTCAAGACCTAAGAATTTTCATATTCTACCTCCATAAGTATGTAGTATTTTTCCAGAAAAATAGAATATTACTATAGAATAGTATAAATATCCAAAGACTAGAGGAGATAATATTGTCTGTAGAAAAAAGTTCGGCGTGGGTTAGATTTGCACAAATAGGTCTAGGTATTATCGTTGTTATATTATCAATTTATGCTCTTGCATATCCAGGAGCTACGTTTGTTTCCTTAGTATATATTCTTGGCATAATTTTAATTATTGTAGGTATTGAGAAGATTATCGCTGGAATTTTCCTTCCTATCAAGGGTAAAGGGGCTTCTATAGGTCTCGGTATACTTGTGCTCATATTTGCAGGTCTTGTGATTGCATTTCCAGGATTTGCTACATGGATGATAACGGTCTTCCTTGGCATTGCACTTCTCTTTGGCGGTGGTGCAAGTATAGCTGAGGCGTTCTCAGGAAAGGAATCTGGGTGGAGGAAAGCTTTCCTTTTTGGAGTAGGTATATTGTTAATAGCTATAGGAATCACGGTCCTTGTGTCTCCTGTCTTTGGTGCACAATTTGCAGGATTTATCGTAGCAATAGGACTATTGATAGCAGGAATCCAGATGATCGTAGCAGGTGCCACAGGCAGAAAACTGCACTTAGGGTCTGAAAGCCTACATAAGTAAAAGTAGGCAAGAGGCTAATACTATTTATCTTTCCTAATTTTTTAGAATAGGCCAAAAACATTGTTGTTACATTGTATATCAAGAGGCAATGTGAAACTCATTGATTATCTCATGTTGAAACAACGAGCACAAACCTAAAGCGCTGGCTATTTCTCAAATTAGATCCACGTATTTTGAAGTCCAGAAATTTCAAATAAATGGACGACTTTCAGAAGTAAGAGGGATATTTTGATAATCTACAACCACAAAGAAGGTCAGGTTGACTAGAACACTAACAGTGGAAAAAAATCCCAAGGCTTTTTACATGAACTAAATTAGATCCCAGAGCTTGACGGCTTCACTCTGTTCTACTAGTTTGGCCGTATTGAATGCGACTACTGTCCAAAGTATACCGATAGCTGCAAACATCAAGACTCCCGCAATAATCCTTCCCAAGAAGGTGACAGGATAATATTCGCCATAAGCAACG
>Ga0207691_10002757_pt1 | contig 17124 bp, 15 predicted proteins | sample KBSM13metaG_FD_184327 | JGI IMG/M metagenome (GOLD analysis project Ga0207691, IMG submission 184327) | Miscanthus rhizosphere microbial communities from Kellogg Biological Station, Michigan, USA - KBS M1-3 metaG (SPAdes) (version 2) | ecosystem: Host-associated > Plants > Roots > Rhizosphere >... | reverse complement strand
GCCGCCATGGCCCTCGCTCTCGGCGTGCCAGAAGTGGTTGAAGCCGGTGCCGAACATAGTCGCCAGCGACGCGAAGCTCGAGATGTGGCCGCCCAGGTCGCCGCCATCGGCCGGATGCAGGCGGTTCGCCTTGACGACCATCGCCATCGCGTTCCAGCGCATATAGGTGCGCAGACGCTCTTCGATCTCGATGTTGCCGGGGGTGCGCTCCTCCTGCTCGGCCGGGATCGTGTTGACGTAGGCCGTGTTGGCCGAGAACGGCATGTCGATGCCGGCCTGCCGTGCATGGTCGATCAGGTGTTCGAGCAGGAAGTGCGCGCGATCGCCGCCCTCCGCCCCGATGACCGCCGAGAGGGCGTCCAGCCACTCGCGGGTTTCCTGTGAATCCGCGTCGTTCGCGGCTGCGCCGAGGAATGAATCAGGCTGTGCTGACATGCGTGTCTCCAGTGTTGATTTCGGGTGCGGGCGGGAGTGTCGCACAACTCATCTGAAATTCCAAATGGTGCGACGCGATTTCATATCGTGAATACTGAGGGGCTGGATATCCGTCGTCGTGTCGTCCTTCTCGCAGTGTCGTTGCAGCCGCTTTCGCTGCGCCCTTGATAATCCCGGACATGCAACATGCCACCGAGCCCGCGCGGCCTCCACGACTGCCGCGCACCTGGCCCGAAAAGCTGTTCGGGCGCTGGTGGCGGCGCCAATCCGCCGCCCGCCAGGACCGCTTTGCCACGCTCGGCCCGCTGGTTTCGGTGATGCTGTTCCTCGCGGCGATCATCTTGGCGTTTTGGTATCTGCGCAACGAGGAATTCGAGCGCGAGCAGGAATCGGTCAAGCGCGACAGCGAGATCGCGCAGCAGCAGATCCGGCTGCGCCTGATCGACAACCAGGAGCAACTGGTGCGGATCGCGCGCGAGATCGTCACGCGTGCGATCGACCACGACCAGTTCCTGGCCCAGGCGGCGACCTTCACGCGCGAGCGTCCCGAGATCACCAACCTGGCCTGGATCAATGCGCAGCGCGCGCCACGCGCGGCGTACTCGGCCACAAGCTTCCCGCCCGACGCCGGCGTCGGCACCGACGACACGCCGGCGTCGCTGCCGGTCATCGGCACGTCCAGCGCGGCCGAGATCGCGTTTTTGGCGGCGCGCAACCAGCGCCAGCCGGTCTATTCGCAGCCCTTCGTCGATGCGTTCGGCAACCCGGTGGTGCAGGTTCAGGTGCCGCTCCTGGAACGCAGCGCATTCGCCGGCGTGCTGATCGCCGAGTACTCGATCGAGGCGCTGATGCGGCGCAACGTGCCGAAGGAGGTCTCGACGCGCCACGCCATCACGCTGCTCGACGCCCAAGACCGCGTCCTCGCCAGCACCGTGGCGACGATGCCCGGCACCGCGCCGGCGCGCCCGTCGATCGTCTACCGTCTCCCGGTCGCGCCCGCGGGCAACGGCCTGTTCCTGCGCGGCCAGGGCTACCGCACCTCGATCGGCCTGATCGGCAACACCTTGTTCTGGATGGTCGCGGCGCTGTCGGTGCTGACGGTGTGGATGCTGCTCGGCACCTGGCGCCACATGCGCCGCCGCCTGCAGATGCAGAGCGCGCTGGTCAGCGAGACCAATTTCCGCCGCGCGATGGAAAACTCGATGCTGACCGGCATGCGCGCGATGGACATGGAGGGCCGCATCACCTACGTCAATCCGGCCTTCAGCGCGATGACCGGCTTCTCCGAGGCCGAGCTCGTCGGGCGCACCCCGCCGCTGCCGTACTGGCCGCCCGACCGGCTCGAAGAGAACGGCCGCCTGCTGCAGCAGGAACTGCAGGGGCGCAGCCCGGCCGGCGGCATCGAGGTCAAGGTCATGCGCAAGGACGGCTCGCTGTTCGATTCGCGCATGTACGTCTCGCCGCTGATCGACCCGAAGGGCGTACAGACCGGCTGGATGACCTCGATGACCAACATCACCGAGGCCAAGCGCATCCGCGATCAGCTGTCGGCCTCGCACGAGCGCTTCACGACCGTGCTCGAGGGGCTGGACACGTCGGTGTCGGTGCTGTCGGTGCATGAGGGCGAACTGCTGTTCGCGAACCGCTCGTACCGCGTCTGGTTCGGCGCCGAATCGCAGGGCCACGCGCTGCTCGCCGGCGCCCAGGCCGGCATCCCGTTCCTGGCCGAGATCGACGACTCGGTCGACAACCTCGGCGGCCTGCCCACACAAGAGCTGACCGAGGCCGGCTCTGACTCGCGCGAGGTCTTCATCGAGCCGCTGCAAAAGTGGTTCGACGTGCGCGCGCGCTACCTGCAATGGACCGACGGCCGCCTTGCGCAGATGCTGATCGCCACCGACATCACCGCACGCCGCAGCGCCGAGGCGCTGGCCGCGAGCCAGGCCGAGAAGGCCCAGGTGACGAGCCGCCTGGTGACGATGGGCGAGATGGCATCGTCGGTCGCGCACGAGCTGAACCAGCCGCTGACCGCGATCACGAACTACTGCAACGGCATCATCACGCGGGTCAACAACAATGCGATCGAGAAAGACGACCTGATCGCCGCGCTCGAGAAGACCTCGAAGCAGGCGCAGCGCGCCGGCCAGATCATCCACCGCATCCGCGCGTTCGTGAAGCGCAGCGAGCCGCAGCGCCAGCCTGCGCAGGCGCACGACATCGTCGAAGACGCCGTCGAGCTCGCCGGCATTGAGCTGCGCCGGCGCAATGTCGCGATCCACACCTACGTCGCACAGCGGCTGCCGGCGCTGCTGGTCGACCCGATCCTGATCGAGCAGGTGGTGCTGAACCTGCTGAAGAATGCCGCCGAGGCGATCGACAACGCCCGGCTGCCGCCGGCGCGCCGCAACATCGAGCTGCGCGTGGTGCCGCGCCACAGCGCCGAAGAAGGCGCGGTGATCGAGTTCAGTGTCACCGACATGGGGCCGGGTCTGCAGCCCGAAGTCATCGCGCGGATGTACGAGGCCTTCTTCTCGACCAAGGTCGACGGGCTGGGCATCGGACTGAGCCTGTGCCGCTCGATCATCGAAAGCCACCGCGGCCGGATCAAGGCCCAGAACCTCTACAATGGCGAGACCGCCGTGGGCTGCCGTTTCTCCTTCACGTTGCCGGTGGAAAGCCCGTCCGGCGCGGCTCCCGCGCTCCTTCCCAACTCGAAAGCGACAGCAACTTCATGAGCTTGATTCCGAAGAAGGGCACGGTCTATGTCGTCGACGATGACGAGGCGGTGCGCGACTCCTTGCAGTGGCTGCTCGAGGGCAAGGATTACCGGGTCAAGTGCTTCGATTCCGCCGAGTCGTTCCTGTCGCGCTTCGACCCGCGCGAAGTCGCCTGTCTGATCGCCGACATCCGCATGGACGGCATGAGCGGGCTGGAGCTGCAGGACCGCCTGCTCGAGCGCCGCTCGCCGCTGCCGGTGACCTTCATCACCGGCCACGGCGACGTGCCGATGGCGGTCACGACGATGAAGAAAGGCGCCGAAGACTTCATCGAGAAGCCATTCAAGGAAGACGAGCTCGTGCGCCTGGTCGAGAAGATGCTCGATCGCGCGCGCGTCGACTTCTCCAAGCACCAGGAGGCCGCGAGCCGCGACGCGCTGCTGTCGCGCCTGACGACGCGCGAGGCGCAGGTGCTCGAACGCATCGTCGCCGGCCGCCTGAACAAGCAGATCGCCGACGACCTGGGCATCAGCATCAAGACGGTGGAGGCGCACCGCGCCAATATCATGGAAAAGCTCAACGCCAACACGGTCGCCGATCTGCTGAAGATCGCATTGGGCGCCCAGGCCAAGACCTAGCCCGCATCTCCAAGGCACGGGCCGCAAGGGCCACGAAGAGCCGCTTCGTGACGCTTGCGGCCCGGGTCGTTTTTCGAAAGACCCGCTCATGACCGCCCGACTGATCGATGGCAACGCGCTGGCGAAGACAATCCGCGCCGAGGTCGCCGACCGCGCCGCCGCCCTCACCGCGCGCGGCCATCGGCCGGGCCTGGCGGTGATCCTGGTCGGCGAGGATCCGGCCTCGCAGGTCTACGTCAAGCACAAGGTCGCCGACTGCGAGAGCAGCGGCGTGCGTTCAGTGCTCGAGCGCTACGACGCGTCGCTGTCCGAGGCCGCGCTGCTCGCGCGCATCCAGGCGCTCAACGCCGATCCGGCGATCGACGGCATACTGGTGCAAATGCCGCTGCCGCGCCACATCGATCCGCACCGCGTGATCGAGACGATCTCGCCGCTGAAGGATGTCGACGGCTTTCATGTGCAGAGTGCTGGCGCGCTGATGATCGGCCAGCCCGGTTTCAAGGCCTGCACCCCCTACGGCTGCATGAAGCTGATCGAGACCACCGGCATCGCGCTGCGCGGCAAGAACGCCGTGGTGATCGGGCGCAGCAACACCGTCGGCAAGCCGATGGCGATGCTGCTGCTGCAGGCCAACGCCACCGTCACGGTCTGCCACAGCGGCACCGCAGACATCGGCCTGCACACGCGCCATGCCGACGTGGTCGTCGCCGCGGTCGGCAAGCGCAACGTGCTGACCGCGGGGATGGTCAAGCCCGGTGCGATCGTGATCGACGTCGGCATGAACCGCAACGACGAAGGCAAGCTATGCGGCGATGTCGATTTCGCCGGCGTGTCGCAAGTCGCCGGCTGGATCACGCCGGTGCCGGGCGGCGTCGGGCCGATGACGCGCGCGATGCTGCTGGTGAACACGATCGAGGCGGCCGAGCGCGCCGCACACTGAAAGGTCTGCCGTGACGACTCTTCCTGCGAACCCCCTGCTCGCGCTGTCCGCCCTGCCACGCTTCGATGCCATCACGCCGGAGCACATCACACCGGCGATCGATGCGCTGCTGTCTGCCGCCGATGCGGCGCTCGCGCAGGCCACCAGCGATGCCGTGCCGGCCGACTACGAGGCGTTGTCGGCGGTGCTCGATGTCGCGACCGAACGCCTGTCGCGCGCCTGGGGCGTCGTCGGCCACCTCAACGCGGTCGCCGATTCGCCCGCGCTGCGTGCGGCCTATGCCGAGAACATGCCCAAGGTGGTCGACTTCTATACACGCGTCGGCGCCGACCAGCGTCTGTTCGCGAAATACAAGCAGGTGCTCGCCGACCCGCGCTCGGCGGCGCTGAGCGTGCCGCGCCAGCGCGCGCTGTCGAATGCAATCCGCGACTTCAAGCTGTCGGGTGCCGAGCTCGAAGGCGTCGCCCGTGAGCGCTATGCGCAGCTGCAGGACCAGCAGGCCGCGCTTGGCAAGCGTTTCTCCGAGCACGTGCTCGATGCGACCGACGGCTTCAGCCATGACGCGAGCGACGCCGAACTCGCCGGCGTGCCCGACGACGTGCTCCGGGCCACACGCCAGGCCGCAGAAGCCGCCGGCCTGCCGGGCCACCGGCTCAGCCTGCACGCGCCGGTGTACGTGCCGGTGATGCAGTACGCGCACGACCGCGCGCTGCGCGAGAAGCTCTACACCGCCTACGTCACCCGCGCGAGCGAGTTCGGGCCGGCAGCGCTCGACAACACCGCGCTGGTGCGCGAGCTGCTCGAGCTGCGCCAGGAAGAAGCGCAGCTGCTTGGCCATGCGAGCCCCGCTGCGCAGTCGCTGGTGCCGAAGATGGCCGCTTCGCCCGCCCAGGTGATCGCTTTCCTCGAAGACCTGGGGCACCGCGCCCGGCCCGGCGCCGAACGCGACCTGGCCGGACTGCGCGAATTCGCCCGCAGCGAGCTTGGCCTCGACGATCTGCAGGCCTGGGACCTGCTGTATGCAAGCCAGCGCCTGAAGGAGCAGCGCTATGCCTTCAGCGAACAGGAGGTGAAACAGTACTTCACCGAACCGCGGGTGCTCGAAGGCCTGTTCCACATCATCGAGACGGTGTTCGAGGTGCGCATCCGCGCCGACACCGCGCCGGTGTGGCACCCGAGCGTGCGCTTCTTCCGCATCGAACGCGATCGTCCGGCGCAAGGCGATGGCGCGGCCGCGGGCGACGACGGCACGGCGCCTCAGCTCGTCGGCCAGTTCTACCTCGATCTGTTCGCGCGCCCGGGCAAGCGCCCCGGCGCCTGGATGGACGACATGCGCAACCGCTGGCTGCGCCCCGACGGGCAATTGCAGACGCCGGTAGCCTACCTGGTCTGCAATTTCGCGGCGCCGCTGGTGACCAACGGCGTGACGCGCCCGGCGCTGCTGACGCACGACGACGTCACGACACTGTTCCACGAGTTCGGCCATGGCCTGCAGCTGATGCTGACGAAGATCGACGACATCGGCGTGTCGGGCATCTCAGGCGTCGAGTGGGACGCGGTCGAGCTGCCCAGCCAGTTCATGGAGAACTTCTGCTGGGAATGGGACGTCGTCAAGCACCTGACCGCGCATGTCGACACCGGTGCGCCGCTGCCGCGCGCGCTGTTCGACCGCATGCTGGCGGCGAAGAACTTTCACAGCGGCTTGGACATGCTGCGCCAGGTCGAGCTGGCCTTGATCGACATGCGGCTGCACACCGAGGCCGATGCCCCGCAGCGCACCCGCGAGATCGTCGACGCGGTCCGCGCCGAGATCGCGGTGGTCAAGGCGCCGCCCTTCAACCGCGGCCTGAACACCTTCTCGCACATCTTCGATGGCGGCTATGCCGCGGGCTACTACAGCTACAAGTGGGCCGAGGTGCTGTCGGCCGATGCCTGGAGCGCGTTCGAGGAAACCGCCGCCGACGACGGCGGTGTGCTCAGCGTGGGCACCGGCCGGCGCTACCGCGAGGCGGTGCTCGAGACCGGGGGCAGCCGCCCGACACTCGACAGCTTCAAGGCCTTCCGCGGCCGCGAGCCGAGCATCGATGCGCTGCTGCGGCACCAGGGCCTGAACTGAGCCGACGCAGCGAGGCCCCTGTGCGATCGTGCAGCGCAGTCGGCTCGCTCAGAGGCCATCCGGCGCTTGAGGGGCGAAAGCCTCACAACCTCTGACGTGCCCCTTTTTTCGTGCGTTCGTCGGCGTGCGGACGGCATGCGCCTTGAACGCTGCTGGTGCGTGCGGTAGATTTCGACGATCTGTTGTACCCGCGGGAGCCCCGATGACCTTTGACGATGTGTCCACGCCCCAGCGGGCTTCGGCGCGGTGCGGGCGCCTGCTGGTGCTGTCGGTCGCGCTGCTTGCGGCCTGGCCGGCGCTCGCGCAGTACAAGGTCGTCGGTGCCGACGGCAGGGTCACCTACACCGACCGGCAGCCCACCGAAGGCAAGGTCACGTCGCTCGGCGCCAGGGGCACGGCCGCCCTCGGCCCGGGCGACGCGGCACTGCCGCTGGAGTTGCGTCAGCCCGCGGCGCGCTATCCGGTCACGCTGTATGTCAGCACCGGCGCCTGCGAGCCCTGCGAATCGGCGCGCCAGCTGCTGCGCCAGCGCGGCATTCCGTATACCGAGAAGCAGGTCCAGTCCGCGGAAGACGGCGAAGCCCTGGAGCGGCTGTCGGGCGGCCGCGACGCGCCGACGCTGAGCATCGGCGCGCAGACCTTGCGCGGCCTGGCGCCGTCGGTCTGGGGCTCGTACCTCGATGCTGCCGGCTACCCGCGCGAATCACGCCTGCCGGCCAGTTACCAGTACCCGCCGGCCACGCCGCTCGTCGAGCGGCGCGAAGCCAGCGCTGCGGTTCGTCCCGCCGATCGCGCCTCGGCCGCGGCGCCAGCCGCGCCGGCCACGCCGCCACCGGCGAATCCGTCGGGCATCAGGTTCTGAGACGCGGGAGCGTTGCGTCTGTGCCATTGCGCAGCGCAGGCGGCTCGCGCAGAGGCTCGCCGCAGCCTGTCGACCATCGAATGCCTCTCAGCCTCTGAGGCCGCCCGGCGCCGCGCCGATCCGGCGCGCCAGGCCGCTGCCGCCCGCCAGCGCCGCCGCCATCACCCAGAACAAGGTCGCCGCACCGAGCGCCGCGCCGGCCAGGCCGAACACCAGCGGCATCACCGCGCTCGAGAAATTGATCGTCATCGAGCGCAGCGCGATCGCTTCGCCATGGCGCTCGTGCGGCGTCAGCTGGTGCAGCGTGGCCATGATCATCGGCTGCACCGAGCCGAGTGCGAGACCGAGCAGCGCCGCGCAGACGGCCATCATCCACGCCGAACGCACCAGCGGGTAGACCATCAGCACTGCGCCGGCGCACAGCATTGCGCCGACCAGCACCTGCGATTCACGCAGCCGGTGCGCGATCGCGGGGATCGCGAGGCGCACGACGGCGACCGCGGTGGCGAACACGCCGAGCACGAGGCCGATAGCGAACGCACTGAAGCCGCGCTCGTGGCCGAGGATCGGGATCACGAAGGTGTGCACGTCCCAACTCGCCGAGAGCAGCCAGTTCACCGCCAGCAGGCGCCGCAGCCCGGGGGCCTGCAGCAGCTTCCAGGAGCTCTGGCCGTGCGGCTGCGGCGCCCGTGGCGGCGGCAGCTCGGCCGGCACCCGGCGCGCCGACCACAGGCCGAGCAGCGGCAGCAGCATCAGCGCGGCGAAGCCGACCCGGAACCCGCCCAGATCGATCAACGCGCCGGCCAGCACCGGCCCGGCCACGTTCGCCAGCGCCGGCGCCAGGCCGAGCCAGCTGAACACGCGCTTGAGCTCGGTCGCATCGGCGGCGCTGCGCCCCGCGGTTCGCTGGATGGCGATCAGCCCGTAGTTCGCGCCGGCGCCGCTGAGCGTGGCCGCCAGGCACAGCAGCGCGAAATCGGCCGGGCGCGGGCACCAGGTCGCGAGCACCGCGCAGGCGGCGCCGCCGAACGTCAGCGCCACCGCGATCTGCAGCGGGCGGTGGTAGCCATGGCGATCGGCGAGCCGGCCGGCCTGCAATGCCAGCACGATCGGCGCGACCGCGAACAGCCCGACGAGCACGCCGACGGCCCATTCGGCATGGCTTTGCCGGAGCACCCACAGCGGCGCGGCCATGCGCACGCCGGCCATCGTCGAGTGCAGGCAGATCTGGCCGACGATCAGCGCCACCAGCACGGTCGCCAGCGGCGCCGCCGTACGCTGCCCCGGCGGTGCGGCGGCCTGCGGCTCAGGCACCGTCGTCGTCCGCCAGCTCGAGCTCGGCGCCGGGCAGCACCAGCTGGGCCGCGCTGTCGGAGAGCGCCTCGACCGACTTCAGCTTGCGCGTCATCGCGCGGGTGCGCACCTCGGCTTCGTCAATCGTGTTGGCGGCCTCGTTGAGCTTCTTCTTGGTCTTCGCGAGCACCGCGCCGAAGCTCGCGAACTCGGTCTTGACCGCGCCGAGCACCTCCCAGACCTCGGCGCTGCGCTTCTCCAGCGCGAGCGTGCGAAAGCCCATCTGCAGGCTGTTCAGGGTGGCGAGCAAGGTGGTCGGGCCGGCGAGCATGATCTTGTGGTCGCGCTGCAGCGCCTCGACCAGACCGGGCCGGCGCAGTGCCTCGGCATACAGCCCTTCGGTCGGCACGAACAGGATGCCGAAGTCGGTGGTGTGCGGCGCCGCGATGTACTTGTCGCTGATCGAACGCGCCTCGGCGCGCAGCCGCAGCTCGATCGCGCGCGCCGCGATCTCGGCCGCGACCGGGTCGGCGCGCTCCTGGGCGTCGAGCAGCCGCTCGTAGTCCTCGCGCGGAAACTTCGCATCGATCGGCAGCCACAGCGGCAGGCCGTCGTCGCGCCTGCCCGGCAACCGCAGCGCGAAGTCGACGCGCGCGTTGGTGCCCGGCACGGTCTCGACATTGCGCGCGTACTGGTCCGGCGTGAACACCTCCTCGAGCAGCGCGCCGAGCTGGGTCTCGCCGAAGCTGCCGCGCGTCTTGACGTTGGTCAGCACACGGTTCAGCGAGCCGACGTCCTTGGCCAGCGTCTGCATCTCGCCCAGGCCGCGGTGCACCTGCTCGAGCCGGTCGGCGACCTGCCTGAAGCTCTCGCCCAGGCGCTGCTCCAGCGTCGCGTGCAGCTTCTCGTCGACGGTGGCGCGCATCTGCTCCAGCTTCTTCTCGTTGTCGGCCTGGATCGCGCCGAGCTTGCTCTCGACCATCGCGCGCACCTCGCCCAGGCGTTGGTCGTTGGTCTGCGCCAGCGTGCGCAGCTGATCGGTCAGCGCCTGCGAGAAACGTTGCAGCGAGACCGCCTGCTGGTCGGCATTGCGCGCCAGCGTGTCGACCTGGTGCTGCTGCGTCGCGGCGAGCTGGGTGCGGAAGCTGTCGATCTGCTCGTTCTGCGTGCGCGCCACGTCGCCCTGCTGCGCCAGCAAGGTCTGCTGCAGCGCGGCGAGGGTCTGGGCCAGCTCGGTGCGGGTCGCGGTGGCGCTGCGGGCGACCTCGTCGCGCAGGCTGCGTTCGAGCTGTTGCACGTCGGCCCGCACATGGGTCTGGAGTTCGTCGCGCAGTGCCCGCCACGGCGCGTCATCGGGGCGCCGCAGCACCAGCCACAGCGTGAGAACCAGCAGGACGACGACGAGGGCGATCAGGATCCAGGTTTCAAGGGGAATCGGCATCGCGCGATTGTCGCAGCAGCATGCGCTCGAGCCCGTCGAACGCCCACTGCACCAGCAGCGCCAGCACCGCGGCCGGCAGTGCGCCGGCGAGCATCGCGCCGGTGTCGTTCACCGCCAGGCCGGCGACGATGCGCTCGCCGAAGCCGCCCGCGCCGATGAAGGCCGCGACCGTCGCGGTGCCGACATTGATCACCGCCGCGGTCTTGATACCGGCCAGCACCGTCGGTAGCGCCAATGGCAGCTGCACCTCGCGCAGGGTCTGCGCCGGCGTCAGGCCGAGCGACAGCGCCGCCTGCGACAGCCCCGCCGGCACGCCACGCAGCCCGGTATGGGTGTTGCGCACGATCGGCAGCAGCGCGTACAGGAACAGCGCGACCAGCGCCGGGCCCAGGCCGATGCTGCCCATCAGCGCGATCAGGAACGCCAGCAGCGCAAGCGACGGCACCGTCTGCAGGACCGCGACGCCACCGAGCAGCCAGCCGGCGCTGCGCGGCCAGCGCCAGGCCGCGATGCCCAGCGGCACGCCGACGCCGATCGCGATCAGCAGCGAACCGAACACCAGCATCAGGTGCTGGCCGGCCAGACGCGCGAAGTCGGGCGCGAACAGGCGGTCGGCGAAGGTCTGGCGCGCACCCGTGGCCGGCACCGCGCCCACGCCCGACGCAGCCCCGACTCCCGAACTCGCGGCCGAACCCGAGCCGGCGATGAACTGGCGCGCGACCTCGGCGAAGCTGCGCCCGTCGAGCTCGACCTGCGCATTCATCGCGATCATCGCGGCCGCATCGATGCGCCCTTCGAGGCGCCGCAAAGGGCCCGGGTCGAGGTTGGCGCGCATCAGCAGCACGGCGTCGTACTTGGGGAAGAAGCCGAGGTCATCGGCCAGCACGCGCAGCTTGTAGCGGCCGACCTTCGCATCGGTCGCGTAGATGTCGATCAGGTCGACGCGGCCGGCACTGATCGCGTCGTAGGCGATGCCGTGATCGAGCCCGCCGGCGCTCGCGAACGGCAGCTTGTAGGCGGCCTTGAGCGCCGGCCAGCCGTCGCCGCGCTCGAGGAACTCATGCGACAGGCCGAGCCGCAGGCCTTGTGCCGCCGGCTGCAGCAGATCGGAGATGCGCGTGATGCCGAGCGCCGCGGCGCGGGTCTCGAGCATCGCCAGCGCGTAGGTGTTGTTGAAGCCGAGCGGCACCGCTGCCTTCAACCCGCGCGGGGCGAGCCACTCGTTCAGTTCGGCCAGCGACGGATTGCCGCTGGCCTGCGGCCGCTTCAACAGCTCGCGCACGATCGTTCCGGTGTATTCGGGATACACATCGACCGCGCCGCCCGCCAGCGCCTGCTCGAGGATGCCGGTGTTGCCCAGGCCCTGCCGGTGCTCGGCGGCGATGCCTTGGGCACGCAGGGTCTGCGTTACGATCTCGCCGAGGATGTACGACTCTGTGAAGCGCTTCGAGCCGACCACGACCGGCGGCGCCGCCAAGGCTGCCGCGCCCATCAGGAGCGCGACGGCGAGCGTGGCAAGGCGAACGGCATTGAGCGGCATCGGCCGATTCTGGCAGCCCGCGCCGCGCCGCGTAGGCCTTGTCCCACAGCCTTCCGGGATGTTCCGGGTTTGTGATGCGCCCTGATCTGCGAAAGAATCCGTAGCAGCCACTTCGGCGAACTACGCGCAGGTGTGGTTTGATCTCGTCCCTTTCGAGGCTGCACCGTTGACGAACCACTGCGTTGAAACATCGCCGGACATGACTGCCTTGAAAGCCTTTATCGTCGAAGACAGTCCGGTGATTCGGGAGAACCTGATTGCCGCCCTCGAAGAGCTCGCGCCGATCGAGGTCGTCGGCACCGCCGAAGACGAACGCGGCGCACTCAACTGGCTCGGCAGCCGCTCGCACGCCTGCGACCTGGTGATCATCGACATCTTCTTGAAAAGCGGTTCGGGTCTGGGCGTGCTGCGCGCCGCCAGCGACATGCAACGGCCGATGAACATGGTCGTGCTGAGCAACTACGCCACGCCCGACATGCGCCGCAAGTGTCTCGACCTGGGCGCCAGCCGCGTGTTCGACAAGTCGAACGAGATCGATTCGCTGATCACGTACTGCACGCGTCTGGCATCGGGCGAGACCGGGCACGGTGAAATCGCGCCCGGCTGATCCGGCCCGCGCACCTCGGGCCCGGGTCGGTGCACGCAGCGGCCCGCGCGCTGCACAACTACTGGATCAGGCCGTTCTTCAGCGCGTAATAGGTCAGGTCGCTGTTCGACGACAGGTTCATCTTCTCCATCACGCGGGTGCGGTAGGTGCTGACGGTCTTGACGCTCAGCGACATGCTGTCGGCCATGTGGCCGATGGTCTCGCCCTTGGCCAGCCGCAGGAACACCTGGAACTCGCGCTCCGAGAGCTGCTCGTGCGCCGGCTTGTCGCCTGCGCCGCCGAGCCCGTCGGCCAGCATCTCGGCCACGCCCGCGGTGATGTACTTGCGGCCGCGATAGACGGTGCGGATCGCCTTGACGATCTCCTCGGGGTCGCATTCCTTGTTGAGGTAGCCGCTCGCGCCCTGGCGCAGCAGGGTCGTCGCGTAGTGCTCTTCGGGAAAACCCGAGAGGATCAGCACCGGCAGGTCGGGCGCGCGGGCCTTGATGCCGGCCAGCGCATCGACGCCGCTCTGGTCGGGCATCGACAGGTCCATGACCATCACGTCGACTTCGCCCTTGCGCACGATGTCGAGCGCCTCGCGGCCGTTGGCTGCCTCTGCGACGACAGTCATGTCGACCTGCTCCGACAAGAACTGGCGCAACCCCGCACGCACGATGGCGTGATCATCAATGATGGCGACTCGGATCATGGCGCGTGCCGGTAGTGATAAACGACAAAAGTAGTTTAAGGTGCAAGCGATGGCGCTGAACATACTTTCGCGCGTGCGGGGCAGCCCGTTCGCGTTCCCGGTGGCTGCGGTGTCGGCGCTGGCGATGTTCGCGATCAGCGAGAGCTCGTACCAGCAGGCGTCCGCGACGCTGGAAAGCCTGGCCCGTCAGGGCGGCGCGCGCGCGACCACCGAGCAGCTCTGGCGCAGCCTCACAGATGCAGAGACCGGCGAACGCGGTTACCTGCTGACCGGCCGCGGCGAATACTTGCGACCCTACAAGCAGGGACTGGTCGACGCCGGCAAGGCGCTCGACTGGCTCAACGACTACTACGCCGGCGACCCCTACACCGCCGAACTCATGAAGCGCGTCAACCAGGCGGCGCGCAACAAGCTCTCCGAACTGGGAGAGACGATCAAGCTGTACGACGAGGGCAAGAACGACGCCTGGCGCGGGCTGATGTTCAGCAACATCGGCAAGGAGCAGATGGACACGATGCGCAGCGTCAGCGCCGAGCTGCTCCAGTTCGAGACGCGGCGTGTCGAGGCCGGGCGCCAGAGCATCCGCCAGACGCTGCTGCTGAACCGCATCGGCGTCACCGCGATGACCGCGATGAGCCTGCTCGCTCTGTTCATGTACCTGCGTCAGACCTCGGCGCTGGTGGCGCAGCGCGAGGAGCAGCGGCGCGTCGTGAAGGCCGAGCGCGACCAGCTCGAGACCGAGGTCGTGCGGCGCACCGACCAGCTGACCGAGCTCGCCCGCCACCTCGAGACCGCACGCGAAGACGAACGATCGCGCCTGGCGCGCGAACTGCACGACGAGCTCGGCGCGCTGCTGACCGCCGCCAAGCTCGACGTCGCGCGCCTGAAGTCACGGCTGGGCGCGCTGTCGCCCGAGGTCGCCGAGCGCCTGCAGCATTTGAACGACGCGCTCAACAGCGGCATCGCGCTGAAGCGCCGCGTCATCGAAGACCTGCGGCCGTCGTCGCTGAGCAACCTCGGGCTGGTCGCGGCGCTCGAGATCCTCGTCACCGAATGGGGCGACCGCAGCGAGGTCGAGGTCGAGTGCGACCTGAAGCCGGTGCGGCTGCGCCCTTCCGGCGAGCTGACGGTCTACCGCCTGGTGCAGGAGGCGCTGACCAACATCAGCAAGTACGCGAAAGCGACCCACGTCCATGTGGCGCTTGGCGCCGAAGGCGGCATCGCGCGCATCGCGGTGCGCGACAACGGCGTGGGCTTCGATGCCGACGCGCCGCACATCAGCGCGCACGGGCTGCTCGGCATGCGCTACCGGCTCGAGACCGAGAACGGCCGCATGACGCTGCACTCGACGCCGGGCCGAGGCACGGTCATCGAGGCGCAGATTCCCGAGCGCCAGGACGACGCGCCGGCGCTGCAGCCGCGCGCGGCCTGAGCGCCGCGCTTCGGCACGCGAACCGACATCGAACACTGCGCCGACGCAACGTCGGCAGCGTCCTACAGCCATCGCCTCGCTCCCCCGACAGCGCGTCGGCGACGCGCCCTATCGTGATGCCGACTGGGCCGCACGACACTTTGTCCATCGCATCAATTCGGGTGCGACACGACCAGACCGGAGCGCCAGGCGCCCGAGTGAAGCCAGGAGACCTGCCATGCTGCATTACGCCATTGTCTTCTTCGTGATTGCCCTGATCGCCGCGTTGTTCGGCTTCGGCGGCATCGCCGCCGGGGCTGCCGGCATCGCCAAGATGCTGTTCGTGTTGTTCGCGATCCTGGCCGTCGCCAGCTTTCTCTACAGCCTGATCCGCAAAGGATGACCCGGCGCCGGCTTGAGCCGGCGCCTGCCCCATCCCGATGATCCAACTTCTCTCACCCACTCTCTCTCACACCAAAGGAATCGCCATGAACACAGTGTCCGGCACCCGGCCAATGGGCCAGGAATCATCGGTCGCCGATCAGGCCGCCGACAGCGCATCGAACATGATCCGTTCCACGCAGAGCGCGACCAACTCTGCCTTCGATCGCCTGAGCGAGAAGGTCGAGGACGTGCGCAGCCATGCCGCGCCGGTGATCGACCGGCTGACGAGCCAGGCCGAAAGCGCAGCGCGCCGCAGCCTCGACGCGGTGCGCGACACCTCGGCGCAGGTGCGCGAGAAGGCGCTGCGGGCGTCGGACATGACGGTCGGCTACATCAAGGATGAACCGATGAAGGCGATGCTGATCGCCGCGGCGACCGGTGCCGTGCTGATGGCGCTGCTGAGCCTGATGGGCCGCGCGCGCGATCGCTGACCCGCATCGCATCAATCGCGAGCCACGCCATGATCCATCCACTGCTGCGCATCGCCGCCACCGAGCCGCAGCTGCTCGCAGAGCATGCGCAGGCATATGGCGGCCTCGTCAGCGAAGAACTGGCGAAGGCCGCCACGGTGTGGAAGCTGCGCGCGGCGTTGATGGCGGCTGCCTTCGGGCTTGGCGCCATTGCGGTCATCTTCGGCGGCGTCGCGCTGTTGTTCTGGGCGGCGCTGGGCGACGTCGCGTCACCCTGGGGACTGGTCGCGGTACCGGCCGTGCCCGCGGTGGCCGCCGCCGTCTGTTTCGGCATCAGTCGACGCCAGCATGGCGCAGCCTTCGAAACGCTGAAGCAGCAGCTCGCGGCCGACCTGTCCATGTTGCGTGAAGTGAGTGCCTCATGAGCGCCGTCCTGCCCGACAACACCCTGCCCGGCGACGCCGGCGCTGCGATCGATGCCCGAGCACGGCTCGAGGCCAAGCAGATCGCCGTCATCGAGGCCGTCAGCGCGGTCGAGAAGCTGGAACGCTCGCGTGCGCGGCTGCGTCGGGCCATGAGCCCGCCTCCGGTGAAGCGGCACGACCTGCGCGGCCCCGACTGGTGGTCGCACTTCAAGCGTCTGCCGGTCGTCGGTCTGATTCGCGACGCACTGCGGGGCTGGTGGTTGCAGCATCCACTGCGGCCGGTGGCGCAGGTTGGCCTGGAAGCGTCGAACGCCGCAGCCAAACCGATGGCGCAGGAACGGCCCATGCTGTTGCTCGCCGCCGCTGCGGTGGTCGGCGCGGCGCTCGGGCGATTCCTGCCGTGGCGCTGGGTGTTGCGTTCCGTGCTGTTCGCCGGTCTTGCACCCCAGCTCGCGGCGCGCGTCGCCGCGAAGCTGCCGATCGAATCGTGGCTGAGTGTGCTCGGCTCCGCGCTGGCCACACCCACCACGGCGCATCGCGTGCCTGCGGCGGCGCGACTGCAACGGCCTCTTGCATAGATCATCACCTCCACGACCCCGCGCCGCCCCGCATCGCGGATCAGCGGCAGGTCCCCTGCCCACGGGGTCTTGATGAGCGCGCATCGGCGCGCTCTTTTTTGCGCGCCGCCACACACCGGTGGACGCCGCGAAGAATCTTGGGGCGGCGTGCACACGCGGTGCGGCTGGCGCGCATCGAGCTCCGGGCGTCGCGGCCCCGTCCTACAGCTGCAAGCGCGGCGATCCGATGGGCCGCGCCGGGCCGGCTCCATAGAGTTCATGCATGCGATCGGCGCAGCGCGCGGGTCCAATGCCAACCAGGAGTGCGTGATGCTGAAGTGGGCTCTGTTCTTCGCCGTGATCGTTGTTTTCCTGATCGCTTGTGCAAACCTGGCGGGACTTCTGCTAGTGCGTGCCATCTACAAACGACGAGAATTCGCGGTGCGGCTCGCCCTGGATGCGGTCCGCGTCGGCCTCGAGCAGCCGCTCGGCGAGGCGCTGGCGCACGAGGCCGCGCTGTTCGGCCTGGTGGCGGCGACCGACGACATGCGGGAAGGGACGCGCGCCTTCCTCGAGAAGCGCCCGGCCCAGTTCACC
>Ga0207691_10002756_pt1 | contig 17128 bp, 12 predicted proteins | sample KBSM13metaG_FD_184327 | JGI IMG/M metagenome (GOLD analysis project Ga0207691, IMG submission 184327) | Miscanthus rhizosphere microbial communities from Kellogg Biological Station, Michigan, USA - KBS M1-3 metaG (SPAdes) (version 2) | ecosystem: Host-associated > Plants > Roots > Rhizosphere >... | reverse complement strand
CGAGCTCCTCGAACTCGTTGATCGCATCGATCTCGGTGCCCATCGAGATGTTGGTGACGCGCTCGAGCATCACCTCGATCACGACCGGCACGCTGTGCTCGACCATCCAGGCCTCGGCCTGGCGGATCGCCGGCGCGATCTCTTCCTGCTTGTGCACGCGCACGAACTTGCAGCCCAGGCCCTTGACGACCGCCTCGTGGTCGACGCCATAGCCCTCGAGCTGCGGCGCGTTGATGTTGTCGAAGCCGAGCTGCACGCAGTAATCCATGTTGAAGCCGCGCTGCGCCTGGCGGATCAGGCCGAGGTACGAGTTGTTCACGACCATGTGGATGTAAGGCAGCTTGAACTGTGCGCCGACCGCGAGCTCCTCGATCATGAACTGGAAGTCGTAGTCGCCCGACAGCGCGACGATCTTGCGCGTCGGGTCGGCGACGCGCACGCCGAGCGCGGCGGGAATCGTCCAGCCCAGCGGCCCGGCCTGGCCGCAGTTGATCCACTGGCGCGGGCCGAAGACGTGCAGGAACTGCGCGCCGGCGATCTGGCTCAGGCCGATCGTCGAGACGTAGGTCGTGCCGCGCTCGAAGTTGTTGTTCATGCACTGATACACACGCTGCGGCTTCATCGGCACGGTGTCGAGATTGGTCTTGCGCAGCATCGTGCGCTTGCGCTCGCGGCATTGCGCGACCCATTCGCTGCGATCCTTCAGAGTCCCCGCGGCGCGCATCTCGCGGGCAACCTCGACGAACAGCTGCAGCGCGGCCTTCGCGTCCGAGACGATGCCGAGGTCGGGCGCGAACACGCGCCCGATCTGCGTCGGCTCGATGTCGACATGGACGAACTGGCGGCCCTTGCAATAGACCTCGGGCGAGCCGGTGTGGCGATTCGCCCAGCGATTGCCGATGCCGAGCACGAAATCGCTCGCGAGCATCGTCGCGTTGCCGTAGCGGTGGCTGGTCTGCAGCCCGCACATCCCGGCCATCAGCGGGTGGTCGTCGGGAATCGTGCCCCAGCCCATCAGGGTCGGGATCACCGGCGTGTTCGTCAGCTCGGCGAACTCCTGCAGCAGGTCGCTCGCATCGGCGTTGATGATGCCGCCGCCGGCGACGATCAGCGGCCGCTCGACGGCCTGCATCATCGCGATCGCCTTTTCGACCTGGGCCCGCGTCGCATGCGGCTTGTAGACCGGCAGCGGCTCGTAGGTGTCGATGTCGAACTCGATCTCGGCCATCTGCACGTCGAACGGCAGGTCGATCAGCACCGGGCCCGGCCGGCCCGAGCGCATCAGGTGGAAGGCCTGCTGGAACGCGCGCGGCACCTGGGCCGGCTCGCGCACCGTGACGCTCCACTTCGTCACCGGCTTGCTGATCGACTCGATGTCGACCGCCTGGAAGTCTTCCTTGTAGAGCCGTGCGCGCGGCGCCTGGCCGGTGATGCACAGGATCGGGATGCTGTCGGCGCTGGCCGAGTACAGCCCGGTGATCATGTCGGTGCCGGCCGGGCCGGAGGTGCCGATGCACACACCGATGTTGCCCGCCTTGGCCCGGGTGTAGCCCTCGGCCATGTGCGAGGCGCCCTCGACATGGCGCGCCAGCACGTGCGCGATCGTCGCGCGTTCGCGCAGGCATGAATACAGCGGGTTGATCGCGGCGCCCGGCACGCCGAACGCCTGCGAGACGCCCTCCTTTTCCATCACCAGAACGGCGGCCATCACTGCCTTCATGCGTGCCATGCGAGTCTCCTTGATGCGTTGTGCCAACTGGCATGGATGATCGCGAGGCGCAGGCGCGCCGGCAACGCCGCCGGGCGATAAGTGCTATTCCCGGGCGGAATGGCCGGCGCGCCAGGGCATCATCGGTCGCAAAGGATCACCCGCATGGACCGAATCACAGGCGTACAGCTCTTCATCCGCATCGTCGAGACCGGCAGCTTCTCGAAGGCCTCGGTCGACCTCGGCGTGACGCAGCCGACCGCGACCAAGCACGTCGCGGCGGTCGAGGCGCGCCTGGGCGCGCGGCTGCTCAACCGCAACACCCGCGGCGTCAGCGCGACCGAGATCGGCGCGCTGTACTACGAGAAGTGCAAGACGATCCAGCGCGAGCTCGAGGAGGCCGACAACCTCGCGTCGCTGCTGCAGGCGCGGGTCGGCGGGCAGCTGCGCGTCAGCACCTCGGTCAGCTTCGGGCGGCGCGTGTTGACGCCGCTGGTGCTCGCGTTCATGCGCCAGCACCCCGACATCTCGATCGACCTGAGCTTCGACGACCGCTATGTGAACCTGGTCGAGCAGGGCATCGACGTCGCGATCCGGATGGGCAAGCTCTCCGATTCGTCGCTGGGCGCACGCTACCTCGGCACCAACCCGTGGGTGCTGGTCGCGTCGCCGGCGTACCTGAAGCAGCACCCGGCGCCGCGCCGCCCGGCCGAGGTGGCGCAGCACCCGTGCCTGATCTACAGCAGCGTGCAGGGCGACGAGCGCTGGCACTTCAGTGGCCACGGCGTTGGCCGCGGCGGCAGCGAGGCCGAGCCGCGGCGCGACGAATCGGTGCCGGTGCGCGGGCCGCTGCGCACCAACAACCTGTCGGTCGTGCTCGAGGCGGCGCAGGGCGGCATGGGGCTGGCGATCCTGCCGTGGTATGTCGCCCACGGCGCAGTCAGCGCCGGCGCGGTCCAGCCGCTGCTGACCGACTTCACCCTGCCGGTGCAGGAGATGCACGCGGTGTTCCCGTCGCCGAAGCTGGTGCCGTCGAAGGTCAGCAGCTTCATCGGTTTCCTGCAGGAGCGCTTCACGCCCGAGTGGTGGACAGCGGCGCGCTGAGCGCCCGAGGCGCCGGCGCGATGCCATGACGGCAGGGGCGCCGGCGCGAAGCCGCGCGGGCACGCGCGCCGGCCACGGTCTCAGCGCGCGACCGACGGCGTCACCAGCACCGGGACTGCGGGCGCGGCATCGTCGTCCTCGTCGCTGCCGACCCAGGTGCCGTTCAGCACCGCATGGGCGCGCTCGCGGTCGATGTCGCCCTCCCAGGCCGCGACCGCGACGGTCGCGACGCAGTTGCCGACCAGGTTGCCGAGCGCGCGCGCGATGCCCATGAACCAGTCGACCGACAGCACCAGCACCAGCCCGATCGCCGGGATCGCGGGAATGGCCTGCAGGGTCGCGGCCAGCACGACGATCGCCGAGCCCGGCACGCCGTGCGCGCCCTTCGAGGTCACGAGCGAGATCGCGAGGATCGTCAACAGGTCGGTCATCGAAATCGGCGTGTTGGTCGCCTGCGCGATGAACACCGCGGCCAGCGTGATGTAGATCGAGAACGCGTCGAGGTTGAACGAGTAGCCGGTCGGGATCACCAGACCGACCGTCGAGTCGCGGATGCCCAGGCGGCGCAGCTTCGCCATGATCTGCGGCAGCACGCTGTCGGACGAAGTGGTCGCGAACACGATCGCGAGCTCTTCGCGCAGGTAGGCCAGCAGCTTGACGATCGAGAAGCCGGCGAAGCGCATGATCGCGCCGAGCACGACGAACACGAAAATCAGCACCGACGCGTAGTACAGCGCGACCAGCATGCCGAGTTGCTTCAGCGAGCCGATGCCGTACTTGCCGACCGTGAACGCGATCGCGCCGAGCACGCCCAGCGGCGCGAGCTTGATGATCAGGCCCATGATCTTGAACAGCACATGCGCCAGGTCGTCGATGAAGCCGGCCACCGCCCGGCCGCGCGCCCCGATCAGCGCGAGCGCACAGCCGAAAAGGATCGCGAACAGCAACACCTGCAACACATCGCCTTTCGCGAACGCGTCGACGACGGTGGTCGGGATCAGCTTCATCAGGAACTCGACCGTGCCGCCGCCGGTGAGCTTGCTGGCAGTGTCGGCATAGGCGCTCATCGCCTTTGCGTCGAGCGCCTTCGGGTCGACATTCATGCCGACGCCGGGCTGGAACACGAACGCGAGCAGCAGCCCGAGCGCCAGCGCGACCGAGGTCACGACCTCGAAGTAGATGAGCGCCTTGACGCCGACGCGGCCGACGCGCTTCAGGTCGCCGGCGCCGGCGATGCCGTGCACCACGACGCAGAACACCAGCACCGGGATGATCATCTTGATCAGCTTGATGAAGCCGTCGCCGAGCGGCTTCAGCTTGATCGCGAAATCAGGCATCAACAGGCCGAGCAGGACGCCGACCACCAGCGCCAGGACGACCTGGCCGAACAGGGAACGCATGCGCATGAAGATCTCCAGCGGGTGACGCAGGCCTGTTTGACCACAAGCTTGCATACAAGCAATGTAGTCAACAACGCCGCCGATGCGGCTAGGGATTTCCCGAGGCAGCCCGGGCGGTGGCGGGCGCGACGGTCATCGACCGGATGGCATACCCTGCGGCTCTCGCGGCCAACCGACACGTGCAAGCCCATGCCCGCATCCGCCTACCTGCGTTTCCCGGCACTGCATGCCGACACCCTCACCTTCGTCTGCGACGACGACCTTTGGCAGGTCGCGGCGGGCGGCGGCGTCGCGCGGCGGCTCACGGCCGGGCTGTCGGAGCCCTCGGCGCCGAGCGTCTCGCCCGACGGCCGCTGGCTCGCCTTCATCGGCCGCGACGAGCAGCACCCCGAGGTCCATGTGATGCCGGCCGAGGGCGGGCCGTCGCGGCGACTGACCTGGCTCGGCCCCGACACGATCGTGCGCGGCTGGACGCCGCAAGGCGAGATCCTGTTCGTCAGCACCCACGGCCAGCCGTTCTTCCGCAACTACCGCGCGTTCACGATCTCGCCCGAGGGTGGCGCGCCGAGGCTGCTGCCGATCGGGCAGGTCAATCACCTGTCGTACGGGCCGGTGACGCCGCAGGGCCAGGCGCTGGTGATCGGCCGCAACACCGCCGACCCCGCGCGCTGGAAGCGCTACCGCGGCGGCACCGCGGGCCACCTCTGGATCGACGCGCAGGGCACGGGCGAGTTCCGGCGCATGGGCGAACTCAAGGGCAACATCACCAGCCCGATGTGGCTGGGCGAGCGCATCTACCACCTGTCGGACGCCGAGGGCGTCGCGAACCTGTATTCATGCCGGCCCGACGGCAGCGACCTGCGCCGCCACACCGAGCACGCCGACTTCTACGTCCGCCATGCGCAGAGCGACGGCCGGCGCATCGCCTACCAGTGCGGCGCCGACCTGTGGCTGTTCGATCCGGCAAGCGGCACCGGGGCACGCATCGACATCCGCACACCGGCGCACCGCACGCAGGCGGCGCGCCGCTTCGTGCCGGCGGCCGAGCACCTCGGCGGCATGCGCGTGCACCCGGCCGGCCACAGCGTCGCGCTCGACGTGCGCGGCAAGCTGTTCACGATGGCCTTGTGGGAAGGCGCGGTGCGTCAGCACGGCGAGGCCGGCGCCAGCGAGGCGGCGCGCATCCGGAACGGCCAGTGGCTCGCCGACGGCAGCGCGCTGGTCGCGGTCAGCGACGCCAGCGGCGACGAGCGCGTCACCGTGTTCGAGCACGGCACCGAGCGCAGCCTGGGGTGGGACGTCGGCCACGTGGTCGCGCTGCGCGCCGCGCCGGTCGGCACGCGGGTGGCGATCGCGAACCACCGCAACGAGGTGCTGGTGGGCGATCTCGCCAGCGGCGTGCTGACCGCGGTCGACCGCAGCGACTTCGGCCGCAGCGACACCCTCGCCTGGTCGGCCGACGGCCAGTGGCTCGCGTACCCGTCGCGCACCAGCATGCGCCACAGCGCGATCAAGCTGCACCGCATCGGCAGCGGCGTCTCGACGCTGGTGACGCAGCCCGAGTTCAATGACTACAGCCCGTCGTTCGACCCCGCCGGCAAGTACCTGTACTTCCTGTCGCTGCGCACCTTCGACCCGGTCTACGACAGCGTGCATTTCGAGCTCAGCTTCCCGCGTGCGGCGCGGCCCTACCTGATCGCGCTGCAGGCCGGCGGCGCGCCGCCGTTCGACCCGCCGCCGAAGGGCCTGCGGCCGGATGATCCGGCCCAGGACGTGCTCAAGCCCGCGGGCGATGCGCCGCCCGCGCCGCTGCAGGTCGATCTCGACGGCATCGCGCAGCGCATCGCGCCGTTCCCGGTCAACGAGAACCGCTTCGGCAAGCTGCTTGGCGCGGCGCGCGGCAAGCTGGTCTGGAGCGTGCAGAACATCGTCGGCGCGCATGGCCGCGGCGGCCACAAGGAGGTGCCGGCCCAGCTCGAGGTGTTCGATTTCGCGACCCAGCGCGCCGAGACGCTGGCCGACAAGGCCGACGACTTCGAGCTCGCCGACGACCACACGACCTTGCTGCTGCGCGAAGGCGAGCGGCTGCGCGCGATCAGCGTGCACCGCAAGCCCGAGGCCGACAAGGGCGCCGCCGCCGATGCCGGCCCGCCATCGCGCAAGAACGGCTGGCTCGACCTCGGGCGCGTTCGCGTCTCAGTCGTGCCGCGCGCCGAATGGCGCCAGATGCTGCGCGAGGTGTGGCGGCTGCAGCGCGACCAGTTCTGGGTCGCGAACATGTCGGGCGTCGACTGGGATGCGGTCTATGCGCGCTACGCGCCGCTGGTCGAGCGCGTCGCGACACGCGGCGAGCTGTCCGACCTGATCTGGGAGATGCAGGGCGAGCTTGGCACCTCGCACGCCTACGAGCAGGGTGGCGACCACCGCCTGCCGCCGCAGGTCGCGCTCGGCCACCTCGGCGCCGAGCTCGCCTGGCGCGAGGCCGATGCGGGCTACGAGATCACGCGCATCGTCACCGGCGACGCCTGGGACGCCGGCGCCGATTCGCCGCTGAACGCGGTCGGCGTCGAGGCGCGCGTCGGCGAGCGCATCGTCGCGGTCAACGGCCAGCGCGTGTCGCCACTGCGCCCGCCGCAGGCGCTGCTGGTGCACCAGGCGAATGCGCGCGTCGAGCTGACCTTGGCCGCGCCGCCGACCGGCGCGCAGCCGGCCGCGACGCGCGAGGTGCTGATCCACACCCTGGCCGACGAAGTGCCGGCGCGCTACCGCGAGTGGGTCGAGACGAAGCGCGCCTGGGTGCATGCGCAATCGGGCGGCCGGGTCGGCTACTTCCACCTGCCCGACATGATGGCCGCCGGCTACGCCGAGTTCCACCGCTATTTCAGCGCCGAATGCGACCGCGACGCCCTGATCGTCGACGTGCGCTACAACCGCGGCGGCCATGTGTCGCCGCTGCTGCTCGAGAAGATCGCGCGCAAGCGCATCGGCTATGCGCACACGCGCTGGGGCAAGCCGACGCCCTACCCGGAAGAGGCGGTCGCCGGCCCGGTCGTCGCGCTGACGAACGAGCATGCCGGCTCCGACGGCGACATCTTCTCGCACAGCTTCAAGCTGATGGGCATCGGCACCTTGGTCGGCACGCGCACCTGGGGCGGCGTGGTCGGCATCTGGCCGCGCCATGCGCTGGTCGACGGCAGCAGCACGACGCAGCCGGAGTTCGCGTTCTGGTTCAGCGACGTTGGCTGGGCGGTCGAGAACTACGGCACCGACCCGCAGATCGAGGTCGAGAACGCGCCGCAGGACGCGGCGGCCGGCATCGACCGGCAGCTCGAGGTCGCGCTGCGCACCGCGCTGCTTCAGATCGATGCAGCGGGCCCCGGCCTGCCGGAGTTCGGCCCGGCGCCGAACCGCGCCCCGCCGGCCTGGCCGGCGCGGCGCTGAGATGCGCCGGCCGCGGGCGGCGTCAGCCGGCCGGCTTCGGCGGCATCTCGCTCCACAAGGTGCCGCCGGTGGCCCAGTCCTGCTTCGCGATGTCGTAGAACAGGATGTCGACGCTGCCGGCCGGCGTGCCGATCGCGCGCACGCAGGCCTCGGTCAGCTCCTTCGCAAGCGCGCGCTTCTGCTCGGGGGTGCGGCCTTCGAACATCTCGACGCGGATCGTGGGCATGGGCGAGTCTCCTGATGTAGCGTGAAAGTGGATGCTTCAGTTGCGGTACGAGGCGTCGCTGCGGTCGAGGCCGCGCAGCAGCGCGGGCCATTCGAGGTCGCCGTCGCGCTCGCTGCCGTCGCCGACCCATTGCCGGTAGGTCAGCGCGGCGAGCTCGTCGCTGACCACGTGCACGGGGCCGCCGCTCGCGGCCATCGCGGCGAGTTGCGCCTGCGCCGCGCGGTCGAACACATGCATCAGCATCCAGGCTTCGGCGACCGTGCGGCCGACGATCAGCGGGCCGTGGTTCTCGAGGATCACGCCGTCGAGATTGCCGAGTGCGGCGACCAGCCGCGCCTGCTCGTCGACGCCGAGCGCGAGGCCTTCATAGGGATGGCGGCCGAGGCGGCCGAACAGCCGCATCGCCCACTGCGAGGTCGGCCGCAGCCCGCCCGGCAGCATCGCCAGCGCGACCCCGGCCGGCGTGTGCAGGTGCATCACGCACTCAAGTTCGGGCCGCGCGGCGTGCACCGCGCCATGGATCGCGAAGCCGCTCGGGTTGACGCGCGCGTTCGAGCCGTCGACGACCGCACCGCGCGTGTCGACCTTGACCAGGCTGGCCGCGGTGATCTCGTCGAAGCGCGCGCCGAAGCGGTTGATCAGGTAATGGCCCGGCTCGCCCGGCACCGCGGCCGACAGGTGGGTGTAGACGGTGTCGTCCCAGCCGCGCTGCGCGGCCAGCCGGTAGGCGGCGGCAAGGTCGATGCGGACTTCGCGTTCGGTGCGGGTCATCAATTCAATGAGTCGAGAAGGCAGCCTGCGCGAGTTGCGCGGCGAGCGCATTGTGCCGTTCGATCAGTACCGGCAACTCGACCGTGGTGATGCGCCCGTCGCGCACGACGACGCGGCCGTCGATGATGCTGTGCCGCACCCGCGGCACCTGGCAGAACAGCAGCGCCGCGAGCGGGTCGTGCTGCGCGCCGGCCAGGCCGATCTCGTCGAGCGGCACGGTGACGATGTCGGCCGCCATGCCCGGCGCCAATGCGCCGATGTCGTCACGGTTCAGCACCCGCGCGCCGCCCAGCGTGGCGAGTTCGAGCGCCTCGCGCGCGCTCATCGGCGACGCGCCCGCCGCCGGGTTACCCGCCGACGCGACCCGCTGAAGCAGCATCGCCATGCGCACTTCGCCGAGCATGTGGCCGGCGTCGTTCGATGCGGCGCCATCGACGCCGATGCCGACCGCGACACCGGCATCGCGCATCGCGCGCACCGGCGCGATGCCCGACGCGAGCCGCATGTTCGAGCACGGGCAGTGCGCGACGCCGGTGCCGCTGCGCGCAAACAGCGCGATGCCGGCGGCGTCGAGCTTGACGCAGTGGGCGCACCAGACGTCGGGCCCGACCCAGCCGAGCGATTCGGCATAGTCGGCCGGCGTCGCGCCGAACTTCTCGCGCGTGTACGCGACATCGCCATCGTTCTCGGCCAGGTGCGTGTGCAGCGAGACGCGGTGCGATGGCCCGAAGCTGCGCGCCAGCAGCGCCGAGTCGCGCATCAGCTCGCGGCTGACCGAGAACGGCGAGCACGGCGCGACGACGATGCGCCGCATCGCATAGCGGCCCGGGTCATGCCAGCGCTCGATCGCGCGCTGCGTCTCGGCCAGGATCGTGGCTTCGTCCTCGACCACGCGGTCCGGCGGCAGCCCGCCCTGGCGCTCGCCGACGCTCATCGACCCGCGCGACGCATGGAAGCGCATCCCCATCTGCGCCGCGCCTTCGAGGCTGTCGTCGAGCCGCACGCCGTTCGGGAAGATGTAGAGGTGGTCGCTGCTGGTCGTGCAGCCCGACAGCAGCAGCTCGGCCATCGCCGTCTGCGTGCTGACGCGCACCATCTCGGGCGTCAGATGCGCCCAGACCGGGTACAGGCCGCGCAGCCAGCCGAACAGACCCTCGTCCTGCACGCGGGCGCGCGTCAGGGTCTGGAACATGTGGTGATGCGTGTTGACCAGACCGGGGATCACGACCTGGTCGCGCGCGTCGATGACCTCGTCGGCTTCGGCCGGCAGCTCGGCGCTCGGCCCGACCGCCTCGATCACGTTGTCGCGCACGAACACCGCGCCGTCGGCGATCTCACGGCGCTCGACGTCCATCGTCACGAGCAGCCGCGCATGGCGGATCAGGAGGGTGGGCATCGAGCTCCTTCAGGTGCGGCGATTGCACGGTCGCACCGCGCAGCATCGCACAACGGCGACGCCGCCGGCCACAGCAGCCATGTCGTATGACCTCTCACCGCGTCAGTGCGCTTCGGCCAGCTTGGCCGCCTCGACGGCCTGCGCGGCGCCGCCCTTGCTGCCGTTGAAGTACAGGTTGAGCAGCACCGCGGTGATCGCGGTCAGCAGGATGCCCGACTCGAGCAGCGGTTGCAGCGCGTGCGGCATCTGCTGGCTCCAGCGCGGCGCCACCAGCGGGATCATGCCGGCGCCGATCGCGATCGCGACGATGTACAGGTTGTGGCGGCTGGATTTGAAGTCGACGTTCGCGAGAATGCGGATGCCGGTGGCCGCGACCATGCCGAACATCACCAGTCCGGCGCCGCCGAGCACGAACTGCGGCACCGACTCGACCAGCGCGCCCATCTTCGGCAACAGCCCGAGCACGATCATGATGACGCCGGCGGCGACGCAGACGAAGCGGCTGCGCACGCCGGTCACGCCGACCAGGCCGACGTTCTGCGAGAAGCTGGTGTACGGGAAGGTGTTGAAGATGCCGCCGATCAAGGTGCCCAGGCCGTCGGTGCGCAGCCCGGCCGCCAGCTCGGCCTGCGCGATCGGCTTGCCGGTGATCTCGGACAGCGCCAGGAACATGCCGGTCGATTCGATCATCACGACGATCATCACGAGCGTCATGGTCAGCACCATCACCGGGTCGAAGGTCGGCATGCCGAAGGCGAACGGCGTGACGATGTCGAACGCGAGCGCCTTGCCGACCTTGTCGAAATTCATCTTGCCCATCGCGACCGCGACCGCGCAGCCCGCGACGATGCCGATCAGCACCGACACGTTGGCCAGGAAGCCCTTGGCGTAGCGCGCGATCAGCAGGATCACGATGAGCACGAAGCCGGCGATGGCGAGGTGGTCGAGCGCGCCGTAGTTCGGGTTGTCGAGCATCGGGATCGGGCCGAGCCTGAGCGCCGGCGCGCTCGCCGCCGGCGCAGCGGCGGCGGCCGTGGCGGCGGCCTGTTTCGCGCCGTCGACCATCGCGACCAGCTTGGGCACGTCGACGCCCTGCGCCAGGTTCGGCGGGCCGCCCATCGCCCACCCGATGCCCACGCGCATCAGGCTGATGCCGATCACCGCGATGATCGTGCCGGTGACGACCGGCGGGAAGAAGCGCAGCATGCGGCTGACCAGCGGCGCGATCAGGATCGACAGGATGCCCGCGCCAATGATCGCGCCGAAGATCGCACGCGCGCCCTCGACACCCGGCACCGCGTTGGCCATCGCGACCATCGGGCCGACCGAGGCGAAGGTCACGCCCATCATCACCGGCAGCCGGATGCCGAACCAGCGGCCGAAGCCGAGCGACTGGATCAGCGTGACCAGCCCGCAGCAGAACAGGTCGGCCGAGATCAGCTGCACGATCTGCTCGGGGGCGAGCTTGAGCGCGCGGCCGACGATCAGCGGCACCGCGACGGCGCCGGCGTACATCACGAGCACATGCTGCAGCCCGAGCGCGGCCAGACGCGGCGCGGGCAGGATTTCATCGACCGGGTGAACGGCGGTGGTGGTCATGGGGTTCCTCTCTCGGGGATCGATCGAATGGCGTGGCCCGCGCCGGGCGGCACGGGCTGCGCTCGGGTGCGTTACTTCGGCGACGCGCCGGCCGTGAACCAGCGCCCGATCAGCGCGCGCTCGGCCTCGGTGATCTGGGTCGCATTGTTCAGCGGCATGGTCTTGAGCACGACCGACTGCTGGTAGACCTGTTGTGCATGCCTGACGATGTCGTCGGGCGTGTCGAAGCGCAGGTTCTTGCTCTGCAGCGCCGGGCCGTGGCACATCACGCAGCGCTGCGTGACGATGCCCTGCACCTCGGCGAAGGTTGCCGGCGCCGCCGCGGCCTGCGCCGGCTGCGGCGATGGCAGCGCCGCGAACAGCACGCCGCCCAGGATCACGGTGCCGATCACCGCGTAGTGCCAGGGCACCGGCTGGCCGAACGCCAGCGCCTTGTGGCGCAGCGCGAACGACATGCGGATCAGCGCACCCGCGACCATGATCGCGACCAGCACCAGCCAGTTGTTCGGCCCGCTGTAGGTGAAGCCGTAGTGGTTGCTGATCATCGAGAACAGCACCGGCAAGGTGAAGAAGGTGTTGTGCACGCTGCGCTGCTTGCCGCGCTGGCCGTGCACCGGGTCGACCGGCTGGCCGGCCCGGATCGCCGCGACGACCTTGCGCTGGCCGGGGATGATCCAGAAGAACACGTTGCCGCTCATCGTCGTCGCGATCATCGCGCCGACCAGCAGGAACGCCGCGCGGCCCGCGAACAGGTGGCACGACAGCCACGATGCCGCGACGATCAGCACGAACACGCAGGCGCCGACGATCTCGTCGCCATGCCGGCCGCGGCCGAGGGTGCGGCAGATTGCGTCGTAGAGCACCCAGAACGCGACGAAGAAGCCGAGCGCGGTGCCGATCGCCGCGGCCGGCGACCAGTCGAATACGGTCTTGTCGATCAGGAAGGTGCTGGCGTTGTAGAGGTACAGCACCGTGAACAGTGCGAAGCCGGTGAGCCAGGTCGAGTAGCTCTCCCACATCGACCAGTGCAGCTGGCCGGGCACGTAGCCGGGCGAGACCGGGTACTTCTGGTGGTGGTAGAAGCCGCCGCCGTGCACGCCCCACTGCTCGCCGCCGACGCCCTTGGCGGCGTCGCCCGGGTCTTGCGGCGGCGTCAGGCTGTTGTCGAGCGAGACGAAATAGAACGAGGCGCCGATCCACGCGATGCCGGTGATCACGTGGGCCCAGCGCAGCAGCAGGTTCACCCAGTCGAGCAGGTACGCTTCCATGCGGTGTGAGTCTCCTCAGGGCGCCAGGCCGGCTTCATCGTCGTCTCGACAACGCGAAATCAGCAAGAAGCAGGCCTGCGCATTCCCTTACCACGGCGGGCTCTGTAAGGAATGAACGTCACGACCGGTCGGGGACCGGGCTCCGCGGCGACGCCATCAAAGTGTATACACTTTAGATGACGGGATTCTCCGCGTTTACCCTAGCTTCCGCGGTAGGTCGAGTACGCGTACGGGCTCGCCAGCAGCGGCACGTGGTAGTGCTGGCCGACCGTGGCGAGGCCGAAATCGAGCGGCACCTCGTCGAGGAACGGCGGCTCGGCGAGCGCCGCGCCACGGCCGCGGAAGTAATCGGCGACGCCGAACACCAGCCGGTAGCGCCCGGGCACGAACGCCGCGCCGTCGAGCAGCGGGCTGTCGGCGCGACCGTCGTGGTTCAGCGCGATGCGCTTGAGCAGCACCGGCGTGCCGGCATCGATGCGGTAGAGCGCGACCGCCATGCCGGCGGCCGGGCAGCCGTTGGCGGTGTCGAGCACGTGGGTGGTGAGTTTTCCCATGGGGTCCTTTGCCACGATGTGGATGTCGGAAATGTTTTGACCTTCGCGCAAAAGTGTATACACTTTGAACGACAAAGCAAGCTGCTTCGCACTCCCGTCGATCCGTGCCCATGCCCCGCCCCACCCCCCAGCTCAAGGTCATCCGGCCGGCACGTGCGCGCACCGCGGCGGCCGAGCCGGTCGCGGGCGCGACACAGCGCATCGCCGAATCGATCACCACCGCGATCGTCGAGCGCCGGCTGATGCCGGGCACGAAGCTCGCCGAGCAGAAGATCGCCGACGTGTTCAAGGTCTCGCGCACCCTGGTGCGCCAGGCGCTGATGCAGCTCAGCCGCGACAAGCTGATCACGCTCGAGCCGGCGCGCGGCGCGCGCGTCGCCGAGCCGAGCATCGCCGAGGCGCGCCAGGTGTTCGAGGCGCGCAACCTGCTCGAGACCGCGATGATCCGGCGCGCCGCGACCGCCCTGACGCCGGCGCAGGTGGCCGAGCTGCGCGCGCACCTGAAGGCCGAGGCCGATGCGCTGCGCCGCACCGATGTCTCGGGCCGCACCCGGCTGCTCGCCGACTTCCATGTCGTGATCGCGCAGATGCTGGGCAATGCGGTGCTCGCGGGCATGCTCGGCGACCTGGTGTCGCGCTGCTCGCTGATCGCGCTGATGTACCAGAGCGCGCATTCGGCGGAGCATTCGTTCGACGAGCATGTCGCAATCGTCGACGCGCTCGAGAAGCGCGATGCGCGCACGGCGGTCAAGCTGATGGAATCGCACCTGCACAACGTCGAGCGCAACCTGCAGCTCGACCCGCGCGCGCCCGATCTCGAATCGGTGCTGCTGCCGCGCGGCCCTTCGAGCCCTTCATCGCGCTGACCGCGCCCACCGCCTCAGGAGCACGCCGATGCACACCACCGAGTACCCGCGCGATCTGATCGGCTACGGCCGCGACGTGCCGCATGCGCGCTGGCCGGGCGGCGCCCGGATCGCGCTGCAGTTCGTGCTGAACTACGAAGAGGGTGGCGAGAACTGCGTGCTGCACGGCGACGCGGCGTCCGAGACCTTCCTGTCCGAGATCATCGGCGCCCAGGCCTTCGAGGCGCGGCACCTGTCGATGGAGTCGATGTACGAGTACGGCTCGCGCGCCGGCGCCTGGCGCATCCTGCGCGAGTTCGAGCAGCGCGGCCTGCCGCTGACGGTGTTCGGCGTCTCGATGGCACTGCAGCGCAACCCCGAGCTGACCGCCGCGTTGCTGGCGCAGAACCACGAGATCGCCTGCCACGGCTGGCGCTGGATCCACTACCAGCACATGGACGAGGCGCAGGAGCGCCGCCACATCGAGATCGGCACGCAGATCATCCGCGATCTGACGGGCGGTCAATGGCCGCTGGGCTGGTACACCGGGCGCGACAGCCCCAACACCAAGCGGCTCGTCGCCGACCATGGCGGCTACGACTACGACAGCGACTACTACGGCGACGATCTGCCGTTCTGGATGCCGGTGGCGCGCAGCGACGGCAGCACGATGCAGCGCCTGATCGTGCCCTACACGCTCGACACCAACGACATGCGTTTCGCATCGCCGCAGGGCTTCAACACCGCCGACCATTTCTTCAGCTACCTGAAGGACGCGTTCGACGTGCTCTACGCCGAAGGCGACCCCGCGGGGCTGGACCGGCCGAAGATGCTGAGCATCGGCATGCACTGCCGCATCCTCGGCAAGCCGGGACGCTTCCAGGCGCTGCAGCGCTTTCTCGACCACGTGCAGCAGTTCGACGGCGTCTGGATCTGCCGCCGCATCGACATCGCACGCCACTGGGCGCAGACCCACCCGTGCCCAACATTGAGAGGCGACTGACTTTCATGACAACCCCGCTGACCCTGGCGCAGCTCAACACGGCGTCATCTGAAGAATTCACCGCGCTGCTCGACGGCATCTACGAGCACTCGCCGTGGATCGCCGCAAAGGCCTGGGCGAAACGCCCGTTCGCGAGCCTCGCGCAACTGAAGCACGCGCTCGTGACGGTGCTGCGCGACGCCGGGCCGGCGGCGCAGGTCGCGCTGATCCGCGCCCACCCCGAGCTCGCCGGCAAGGCGATGGTCGCGAAGACGCTGACCGCCGAATCGAGCCGCGAGCAGGGCCGCGCCGGGCTGACCGAATGCACGCCGGCCGAGTTCGCGCACCTGCAGGCGCTGAACGCCGCCTACAACAAGAAGTTCGGCTGGCCGTTCACGGTCGCGGTGCGTGGCCCGCGCGGCACCGGCCTGACGCGCCACGAGATCATCGCGACCTTCGAGCGGCGTCTGGCCCACCACCCCGACTTCGAGCAGGCCGAGTGCGTGCGCAACATCCACCGCATCGCCGAACTGCGGCTCAACGACAAGTTCGGTGTCGAGCCGGTGCAGGGCAACCAGGCCTGGGACTGCGCCGAGCTGCTCGCGCGCCACACCGATCCCGGCTACGGCGAGCGCAACCAGCTCACCGTGACCTACCTGACCGAGGCGCACCGCGCCTGCGCGCGCCAGATCCAGGCCTGGATGCGCGACTGCGGCTTCGACGACGTGACGATCGACGCGGTCGGCAATGTCGTCGGCATCTACCACGGCGCAGACACGCAGCGCCCGCGGCTGCTGACCGGCAGCCACTACGACACGGTGCGCAACGGCGGCAAGTACGACGGGCGCCTCGGCATCTTCGTGCCCATGATCTGCGTGCGCGAGCTGCAGCGCGCCGGCCGGCGCCTGCCGTACGGGATCGAGGTCGTCGGCTTCGCCGAAGAGGAAGGCCAGCGCTACAAGGCGACCTTCCTCGGCTCGGGCGCGCTGACCGGCCATTTCGATCCCGACTGGCTCGACCAGCTCGACGCCGACGGCATCACGATGCGCGATGCGATGCGGCTCGCCGGGCTGCCGGCCACGCTCGACGCGATCCGCGCGGTGCAGCGCGACCCGAGCCGCTACCAGGGCTTCATCGAGGTCCACATCGAGCAGGGGCCGGTGCTGAACGCGCTCGACCTGCCGCTGGGCGTCGTCACCTCGATCAACGGCAGCGTGCGCTACCTCGGCGAGGTGATCGGGATGGCGAGCCACGCCGGCACCACGCCGATGGACAGCCGGCGCGACGCCGCGACCGCGGTCGCCGAGCTCGCGCTGTTCCTCGAGCAGCGGGCCGCGGCGGCGCCGAACCTGGTGGGCACGATGGGCATCCTGACGGTACCGAACGGCTCGACCAATGTCGTGCCGGGGCGCTGCCAGTTCACGCTCGACATCCGCGCGACCACCGACGCGGTGCGCGACGCCTGCGCCGGCGATGTGCTGACCGAGCTCGGGCGCATCTGCGAACGCCGCGGCCTGAACCACACGATCGAGCAGACGATGCGCGCCGCCGCCGCACCGTGCGCGCCCGAATGGCACCAGCGCTGGGAACGCGCGGTCGCGGCCACCGGCATGCCGGTGTTCCGCATGCCCAGCGGCGCCGGCCACGACGCGATGAAACTGCACGAGGCGATGCCGCAGGCGATGCTGTTCGTGCGCGGCGAGAACGCCGGCATCAGCCACAACCCGCTCGAATCGAGCACCAGCGACGACATGCAGCTGGCGGTCGATGCGTTCATGCACGTGCTGAACGAGATCGCCTGACGCCTGTCCCCTTGCGGGCGGAACGCCGCAGG
>Ga0207691_10002754_pt1 | contig 17133 bp, 15 predicted proteins | sample KBSM13metaG_FD_184327 | JGI IMG/M metagenome (GOLD analysis project Ga0207691, IMG submission 184327) | Miscanthus rhizosphere microbial communities from Kellogg Biological Station, Michigan, USA - KBS M1-3 metaG (SPAdes) (version 2) | ecosystem: Host-associated > Plants > Roots > Rhizosphere >... | reverse complement strand
TTGCTGGGAGCCACACGCTACCGCGTTGTGGTACTGACCTCATGAGGCCAGACTGAAGTCTGTGCCACACCTATGGCTGTAGTTTGCCGACTTCCTTTTTCTTCACGTAGATGTCGCCACGTTGCGTCATCCCGGTCTTTACCGCGAGAGCAGCCAGCACTGAGTTGAGCACTTCCTTGTTCTCCAGCCTGAAACTGGTGACGCCGTTTTGGTTCGAATCAGGATCGCTATATTGCAAGGTCAAATAGCGAACTTTTGTTTTGATGAACTTTGCAGGCATTGCAAAAATTACGGGCACACTGCCCGCGATGGTCGCTGCCGCGGGTTGTCGTTTCTGAGTATCAGCAAACGCCGACGTAACAGCTTCGTAAGGAATGTGGATCTGCTTTGGTGTCTTTTTATCTTTGAAAAGCAGTTGACTGTTTTCGTCGTCGAGCGTGAGCGTGCCTTCCATTGTCTTCGTGTAACCAAACACTCCGCCTTCATATTTTGCGTTGACAGTTTTTGGGACTGGAATCGTTGAAGTTATCTTTGACCCTTCGGGCTCCATTTCCCGTGGACGTTGTGCATAGGCACCCGTCGCTAGCGCTCCCAGGAGGAGCAAACTCCCAATAAATTTCATTTCGAAATCTCCTTGATGCTAAAAAACGAATATTTGAGGCGAGCCGGATAACTAACAGACGCTGCTAAACCGATTTGAGGTTGTCTTAACTAAAGAAGATTCTTAAGGCGCACCCTTTACCCAAATCGGCACCTTGTAAAGAATCCACCAGAGCAACAACTGAATAACCAGAACGAGAACTCCCACCAGGACGCTAAGGTAACAAACCTTTCTATCGCTTCCGCCGGCCCGATGACGAACGATACCGAAGCCTCCAACCAACACCGCTCCAGGACAAAACACTATACCGAGATAGGGAACTAAGGAATAGGTTGCAAAAGCTCGCGCCGTTGCTGCAATGCTGCTTGGTTGGGGAGTGAGCACTGCTTTATCTAATCGAATACTCTAACAAAGACCAAGTACTAAGCACCAAGCTTAGTCCTATGGCTTCGCAAAGGGCTTAACTCTTTCAATCGACTCCTTGAAATCTGTATCACCCGGAGCGACTGCCGCGCCGCGCTGATAGGCAGCTAGCGCTTTTGGGTATTGTTTGGTCACTTCATATGCGTAACCGAGTTCCCGGTAAACATTCACATCGTCTGGAGATTTTTTTGCGGCTGTTTCCAAGGCAGCAATCGCCTTCGGAAAATTCGAAGCCCGCGAATGTGCAACTCCAAGCAAATAAAAAGTAATTCCGGTAGCGTCTGTAGCCGTTGATGCACGTTCAAGTGCTGACGCAGCACGCGCGTATTGCTTGGAACCAATCAAAGCCTGACCAAACAGAGTTACAGCTTCGGCATCCGTCCTGACCTTTATCAGCCCCTCGCCGGCGCGAACCGCGTTCAGGTAATCGGCGTCGGCTTTTGCCGGATCCGAACTTGTAGCAGCCCGTCGCAGATACGACGAGGTCAAGAGCGTCCACGCACCAACAAGCCGCGCGTCGTTCAAGGTTGCTCGGTTCAGCGATGCGATTGCTCCGTCGAGATCGTTTTTACCCAGGCTTATTTGGGCGAGATAGAAAAGCGATAGCGAGTCTTTCGGATTGAGTTTGACTACTGCGTTGAAGCTTTTTTCCGCATCCGCAATCTTGCCGGTTTTGTATTCAGCAATGCCCCGGTAGTAGACCATGATCGTGTCAGGCTGTGCGCCCGCGCGATCAGTGGCGGCAACGAGCAATGGCAGCGCTTCTTTGTAGTTCTCAGAAAGAACATATGCCTGACCCAACGCACTTTCAGTGTTTGGATCTACTTGTTTCGTCTGTTTCTGAAAATAGACTGCCTTCTCCAAATCCTTCGCCGCCTCGGAGTACTGCTTCAGATTGAGTTCGGCGAAGCCGGCGATTTTCCACGCTTCAGGATCATTAGGATGTAGCGCGGCCAAATCCTTTGCTTCCTTAGCAGCAGCCGCAAACTGTTTTTGCTCCAGCAAAACGTAAGCGTGTTGGGTGTCGGCCGGAGCAACAGTATTTGCGACTGGATTGACGGGTTGCACGGTCAGCAGCGGATCGTTTGGACTTGTCTTTCTTGCCGTTGGCGACGGTGTGGATTCCGGTCGCAGCAATGGATCGGAGGCGGGCTTTTCAGTAGTGGTCGTGGTCTTCTGCGACTGTTTTCCCGTCCGCCGTGGTCGTGTCGTTTGCGCCGTCAGACTAACTGCCGTTAGGAGGAGAATGGCACTAATACCAAGAAATGTTCGAAAAAGGGTAGATCTGCTCATGATGGCTAGAGATTGTATTCGGGAGAGGTTACGTTTGAAAGCTCAGACTAACAGGTTTCCTAGAGACAACTCTTCGGATGCCGGGAACTCGTTTAGGTTTGCTTGTTGTCCAATATGCCTTAGCGCTTCCAACAAAGATTTTTGATTGGGGAGGTGGACCCTGTCCCCGCCAAACGATTCACAGTAGTTAGCCTGTGGTTGAGAGGCACACAGGAATTGGGATTCCCGCCTCAGCATTGCCTTATACAAAAAAGAGCGACCAGTATTTCACTAGTCGCTCTTTGTCGTTCAGCTAAGGCTTATTTAGAAGTTTAGTTTCAATCCAAACTGAAACTGTCTGGGGTCGAATGCGGCGGTTGGGCGGCTGTAGTAGCGACCGTTGCCCGAGCGTTCGTTGAAGATTTTCACGTCGTCGATGAATGGCGACGCTGCGGCTTCGTTGAAGCGATTGAAAAGATTGAAACCCTCGGCAATTATCTCGAGCCTGAATCTTTCTCCAAGTGGCACCATTCGCGCCACGCGCATGTCGATTGATGCAAACCTATGCGTAACGCCAAGGTTGCGTCCCAAACTACCGCTCGTGAACTGACCACCGGTGATCAAGCCGGCGCAGCCAGTCGTACCCGCCACACACAATGTACCGTCACCTAAAACAGTTGGCCGATCCGTTTGGTTTGACTGGTCGTTATTGGTGTCCTGGTTACTCAGGATGTTGAATGGTCGCCCAGCCGAAAGTTCGAAAATTGGCGCGACGGTCCAGTTTGATAAGAACCGGTGAAGCCCATCCCCTTGATTCCAAGCGGCGGGCGACGAGATCACAGCACTAAAAACAAACCGGTGACGTTGGTCAAACAATGAATCAGCACGTTCCGCTGCGAAGTTGCGGTTATCCTGCGGCAACAGAAGCGTCTGCAAGTCGGATGAATCGTCAATCGAGTGCGACCAGGTGTACGAGGCGAGGAACTGGTAGTGGTTTGAGAAACGTTTCTTCAAATCTACGTTCAACGCGTTGTAGCTTGAATTGCCGTCTGATGTCTGCGCGTTGATCGAGCCGAACGGAGAAACTGTACCTGGTGATCTTAACGATCCGGGTAACGCCGAATTAAGCACGGCTGGAGTCACTAAACCTCCCGACAAAGCCTGGGCGAGAAAGTAATTTGGCGCGCTCGGACGGAAGAAGTTGGCGATACCTGCATTCACAACTCGGCTACCGAGATTCGTGAGCGGTGCGGTAATCATGCCCGGTATAATTATCGCGAAGGTTTGGCCCGCATTTGGAAATGCCGGAGCACCGGTCGGTGTAGCCAACGTGAAGCATTGAAGCGGCACGCCACCAGGACACGCTGCACCGGAAGTTGGAATCGAGAACGCGACCGCCTCGGTTGTGCTCACGGGATTGCGTCCAGCAAGTCGGAAGAAGTTTTGAATCTGAAGTTCTGTTCGGGGAGCGTTGATGTCCAACGGATGCGGAAGGTGACGTGCAGAAACGTAGATATAACTTCCCGACAGGGTCATGTCCTTCGTGAGTTCACGCTCAACTGTGAAGTTACCTTGATTGGCGTAGGCGTATTCAAAGTTCTTCTGAACGGGAAGCGTAAAGGGAAGCACTGGGCCAAAACCCGGGAACGTTTGATCGTTGAATCGTTGTCTTCCATTTTGATACTGGGCCCCGGAAGCAGCGCCTGGAGTACAGTTAACTCCTGGAATTGCGCCAGGAAAGTTACAGACAACGACTGTCCCCTGGAATACCTGCACTGCATTGAGTAGCGCCGTCGGAGATGGACTACCCGGTGTCAGAATGCCCTGTTGTTGTTGGACCGCATCGGCAATGTCAGAGTTGAAAGCGATCGCTAACAGCGGATGATCGTAGAACATTCCAAATGCACCGCGAAAGACTGTCTTCCCGTTGTTCCATGGATCCCAGGCAACTGCCAAACGAGGCGCCCAATTGTTCTTGTCACGCGGAAAGCCTTGTTGAACTCCCATCGCATCCTGTGCAGCAAGAACCTGCGCTGCCGTCAGACTGATACCCGACAAAGGATCTGTAAGTGGCAGCGTTGAAATCTGTTCAGTGATTTCGTAATCGTAACGAACACCATAGTTCACAGTCAGGTTTGGCCGGATCTTCCAGGAGTCCTGTGCAAAGAAAGCCACGGGCTTGTTGCTGATCTTACTAACCGGATCGCCAAAGCCCTGAATGTAGTTTGCCGGAAATCCGAGTCCGTATTGCTGAACGGGAGTGAAATCCGGAGCACCAGGGACGGCTGCAAAAGCGGCGTTCAAGGTAGTCGCTGACAATCCGCCAAAGTTGTAGAGTCCCGCAAAGTTTAACTCGAAGGTTGCCGCTGGAATTCGTACGTAGGCGATGTCGCCACCGAATTTGAAATTATGGTTTCCGTGAACGAGATTGAGATTATCCGTGTATTCGTAACGAGTTTCCGTTCGCACTACAGGCGAGAACAACTCGCGGCCGATAAACGCTGTCCCCGAAATATTGAACGCGACTGCGTCGCCGTTCTGCGACTTGAAAGTTGCGCGTCGTTCACCAAAGTTGAAACGCGCTTCGTTGATGGCGTTGTTGGAAAGCGTTGAAGTCAGCGTCGTCACTGCGGAGAAGTCTCGCAGTTTCTGAATACCGGTTCGCGAAAAATCGTTTTGACCCAGCGACTGGTTCTGCGACTCGACCTGGATGCCGCTAATGGTGCTGGGGTTATAGCCAAACCTAAAACTAAATTGATGTCGTGAGGTGATCGCGTGATCGAGTCGGAATGAATTGAAGGTCGTTCGGTCTGTTATCGGAAATACAGTTTGGAGATTGCGAAGCGGTCTAAACGCTATTGGCTGACCCAGGCTGTTCGTGGTGTTCAGCGGTATCGGTGCACCCGTCAAAAAGAACCTGCTGCCAATGACTGTGCCGGGAGTGAAAGGCGCTCCCGTTGCCAGTAGCGGATTGAACCCATTCAACGCCGTGCTGCCACCTCCCGAAGCGAGATACGCATAGCCGATTCCGAGCTGTTGAGTGGCGGCGTTTCCAAGCAGAGTGTTGATATACGTCGCTTGGGCCGGCGTAATGTTGGTCAGTGTTTGTGACGGAAAGCCTGGTGCGAGAGGGGGCAGCGTAACTGAACCTGTTAATCCCCGAGCCACGTCGCTGGTAAAGAATCCTGACTCGTTTCGCCGGCGTTGCTCAAACGCAAAGAAGAAGAATGTTCGATCACGATCGAATGGCCCGCCAATAGTGAAACCATACTGTGTTCGCGTGAATGGTGGATCGGCAACCGGGGCGAATGCATTGCGTGCCTGGAAACTTCGATGGCGCAGGAACCCAAACATATTGCCGTGTAAGTCATTCGAGCCTGACTTGGTAACAACGTTGACGACGCCACCAGCGGACCGACCAAATTCGGGTGCAAACGAATTCGTTACAACCTGAAACTCCTGCACTGCTTCCTGGCTAACAGTTGAGCGCGAAGCGTTAACAGAGTTGTCTGTGTTGTCAGCGCCGTCGACCTGGACAAGATTTGATCGTCCACGCTGACCGCCAAAGTTCAAACCAGTTGTCGGCGCTGGACCAATCGGTCGGCCATTGTCGCGGCCCACTGTTGAAGTAGTAAGAGCAAACGACAAGTAGTTGCGTTCGTTGATAGGAAGGTTATTAATTCGTTGCTGATCAATCGTTGTTGCGACTGCCGTCTTTGATGTTTCCACAATTTCAGATGTCGCATCCGAAATAGTTACGCTTTCACTAATTGCACCAGGCTCCAACGACACATCGAGTTGTGCGGTTTGGCCCACCGTTAAATTAACCTTGGTCAAAACAGCTTTCTTAAAGTTTGCTGCTTCGACCGTGATTTCGTAATCACCTGGTGTGAGATTAACGATTCGATAGAAGCCTTCATCATTCGAAGTCGCAGTGCGCGAAACGTTGGTGGCGGCAAATCTCGCCGTAATAGTAGCGTTGGGAACGACCGCACCAGTAGCGTCTTTCACTGAACCCTGTAGATCGGCGGCAGCCGACTGTGTTTGTCCGAAGGCAACGTTCGCGAAGGTCAGGAAGACAAGGAACAAAGAACTTACTTGAAAAGTTTTTGTAAGCAATGTCTTTAGGGATACCAACATTGTCATAGTCTCCTTAACTGTTTACGAACGATTGAAACTTGTGCTGACTTGGAATCTTGATCTTTCGAGAAGTTGTACGGGAGATGCACTTCTCACCTTTTCGAACGACGCGCGGGAGTGCGCCGGAACGGTCGTGACTCCCCCGGGAATTGGATCGATGACGGAGAGACAGCAACGCTCAGCCTTTTTACTCTAAAAGAGTCTACGTGGCAAGCAGTTATCTGGTGGGTTATGACCCTATCATGTTTGGTAATACGAAGCAGGACAGTCACTTAGGCAAGAGGTGCTGCGCTCGCGTTGGATCGCTCTTTGAACGAGTAGAACGTGCGAGCCAACCACGCAATCGATCGCTCGTACCAAATGCGCTTATCGTCAACTGAGCCAGTAGCGGTCTAAACGCAACGCGACGCAAAAGACCTGAAAGACGAAGCCGTGAATCGAACTTCTGACGGTACTCGCGAGCATAATCAAGCGACAGTTGCGCAGCGTTCGATTTGTCCGGTTGGCGAACTATTACGTCTGCCACCAGTTGACCGCTCTCAAGCGCCATCAACATTCCACTTCCCGTAAACGGATCGATAAAAGCCGCAGAATCACCTATCGCCAGCAAGCCATTCGTGGGGTTGGGCCGTTGCCTACCAAAACTCTCCAGCGACACGCTGAGCCATTCGGATTGAATCTTCGCTCGCTCGAGCGTCATCGACGCACGCTGGTTTTGCATAACGTTTTCGCGCATCAGAGTCTCAGGATCTGAATGAGCTCGGATAACGTCTGTTGCCTGGATTATGAAACACAGATTACTCAACCCGCTTTCAACCGTGCTGAGTCCGCCGTAGCCTCCTGGATACGAATAGATCTCACACGCAGATCGCGGAGCGCGTGTATCGGATAAGTGTGCTTTGAAAGCCACTAGCTTTGATCTTTTTGCATGTCGCGAATCTGAGTTTTTTACTCTGCGAGCCAGGGCGCGTGCTCGGCCCGTCGCGTCGACCACTATAGAAGCGTGGTGTTCTTGTTCGCCGAGGTTTGTCTTCAGTCTGATTCCACAAATTCGAGACTCGTTCTCAATCACATCAGTGACTGTGGCGTCCTCGATTACGTCAACACCGACAGCCTTCGCCCGCCGCAACAGGTTTCGTCCATTGCAGCGCGGCTCAACCCTAGAGCTGCGCTTCCGCCAAACCAACGACTCGGAACAATAATTCGTTTGCCGCGTCGCGAATAGAAAACTGTTTCAGTGATGTCGGCAGGACCAGACAACCGCATCTCACAAGCAACACCCAATTTTTCAAAGTGCTCGACGCATTCGGGTGAGATGAACTCACCACACAGCTTGGGCCGCGGAAAGTTCTTTTGTTCGACCAGCAATACACGAACACCGTGTTGGGCCAGATGAATTGCAGCGCTCGTGCCCGCAGGGCCAGCACCGGCAACAATCACATCGTAATTTGTATTCATTCGTTTTTGATCAAGCGGCCCGGTCAGTCCTTAGGCCCGATTCGGCGTAAGCAGGATGTCCCTTACCGGATGCGGTCAGAACCAATCGAAACGGAAAATGCCTGTTTACAACCGCATGGTTCATCCCGGCTCGTTTAGCCAATTCGACCAATTCCTCGACTTTGAAACTTCGAAGTATTGAAAGTGCGCCATCCTCACGAAGTAAGCGCGTATGCAGAAACAACCGGCAGATCGTGGTGTAAAAAAAGTAAGCGAGTGGATGGCGATGAAGATCAATGATAAATACTTTTCGCCTGGCGACGCGGGTCATCTCCTGAAAAATTTCCACGACCGAGTGATCTTCAAAGTGATGCGTGAAAAGAGAGCAGATAGCGAAGTCAAACTGTCCGTCGGCAAAGGGGAGTCGCAGCGCGTCGCCCCGGACAGCCGTTATTTCGCTGGACGACTCTTCAAGGATTGCCTGGGCTGAACGCTCGTTTAGTTCTAGACCTACGCCAAGCAAAGTTCGTTTTGTCGCGCGCGCCCAACTTGCAGCTACACGCAACAGTTCACCGGATCCAGCCCCCACATCAAGAACAGAAAAGGTTCTCAAGTCCAGGGATGAAACTTCGCGCAGGAGCGTATCCCTTAAGATCTGTGAGTCTCCAAGCCAACGGTTCACACGCTGGAGTTCAACGATGCACCCTTCATATTCTTCGGCAGTGTAATTTCCAGTATCGATGTGCTCGAGTTCGTAACTGCGCTGCTTGAATTTGGTAAACATGAGTTCGCGTCCTCAGTCGACCTAGGTCATCTTTTCGATTATGAGGGCGCTATTCTTCGAACCGAAGCCAATGCAATTGCAGAGTGCTATTTGTACGTCAGCCTCTCGAGCTTCGTTAGGAACATAGTCAAGATTGCAATCAGGATCTGGATCATCCAGATTGATGGTGGGTGGGATTTTATTAGTGTGCATCGCGCAAAGAGCTGCGGCAATACCTGCCGCACCACTGGCGCCTTGAGGATGTCCGATTTGCGACTTGGTAGCCGACATCGGTATGCGTGCGGCGTAACCATCAAACGCCAACTTCATGGCGCTAGTTTCGATTCGGTCATTTAGCAACGTCGATGTGCCATGAAGATTCACGTAATCCACGTCCTTTGGTTCTCGCCCGGCATCTGCAAGCGCCAACTTCATAGCACGAGCTGGTTCGTCACCATCTTCAGCAAGACGGACCCGATGATAAGCATCACAAGTGGCCCCATAGCCAGTGATCTCAGCGTAGATCTTGGCACCACGATTTCGAGCGTGATCGAGTTCCTCCAGGACGTAAATCCAGGCGCCTTCACCCAACACGATTCCAGATCGATTAAGTGAGAAAGGTCGTGAAGCGCGATACGGTTCGTCGTTCCACTCGTTGGTCAGAACAGTCATAAGGTTAAAGGCGGCCAGAATCCCTGGAGCAATCGGCGCGTCAACTCCACCTGCAAGCATTAGATCCTGGCGTCCCACGACTATATGTTCCGCAGCGTAAGCGATGGCGTCAGTTGAACTCGTGCATCCGGTCGAAACGATGTGTGATAGACCACGCAGACCAAACGCCATTGAAAGTTCACTGGAAAGCCCGCCGTGTGTCGAAGCTGGAATGGTGTAGACACTCGCCTTGTTGGTTGGCCCAACATACCAATACTCGTACTGCTGTTCAGTGAACGCGAGGCCGCCGCCACCTGTTCCAAGTTGGACTCCTATGCTGCGGCGTTCATCGAGCGAGAGATCGTTGGGAAAGATTTTGGAATCTTCCAGGGCTTCACGTGCAGCTGCGAGCGCGAGTGGGACAGTGCGAGGAACGTGCTTGCGATCTTTAGGATTGATTTGAGCTTCCCAGTCGAAGTTGGGAACTTCGGCGGCAATCTTGACGGGCGAGTTTGAAACGTCAAACGATTCAATTTTGCGCACTCCGCTTTTGGCGGCGATGAGAGCGTTCCAAAAGTTCTCACGGCCTATGCCCAAGGGCGTGACACACCCCATGCCGGTAATGACGACACGACGTGGACGTCTAAGGGCTCTTAACATTTACTCTGATCCTCTCCGAGCTGATCTGAAACCAAGGGAGGAAGAAAGGATAGCACGCAGTCAAGTACCGCGTTCAACGTGGGGAAACTGATCGCCTGCTGAATCCAGAACCCAGCAGGCGATCTTTAAAGCACTTACAAACTGTTGGGCCGGGCTACACTTTTTGGCCACATTCATTGCAAAACTTAGCACCAGGCGCGACCTCAGCTTTGCAGTTTGCACAGCTGAGTTTTTCTTGTTTCGCTCCACATTCGTTGCAAAACTTCGTGCCGGCCTGAAGGCCAGCGCCACACTTCACGCAAGGAACCGTCTGCCCTCCGACTTCTAAAGTTGCACCACAATCGTTGCAGAACTTTGCGCCAGGGGCGTTGTTACTTCCACACTTCGGACACGCAACTCCGCCCGCACTCTTCGGCTTCATAGCATCTGTCATCGCGCCGGCCATCGCGTTTCCAATCGCAAAACCCGCACCCAGGCCCGCGCCTGTACCAGCGCCGCCACCTGTGTTCTGCGCAGCGTCACGCATCGCATCGGCAGCCTGGAACTGAGCGTATCTTCCAACGTCGCCAATCACACCCATCGAGGTTCGCTTGTCCATTGCGGCTTCGACTTCCGGCGGCAACGAAATGTTTTCGATAACAAACTTCGTTAACTCGAGACCGAGTGTCTTGAATTCTTCGTTGAGCTTCTCCCTGGTGAACTTACCAAGTTCATCGTAATTGGAAGCAAGATCCAGTGCGGCGATCTTCGACTCACCGAGTCCATCACTAAAGCCACCAACCAGGGTTCGTTTCAGTTGACCTTCGATGTCCTCGGTAACAAACCGGGCATTGGTCCCAGCGATTTCTTTGATGAACGACTTGGGATCCGCGATGCGAATCGAGTAAATGCCGAACGCTCTAAGGCGCACCATGCCGAAGTCTGCGTCGCGCATCATGATGGGGTTTGGCGTGCCCCACTTTAGATCGGTGAATTGCTTTGTGTTTACGAAATAGACTTCCGCTTTGAATGGTGAGTTGAAGCCGTACTTCCAGGCGCCAAGCTTTGAAAGGATCGGAGTGTTTCCACCATCGACTGTGTAACGTCCCGGCGGAAACATGTCGGCTATTTGACCTTCGGCAACAAAGACGGCGGCCTGGGATTCGCGAACAATCAGTTGCGCACCGTTTTTGATCTCCTGGTCTTTGACCGGAAACCGGTAGACGAGGGTGTTGCTGCTTTCATCGAGCCATTCAATAACCTCAATGAATTGTGAGCTCGGGCTTAGGCGATCAAGTATTCCCATTTTTGAACTCTCATTCGTCCGCAGAGATAGAAAACACGATGGATTATACGCTGAGAAGGATCAATTTGATGCATCATCCTTGCGCCTGCGCAACCAGATGACTACGAGGGCGGTCAGGCCGCCACTCATATCGATGAAACTGTCAAAGACTGAGGCAGTGCGAGATGGAACAAAGCTCTGATGATATTCATCCAAGAGAGCGTAGAGGACGATGATAGCGAGTGAGACAAGAAACCATCGGTGTTTGAGGTGAGGGTTCGGAGATGAACCGAAGGCGCGGACTGCCAGGATCGCAAGCAATGCGTACTCACTAAAATGGGCGAGTTTCCTCGTTAAAAAGTGGATCGACTCGAGGTGCGCCTGACTGATATGAGGAAACAGCCAGCGAACTATTGGCTCAATGACGCGTGAGGTGTTGCTGGCTGAGAAACCATCGGAGGAGGCAAATGAAATGAACGCCAGCCAAATAACCAGTGGAGCGTAGCGGCTGAGAAACCTGGCGAGTGATTGTCGTTCCATTTTGACTTCCATAAATAATGGGAAGCGGCGAACCGCTTCCCATCTTCTTAATCTTCAGGACTCGTCGTGAGTTTCAGAGTGCCGCAGCACCAGATACGACTTCGATAATCTCGTTGGTAATTGCTGCCTGCCTGATGCGGTTCATATTCAACGTCAAGCTATCAATAAGTTCGCTTGCGTTTTTAGAAGCGGAATCCATCGCAGTCATGCGCGCGCCCTGTTCAGAAGCAACCGATTCGAGAAGTGCGCGGAAGACTTGGGTCTCAATCAACCGTGGTAGAAGTTGTCCAAATATCTCGGCGGGTGGCTGCTCGTATTTGTAGTCCACTAGCGACACTGCTTGTTGCGACTTCGTTTCGGGTTCTTCTTCTTTCTCCCTGGAGACAGGTAGGAGTTGTTCAAGAACGACGCGCTGTTGAAGGACCGACTTGAACTCGTTGTAAATCAGAAAGACCTTGTCGATGCCTTCGTCTTCCGTATAGAGCTTGATAATTGATTGGGCAACCTCGAGCGCCTCAGAGAAATCAACCCGACCTTTGCCGGTTAGTGCGACGTATTCTTCTACGATGACGGCGTTGCGATTGCGGAAAAAGTCGCGGCCTTTGCGACCAATTGCGAATAGCTCGATGGTCTTACCTTCATTGTTCTTCACAAAGGTCTGAGCAGCTTTTACGAGATTTGTATTGAAGGCTCCGCAAAGGCCCTTGTCGGCTGTCACAAGGACCATGAGATATCTTTCATCCCCACGCAGATCCAACAGTGGATGATGAAAATCTTCATCGGTTCTTTTGGCGAGCTCTCCGAGAACCTCCATCATCTTGTTTGCAAACGGGCGGGCAGTAACAACCCGATCCTGCGCACGCTTCAGCTTCGCGGCAGAAACCATCTTCATGGCCTTGGTGATCTGTTGCGTATTCTTAACCGACTTGATGCGCCGGCGAATGTCTAAGAGATTCGGCATCGCAAAGATTAATTAGGCTGTTGCTACAGGAGTGGCGGCACTCGCTTGCGCCGCTGATGCGACACCCAGTGCTCCTTTTGCTTTCGGCTGATTCCAGGTTTGTTTGAAATCTTCCAGCACGGTTTTCAATTCCTTCTTGATGTCATCAGTAAGGCTCTTCTTCTCGTTGATGCTCACTAGCAAACCTGGATGGGAATTTTCGACAAAGCTCAAGAGCTCCGTTTCAAATCTACGTACGTCCTCGATGGCAATGTCGTCAACGTACCCGTTGGTGGCAGCCCAAATCACGAGAACCTGCTTTTCAACGTCCACCGGCTTGTACTGGGGCTGCTTAAGAATCTCCGTCAAACGCTGACCACGGGCAAGTTGGGCCTGAGTTGCTTTATCCAGGTCTGAACCGAACTGGGCGAACGCCTGCAACTCTCGGAACTGGGCCAAGTCGAGCCGCAACGTTCCCGCTACCTGCTTCATTGCCTTGATCTGAGCTGAACCACCTACGCGCGAAACGCTGTTGCCCACGTTGATAGCGGGACGAAAACCACTGTTGAAGAGGTCGGCCTCAAGAAAGATTTGGCCATCAGTGATCGAGATCACGTTCGTTGGAATGTATGCAGAGATGTCGCCCGCCTGGGTTTCGATGATCGGTAGACTCGTGAGCGAACCGCCACCCTTCAAGTCTGAGAGTTTCGCAGCACGTTCCAACAATCTTGAGTGCAGGTAGAAAACGTCGCCCGGATATGCTTCACGACCCGGCGGTCGACGAAGGAGCAATGAGATCTCACGATAAGCTGCGGCCTGCTTCGAAAGATCGTCGTAAATGGTCAAGGCGTGTCGGCCATTGTCGCGGAAGTATTCGCCCATCGCCGCTCCTGAGTATGGAGCCAGGAATTGCATCGCAGCCGGATCAGACGCAGTGGCCTTGATTACAATCGTGTAATCCATTGCTCCAAAGTCTTGTAAGGTCTTTACGACCTGTGCGACGGTTGAGGCCTTCTGACCAATCGCGACGTAAATACAAATAACGTCTTTGCCTTTTTGGTTGATGATCGTGTCGACGGCAACAGCAGTCTTTCCCGTTTGCCGATCACCGATAATGAGCTCGCGCTGTCCACGACCAATTGGCACCATCGCATCGATCGCTTTCAAACCGGTTTGGAGTGGTTCCTTTACAGGCTGTCGATCAACTACGCCGGGAGCAATGCGCTCGACTGGGTAGTAGGTCTCTGTAATGATTGGACCACCGTCGTCGATTGGATTACCGAGCACATCAACCACACGACCGACCAGGGCTTCACCAACCGGAACCTGCATAATGCGTGCGGTGCGCTTGACCAGATCGCCTTCGCGAATGGCTGGGAAATCTCCGAACAACACGGCACCGACTTTGTCCTCTTCAAGGTTCAAGGCCAGTCCCCGTACGTTGTGTGGAAACTCAAGGAGTTCGCCGGCCATCACCTTTTCGAGACCATGAATTTCAGCGATGCCGTCACCGATTTTGATCACGGTTCCAACTTCAGTAACAGTTACACCGGTATCGAAGTTCTCAATCTGTTTGCGAATGATGTCGTTAATTTCGCTAGCGCGTATGGGTTCCATGATCTCCTCTAACTTCTCCCTGGTAACTCAGCGGTTTACAAAGTCAGCTGCCAGACGTTCAAGCTGACCTTGAACCGATCCATCAAATATCGTCGATCCTATTTGTGTGACTATCCCACCAATGATCTTGTCGTCCGTCACAAATGAAAGTCTGACGGTGCGACCAGCTGCGGACGACAGACTGTCGCGAAGCGCATTTTTCACATCGTCTGGTATGGGCCGTGCGGTCGTCACATTTGCGGCCACCACGCCGTTATGTTGGTCCAATACTTGTCCGAATCGCTCGGCAACTTGTTTAAGCTGGGCAATTCTCTGGTTTTTTAGGAGCACTCGCAGGAATGAGGCGGTGGTCTCGCGAACACGTGTTCGTGAAATTAATTCTTCCAGAACTTTGCGTTTTTGATCGTACGGAACGGTTGGGTTGGAGAATACATCGCGCAACAATTGGCTGCTTTCAACTAAAGAGGCCCAGGCATCAATCTCTTGCTGAACCTCAACTTCTTCGCGTCGCTCGATTGCCACTTCGGCAAGAGCGGTCGCATAGCGTCGTGCGATTGTTTGAAGACTCAACCTCTAGCCCTCCTGAGTTCGCCGATGCGTTCCCTGATCAACCTGAGGTCGTCTTCCGGACGCAGTTCATTGATAACTGATTGCTTCGCGATCTCGAGACTTCTGTTTGCGAGAAATTGCTGTAGTCCTTTGTGAGTTGCCTTTCGGGCCAACTCCAATTCTCTTGCTGCTTGAGTTTTGAGTCTCTCCATTTCTTGCTCCGCGGCAGAAACTTGTCGCTGACGTTCAGCTTCTGCTTCTTGCGAGGCCTGATCACGGACAGTTTGAACGTCGGTCTTGACCTGAGTCAGAAGTGCTTCCGCTTCAGCAAGCTTTGCACTCGCCTGGTCTCGCTCCGCCTTGGCTTTCTGGAGTTCTAGTTTGATTCCTTCACCCCGAGCGATCAAAGCGTTACGAATTGGCTTACGAAGAATAATGATGGCAGCCGTGAGGAAAATCCCCAAATTCAGAAATTTCCAGAGTTCGAGGCCTGGGTAGTTGAAGTACTCGATCCATTCTGGGAGATATATCAGTAGCATTGGAAAATGAACTCTTGATTCAACTCCGGTCTATCTTCGCTCAAGTATCTGAGCAGTAATCATTGAGCCCAGCGCTTCAGCTTGACTCTCTAACTCCTTCTTGACCATTTGTTCCTGTAGATGAGTTGCGTCGATTCCGGCGGTGATCTCTCGACTTGTTTGCTCCCTAAATGTGCGAACCCTCTCGTCCTTCTCTTTTACAGCTTGTGTTCGTACTTTTTCGATAAGCTGGTAACCCTCGGTGCGGGCCTCATGGAGAGCTTCGTGATATTCATCGATCTTCTGTTCACTTGTCTGGAGTATTGTCTTAGCTTCGTCAACCTTCCCGAGGATGTATTTATCTCGATCCTCGAGAATCTTATTGATGGGCTTTAGAAGGGTCAGGTTCAGAACCGCGACCATCACAGCCACCATAAGCAGGTGAAGCAGTAAGGTCCCGTCCGGAACTAGCTGGATAGAAGTCTCCGCCAAAAACATTCAGAATCCCTCTAGAGAGTAAACTTTAGGTGCCGAAAAGCGCGCGAGTCTAACATGGCCGTTTTGGACGGTCAACCAAAGCACTAAAAGATGACAAACCCAGTCTTTCGTGGCTTGTTGGGGCAAACCAGGCTAACCGAAATTGGTTGAGTGCTACATTCTAAAAGCCGCTGCTGTACTGGCGAGAAATCGATGTCACAATCTACATGTCAGTCAGTGACTTCATAATAACCGAGTAGACGCGATCGAGATCTTGGTTGTTAAAGAACGCTATTTCAATTCTTCCGGGACCATTGTCGACGCCTTGCATGATTCGTACTTGCGTTCCCAGGGCGCGTCTGAGTTTTGCTTCGGCGGCTCGGACGTTTGGATCAATGGCGGCTGTCGCTGATCGCTTTTGGCGTTCTGGTCCACCACTTAAAGATTTCTTGACCAATGCCTCCGTGGCTCGGACCGATAAACCTTTGTCGATAACCTGCCTGGCGATACGGCGCTGCTGATCTGTATGCGGGAGACCCAGAACTGTTCGTGCATGCCCGGTCGACAGTCGACCTTCCTCAACCAGTCGTTGGATATCATCAGGGAGACGAAGCAGCCGTAGGTAGTTGGTAATGTAGGAGCGGTCCCTTCCGAACTTGTTAGCCAGGGCCTCCTGGGTGAGCCCAACCCTCTCGATTAACTTTTGATAGGCCTGAGCCTCTTCAATAGGATTTAGGTCTTCCCGTTGAACGTTTTCAGTGAGAGCTATTTCCAGGAGATCCGAATCCGCCACGTCCTTTACGACGACGGGAATTTGCGTCAGCCCTGCCTTCTGAGCAGCACGCCATCTTCGCTCTCCAGCAATCAATTCGTATCGACTTCCCTGTCTGCGCACGAGAACGGGCTGGACTACTCCGTGCTCCCTTATCGAAACCGTCAGACGCTCAAGTGCGGCCTCGTCAAACCGAGTCCTCGGTTGCTCGGCTCCGGGATCAATTAGATCGACATTAACCTCAAACGCTTCCTGTCCGATACTAACCGTTTGATCCGACCCCAGAAGGGCTCCCAGACCCCGACCCAAGGCTTTTCGATTCATAGACAATCTCCCTGGAAATAATTTCTCGAGCTAACTGTGAATAAGCCTCGGCGCCTTTTGAGTGAGGATCGTAGGTGATTATTGGCTTTCCATAACTGGGTGCCTCAGCCAATCTTACGTTCCGAGGAATCACCGCTGTAAAAACCTGTTGTCCATAGAAATCCCTAAGATCCGCCGCGACTGCC
>Ga0207691_10002751_pt1 | contig 17148 bp, 15 predicted proteins | sample KBSM13metaG_FD_184327 | JGI IMG/M metagenome (GOLD analysis project Ga0207691, IMG submission 184327) | Miscanthus rhizosphere microbial communities from Kellogg Biological Station, Michigan, USA - KBS M1-3 metaG (SPAdes) (version 2) | ecosystem: Host-associated > Plants > Roots > Rhizosphere >... | reverse complement strand
CGTCAGGAAAGTGATCGCTTCCATCGCGAAAACGTTGCCCGCCATCTCCGCGATCTTGCCCGCGATCGCGTAATGCTGGCCGATCGGGACGCCCCATTGAACCCGCTCGCTCGCCCACTTCCGACAAATCTCGAGGAGCCGTTTCGATAACCCGACACAGGCGGCGGGAATTGTGAGACGACCCGTGTTCAGAGTCGTTAGGGCAACCTTCAAACCTTGCCCTTCCTTCGCGATCAGGTTCTCGCGCGGCACACGCACGTTCGTGAATTTTACAATCCCGTTGTAGAGCGCGCGCAGCCCCATGAAATGGCAGCGATAAGTGATCTCTAAACCGGGCGAATCGACATCGACGACAAAAGCCGAGATCTGCTTTCGCTCCTTGCCGTTAACGATTTTCGGCGCGGTCTTGGCCATCACTACCAGGACCCCGGCTTTGATCAGGTTCGTGCACCAGAGCTTTTCGCCGTTCATGATAAACGCTGAGCCGTCCGGGCTCAGCTCGGCGTTCAGACTCATGTTGGCGGGGTCCGAGCCGGCATCGGTTTCGGTCAACGCAAAGGCGGAGATTTCTTTGCGCGCGACTCGCGGCAAATATTTTTTCTTCTGTTCCTCCGTGCCGAAAAGGAGTAGCGGCTGCGGCACGCCAATCGATTGGTGGGCGGAAACGAGCGCAGTCAGGTTCGCGTCCCAGCTTCCGAGAAGCATGGCCGCGCGTCCATAGTTCACCTGCGACAATCCGAGCCCGCCGTATTCGGTCGGAATCTTGACCGCGAAGGCGCCCATCGCGAACAGGTCGTCGATGTTCTTCTGCGGGATTTCACCGGTGCGATCGATCTCGTCGCCATCGACATTGGCTTCGAGATATTCGCGGAGCTCTTTCAGGAACGGATCGCCTTTGGCGCGATCCTCAGCGCTTTGCCCTGGGTAAGGAAAAATGCGGTCGAAATCGTAGCGACCAATGAAGAGGTTGCTGGCAAAGCTGCCGCGCTCATCAAGCGGATCACGCGAGCTTTCCGCAAGCTCGAGCGCGGCTGCTTTACCGGCCGACATCTTGGAGGTGTCGATGACAGAGTGCCCTTCGGATTTAGCTGGCTTAACGCCGGTTTCTGCGGCGATTTGTTTCTCAGGCGCTTCGAGCGGGGTTTTCATGAAATTAATGACGAATGACTAATGACCAATGACGAAGGAATGGCAGAAATGACGAATGATCGCCGCTGCGGTTTTCGACATTCGTCATTAATTCGTCATTCGTCATTGGAAATTCGCCATTTGGACCATCATTCCCTGTAAAACTTCGTTCCCTTCCGCGCGTGTTCACGCAACAGCTGGCATGGCTCAAACTTCCCTCCATGCCGCTCGCCCGCACTGACCATTTCTCCAATTCCGAAATGATCTGCAAAACGTAGCGGTCCGCCGCGCAACGGCGCAAAACCGGTTCCGAGAATCATTCCGTAGTCCGCGTCCTCAGGTGAGGCGACGACGCTTTCCTCCAGGCAACGCGCAGCTTCATTCACCATCAAGTAAACGAGCCGCAGCGCGAGATCGGTTGCGCTCATCTCCGAGGATTTTGTCTGACTGCGCCATGAATTGATTGCCTCGTTAGGCAATTGCTGTTTGCCCTCGTATTTGTAAAAGCCGCTGCCCGTTTTGCGGCCGAGCATGTTTGCTTCGCGCATCTTCGTCAGGATCGAGGGCGGGTGCGCTCGGGCGCCGAACGCTTTTTCGAGCGTTGCCGCGATGTCGATCGTGATATCGACCCCGATCTCGTCGATCAATCGGATCGGCCCCATCGGCATCCCCCACTCCACCAATGCGTCGTCGATCTTCTTCGGATCAACGCCCTGTTCGACGAGCTCGGCGGCATCGAGCAGATAAGGGAAAAGCACTCGGTTGACGAGAAACCCGGGGCTATCCCTGACCACGACCGGGAGCTTGCCTATCTGTCGGGAAAAAAAGAGTGCGCGCTCCTTCGTCTCATCGGCAGTCTGTTGGCCGATCACCACTTCGATCAGCTTCATTCGGCTGACTGGGTTGAAAAAGTGGAGCCCGATGACGCGACCGGGATGTTTGGTTTGCGCTGCGAGATCGCTGATCGAAAGAGCGGACGTGTTGGTCGCGAGGATATCGGTGTCGTCGATCTTGCTGTCGAGATCGGAAAAGATGGCGCGTTTAACCTCGATTTTTTCCGAAGCGGCTTCGATCACAATTTGCACTTCGCGCATCGGACCGGGATTGGAGGAAGCAACGATGCGGGAGCGACCTTCCTTCGCTTTCTCGTCGCTCATGAGGCCACGTTTGACCGCTTCGCCGTAAGTTTTCTCGATGTTCGCCAGGCCGCGACTGAGCAACTCGGTATTCACGTCGCGCAAAATCACCGAGATACCCCGCGAGCTGAGCCATTGCGCGATTCCCGAGCCCATCACACCCGCGCCAATCACAGCCGCATGCACAACTTTTTCCCCGGGCGCCTCCTTGGTCGCGCTCTTCTTGTATTTGTCGGCGAGAAAGAAATTCCGGATCAGATTGCGGGTCGACTCCGTCTCGCCGAGCTCGACGATCGCGTCCAATTCACGAACCAGCGAATCATCGATCGAACTCGTTAGGCTCTGGTTGATGATCTCCGCGGCCCGCGCCGGTGCAGAGTTCATGGAGCGAGGTGCTTCGATTGACGCTGAAGGTGCGGAAGCACGTCCCCCCGGAGGGACTCGCTTCTGCGAGTCCAATTTCGCGCGCGCGGACTCGAGCAATTCTTCTTGCGTGACGACTTCATCGACAAGTCCGAGCTTGAGCGCTTCTGCGGCGGGATAAAGCTTGCCTTTCAAAATAACTTCGCCCGCTTTTTCCGGGCCAATCAGACGCGGTAACCGCGTCGCGCCGCCCCAGGCCGGGACCAGCCCGAGCGTCGTTTCCGGGAGGCCGATACGAGTCGCGGGCGCATCCGACGCAATCCGATAATCGCAGGCCAAGGTGATTTCGTAGCCGCCGCCCGCACAAGCGCCATGAATCGCCGCCACCGTCGGAACCTTGAGCGCAGCGAGTCGATTGAAAACGCGCTGACCTTCGGCAATGAAAGCGCGCATTTCGCCGCTCTGCGCTTGGCGCAGCAGCGTTTGCAAATCAGCCCCCGCGATAAAAATCGATTTCTTGGCGGAGATCACGATCACGCCTTTGAGCCCCGATTCTTTCTCGACGAAATCGAGTTGATCGCTCAGATCGCCCATGCTCGCGGCGTCGAAGATGTTCGCGCCCGAATTCGGGCGGTCAAAGGTGAGCACACAGACGCCGTCGTCACCGATATCGCGCCGAATCGTCGGCGCACCAGTAGAAGAACTCATTCGGTTTAGTTTGGCCAGTTTCCCGAAAAATCCAAGCGGGATGGAGGAGGAGAGGACAGGATTTAAATGCGGCGATTGCGCCCCGCCAGCGGCGGTGTTACAACCTCGGGACTTTTTTCCGCCGGTCTCACATTGCCTAACCATGGTCGGCAAGATTCTCCTACCTGAAATCCAAGGCATGATCGCGGCGCGGGATTTCACCGCGCTCCGCGAGCTTTTTTCGGAGATGCCGCCGACGGACGTGGCGGAAATCATTCTCGATCTGCCTTTGGACGAGCAGGTCATCATCTTCCGCATCCTGCCGCACGCGCTGGCGGCGGACGTTTTCGAATATCTCGACGTTGATGTGGAAGCGCAGCAGCAGCTGCTCCGCGGGATGGCGCACGAACAGGTCGTCTCGATTCTGAATGAAATGTCGCCGGACGATCGGACGGCGCTGCTCGAGGAAATGCCGAGCGCGGCGGCGCGGCAATTGATCCGCCTGCTCACGCCGGAAGAACGACGAGTCGCGACGGCATTGTTAGGCTACCCCGAGGGAAGCGTGGGCCGGTTGATGACGCCGGATTTCATCGCCGTGCACGAAGAGTGGACCGTCCAGGAGGTGCTCGATTATGTGCGCCAATATGGCAGTGACAGCGAGACGCTGAATTTTGTCTACGTGGTCGATGACCGCGGGAAGTTGATCGACGACGTGCGCATGCGCGAGTTTCTGCTGCGCCCCCTAACGACGAAGGTGAGCGAAATTCGCGATGAACAGTTTGCTGCGCTCAAGGTGCAGGATTCGCAGGAGGACGCGCTCAACGTTTTCCGCAAATACGATCGCGCGGCTTTGCCGGTGGTGGATTCGAATGACGTCCTGGTTGGGATCGTGACGAGCGACGACATGCTCGACGTCGCCGAAGAAGAGGCAACCGAGGACATCCAGAAAATGGGTGGCATGGAGGCACTCGACGAGCCCTACATGCGGATTCCGCTCTGGAAAATGGTGCGGAAACGCGCCGGCTGGCTCGTCATCCTGTTCCTCGGAGAAATGCTGACCGCCACCGCGATGGCGAACTACCAGGATGAACTAGCCAAAGCACTCGTGCTCGCGCTTTTCCTTCCGCTCATCATTTCCAGCGGCGGCAATTCAGGCTCGCAAGCTTCGACCTTGATGATTCGGGCGATGGCGCTCGGCGAAGTGACGCTGCGCGATTGGTGGCGCGTGATGAAGAAGGAGATTCAGGCGGGAATGTGTCTCGGCCTGATCCTTGGAATCATCGGCACGATTCGGGTCGCGTTTTGGGCGCTGCTCGACAAGAACTACTTCCATCATCATCCGCCGGTTTACGGCGAACACTGGCCGCTCGTAGCGATCACGGTGGGGCTGGCGCTGGTTGGGGTCGTATTGTGGGGAACGCTCTCGGGCTCGATGCTGCCATTTCTCTTACGGCGGCTGGGGGCGGATCCGGCGACTTCGTCTGCGCCCTTTGTGGCGACGCTCGTGGACGTCACCGGGTTGATTATCTACTTCAGCATCGCGTTGCTCATGATGCGGGGCGCGATGTTGTAGCGGGGCGCGAATGCGTCCGAACTAGCGGCAGAAATTTTGTAGAGTCCGCTGTCTCAGCGGATCAACCTGCTTCGGCCACGCTGGGACTTCTGCGCTGGGACAGCCCACGTTACATGGCGCTCGCTTCAATCGCGACCCATTCGTTGCGCGCCCGCGAGTCAGCGACCGCCTGCACCACGCGCATGTAACGCAGCCCATCCTCGAAATCGGGATGAGGCCGAATCCTTCCGCGCGATTTGACCGCCGCGATGAAGTCGTCTTCGACGTGCCAGTTCGTTTCCAGATCAGGCGTCAACTCCTCCACATGCAAAGCGCGGTCGCCGATCTGGCCAAGGTGAACAATGTCCGATCCGAAATCGTAGGTTAGCGTTCCGAGGTCGCCGTAGACCTCCAAACGATCCGCGGGAGCGTGCGCATCGACGGCGCTGAATTCCAGCACGCCTTCCATCCCATTCGCGAAATTGCAGAGAACCGTCACTACATCCGGAATAATGACCTCGTATTCCTGGCGGATCGGCTGAAGGATTTTTCCCCGGGCGAAGACTCCGGTGATGTCACCAAACCAGTGTTGCACGACCTCGACATAAATCCCAAGGGTGAGGACGTTGAGACCGCTGAGTTCAATCCGCTGGCGCCAGTGAGCAGGCGCATCAGGATCGAGAAAACCGCTGTTCAGGCTCTGCAAACGCAAATGGTGCAGCCGGCCGAGCGCGTTATCCGCGAGCAGCTTCTGCACGAGCAGGTCGCCTCGCATTCCATACGGCGGCGGACAAAGCATTGTGACCAGCTCAGGAAAACGGCGCGAGACACTGACCATTTCCTCCGCTTCCGCCAGATCCATTGCCATTCGCGCCTGACAGAAAACGTGTTTACCCGCTTCGAGCGCGGAGAGCGTCACAGCCGAATGGATGTAAGGCGGGCTGCCGATCCAAACGATATCGATCTCGGGAATGGCGAGTAGCTCAGCCCAATTGGTCATGGGCGTCGCATGCGGCGCATGTTCCTTGCAAAATTTTTCCGAGCTTTCGTAGGTCGAGTTGCTCACGGCCACGATCTCGATATCGGGATGCCGTTGAAGCGCAGGCAAATGACGACGCTTTACCACTTCGCCTGCACCGACAATTCCAAGCCGAAGTTTGTGATGATTCTTGTGCATTGAGAGAAGCCGGCCGACGGGATAGGAAGTGATTTGACCACGGTTCGTGGTCGCCGTTCAACATCGAAAATGGAGGAGAGATCGCGCTCTTTCTCTTCAGAACGGTGGGACGGGCCTTTGTGCCCCGATCTGTTGGCATGCTCCGCTCCCATCGGGGCACTTGAGGCCCTCCCACGTTATCACACCCGAAATCGCTTGATTCTTCCGGCGACCGACCCCACCTTACGCCCCTTCAAAACCGGCTTATGTCAAAAGTTTGCAGCATCACTGGATCGAAGCCCACTCGTGGCAGCCACATTCATCGTCGCGGTATGGCGAAGAAAAAGGGCGGGGTCGGTCGTCACGTGACCAAGAATGTCCCCCGCACCTTCAAGCCTAATCTGCACGAACACCGCATCTGGGTGGCGGAATTGAAGAAATTCGTGCGGGTCAAAACGTCGGCGCGCGGGCTAAAGACGATCAACAAGAACGGCGCCTACGCTGCGTTGAAAAAGGCCGGCCTGATCGCCGCCTAGTTCTGACTTTTCTTTACAAGGCTGGAGGAGCCTTTGTGCCCCCGATCTGTTGGCAGGCTCCACTCCCATCGGGGCACTAAGGCCCCTCCCACATTTACGACGGCTTAGTAGAACTCTCGGCCGCAACCGGTTCCTCGGAGCTCTCTTCTGCAATCGGTTCCGCTGAGCTTTTTTCCACCATAGGTTCCGTGAAACTTTCGTCCGCAATGGGTTTCGCAGACTTTTCTTCGGCAACGATCGTCGGCTCGGTTTGAATCGGGGACTGCTCCACTGGCAGCGAAACCTCGCTGGATTGCGCTAACGGCAGAATACCCTCTGTTGCGTCGGACTGACTCACGAGAGCCTCGGTGACGGGAGGCTCCGGAAATTGTTGCGGGGCGCTGATATCCTCAACGAGCATCCGCGCCATTTGAGTAGGTTGCTCCTCCTTTGCCGCAGAAACCTCGCTCGATTCCATGGACGGCGCAGAGATCTCTTCGGTAGCGGACTGACCCGCGGGAGTCTCCGCGACGGTAGCCTCCGGAATACTTTGGGCGGGCGACAAAACTTCCGGGGTATCAACAACGACTGGTTCGCTCGACGAGGTCGCATCAACCGCGGCCACAGTTGGGGCTGGCGGCTGCGGCGTTTTCGTCCGCGCCAAATCGAGCGCGCCATCGTTGAATTCGATCACGTGGCCTTCACTGATTAACCAGTGCAGATCGGAAGCGAGCGCCAATTTCTTTTGTTCATCCTCATTACCCTCGGCGCGCTCCGGCGCCGGGGCTTCGGCAGGTTTCTCCGTGCCGGCTTCGGCAGGTTCGTCCGCCTGGCCTTCGCTCGCTTTCGCCGGAGTGAGTTTCTCCCACAATTGTTTGCGAGTGATTCCCGGGTTGGCGGTGAGCGCCTGCAGGATCGCAACCACATTGGGCGAGACGGTTTCATTGCCATGGCCGAAAGGCCGCACCCGCACGGGCGAGACGAAAAGCATTCCTTTGCGATGCCGGAAGACATGCAGGCCGGCCTGACGAAAAGCGCCGATCAGTTCCTGCATCATTTTGGACGGCGATCGATATTCCTGCGCCCAGGCGTCCTCGATCAATCTGCCTAACGATCGATCGAACAAGCGGCGACTGATCACTCCATCGACGGCCATTTCCTCGCTCTGGCGGAGCAGACCGGGCAGATAGTTTTGCCGGAAATGCCGCTCGGTTTCGGCGGCGCTGTTGAAAGTAAGCGGCGGTTCCTCCTTCAAAGTCACATAGGTCGTGACGTTGCGCGCTTCTTCCTTCCAGCGCGCGACCGTCTCGGGATCGCTCACAATTTCAATCTGCCGCTGATAATCGGGAAAGCTCATCCGCCGGCTGAAGCGCTGCTCGTAGAGACTGCGCAATTGCGGCTGATATGCATGATGATTGGTCGGTCCGAGGAGTGTCCCGCTTAATCGGCAGCGCGCGACCGAGGTGAAATTGCCCTTGATCGGCTCGGATTGCGTCACGTCGGTGCGATAGAAATTGTCCTTTTGCCCCACGAACGCGCCGTTTTCGAGCACACGCTGGTCCGAGGCCACCGGTCCGTTTTCGCCCAGTTGAAAAAGCTGGGCCTCCTTCGCTTTCAGACGCACGTCGTAACGCTCCGGCTTATCGAGAAACATTCGCCCTAACGAAAAGACGGAATAGGCTACATGGCCGGCCTTGATTTGTGCCAGAACGCTTTCCAGCACGTGAGCCGCGGGAACAAAGCGCACCTCCATAGGAGGAATGGGAGCCATCCGTTCCTCTTCCCGGCTCGGCGGTCGCGGGCGCTCCGGCCCGGGCCGGCGATCAGGCGGACGCCCTTCGCGCCTGCGCTCTTTCCCTTTCGGCGGACGCGGACCCCGATCGCGCCGCTCCCCTCTCGGCCGATCGCGAGGAGGTCGGTCGCGCTGGGGACGTTCGCTGTTTTCCTCACCTGCAAAATCGGCGTAGCGGTTCTCGTTAGGCGTCTCCTTTACCCAGGCGGGCAGAAGTTTCAGATCAAAAAGATCCGGCGCGGCTTTCTCCTCGGACATGAGAGTCTGTACGCGCTAGGCGGTGGATGTAAAATCGGCGATGCAATTCGGCAGCGACTTCTGATGGGCGAAAAGAGCAAAATAAATTGACAACCAGTCCAATTAATTTAGTTGCCAACGTGATGCGACGCCGTTAAGCCGTCACTCACAGAAGCAAGCAAGGAGAAACATTTTTATGTCGGACAAACCGGTTGATGAAAAAGTGAAGGATATCATCGTCGAGCAATTGGGCGTGAATCCGGAGCAGGTGACCCCGAACGCCTCGTTCATCGAAGACTTGGGAGCGGATTCCCTCGATATCGTCGAGCTGGTCATGGCCTTTGAAGAGGAATTCTCGGTGGAAGTTCCCGATGAGGACGCCGAGAAACTCCAGACCGTCGGCGATGTGGTGAAATACATCGAAGAAAAAGCGAGCAAGCAGTCGTAACCGGCCTTTCCGCGGAAATTTTGTTCGTGACGAAGAAAACACGGCTTCGGCCGTGTTTTTTGTTTCGCCTTTTGCAGAGCCGTGTTCCCGATTGAAATTGCCGAGGTGAATCTTTCCAGGTTGGACGAGCCGCTTTTCGAACTCGGCGGGCACCACATTTCGATTCTCGGAGTGGCCGCCTTCGTCGGTCTGGTCGGGCTCGGGCTGATCTTCGCCAAGCTTTTTCAAAGTGCGGTGGTGCGGCGGTTTCTCAGCCGCTTCAAACTCGACGCTAATTTTGTCGCGATTGTCACGACGCTGTTCAGCCTCGCCGCGCTCCTCTTCTTCGTCGTCAGCGCGATCAACGGCTTGGGAGTCCCCTTCGCCTGGAGCGCCCCTCTCCCCGGCGTCTCGATAAGCCTGCTCCAGATTTTCCTCCTCGTCGCGCTGCTTGTCTTTGTCTTCTGGCTTTCCTCGCGAACGAAGCGTTTTCTTTTCAACCGTTTCCTCGCTCAGAGCGGGCTCGATCGTTCGCTCCAGTACGCCATCTCGCAGATTGCAGCCAACGCCGTTCTCGTCATCGGCGTTTTCATCGTTCTGCAAAACACCGGCATTCACCTCGAAGCGTTGACGGTTTTTGCCGGGGCGATCGGCGTCGGGATCGGGTTCGGCCTTCAGAATATCACGAGCAATTTCATCAGCGGTCTCGTCATCCTGGCGGAACGTCCGATTACGATCGGCGATCGCGTCGAAGTCGCGGGGGTGGCCGGACAGGTGCAACAGATCCGGGCCCGCAGCACGGTGATTGTCACGAACGACAACATCACCATGATCGTACCGAACCAGAAGTTCATCGATTCGCCCGTGACGAACTGGACCTACGGCGACCCGAGAGTGCGTTTTCGAGTTCCGGTAGGGGTAGCCTACGGGAGCGATGTGGAGCTGGTACGCCGGAAGTTAATCGAAGCTGCAGAAGAAGTTCCGCACACCTTGAAAGAACCGGCCCCGAGCGTTTTTTTTGTCGAATTCGGTGACAGCTCGCTCAATTTTGAGCTCGTCGCCTGGAGCGATGAAATGAGCAACCGGCCACAGACCTATCGGAGCGATCTCAATTTCGCCATCAATCGAAAACTCAGCGAAGCCGGGATCGAGATTCCTTTCCCACAGCGGGACGTGAATATTCGAGGCGGGATTTTGAAGATGGAGGCGGTTTCGCCCAAGCCGAACGACAATGACTCCGGGCACCTTTCGGGAGCGTCAGCGCCTTGAGAATTTCTCAATTCCTGCTATAAATTGTCCGGTTCGCAGGGTGGTCTTCTTTCCCTGTCCCCGCGGTCTGAATCACATGTCTTCCGGCCAAACTATTTCCATTCCAAAGGGCTTCGCCACAATTGTCACCCAAGCCCAACTGCAAGGCCGTCCGGAGTGGCAAAAAGCCTTTCAGGACAAGTGCAAAGATCATCGCTTTTACGAACTCATTGGCACGACCCTGACGGACACGTTCGATTATTTTTTCCTCGTTCTTGAAGATGAGGAACGGCGGGTGCGCGCGATTCAGCCGCTTTTTTTCGTTCGCCAGAATCTGACCGAAGGCGTCTCCGGTCCGGTGCGAGAAACGATTGACCGTATCCGGCGAAAGTTTCCTCGTTTTCTGACCATGAAAACGCTCATGGTTGGTTGCACGGCGGGGGAAGGTCATCTCGGCACTGTTCGCCCCGAAGATGAAAGCTGGGTGGCGGAGGCGTTGCACTCCTGCCTCAAAGCTTTTGCCCGCGAGTCGCACGCCTCGCTTGTGGTGCTAAAGGATTTCCCCTCTACCTATCGAGAACCGCTCCGAAATTTTTCGTCCAACGGTTACACCCGCATCGCGAGCATGCCCGCTACTCGTCTCTCTCTCGGCTATCGCGGCTTCGACGATTACGTGGCTTCGTTAGGCGCAGCGACCCGGAAAAATCTCCGGCGCAAATTTCGCGCGACCGCCCGAAAAGCGCCGATTCAGTGCGAGGTCTTGACCGATGTTTCGGAAATCATCGATGAGATTTACCCGCTTTATCTTCAAGTTTACGCACGCTCCAAGTTGCATTTCGAAAAATTGACGCCGGAATATTTCTGCCGGCTCGGGCGGGAGATGCCGGAACGAACGCGTTTTTTTGTCTGGCGCCAAGATGGCAAAGCGATCGCCTTCAGCCTTTGCCTGGTGCACGACGGCACGATCTACGACGAATATCTCGGGCTCGATTATCGGGTAGCATATGACCTCAACCTCTATTTCTACACGCTTCGCGACATTCTCACCTGGGCGCTCGAACAAGGTCTGCGCTCCTATTGCAGCACGCCTCTCAATTACGATCCCAAGCTGCATCTCGGCTGCGAGCTCGTGCCGCTCGATCTCTACGTCATGCACACCGGCGCCCTCCTCAATCCAATCTTTCGCCGCGCCCTCCGCTTCCTCCAGCCGACCAAGCACGACCCAGTTCTGAAGCAGTTCCCCAACGCGCACGAACTCTAGAATGGGTTTGATCGTTGTTCTCAGGTCTGCGCGAACACGACGAGTGTGATCGCTTTTTTTCGGCGCTGGTTTGCCAACGCTTGGGTGCAGTTGTCGATTTGCGTCCTCCTCTCGACCGCGGCTGAAATCTTTATCAAACTCGGCGCGACCGAAACCGCCGATCCAACCAGCGCGTGGTCATGGACCGGTCTGACCGGGCTCAATTCGCGGTGGGTCTGGTGGGGCATCGTCGCGTCGATCGTGGCGCTCTTTAACTGGCTCGCCACCATCCGAAAACTTCCGCTGACGATCGCATTCCCGGTCGGCAACGCGGTCCACATCCTTGTTCCATTGTGCTCGTGGATTTTTCTCGGCGAAGCCATCCTGACGCGGCGCTGGCTCGGGATCGCGCTCGTTCTGATCGGACTTATGATTGTGGCCAAACCCGCCGCTCGTCTGGAGGAAAAAATGTGACCTTGCTCGCTGGACTCCTGATTTTTGTTTCCGTCAGCTGTTTCGTCGCGGGCCAGATTTTGCTCAAGCACGCGATGGACATCACCGCACGGCCGGCCTACTCCCGATCGCACGCGGTCCTTGTCTTCGCCTTGGCCATTGCCGTGTTTGCGGTGAATTTCTTCGTCAATATCGGGCTGCTCCAGCGCTTCGATCTCAGTTATTTTTTCCCGTTCCAAGGCATGAGTGTGGTGCTCATCGCCTTTGCCGGCGCTTTCATTCTCAAAGAAAAGCTGAGCCTTCGCCTAACGATCGGCTCGATCGTGATCGGCCTGGGTGTCGTGCTCGTCTCGCTGAGCTAACGGAAATTCTGTAGCGTGCGCTGTCTCAGCGCGTTGGGTTGGACGCAACAAACGGTTCGTCTTTGTCCGCTGAGACAGCGGACGTCGCAACGCGTGTGGGCTCGCCCACGATTGGGGAGCGCGAGCATTCTGCTCGCTCGAGCCGGCATGTTGCCGGCGACTTTGTGCGCGCAAAGCATCACCACGTTTGAGGTCTTCTCGAGAGTCGCACCCGGAAAAAGCTGTCCGGAAAGATTCCGGACAGGGCGGGCAACATGCCCGCGCTCCCCATAGAGGCGGAAGACGCCCTCAATCGGTTTGCGTTAGCACCGGCAGCAAACGCTGCAACGTGGCCAGGTTCGTTTGCCTAACGATGATTGGATTGCGCCCCGGTAATTTGGGGTGATCCATTTCCGAGGCGAAACGTTGTTTCCATCGGGCAAACGCGGGCGGCGACCAGGCCCCGCAAATGTCACCGCCAACGATTCGGTTTTTCTCCGCAAGGTGGGCGATCGCCCAGCCAACATCTTCCACGCTGAATCGACCGTTTTCCCAGTTGGTCAGCGCTTCCTCCGAGCGAAGGCAATCCAGGTCAACCGTCACGTAAACATCGGTTCCATCGGGCGAATCGGCAAAGCGCTCGAATTTTTCCCGCCAGTCCGTGTGCAAAATCGCACCGCGTCGCGCGCGGTCCTTTGTGCTCCGATCATCGGCCCACGGATGTACTTCCAGCCGCCCGGAACGCTCGGCTCGATTGTTGCCGAAAATCCTCCCGGGCCACCAGCACTCGAAGTTGCCGCAACCCCAGACGCTCACCCTTTCGATTTCGGGCAACTCGAGGGCGCGATTCACCCAGCCGCCGCAAGCCCATTTCGGCGGTCGGATATCCCAATCGGGATGGTTATCAAAAGAAACGACGGTCGTTGGGCGATTGAGCCGCCTGAGCCAGAGCGCGGTGAGGTGATGGAAATCGCCAGAGCCATAAACGACGAAGGGCGCGAGACGCGATTCTACCTCCTGATAAAAATCCTCGATCTCAGCCGCCGGCGCCGAGAAACGGACTCGTGGCCCCCAACGACGGGCGTCCACAGTTTGCAAAGAAAGCGTTTCAACGTCCCAGGCGTTGTCCAGGTCAAGATGAATCGCCGACTTCAAAGCGACCTAGCGTCGCTACGATTTCCCTCTCGGACAACCTGATACACGCGGGCCATGGTCGAAGACCGAATAAACAACGTGCCGACTCAAACCACTAAGGGCAAAGCGGATAGCGTAGAGCGCAACGTATTCTGCCTGGTGCAGGACGCATTTCGCGTTTTCGCGCGCAAAACATCTGAAGTCTTGGGCAGCGCCTGGTCGTTCGTCATCGCTCTTCTCATCATCGTCGTCTGGGCTGCAACCGGCCACATCTTTCATTACTCGGATACCTGGCAATTAATCATCAACACCGGGACGACGATTGTCACTTTCCTGATGGTTTTCCTGATTCAAAACACCCAGAACCGCGATTCAAAGGCCGTGCACTTAAAGCTCGATGAATTGATTCGGGCCGTCAGCGGGGCGCGCAACACGATGGTCGACTTGGAAAGAATGTCGGATGAGGAACTGAAACAGCTGCAAGCGCAGTTTCAGCGCATCAGCCAGAAGGCAGATCAGACCAACGGTCGGGTCCAAGCGGTTAAGGAAGAGATCGAAGACGAACTTGAGTCACGCTGAAGCGGGATCCCCCTCCTCCGGCCGAGCTTCTCCGGTGCGAATAAAGACTTTTCCGCTCGGGCAAAGCCGAGAAACCTCGCAGTGTCGACAATCCGGGCGGCGCGCAAAACAACGACGACGCCCATGCCAGATGAGCCAATGACTCCAGTCGGTCCAATGTTTGCGCGGCACCAGTTTCATCAGTTCCGTCTCGATCTTTTCCGGATCGCTTTCTTTCGTTAGGCCAAGTCGCTGCGACAAACGGATGACGTGTGTATCGACGACGATGCCTTCATCGATCTGGAATGCATTTCCCAGCACCACATTCGCGGTCTTGCGTCCGACTCCAGGCAAGGTGCGCAACGCCGCCATCGTCTGCGGCACTTTGCCGCCGTGATCTTTCGCGATCGCCGCCGTGGCTCCGCGGATACTCTTGGCTTTGTTCCGGAAAAAACCGGTTGATTGAATCGCCTTCTCCAGTTGCGCGGGCGGCGCGGCGGCAAAGTCCGCCGCCGAGCGATAGCGAGCGAAAAGCGCCGGCGTCACCATGTTGACCCGTTTGTCGGTGCATTGTGCGGAAAGGATCGTCGCAATCAAAAGTTGCAGCGGCGTCTTAAAATCGAGCTCGCAATGCGCGTCCGGATAGACCTTCGGAAACGCTTTGACCAACGCCTGGGCTCGTTCAGCGCGCGTCATTGCCTAACGAATTTTCCGGATCGGTTGATCGCCGCCAGAATCGGCTGCGACGAGCTTTACCCCAAGCCACGCCGCCGCGCCGAATGATGCGCCGGGCCCAGGCGAATTCCGTCGCAAGCAGGGCGAGACCGAGCGGCACAACCAGCATCGCCGGCCCCGGAAGGACGATCAGTGCCAGTCCAAACAAAACGATCGTGCTCCCAATGACTGCTACGATCATCTTGCGCACCCGCGGCCGATTGGCGAGACCGAGGCGGTTGACCCATCTCCAGTACCAATTCACCGTTCGTTAGGCGGGAGGAGGGCTGGCGACCGAGGCAGGATCGAGATAGGGCGCGAGCCTTTGCTCAAGCTGCGGCGGCACGTGCGCAACCAGTTCGGCAAATTCTCCCTCGTAACGCAACTCGAGGACGTGCCCAACCCGATGCACTTCCGCGAGCAGCGCGGATTCGCTTTGCGGCACGCGGTAACGGCAGCGCAGACGCCACGAACTCAAAGCATTTTGCAGGATCGGAATCAATTCGCTCACGCCTTCGCCAGTGCGCGCCGAAATCGCCGCGCTTCCTGGGAATTTTTCGAGGTACACCTTCGCCAAATCGCGATCGGTCAGCGCATCGATTTTGTTGAAAACAATCAGCGTCTGTTTGCCGTAGGCGCCGATCTCCTTGATGACGGTATCGACCGCTTCCATGTGCTCGTCGAGTCGCGGATGACTTAGATCAACCACATGAATGAGGAGATCGGCCTCCACCACCTCCTCGAGCGTGGCCTTGAAAGACTCGATCAGGGTGTGCGGCAGTTTGCGCAGGAAGCCGACCGTGTCGGTGAGGAGAATGCGCTGTTTGTTAGGCAAAGTCAGACTGCGGGTGGTCGGATCGAGCGTTGCGAAGAGGCGATCCTCCGCGAGCACGCCCGCGCCGGTGAGGAGATTTAGCAAAGTCGATTTGCCCGCATTGGTGTAGCCAACCACCGCCGCGACCGGCCATTGATGGCGCTTCCGTCCCTGACGCTGCACGGCGCGATGTTTGCGCACTTCCTGCAAGTCCCGCTCCAGGCGCGCGATCCGTTCCTGGACGCGGCGGCGATCAACTTCGAGCTGAGTTTCACCCGGCCCCCGTGTGCCGATGCCGCCGGATTGCCGCGAAAGGTGGGTCCACATTCTCGTTAGGCGCGGGAGCAGATATTGCAACTGCGCCAGCTCGATCTGAAGTCGCCCTTCGCGACTGCGGGCGCGTTGCGCGAAGATATCGAGAATGAGCTGCGTTCGATCGATCACTTTGCGCGATAGGAGGTTTTCCAAGTTCCGCCCTTGCGCCGGTGAAAGCTCGTTGTCAAAGATGACCGAGGTCACTTCCTGATCCTGGAACGATTCTTTGATCAACTCAGCTTTGCCCTTCCCGATGTAATAGGGCGCGGTCGGCCTCGGCAACTTCTGAGTAACGGTGTCAACGACCTCTGCGCCCGCCGAGCTCGCCAGTTCACGCAGTTCGTCCAAAGAATCGCGCAAATCCCACTTGGAAACGCCTTCCTTTTCCAGTCCGATCAGGAGCGCCCTCTCCTGCTTCCGTTGCGGCCGAATCTCAATCATTCATGAGCGAGCAAAAGGCAGAACCTTTTGCAGGATCCATTCGACCGCCGCTGCTTGATCCTTTAGGAGTGACAAATTCAGTGTTTCAAGTGTAATTTGCCGCCGAAACCAGGTCAACTGTCTTTTGGCATAGCGGCGCGTCGCCTGCTGAATCTGGGCGATGCAATCAGACGAGCTTAGTTTCCCCTCAAGCATTTGTCGGACCTCATTCAGCCCAAGGGTTTTGTCCGCAGTCTCGCTCACTGGGCCGAGCCCGGCGACCTCCTCCTTTACTCCCTCGCGAAACATCCCTTCCACCCGTCGACCGATCCGGGCATAGAGATCGGCGCGATCTCGAAAAATGAAGACGCCATTGGGCTGCGATGAAGGCTGCTCCCAATCGCGCCTTTGCGGTGAAGGCGCTTCTTTGGTTTGCACCAGGATCTCGAGCGCCCTAACGACACGGCGCTTGTTTTTCTGATCCACCTTCGTCGCAATCTGCGGATCCACCTGGGCGAGCCGCGAGTTCAGTTCGTCGAGCGGCAGCGCATTCAATTCTGAACGTAGCTCTGGATCGACTGCTGGGAGTGGCGCCAATCCATGCGTCAACGCTTTCAAATAAAGGCCGCTGCCACCCACGACCAGCGCAAGTTTTCCGCGCGCGTTGATGTCCGCGATCGCTGTCTCCGCCAGCTTTCGAAACTTTTCCGCGTTCATTTGCTCCGTCACCGGGACACAATTGATCAGATGATGCGGCACCTTCCGCAGCGTCGCCTCATCTGGTTGCGCAGTGAGAATCGGCATCCCGCGATAGATCTGGAAAGCATCCGCACTCACCACTTCTGCATCGCAGCGCGCAGCCACCTCGGCCGCAATCTCGGATTTGCCGCTGGCTGTCGGACCCGCAATGAAGAAGAC
>Ga0207691_10002750_pt1 | contig 17154 bp, 13 predicted proteins | sample KBSM13metaG_FD_184327 | JGI IMG/M metagenome (GOLD analysis project Ga0207691, IMG submission 184327) | Miscanthus rhizosphere microbial communities from Kellogg Biological Station, Michigan, USA - KBS M1-3 metaG (SPAdes) (version 2) | ecosystem: Host-associated > Plants > Roots > Rhizosphere >... | reverse complement strand
GCGGTCAGCGGTTGGTTGAGCTCGTGGGCGAGCGATCCGGAGAGCTCGCCGAGCATCGTGACGCGGGAGAGGTGCGTCAGCTCGCTGCGCTGGCGCTCGCTCTCGAGCTGGGCCAGCATGCGGGGCGTCACGTCGATCGAGATGCCGCGCAGCCGGGTGCCCGAGCCCACCCCGGTCTCGACGCGGCCGCGCGCCGCGATCCAGCGCGTCTCGCCGTCCGGCCGCACAACCCGGTACTCGCGCTCGAACTCGCCGCCCGTCCGCAGTGCGGCGTCGACCGCTGCACGAAAGCCCTCGAGATCCTCGGGGTGGACCGACTCCTGGAATCGGCGGAAGTCGATCCGCTCCCCGCCTCCGTATCCGCGGATCTCCCGTCCGCGCTCGCTCATCCAGATCTCGTTCCGTTCGACGTCGAAGTGCCAGAGAACGGCGTTCGCGGCTTCGGCCGCGAGCGTCATCCGCTGCTCGCCCTCGCGCAGCTCGGCGTCGGCGATCTGAAGCCTGCGCGCGAGCTCCGAGGACCGGATGACGTCGAAGGTGAGCTCGTAGGCCATCGCGGCGACGACGCCGAGGTAGGCGACGCTGATGAGGTAGGGCGATCGAAGCCCCGCCTGCATGACGAGGGCCGTGTGCACCGCCGCGACGGCGACGAAAATGGTCGTGCTGCTCCCGATGAGGACCGCCCGGCGCCGGTCCCCCCGGCGCCAGACGGTCCGGGCGGCGTCGATGAGATAAATCAGCAGGAGCAGCGAGCTCAGCTGGGCAATGCGCGTGCGTTCCGAGAACACACCCTCCGTCAGATAGATCGTCTCCCCGAGAAACCTGAGCGGGCGCACGCCGGTGATTCGCACGTAGTTGAGATTCGGATCGATGAGGAAGTTCAGGGCCACCGAAACTCCGCGCACCACGACGACCGTCCAGAGGAGCCAGGTCCGACCGGCACGAAAGTAAGTGCGAACGAAGAACACGAGGCTGAGAAAGAGGACGAAGAACACCGCGTGGGCCCAGCGCACGATGCCGGCGTGCACCTCGGGCACGGGCGAGTGCATCAGGAAGAGCTCGAGCGCGGCCATGACCGCCGCCGAGACCGCCATGAGCGCGAAGAGCAGGTTGGCAGGAGCGCGGCGCCTCAAGCCGATGACCAGGTGGATCGTCGCCAGCGTCAGGCACGCCGCCGCGTCCATCGACCAGAGAACCGTCGTCCAGCTCATGGAGCCCAACTCATGGAGTCCGGATCATGTCGTTCCGCTCTCCAAAGAGAAAGCCCCCGCTCGCGCGGGGGCTCTCGCGATTCCCCGGGGCGACTAGCGCGAGACGGACGCCACCGTGATGTCGTCGGTCTTTGCGTCGATCACCGCCACGCCGCAGGACGTGTAGGCGCCGGAGCCGTCGAACTTGCATCCGACGAGGCCGGCCGCCTTCGCGCCGCACTCGTCCTTGTCGACCTCCGCGACCCACCAGCCCGAGTTGGCCGGCTTGCCGTGCGTGTTCCCCTCGGCATAGACCGCCACGAGCATCCCGCCGCTTCCCGTGCCGCCGTTGGTGCACGTGAAGGTGCCGTCCTTGGAGAAGTACAGGACCTTGTCTTCGTCGTCCCACAGAAAGTTGGTGTCGTCGACATTCCCGTCGCCGTCGATGTCGACTTTCTCGGCCCACACGGAGTCGGTGTCCCCGGCGGCATTGGCGGTCGTGGTCGAGGCCTTGCCCTTGCCGATCGACGTGCCTTTGCCGGCGTTCGGGGGCGGAGTCTTCGACTTCACGGCGGCGGGCGGATTCACCTTCACGGGCGCCTGGGGCGCCGACTGGGCCAGAAGCGATGCCGCGCCGACCAGCAGACTCAGCGCGACGACTGCCAGGATGCGAGTCCCTCGGATCATGAGCTTCCCTCCTTGTTTTCGGGCGCAGCCTATCAAATCGAATCGAAGGCCGGCGTGATAGAAAGGCCTCGACTTCGGGAGGAACCATGCAGCTCGGGATGATCGGCCTCGGTCGGATGGGGGCGAACATGGTGCGGCGCCTCATGAAGGCCGGCCACGAGTGCGTGGTCTGGGACATGAACGCCGCGAGTGTGAAGGGACTGGCCGACGAGGGCGCGAAGGGCGCCGGCTCGATCGACGACTTCGTCGCGAAGCTTTCCCCGCCCCGCGCCGTGTGGCTCATGGTCCCGGCGGGCGTGGTCGATACGTCGATCGGCCAGCTCGCGCCGAAGCTCCAGAAGGACGACGTCCTCATCGACGGCGGCAACTCGTATTACATCGACGACATCCGCCGGCAGAACGACCTGCGGCCGAAAGGCATCCACTACGTCGACGTCGGCACTTCCGGCGGAGTCTGGGGACTCGAGCGCGGGTACTGCATGATGATCGGCGGCGACACAGACGCCGTCCGTCGTCTCGATCCGATCTTCAAAACGCTCGCGCCGGGCCGCGGCGACATCGACCGCACCCCCGGCCGCGAGAAGGCCGGCGGGACGGCCGAAGACGGCTATCTCCACTGCGGCCCCTCCGGCGCCGGCCACTTCGTGAAGATGGTCCACAACGGCATCGAGTACGGGATCATGGCGGCCTACGCCGAGGGACTGAACATCCTCAAGCACGCCAACGTCGGCAAGGGAACGCGCGACGTCGATGCCGAGACGACGCCGCTCCGCAACCCCGAGCACTACCAGTACGACCTGAATCTTCCCGACGTCGCCGAAGTGTGGCGGCGCGGCAGCGTCATCGCCTCGTGGCTCCTCGACCTGACGGCCATCGCGCTCCTGAAATCTCCCGACCTCGCGAACTTCTCGGGCCGCGTCTCCGACTCCGGCGAGGGCCGATGGACGATCCTCGCGGCGATCGACGAGGGCACGCCGGCCGCGGTCCTGACCGCCGCGCTCTACGAGCGCTTCGAATCTCGCGGCGAGGCCGACTTCGCGAACAAGCTCATGTCGGCCATGCGCTACGAGTTCGGCGGACACGTCGAGAAAAAGGACTAGGCGCTTGGCCACCGGTCCGCGCACGCTCTCCGTCGACATCGGTGGCACCGGCCTGAAGACGATCGTCCTCGACGCCGCGGGCAAGTCCGTCACCGAAAGACTGCGCGTCGACACGCCCCGTCCCGCCACGCCCAAGGCGGTGCTCACCGCGATCGTCGGCATGGCGAAGCAGCAAGGCGACTTCGAGCGTGTTTCCGTCGGCTTCCCCGGGGTCGTCCGGCGCGGCGTCACCGAGACCGCGTGGAACCTGGATCCGCGCTGGGTCGGCACGGACCTGCGTTCCGCGCTGGCGAAGGCTCTTCGCAAGCCGGTCCGCACGGCGAACGACGCCGACGTCCAGGGCCTCGGCGTCATCCGGGGCGAGGGCGTGGAGCTCGTCATCACGCTCGGGACCGGTTTCGGCTCCTCGCTGTTCGTCGACGGGCACCTCGTGCCGAACGTCCAGCTTGCCCACCACGCGGGCTGGGGCCGGAAAACGTACGAGGAGGAGCTCGGGGCGAAGGCCTTCGAGAAGGCCGGCAAGAAGAAATGGAACCGCCGGCTCGGCAAGGCCATTGCCTCGCTCGACGCCCTCTTCAATTTCGACCGTCTGTACATCGGCGGCGGAAACGCGAAAAAGGTGACTCTGGACCTTCCGCCGCGGGTCAAGCTCGTCTCCAACCTCGCGGGTCTCACCGGCGGGATCGCCCTCTGGCGGAGCGAGCGCGCGCATCCCCGCATGGGCGCATGAGGAGCGCGTCCCGATGAAACAGAACGCCATCCAGTCGGACGCGCTCGTTTTCTTCGGCGCGACCGGAGATCTCGCCTACAAGAAGATCTTTCCGTCCCTTCAGAGCATGATCCGCCACGGGCACCTCTCCGTCCCGGTGATCGGTGTCGCGAAGTCGGGCTGGAGCGTCGATCAGCTCCTGGACCGGGCGCGCGCGAGCCTCAAAGAGTACGGCGGCGGCGTGGACGAGGGTGCGTTCGCGAAGTTGAAGTCCCAGCTCCAGTACATCGACGGCGACTACTCCGACCTCGCCACGTTCACGAGGCTCCGCAAAGCCCTCGGCGCGGCGAAGCACCCGACGCATTACCTCGCCATCCCGCCCAGCCTGTTCGGCAGCGTCGTCGAATCGCTGGGCAAGTCCGGCTGCGCGGACGGCGCCCGCGTCGTCATCGAGAAGCCCTTCGGCCACAACCTCGAGACCGCCCATGCGCTCAACCAGACCCTCCATACCGTCTTTCCGGAGAGCTCCGTCTTCCGCATCGATCACTACCTCGGCAAGGAGGCCGTCGAGAATCTTCTCTTCTTCCGTTTCGCCAACACGTTCCTCGAGCCCATCTGGAACCGCAATTACGTGGATTGCGTCCAGATCACCATGGCGGAAGAGTTCGGCGTGCAGGGACGGGGCAAGTTCTACGACGAGACCGGCGCCATCCGCGACGTCATCGAGAACCATCTCCTCCAGGTCGTGGGGTACCTCGCGATGGAGCCGCCCAACTCGGTCGACGCGGACCGCCTCCGTGACGAGCAGGTCAAGATCTTCCGGGCCATCAAGCCCCTCAAGCCCGAGAACGTCGTGCGCGGCCAGTTCAACGGTTACCTGAAGGAGCCGGGCGTCAAGCCGGGCTCCACCGTCGAGACGTACGCGGCCGTGCGGCTCGAGATCGACTCCTGGCGGTGGGCGGGCGTGCCGTTCTTCATCCGCGCCGGAAAGTGCCTTCCGCTGACGGCGACCGAGGTGATGGTCGACCTCAAGAGGCCGCCGCTCTCGCGCCTCTCGCCGGAAGAGAGCAACTACATCCGTTTTCGCCTCGGGCCGAAAATCGCGATTTCCATCGGCGCCCGCGCCAAGAAGCCCGGGCCCGACATGGTGTCCATGCCGACCGAGCTGAAGGCCGTCGAGATCGACAGTGCAGGCGCGCTCGATGCCTACGAGCGCCTGCTGACCGACGCGATGGAAGGCGACCCGACGCTCTTCGTGCGCGAGGACGCGGTCGAGGCCGCATGGGTGGTCGTCGAGGGCATCCTCGACGACGCCACGCCGGTCCACCCCTATGCCCCTGGCACCTGGGGGCCGAAGGAGGCGGACGGTCTGACGGCGAAGCACGAGGGCTGGCACGACCCGGCCAAAGACGCTTGAAAGCCGCGGAGACGGCTGAGGGCCGCCGCCTCGCCGACAACGACGCCCGGAGGGCGCACTGGAATCGCTGGGGCCCCTTCCTCTCCGCGCGCGCCTGGGGCACCGTGCGCGAGGACTACAGCCCGAACGGGACCGCGTGGGACTACTTCCCGCACGATCACGCGCGATCGCGGGCGTATCGCTGGAGCGAGGACGGGATCCTGGGTCTCAGCGACCGCCACCAGCGCATCTGTTTCGCCCTCGCGCTCTGGAACGGCAAAGACCCGATCCTCAAGGAGCGCTTCTTCGGACTGACGAACTCGGAGGGCAATCATGGCGAGGACGTCAAGGAGTGCTGGTTCTATCTCGACGCCACGCCGACGCACTCCTACCTGAAGGGCCTCTACAAGTATCCGCAGGCGGAATATCCGTACGCGCATCTGCTCGAAGAGAACCGCCGGCGCGGAGTGGCGGCGCCGGAGTACGAGCTGATCGACACCGGCATCTTCGACGGCGGCCGCTACTTCGACGTGTTCGTCGAGTACGCCAAGGCCTCGCCCGAGGACATCCTCGTCGAGATCGCGGTCTTCAACCGCGGTCCGGAGCCCGCGACGCTCGACCTGCTCCCGACGATCTGGTTTCGCAACACGTGGTCCTGGGACGGCTCTCCGCGCCCGAGCCTCGCCGCGGACGGGGCGGGGGGCATCCTCGTCGAGGATCCGGAGTACGGACGGCGCACGCTCCACTGCCCACCGGGCGCCGAACTGCTGTTCACCGAGAACGACACGAACACCGAGCGCCTCTACGGCTCACCGAACGCGACGCCGCACGTCAAAGATGCCTTTCACGCATACCTGATCGGAGGACGGCGCGACGCGGTCCATCCCGAGCGCCGCGGCACGAAAGCGGCGGCCTGGCAGCGGCTCGAGGTGCCCGCGGGCGGTGAGGCCAGGATGCGCCTCCGCTTCGCCCCGGAGAACAGGAAGGCGCGCGACCCTCTCGGCCGGAGCTTCGACGTGGCGATGAAGCGCGCGCGCAGCGAGGCCGACGAGTACTACGCGACGATCCTTCCGGCGATCCTTTCGGCGGAAGAGCGTCGGGTCATGCGGCAGGCCTTCGCCGGGATGATCTGGTCGAAGCAGTACTACGGCTACGACGTCCGGCGCTGGCTCCTGGGGGATCCCGCGCAGCCGCCGCCGCCCGCGAGCCGGCGGCGAGGGCGCAACCGGGAGTGGACGCACCTCTACGCCGGCGACGTGCTTTCGATGCCGGACACGTGGGAGTTCCCGTGGTTCGCAGCCTGGGACCTTGCCTTCCACTGCGTCGTCTTCGCGTTGATCGACCCGCAATTCGCGAAGGATCAGCTCGTGCTCATGCTCCGGGAGTGGTACACGCACCCGAACGGCCAGATCCCGGCGTACGAGTGGGCCTTCGGCGACGTCAATCCTCCGGTCCACGCCTGGGCCGCCATCCGCGTGGCCCAGATCGAGAAGCACAAGACGGGCCGCCTCGACCGCGTCTTCCTCGAGCGCATCTTCCACAAGCTGCTCCTCAACTTCGACTGGTGGGTCAACCGCAAGGACGAGCTCGGCAACAACATCTTCCAGGGAGGTTTCCTCGGCCTCGACAACATCGGCCTCTTCGATCGCAACACCGAGCTCCCGCCCGGCTGGATCCTCGGGCAGGCGGACGGGACGAGCTGGATGGCGATGTACTGCCTCAATCTCCTCGGGATGGCCCTCGAGCTCGCTCTCGAGGACCAGGCCTACGAAGACGTGGCGAGCAAGTTCTGGGAGCACTTCGTCTACATCGCCTATGCCATGCACCACGTCGGCGAAGAGGGCTTCAACCTCTGGGACGAGGAGGACGGCTTCTTCTATGACGTCCTCCGTCGGCCCGACGGCTCCCACGAGACGATTCGGATCCGCACGCTCGTCGGACTGATTCCGCTCTCGGCGGTCGTCACCGGAGAGGTCTCGCTCCTCGACCGGTTTCCGGGCTTCAAGCGGCGGATGCAGTGGTTCTCTGAAAACCGCCAGGACCTCATCGAGTCGTGCGCCTCCATGACGCAGCGGCCCGACGGCGCGCGGGCCCTGTTCTCCCTGGTCACGCCGGAGCAGCTGCGGCGCGTCCTGCGTTTCATGCTCGACGAGAACGAGTTTCTCTCGCCGCACGGCATCCGATCGGTGTCGATGTATCACCGGGACCACCCCTACGTGATGAAGACGGGGGGGGTCGAGTACCGGATGAGCTACGACCCCGGAGAATCGACGACGGGAATGTTCGGCGGCAACTCGAACTGGCGAGGCCCGATCTGGTTGCCGATCAACTACCTGATCCTGGAGTCGCTCCGGCGATACCACCAGTATCTGGGCGACGACTTCCGGGTCGAGTGCCCGACCGGCTCCGGGCAGATGATGACGCTCCTCGAAGTGTTCCACGAGCTCGCCCGGAGGCTCTCCACGATCTTCCTGCCCGACGAACGGGGCGAGAGGCCGGTGTTCCAGGGCATCGACATCTACCGGAACGATCCCCACTGGCGGGACCTCGTCCTGTTCCACGAGTACTTCCACGGCGACACGGGCAAGGGCCTCGGCGCTTCGCACCAGACGGGATGGACGGGCCTGATCGCCAAGCTGCTCGACGAGAAGGCCGGGCAGCTCTTTCAGTTCTCGGTCAGCGAGCCTTGACCGCTCCCGGTTTCAGGCCGCCGGTCGGATAGGTGTTTCCGGTGTCCGGCCCGATCCACTTGTCGTGGTTCAGGTCGTAGCGCCAGCCGATCGCGGTGTACGGGAAGCGGACGATGTCGAAGAGCGTGTAGAGAATGGCCCCCCACCACTTCGTCCTCGGCACGTGGAGCGCTTCCAGGATGGGCGCGAAGTTGATGCCGATCTCCAGGCCGATCTGCCTCTCGCGGACCTCGGGCGTGTCGTACGGGTAGCCCTTGGTTCCGTAAGTCACCGAAAAGAGGAAGAACTTCGCCGGTCCCGGGTCGAAGCACAGCCGCCGGCCGAGGCCCTGGAACTTCAGATCCGCCGTGTAGATCTCGCTCGAGTAGTCCCGGCCGAGGCCGCCGCGTTCCGGGTCCGGCGAGCCCGGCACAAAGCCGTAGCGAAAACCCATCACGTCGTCGAGGCCGAAATTCACGATGGCGAGACCGGAAAAGGCCCCGAGGGTGTCCATCGTGAGGTCCTCCCACGAGAACCCGTACTTGTTCGTGCCGTCGCCGATCTCGGTCATGAGGCCGGCGAGGACGGCGGTCCCGGTCGCAACCCATGCGGACTGGTTCCTCGGCACGTGAAACGCCTGGTTGTACAGGGACAGGATCCGCTGGACCCCGTAGTAGGACACGAAGTGCGAGGCCTTGTCGGCGCCTCCGACGTAGGTGTTCTGACCGAACCAGCCCTCGCTCGTGAAGTGCCACGGGAACTTCGGCTCTTCGGTGTAGGCGCTGTAGGCGGAACCGCCGATCGCGAAGACCGCTCCGACGCCGACCCAGATCCACTTGGGCTGGGGCGGCGCGGACGCCGAATCGAGAAGATGGGTCTCGAGCGTCGGAGGCGGAATGGCGATCGTCTCGAACGCCGCCTCGGGGCGCACGACCGCGGCGAAGGACTCGGCGAAGCCCGAGCCCGACGCGAAGGCTTCGGAGGATACGGATTCGAGCACCTCGGCCGACGCGCGCGCCGCGGGCGCGCCGGCGAGAAGGGCGGCGAGAAGAGCTCCGGCGGCCCGTCTCACGCGGGCTCGGCCGTTCCCCGTCCGGCGAGGTAGACGGTCCGCGAGGGAAACGCGATGGCCGTACCGGCTTCGGCCACGATCTCGAGTAGCCTCAGGAGAAGCTCCTCCTGGACCGCCAGAAACTCCGAATACGTTGCGCTGCGCACGTACGCGAAAACCTCCAGGTCGAGCGAGGATTCTCCCAGCCGCAGGAACCGGACGCGCGCGTCGGCTGTATCCACGCGAGGATCGGTCGCGAGCATACCGCGGAAGCCTTCCAGGACGCGGTGGAGCTGGTCGGCGGTTGTCTCGTAGGCGAGGCCCACGACGGGATGAAACCAGAACTTGTCGCGACGCGTCAGGTTCTCGATCTGCGACTCCATGACCACGCCGTTGGGGATGCTGACGACCGTCCGCTCGTTCGTGCGGAGCCGCGTGGACCAGAGAGTCACGTCCTCGATCTCGCCCGTCTGGCCGCCGATCCGGCAGGTGTCGCCGACCCGGATGAGGTTGTCGGCGAGCACGGCAACTCCGCCGAAAAGGTTGGCCAGGCTCTTCTGCGCCGCAAACGCGATCGCCAGCCCGCCGATGCCGAGCCCCGCGAGGGTTGCCGTGAGGTTCACGCCGAAGGAGGCGAGGCCCAGCAGAACGATGAAGATGAAGGCCGCGATCTTCAGGAACCGGCGGCCCAGCGAGAGCGTCGCGTGTCGGGCGCTCGCGCCCGCCGGCAGGATGCGTGACAGCACGCGCCGGTCGAAGTTGTCGATGAGGCGCAGCAGGAACCACAGAAGTCCGGCGAGCAGCAGGACGCGCAGGACGCGGTCGTAGAAGAGCCGGTAGAGCGCCGGCATCCCGAGAAAGACGACCGCGATGCGGTGCAGGACGAGCGTGAGGAGGACCGTGGCCGGGTTCCGCGCGGAATGGGCCCAGAGTCCCGCGGCGGCGCTCTCGCGCCGGAGTCGGCGAACCGTGCCGACGAGGGCGCTCACGACCACCCAGGCCACGCCGTAGAGAACGGGCAGGAGCAGGATTGCGCCAAGCACCTGCCAGAGAGCCATTCCGGCCATACGGGTGTCGACCAGCAGCCGCGGCAGACGGGCCTCGATGTCCGGCAGCCCCAGAGATTCGTAGAGGCGCCGACACTCCCGGACCGTCTCCCAGGAGATGAGCCAGATCGGCGGAGAGTTCGGCCGCTCCCGGCGCACGACGAGGACGTCGATGAGCCCATCCTCTCCGCGCAGCTCGCCCACCCGATCGGTGTCCGGCTCGAGGTCGTCCTCGCGGGAGCCGCGCTTCGAGCGGCTGACCTGATCGAGGCTCGTCGTCATGAACCGGTGGTCGAAGACGACGGCGAGCTGATGGGCGATCGCTTCGCGCGCGCCCTGGACCGAGGGCGGGATCTCCAGGTAGGCCGCGGCGGCCTTCATGTTTCCGCGCCGGCAGGCGCGGAGGAATCCGTAGAGGCAGCCGCGAGGGGTCTCGCGGCCGTAGGGGTCGGCGCCGACTTCCTCGTCGGGAGCCGAGCCCGGCTGAGGAGACGACGGGATCGAGAGTTGCGCGTACGACGGGATCGTCGCCGCGAGGGCCAGCGCCACGCCGAGGAAGACGCGCGCGAACGCGGAAGTCGGAGCCACACCCGCGCCCGTCCCGGCGTTCATATCGCCGGATCTTAGTGCAGCGGCGCGCCCGGGACTATGGCGTGGGCGTGGGCGTGGGCGTGGACGCGGGCGCGGGCATCAGCAGCGGCCGCAGATCCGCGAGGAATTCGTCCGCGATCTCCGCCAGCTCTCGATTCCAGGCCGCGGCGATCGCATCCGCGTCGCGCTGCTCCAGCGGAAGCGACCGCGTGTACGTCTTGCGGAACATCTCTTTCTCGAGCGTCGCGCCGGCCGCCGGCGTGTAGACGCGGAAGGTGAGCGCGAGCACCGCCGTCGCCTCGGCTGCCTCGGCGAGATCCGCGGTCAGCACGCCGCCATCGGTTTCGATCGACGCGGCGACCGGCAGCTCGCCGCCGGGCTCCACGACGTCGCGGATGAAGTCCGCGTTTCGCAGATACCCGCGGACCGCGGCGGTCAGCATCCAGCCCGGGGGTGCGGCGAACGTGGCGTACGGATCGCGCTCGACGCGATGCCCCCCCATCCGATAGGTGAAGGACGTCCCGGCATACGGAGGCGCCATGCGCACCCGCGCCATGGACACGACGACGGCGCCGGCCCGGTCGACGGCCGCGCTCGGCGCCGGCGGGTCGATCGTGAACGACTGCACGGCGAGCGGCGCCTTCGAGACGCAGCCCGCCGCGCACACGGCGGCGAGCGCGAGCGCTTTCCGGATGACAGGGCGGACGGACATGCTCACTTCTTCTTCTCCTTCTCGAGGCCCGGTGCCGGCGGAGGCGCCCCGCCGAGCAGGAAGCCGGACGGGTATCGCTTCAGCTCGTCGAGGACCTCGTTCAGGCTCTGGGCCGCCTCCCGAGTTCCCGCCAGCGTGTCGTTGAGAGAGCGCACGTCGATGGCCCCGAGCCGGTCGAGGAGCACGCCGAGGCGGGCGTCGAGGTCGTCGATCAGCCGATTGGCGTTCTCCCCCACGCCTCCGAGCTTCATGCTCTGGAGGGTCGTCCGCGCGTCCTGGATCAGGCCCTCGACTCCGCGGATCGCCGTCGTGGCCTCCGCCAGCGTCCCGACCGCTCCGTCGGAGATGGACTTCACGTCCAGCTGGGAGACCCTGTCCAGGGCGGCGGAGGCGGAGACGAGCGTCTTGTCGAGACTGTGCACGACGCGCTGAATGTCGAGCTGCGAGAGATTCTGAAGCGTCTTGTCGATGGAGGCCAGGATCTGGCCGAACTGGCTGGGCGCCGACGGGATGTAGGGATAGTCGGGCTTCCACGGGAACGTGAGCGGCGGATACAGCTTCGGGTCCATGGTCTGAAGCGCGATGACGCTCGTGCCGGTGATGCCCTGCCCCTGGACCGTGGCGCGCAGCCCGCTGGCGACGACGGTCTTGAGCGCCTCGTCGAAGTCCTTCCGAAACATCTCCGGGCTGATGTGCTGCTTCACCTTGAAGCGCACGACGACGACCGCGGGCTGGATGACCTCGTACATGTTCCAGCTGAATCCGATCTCGGTGACCTTGCCCACGGTGACGCCGCGGAGCTTGACCACGGATCCCACGGAGAGCCCGTCCACGTTGTCCGACACGTACGTTTCGAGCGTGTACGTCGGCTCGAACGCGCTGCGGATGCCGAAGAGAAACAGCGCCCCGAACAGGATCGCGACGCCGACGACGACGAAGATGCCGATCCGCAGCTGACTGGCCTTCTCGCTCATGAAGTCCGACTCCCTTTACTACCGTCGTCGGCGGCGGGCTCGGCCTGCCGCAGAAAGAACTGGCGGACATACGGGTCCGTGGCGTGGTCGCGGAGCTCCGCGGGCTTGCCCTCGGCGATCATGGTCTTCGTCCGCGCGTCGAGCATGATGCAGCGGTCGGCGATGGCGTAGATGCTCTGGAGCTCGTGCGTCACGACCACGAACGTGATGCCGAGACCCCGCGAGAGCTCGCGGATCGTCTGGTCGAGGCCGGCCGAGTTGATCGGGTCCAGGCCCGCCGAGGGCTCGTCCAGGAAGAGAATCCCGGGGTCCAGGGCCATGGCCCGGGCGATGCCCGCCCGCTTCTGCATGCCTCCCGACAGCGCCGACGGCTTGCGCGCGGCGGCCGGAAGCAGCCCGACCTGGTTGAGCTTCGCCGCGGCGACGAGGTCCTTTTCCTCGGCACCGAGGTCCGTGAACTCGTCGAGCGGGAGGCGGACGTTCTCGAGCACGTTCATCGAGCCGAAGAGCGCGCCGCTCTGGTACATCACACCGAACTTGCGGAGGAGCCGGAGACGGTCCTCCCCCTCGGCCGTCACGATGTCCTCGCCGTCGAAGAGGATGCGCCCCGTGACCGGACGATAGAGGCCGATCATGTTTTTCAAGAGCGAGCTCTTCCCGCAGCCCGAGCCGCCGAGGATCACGAACACCTCTCCGCGTCGGACTTCGAATGAGACGTCCTTCTGGACGACGTTGTCTCCGTAGGCGATCGTGACGTTCTCGACCGCGATGACGGCCGGGGCGGAACTCACGCCGCTCGTCGCGCTCATATGTTCAGCACGTACGTCACGACGGCGAAGACGGCGTCGACGACGATGATCATGAGAATCCCGGCGACGACGGCCCGGGTCGTCGAATCACCCACGGCGTTGGGCCCTTCCTTCGTCTGCATGCCGCGCAGGCACCCGAGTCCCGAGACGATCGCCCCGAACACGAGCGACTTGCCCGCGCCCACGAGCACGTCGTGCACGCCCAGGGCGCCATGGAGCTGGGCCCAGATCTGGGCGAGCGGGAAGCCCATCGTCAGCATCACGAGGACGCCGCCGAACACGCCGACGAGCATGGAGTAGGCCGTCAGGACCGGCATCAGCAGGGTGGCCGCGAAGATACGCTGAATGACGAGGAAGCGGACGGGATCGAGACCCATCGTCTCGAGGGCGTCGAGCTCCTCGTTGACCTTCATCGTCCCGATCTCGGCGGCGAAGGCCGCGCCGGAGCGGCCGGCGAGGATGATCGCCGTGAAGATCGGCGAGAATTCGCGGACCATGACGAGCCCGATCATGTCGGCGATGAAGATCTGGGCTCCGAACATCTCGAGAGGCTGCGCGGCCTCGAAGGCGATCACGAGGCCCATGAGCAGGCTGATGAGGGAGACGATCGGCAGGGCGTTGACCCCGGCCTTCTCGAAGACGACTCCGACCTCCCGCCATCGCATCAGGCGCGGCCGGCGCAGCGCCGCCGCGAAGCCCTGCACGACGGCGCCGATGAACATCGCCTGCGCGCGCACGTCCAGGAACATCGACCGGGTCGCGGCGCCGATCTCCTCCAGGAACGGCCGCGTGGGCGGCGCCGCCTCCAGGGCCGCGAACGCTTCCTCGGTCGGAAAAGCGGCGAGCAGGTGTGAGAGCTCGGGACGCAGACCCGTGATCCGGGCACGGACGCCCGGCGCCAATCGCCCCCCCGCCAGCTCGTAGAGCAGCGACAGCCCGGAGACGTCGCCGCGCTCGATCCCGGAGGCGTCGACCTCGAGCGCGGCTCCCCGAAACCCGGCGAGGTGCTCGAGGGCCACGTCCCGAGCCTCGGCGGCCGTCGAGACGTCGAGCCGTCCCGAGACGGCCAGCACGGAGACGCCCCCGCTTCCCGGGCGCAGCTCCACACGCACGGGCGTTTCCGCGGAGTCGGGGCTCGGCCTGGAGACGCTCACTTCGCTGCTCCTCCGGAGGCGCAGGCCTCGTCGAGGACTCGTGAGAGCTCCTCGAGGGCGTCCTTGTCCGAGAGGATCCCGACGTGCGTCTGTCCGAAGCCCGACATGCCGGTGGCCACGGCCTGGGCCCGGGGGTCGAGCTGGCTCGCGAGCGTGATCGTGCCGTCGCCCGCCGGGGCCGGCCCGTGCTGGCCGTGCAGTCCCCAACCGAAGAAGAGCTGGAACGGGAGATCCTCCGGCAGCGGCGTCTCGTGCATCCGGGTCAGAAACGGGCTGCCCGCCGCGACGTCGATCCACGACGGCACGAGCTCGGTTCCCCGCTTGACCGCGCCGGCGACGGATTCGACGCCGCCGTACGGCGTGTCGAAGCTGGCGTACAGGCGCAGGTAGTCGGGTTTTCCCGAGAGGCAGAGCTCATTGACCGCGCGCCGGCCGACGAGGCCTCCCATGCTGTGGGCCACGAGGGCGAGGCGCATGTCCTTCGGTCCCGCGGCCGCGATTTTCTGCACGACGAGCGCGAGGATCTTGCCCAGCTTGTCGAGCGGGAGGCCGGAGGGATAGTAGAAGACCCAGGCGTGGTAGCGCTTCGGGTCGAGCGACGGAATGAGGGTCGCAAAGTCGCGCGGCGTGCCGTTGATGCCATGGACCAGCACGACCTGCGTTTTCTTGAAGTCGGTGTCGCCGATCGAATACACGACGTTCACCTTCGCCAGGAGCCCGGCGGGCTGATAAACGCCCAGCTCGCCGTACGTGGGGTCGAAGATCGGATCCGCGACCGAGTCCACCACCAACGGATCCGGATCGACTTCCAGGCGAATCGCGGTGCGGTATGAACGCGGCGCCGCGAGATCGATGGCGATCGTCGGAGCCGCCACGATCAGGCCGTCCGTCGCTGCCGATGCCGCCACCAGGACCGGCTCGCTGGCAGGCGTCTCGCCCACGACCTCGCCGGTGGAATAGTAGCCGTCGTGGTCCAGGTCGGCCAGGAGGACGAGATCGTAGCTCCCCGCGGGGAGGAGGATGCCGTAGAGTCCCCGCGCGGGGATCACCTCGCGGGAGCCCACCAGCTCGTGCGCGTGGCCGGAGTGATCGAACGCCGCCACGAGAAGCTGCGGGCGCTTCCCCTCGCCCTTGCCATAGTCCGGCCCCCCGGCCAGGACGTAGCAGTTCTCGGGGAGGACCTCCTTCTCCAGCAGAAGGTTCGGCTCCTTCTTGAGGGCCGCGAGCCCTGCGCTGCGCTCCTGGCGCCACTTCAGGTACGAGCAGCCCGCGCCCATCGCGGCGAGAGCCACTGCGAGCCCGAGGGCCGCTATCCGGCGTGCGTTCAACCCGATCTCCTCTTTCGCTCGCGATTCCGCAGCCCCCGGTTGGCGGCATAGAGGACGACCGCGCACGGCGGGATCGAGAGGTACGGCCAGGCCACGGCGGCCCGGTGCGAATCTCGGACCTCGAAGGAAGCGCGGACGACGGCCTCGGTTGCGCCGCGACGGACGCGCGCAGCCGCGACCCATACCCCGGCCACGAGCTCGACCTCCGCTCCGTAGAACAGGCGGTTGCGCGCATGGCGCCCGGCGATGACGACCGATTGGGCCCCGCCGGGCCCGAGGAGCTCGAGCGTGACGTCGGCGTCGAGAACCGCCTCGCCGCTCGCCCGGTCCTGCACGAGCACGGACACGTCCGCACGGCCCGCGAACACCGGCTCGGGAGCGGTGAAGATCGCCACACGGAATGCTCCGACGTCTTCGGAGGCGCGGAGCCGCCCGCCGTCGGCGAATGCCGTCCTCGCCGCAGCCCAGACGAGGAGCGCAGCCGCGAGGGCGAGGGCGCGCCTCAATGCAGCATCCCCCGCATGGCCATCGGCTGAAGCAGGACCCAGGCGCCCGCCAGCCAGAGAACGGACGCCACGGCGGCCACGGGCGCGAAGAGGCGCGGAGCTCGCTCCCGAGAGAGCTCTCCGGCGAGCTTCCACGCCGCGTGGAGCGTGAGCAACAGGCCGAAGTCGAGCACGAGCAACTCGATCCCGGAAATCGCCGCCGGCCCCGGAAAGGCGCCTGCTCCGGCGCCGGACACGACCGCTCCGGAGAACGCCCGGCGCAGGATCGGAACGATCGAAGGACCGGCGGTCGCGAGATGGAAGAGAAAGTGGGCGGCCCACATCGCGAGCGCGAGAGGAAGCAGGGTCAACGTCTGGCGGCGGAAGACCTCCGCGAAGCTCGCGGGGGCGCGGGCCCAGGCTCTTCCGGCGGCCGAGGCGGCGGCGGCGAGCACGGCAGCCGCCGCCAGCGCCGCCGCGAAGAACGCCGCCGCGCGGAGCCCGCTCGAGGAGACGCTCGCGGCGAAGGGCGAAACCATGGCCGCTGCCCCCGCGAACGCTCCGGCGAGGAGCACGAGCGCGACGGCAGCCAGGTCGGGACGCCGCGCGAAACGGCCGACCGAGGAGCGGGGAGGATCCCGATGCAGCTCCGCCGCCACCCGGACCGGCAGCAAACCCACGTTGTCGTGGGGACACGCCTTCGCGCAGTCGAGGCAGAACGTGCAATCGAGGCTTCCCGACTTCGTCGGCAGGAAGAGCTCGAGCTCGCAGCCCCGCTGCGCCGTGATGGCGTTCCCGCGCAGGCAGTCGTGCGTCGTGCAGCCGGCGCAGACCTCCGGCTGCCGCACTTTGACTTCCAGCGGCGAGACAAGCGAGGCCGCGAACTGGAACTGTCCGATCGGGCAAAGGTATTTGCAGAAGCTGGCTCCGCGAAAGATGGCGTCGACCAGGAAGGCCGCGGCGAAGTAGGCGACGACGATTCCGGCCGTCGCGACCGGCCGATCCCAGAGATCGAACGCCTCGTAGGCCCAGAAGAACACTCCGATGAGGCCCGCCGCGAGCCACTTCGAGCGCAGCGCGGCCGGAAAGGCGCGCTGGCCGAGACCCAGCTTTCTCCCGAGCGCGCGCGGAAAAGTAAACGGACAGGCCATGCAGAAGAGGTTGCCGGCCGCGAGGAGGGCGATCACCGCGATCGCTCTTCCCCAGGTCCAGACGATCGCCGTGGCCAGGTTCGCCGCACCGGCGGGCGGCCC
>Ga0207691_10002748_pt1 | contig 17159 bp, 16 predicted proteins | sample KBSM13metaG_FD_184327 | JGI IMG/M metagenome (GOLD analysis project Ga0207691, IMG submission 184327) | Miscanthus rhizosphere microbial communities from Kellogg Biological Station, Michigan, USA - KBS M1-3 metaG (SPAdes) (version 2) | ecosystem: Host-associated > Plants > Roots > Rhizosphere >... | reverse complement strand
AACAACTTCTGCTCGACGACGCCGCGAAGATCATGAGCGATCACATGCATGTCGGCGAGGCTCACATCATCGGTACGCCCATCCTGCCACAGCACGAGAGACCCAATGCGCTCGCCGGACGGCGCGAGGAACGGCAGGCGAATTTCCCAGCAGGCGGCGAGCGTGACATTCGATCGATGCCACGCCCAGACCGGCACGTCGTCGTCGAGGCGTCGGTAGGCATCCGCGGTAGTTCCCGCCCCACCTTCGGAGCCCACGAACGACCGCCGCAGCCGCACTTCCGCGCACTCGAACTCATCCTGCGCGAACATCGCCTCGAGCGCGTCGAACACGTGGTCGAGATCCGTGAGATCCGACACGCGCATGCTCGCCTCGCGGATCCGCACGTTACGTCCAATCACCTTGCGCTGTCGGACGCCACGCATGACGAGCCGCGCCAGCTCCTCGAACTCGTAGTACCGAAGCCGCTGAATCGCGAGCCCTACGCCGAGCCCGATGACCAGCAGCACGACCGCGACGTACGCGGAGTCGTTCACCAGCAACATGCCACTCAGCCCGAGGAGCGCACAGGCTGAGTACAGCAGGAGCGCAACGCGGCGGGGGGAATGCCCGAGGGACAGCAGGCGGTGGTGGATGTGCGCGCGGTCGGCGCTGAAGATCGGTTGTCCGCGCAGGAATCGCCGGGCCACCGCGAGCGCCGTGTCCAGCACGGGCAGGCCTAACGAGACGATCGGAATCGCCACCGCGATCACCGTCGGCGACTTCTGTGAGCCCAGCAGCCCGATCCCGGCGAGCATGAAACCGAGGAACAGGCTGCCCGAGTCGCCGAGGAAGATGGACGCGGGGTGGAAGTTGAAGCAGAGGAAGCCGACCGTTGCGCCCGCGAGGATGATGGTGACGGTCGCCGCGCCGACGAGCCCATTGAAGCTCGCCACGACGAACATCGTGGTCAGGGCAAAGAGCGCAGCGCCGGCGGCCAGGCCATCGAGGCCATCAATGAGGTTGAAGGCGTTCGTTATGCCGACGAACCATGCGATGGTGAAGACCATCCCGATGGCGCTCCCGAGGTTCACGATGCCAGCGAACGGCAGCGAGAGCGTCGTGACGCGCAGGCCGGCGACGTATACCCCGAGCGCGATCACGACCTGGGCGAGGAATTTCCACCGCGCGTGCATGGGCCGGACGTCGTCCACGAGACCGACGAGATGCACCGCCAGCGCACCGCCCATGACCGTGGCCAGCCCGCGTGCGTTCGCCGCGAGCACGTGTTGCCCGAACAGGCCGATGATAGCGGTCATCGAGACGGCGACCGAGAGGACGATCGCGACGCCGCCTATTCGCGGGACCGGATTGACGTGGACCTTTCGCTCGCCACACGGGTCGACGAGACCGGCGCGGCGCGCGAATTCGCGCACCACGAACGTCAATGCCGACGAGGAGCAAACGGCGATGACGAGTCCGATGAGGTACAGCGGAATCTCAGGCTTCTGCGACAACAAGAGTCCCGGTGCTCCTGACGCGCCCGAAGACACGCGCCCCCACAGAGTGCGCAGCACGGTGCCTGAGTCATGACGTGACCGACCCAGAGCCCGGCACCAACCTCAGCCGCTTGCTTCGATTCTCAAAGCGCAAGACTGGTGCCGAGCACGCTGAAATCCGCTCCACGTTTCCATTCGCGCGACGAGCGGGCTGTTGGTCCTTGGTCTTACGAAATGTCGACCGCGTGATCCGCGTTGGCCGCACCGTCGCCGTCGCTGTGCACCGGCGAGCTTCCCTTCTTCCCATCGTCGACGTGCGCGCCGGCGCGCCGCAGTCGTCCCGCGAGCGCCTCGTCGATTCGCGCGCGCAAAACGAGCTCCGCGCCGTCGGTTCGCTGCTCCATCACCTCACCCAACCGGTGAATCTCGGCGAGCAGTCGCCCTTCGCTCGCTCCGAGTCGAATCTCCGAGACCGGCTTGAGCGCGCGGGTCTTCGCGAGCAGCGCTCGACGCAGCGGCTCGAGTCCGCTCTCGGTCTCCGCCGATACGAACACCGAGTTCGGCAGCAGATTCGTTATGCGCTCCTGCAGCGGAATAAGCGTCTCCGAGGGGATGCGGTCGATCTTGTTGAACGCGTGAAGCACTGGCTTGTCGTGGACCCCGAGCTCGTCGAGCACGGTGTTCACGACGCGTCGCTGTTCCTCCCAACCCACGTGGCTCGCGTCGATCACGTGCAGCAGGAGGTCGGCGTCGATGACCTCCTCGAGCGTCGCGCGGAACGACGCCACGAGATGGTGCGGCAGCTTGCGGATGAAGCCAACCGTGTCGGTGAGCAGTACGCGATTGTTCTCGCCGAGATCGACCTCACGCGTGAGCGGGTCGAGCGTGGCGAACAGGCGGTCTTCAACGAAAACATCACGCGCGCCTGACAAACCGCGAAGAATCGAGGACTTGCCGGCGTTCGTGTAACCAACGAGTGAAGCCCGAAACACGCCGCGCCGGCCCTGACGCTGGATCTCTCGCGCGCGTGTCACGTCGGCGAGCTTTTCCTTGAGCTGTCGGATGCGATGGCTGACAAGGCGTCGGTCAGTCTCCAGCTGCGTTTCGCCAGGGCCTCGCATCCCGATACCGCCGCGCGTCTTCTCGAGGTGCGTCCACATTCGCGTGAGTCGCGGCAGCATGTACTCGAGCTGGGCGAGCTCGACCTGGAGCTTGGCTTCGCTGGTCCTCGCCCGCGTTGCGAAGATATCGAGGATCAACTCGGCGCGGTCCATCACACGCTTGCCGGTAGCGTCCTCGACGTTTTTCCCCTGCGCTGGGGTCAGCTCATCGTCGAAGATGATGAGCGACGCATCCTTCGCATCGATGAGCGTCCCGAGCTCCTCGATCTTTCCCTTCCCCAGGTAGGTCGCGGGGTTGGGTCGATCGATCTGCTGCGTGATGGTTCCGACGACGACGGCACCAGCGGTATCGACGAGTTGCTCGAGCTCCTCGAGGTGCTCATCGAGATTGTGGCGCGCGGCCGTCCCTTTGCGCGGCGCGCCGACAAGGAGGGCGCGCTCGATCGGCGGCGTGAGGGTTATCAGATCGCGGGCGATGAGGGCTCCTTTCAGGACAGCGGCGTAAGATAGCCGAAAGAGGGATGCGGGATGGGGGATGAGGGATGCGGGTAGAAAGCGAAAACCCTCGGGAGGCCATTCACGAAGAGCGAGGCGTCCCGAGGGTTTTCGCATCTAACCCACTTCCCACATCCCCCTTCCCTCTTCCCTCATCTCGTTCCACTAAACGTCGAGAACCGGCCCGTCTGATCGTACGGCCGCGTGAAATTCCCGAGCGGCGTACCCACCGTCACGTCGCCAGTCACGCGGTAGTTCACCGATCCCGTGTTCATGAGCTGGCGGCCCGCTGCGCCAACGCCCGAGTACGAGAACGAAAGCGGCAGCGTCACGATCGTCGAGTCCTTCTCCTGAACCGCGAACCGACCTGCGAGCGCCCCGGTGCCGAGCGTCGTCGAGTCGACCATGACCGTATACGTTAGGCGCTCCCCATCGAGCTTGAAACCGTTCGGATTGTACAGGCTCAACTTCACTTCGACCGAGCCGCCGGTGACCCCGAGGCCCGTGATCCGCGCGTCCTGAAAGTGAACGACGGGTTCCTTGAACTTCGCCATTCCGAGTGTCGCGCAACCGGCGGCGGCGACTCCCATGAGCCCGGCGAATATGAGCTTCGCGTTACGCATCTCTCGATTCCTCTTGGATTGACAAGGATGAGGCACCACGCTTCATCCTACCCCGACTCCTGACCGGGTTCCTTCGTTTCGTCTTTTGCAGGATCCGCGCGAGTGGCTCGGTCAACTGGTGGGCCGGCCTCGCGCGGCGCAGCCCGCTCGCGTAGCGACTGCCACCACGCCAACCGCTTGGAGATCTCCTTCTCGAAGCCGAATGGTCCCGGCTCGTAGAACTGCGTCCCTCGAAGCTCGTCAGGCAGGTACTCCTGCGGGATGAACGCGTCCGGCGAATCGTGGGCGTACTGGTAACCGCGGTTGTACCCGAGCTCCTTCATGAGCCGTGTGGGCGCATTTCGGATGTGCATCGGCACCCCCGCCGCAGGCGTTTCTCTGGCCGCGTCGAGCGCCGCCGAGAGCGCGGCCTTCGCGCTGTTCGACTTCGGCGCGGTCGCGAGGTAGATCGTCATCTCGGCGAGCGGCAGGTAGCCCTCGGGCGCTCCCAACATGTGATATGCATCACGTGCCGCGACGGCGAGCTTGAGCGCTTCAGGATCCGCGAGCCCCACGTCTTCCGCCGCCATCGCGATCGCGCGACGGAAAATCGTCATGGGGTCCTCGCCTCCCTCGATCATACGCGCCATCCAGTACAGCGCCCCCTGCGGATCGCTGCCACGCAGCGACTTGTGGTAGGCGCTCAGGAGATTGAAATGCTCCTCGCCACTCTTGTCGTGCCGTGCGAACCGCAGCTGCATCGCTTCACGAGCGACGCTTGTCGTTATGTGACCTCCGTCACCAACGTAGTCCGCGGAAGCCTCGAGGACCGTCAACGCACGACGCGCGTCGCCGTCCGCTTCCGCTGCGATGATCTGCAGCGCGTCGTCGTCCACGACGAGCTGGCGACTCGCGATTCCTCGCTCGGTGTCCGAGAGTGCCCGGCGCAGCAGCGTTAGGATGTCGGACGTCGTCAGTGCTTGCAGGACGAAAACGCGCGTGCGGGACAGCAACGCGCCGTTGATTTCAAAGCTCGGGTTCTCCGTCGTCGCTCCGATGAGCGTGACCGTACCGTCCTCGACGCCCGGAAGCAGGCTGTCCTGCTGCGCCTTGTTCAGCCGGTGGATCTCGTCGATGAACAGGATCGTACGCATGCCGCCATCCTCGAGACGTTGGCGCGCCTCACCGAGGATCTGCCGGATGCGTGGTACACCCTCGCTCACCGCGCTGAACGGGACGAACACGCGGTTCGTGGCAGTCGCGATCAGACGACCGAGCGTCGTCTTCCCCGACCCCGGCGGCCCCCAGAAAATGGCGGAGCCAACCGAGCCATTCTCGATCGCCTGCCGAAGCGCCTTGCCGCGCGCGAGGATGTGCGACTGTCCCACGTACTCATCGAGCGTCCGAGGACGAAGCCGAGCAGCGAGCGGCTGCGCCTCGTCGCTGCGCGAGAAGAGTGATGCTTCGCCACCACCGCGCGACTGTCGCGGACTCACAGTCCGGTTACCATCCGCGCGGCGAAGAACAGTCCGCAGCCCGCGAAAAAGCTGATGGGCATCCGCCACCCGAGCTTCGCCTGGAACTCCGGTACGAGGTTGGACGCTGCCACATACAGCGTGACGCCCGCCGAAAGCGCGAGACCCAGCGATCGCAGCCACACGATGTACTGCGTCATGAGCACGCCGACGACGGTCGCGACCCCGAGCGCCGCGGCTGCCCCCAGCGCCGCTCGCCGACCCGCACCAGCCGCCAGGAACAGGCTGGATATGGCGAGACCCTCCGGAAGCTTGTGCAGGAGAATGGCCATGAAAACGAGGAACCCGAGTGCGGCACTCACGTCGAAGCCGCTCGCGATGGCCACGCCATCGAAGAACGTGTGGAGCAACAACCCGACCAACGCCGACGCGCTGACCGTGGTGTTCACCTCGTGCGTCTCCTCTCCGAAATGGAAATGGCGCGCGAACGTGTGCTGCGTGAGGTGAACGAGCATGTAGCCTACGAGCGCGGCCAGCGCGGCGCTGCGCCCGCCCCGCTCGATCGATTCCGGAAGCAGCTCGCCGAGCGAGACCGCGATCATGAACCCGGCGGACAACGCGACCATCACGTCGAGCGCACGCACGCTCCAACGCGCGCGCGATGTCACCGCAGCGGCACCAAGCACGTTCGCCAGCCCTGCAACGAGCGCGTACGCGAGTGGTGGCAGACTCACGCAGGTGTCAGGGCAAGGCGCTCCGCTGCTGTCGCTACGGCTTGCACGAGGTCAGGGGCCGGCGCGAACTCCGACCGTTTGAGTCGCCAGCTGCGCGTGCGAACCATCCGCCGCTCTTCGAGCCCCTTGCCCTGCAGGATGTAGAACCACTGGTCGGTGCGCGCGTAGATGAACAGCTCGAGATGCGGGTTCAACGTGAGCTGATCCTCGCTCGTGTAGACCGCGAACTCCACTCCACCGAACGTGGACAGCGGCGACTTCATTCGCGCGATCACCTCTCGCACATCGGGGAGCGCGATGTTCTCGCCCTTCCACGAGAGGCCCGATCGCACGTCCTCCAGCGCAACATCGACCGCCGGCGGAAGATGCTCGGTGAGCGCGTGAAAGAGATCGACCACACGCTCGGCGTTCGCCGCCACGTGCGCCGCGTAGTAATCGTCCTCGCGAATGAAGGAGAAGCCATCGGTGCCGGCACGAAAGCGCCGCCACACCGAGCCCTCTGGTTGTCTCCCCCGAAAGAACATGCTAGCCCTGGCTCTTTGCGTCGCCTATCCCGCGCTCCATGTCCGGCGCGAGGTTCTTTGCTCGATCGATCAACTGATCCCGCGTATTCCGCGCGGGTTCCGCGACGACCCATTCGAGCAGCAATCGTAGAATCTTACCGAGCGCCGGCCCGCGCGCGATTCCCTCGCGCTGCAGATCCTCGCCGTCGACGGCGAGGTCAGCGAGCTCGATCGGATCCCGATACGCGATTCGCAGTGCCCGGCGGTACACACTGTCTGCGCGAGCGGACGGCGGTGCCGTGATCCCGCGGGCGCGGCCGGCAGCCCAGCGGCTTTCGGCGAGTCGCAGGAACGAGGCAAGCTGCGTGCGTCCTGTCGCCGCCGCCCACCTGCGAATGGTGGCATCGTCCGGCGACGTCGATGCGGTCAGCTCGGTCGATATCACGTCGAACAGAGTCGTCCAGTGTTCCGCGAGCTTTGCCATCGTACGGACGTCGGCGTTGGAAAACCGGAGATCGTGAAGCGTCGCGCGGACGCGCGCTGCGTCGAGTCCGAGAAACAGCGACAGGATGCGATGCGCGCGACGCGCGTCGGTGCGTTCACGTCGCCGCGTCCGTCCCGGCGTCGGAATGTGATCCGCCGCCGCGAACGCAATGTCATCCTGACTTCCAAGCAGGGGGATGAGTGAGGCGAGCGCCCCGCTGTCACGCCAGAGGGCGAGAGCGCGACTCGGACAGCTCACCTGCTCCATCGTCTTTTCCAGTTCCTGCTTCACCCGCTCGCGCGACAGCCGCGGTAAGTGTGGCGCGCTTCGTACGATCGCCTGCCACGTCCCGTCTTCGATCGCAAAATCGAAGCGCCCGGCGAATCGAATCGCGCGAAGGGCGCGCAGGCGATCCTCACGCATTCGCTCGTCAGGTGCCCCAACTGCCCGCACGAGCTTCTTCTCGAGATCTGCGCGGCCGCCGAACGGATCTCGGATCTCGCCGGTGATGGGTGATGCCGCGATCGCGTTGATCGTGAAGTCACGGCGTGCGAGGTCGTCGCGAAGCGACGCGCCAAACTCCACCACCGCGTGTCGGCCATCGGTTTGCACGTCGCGGCGAAACGTCGTGACCTCGTGCATGACACCATGGTCGTCCAGGACGCCCACGGTGCCGAAGTCCAGGCCGACCGGCACTGTTCGGCGGAAGAGCTTTCGTACCTGATCCGGCGTGGCCGCCGTGGCGAGATCCCAATCGAGGTGCGGGTGGCCGAGCAGCGCATCTCGCACTGCTCCGCCCACGCACCAGGTCTCGAACCCGGCTGTTTCGAGCCGTTCGGCTATGGCCCGAACGGCGTTCGGTGCATTTACCACTGCCGCACGCCGCCTTTGCGCTCTCGTGCCGACTCGCCGGCCAGTTTCGTCTTTTCCGACGCGGACGACGTACCCAGCCGGTGCCAGCGCCCTGATATATTCCGCCCGTGCCAATCGACACCAAAATCCTGGCGCGTTCCTGCGCGACCGATCGATTCAAGGCCGACGTGGTCGCGTTCGCGTCGCGCGCGGATGTGACGTCCATCACGCTCGTGCGCGCCGTTCCGCGGATCAAAGTCGTTCGCCTCATCAACCAGCTGCTCCATGCCCATCCGGAATGGGTGGTGGATCGACTGCAGGTCGACGCCCGTTCGGGTTGTTCCGATTTCGTCGGAACCGCGGTCGTCGAAGGCGGGGGCGAGTCGCGCGTGATTCGGTTCGCGTGGGATTGCCGGTGGCGGGCGGAACAGGAGGGTTGGGTCGATGCCTTCGGCTTCCCTGACCAGATTCGCGCCGCCGACGAATTCGGCTGGAATTGCTTCCACCGGTGGCAGCTCGAGCAGCGCGCGGCCGTCGGCGCCGAGCTCCCCTAACGCCTCTCGCGCTTCCGTCAGTCTTCGCGTCAGCCGCAAAGGACGCTGCCGCCGTTGACATTCAGGATCTCACCCGTGATGTGCCGGGCGAAGTCCGAGCACAGGAATGTGATGGGGCCCGCGATGTCCCGCGCCGTCGCGACACGTCCGATCGGAATGGCTTTGGCGATCCGGTCGCGCCCTTCGGCATCGAGTGCCTCCGCGACCATCTCGGTGTCGACCCATCCCGGCGCGACGGCATTCACAGTGACCTCGCGCGACGCGAGCTCCACGGCGAGCGATTTTACGAACGAGATCATCGCGCCCTTCGACGCCGCATAGTCTGCGTGGTAGGCCTCGCCGCGCTGGCCGGCGGTGCTCGCGACCAGAACGATCCGTCCGCCCCGCTCCAGGCGACGCGCGGCGGCACGCGTCGAGTAGAACATGGCGTCAGTGTTCTCTGTCATCGTTCGTCGCCACTGCTCGTCCGTCATATCCTGCAGCGCGACATCCTGAGCCGGCCAGATCCCCGCGTTTCCGACAAAGATGTCGAGGCCATCGAACTCCCGCTCGGCGCGTTCGAACAGCGACGTAGTGCCGGCGAGCGACGCGAGGTCCGCCGCGTGCGCGAACGCGCGCACGCCCAGCCCGGCGAGCCGTTGCACGACGTCCGCAGCCTCGGTTTGCCTCGAGCGATAGCCGATCCCGACATCCGCACCACACTCGGCGAGCAGGAGGGCCGTCGCGGCACCGATTCCTCGCGAGCCTCCGGTCACGAGCGCGCGCTTGCCGCGCAGCGAGATCATGTCGTGAGCTCCGTTTCGATGATCTCGCAGATCGCGTGCTCGATGCAGAGGTGAATCTCCTGTGCGCGATCCGTGCGTTCGGTCGGAACGACGATCGAGTGGTCGGCGATCGAGCGAAGCTGCCCGCCGTCGCGCGACGAGAACGCTATCACCTGCGCGCCTTTTCGCCTGGCCGCCTCGGCGGCCTTGATGACGTTAGGCGATGTGCCGCTCGTCGAGTGAATGACGAGCGCATCCCGCGCCGTCACGAGCGCTTCCACCTGGCGCGCGAAGATCTCATCGAAGCCCAGGTCGTTGCCGACGGCGGTGATCAGCGACGTGTCGGTCGTGAGGGCGATCGCCGGCAGCGCGCGACGGTTCTTCATGTACCGCACGACGTACTCGGTGGCGAGATGCTGTGCATCGGCCGCGCTCCCGCCGTTGCCGCAGAAGAACAACGTGCCGCCGTGCCGAAGGACCTCGCGCATCATGACTGCCGCGCGCTCGACGTCCGGACCGAGCTGCTCGGCGGCGTTGACGGCGACGGCGGCGAGGTCACGGAGCCGCTGGGTGATCTGTGCTTTCATGGGTGTGCCCGCTATGCTCTCGGTGCTCATCGCCGTCCGAACAGTAGCTCCCGCAGCCGATGGAAGACGCCGCGGTCGAGAGGCAGCGGAAGCACCGGCAGCGTCGGTTCGTCAGCCAACAACCGCGATGCATTTCCATGTGTCAGTATCTGCGCGTGGTCGGTGGCCCCCAACTCCTCGAGCCAAAGGCGCGCTGCCGCAAGCGACCGTCGGTCCCCGTGGTTGTCGCTCGCCAGGCAGTCGATCAGCCCCGCGGTGAGCAACGATTTCGCAAGCTCGGTCATTGGTCCCCGGGCGAGCAGCATCGTCGCATCGGTCTGGATCACCGCGCCCACGTCGCGCCAGGCGCGCACGGTATCCAGCGTGCAGCCGTAATAGCGCTCCGGGTGCGCTACGACCGGAACCACGCCGCTGCGGCGAATGCGATCGAGCTCCTCGGTGGTTCCCACGGGCAGATAGGCACGAGGAAACTCGACGAGTACCGCTCTCGCGCCGCCGAGCGACAGCGTGGGCAAGCTGAGATCACAACCGGGGCGGTCGAGCATGATCTCCCAGCCGAGCCGGAGCTCGGGCTTCTTCGGCGCCGCGGCCACGAGCTCCGCGAGGATCGCTTGGTGTCGCTCGTACGGAGCGAGGTGTGCGCCCGAAGCCTGAAGGTGCGGTGTGCAGACGAGTACCTCGAGCCCCTGCCCGGCAAAGCGCTCCAACACCGCCACCGATGTCTCGATGTTTGCGGAGCCGTCGTCCACGCCCGGCAGGACGTGCGAGTGGATGTCAATCACGAGCGAGCCGCAGCGGCCAGCGGCCGCACATCAGTGGCGGGATCACGCTCGAACAGCGAGCCGACCACGACGTAGTCCGCGCCTGCGGTTCTGGCGGCGTGCGCCCGTGCAGCCGTGACGATTCCGCCGCCGACGATCAGCGGGCCACGTGTCGCGTCGCGTACTGCACTGATCACGCGAGCGCTCACGGGCCGCACCGCGCCGCTGCCGGCTTCGAGATACGTCGCGTGCATGCCCATCAACTGTCCGGCTTTGACGTGCGCGGCGATCCCGCTCGCGTCCTCCATGGCCAGCGGTGTCGTGCCAGAGACGCGCTCGACCGCGCTTTCGCGGCCACCGTCGATCAACACGTACGCGGTCGACACCGCGCGCACCTCGGGATGTCGATCGAAAAACGCTGCGGCGCGGACCTGTTCATCGATCAGATATCGCGGATTTCTTCCTGACACGAGGACGAGAAACAGGATCGCGTCCACGTCCGGCGTGAGGTCGTCGGCGGAGGCCGGAAACTGCACGATCGGGACCTCCGGGGCGCCGCGCCGGATCGCAGCCACGTGCGCGGAAACTGTCTCGCGAGACCCGAGGCTGTCGCCGACAAGAAACCCGCACACGCCGCCTGCCGCGGCACGCTCGGCCAGCGTGAGCGCGTCGTCAGGTGTCGTTCGGCCGGGATCCACGAGCACGATGAGGCCACCCCGCTCGTCGAACGGGAGCGTAACCGGTCCCGGGCTCGCGCATCGCATCATCGACTGTCGAACGGCACGGCGAGCCCGGCGATCCTCGCCATGGCGCTCTCGGTGCGAGCGTCGAGCTGTTCGGGATCGTCGGCGGCTGCCTCGAAGGCGTAGGTCACGAGCGCATCGACGGCGAGGAGATCGAGCGCGGTGCCGCGCGTTAGGCATCCGCCGCGCAGCACGTCGGCCATTGCGGTGGCGGCGGCATCGAGCAACGCGTCGGTCGGGATGGTCGTGCCCCGCGCGCGCGCAGCCAATGCCTCGATGCGCGACAGCAGGTCAGGCGGCGGAGCCGGGCTTCGCCCACGAATCCAGGCGGACAGCAGCCCGGGCGCTGTCACGTGCTCACACTCATGCTGCGCCAAGCAGCCCGCGCACGATGTCCGGAAGCCGGCCTAACGCCTCCGGGATCCGCGCCGCGTCGGGAATGCCCGCCTGCGCCATGTGCGGCTTCCCGCCGCCACGCCCGCCCGCGGCCGCCGCCAGCTCCTTGATGACCGCGTCGGCCCGTACGCCACGATCTCGCGCGTCGTCCGTGACCACGGCGAGCAGCGTGCTCTTTCCATCCTCGAATGTTGCGCCCAGCGCCGCGACGCCGGTCTTGAGTCGCTCGCGAACCGCGTCGCCCAATGCCTGTAGCGACTTCACGTCCGGTACCGACACGACGCTCGCGACAATCCGCATCCCGTCGATGGGTGTTGCCGTAGAGACGAGGCGCTCCACCGCGTCCCCACCGCCGCCGCGCATGGCTTCGTCGAGCCGCTTCTCGAGCTGACGCTTTTCGTGCAGCAGGGCGTCGACGCGTTGCGCCACGGTGTCGCTTCCGACGCCCGCTGGAAGCGCCACCTTGACGCGGTCGGCAATGTGCGCGAGCGCATGCTCACGATCGCTCAACAGCTCGAACGCCCGAGGACCGGTGAGCGCGAGAATGCGACGCACGCCGGCAGCGACGCCGGTCTCACTGACGATCTTGAACAGGCCGATCTCACTCGTGTTGCGAACGTGCGTGCCGCCGCAGAGCTCCACGGAGAGACCGGGGATCGTGACGACGCGCACGACGTCGCCGTACTTCTCACCGAACAGCGCCATCGCGCCACCCGCAACCGCGTCCTTGTACGCCTTCTGGTCGAGCACCACAGGCACGCCCGACCACACGCCTCGGTTCACTCGCCGCTCGATCTCGGCAAGTTGCTCCGGTTTGAGAGGACCGTGGTGCGTGAAGTCGAAGCGGAGACGATCCGGCTCGACGACCGAGCCCGCCTGATGGACATGTTCGCCTAACACATGGCGAAGCTCGGCGTGCAGCAGGTGCGTCGCCGTGTGATTGCGCTCCGTGTCCTTTCGCCGATCCGATGGCACGCGCGCCGCCGCCGGACCGAACGTGATCTCACCGGTCAGCTTCCCGATCGCCGCGGTGCGGCCGTCGATCTTGCGGACCTCGTTGACATCGACGCGCCACCCCTGCCCGACGATCTCACCGCGGTCCGACACCTGGCCGCCGGACTCCGCGTAGAACGGCGTTTCCCGCAGCAGCACCGCCACCCGATCGTCGTCGAGGTGACGGACCGCGGTGACCAGTGTGTCGATCTCCACCGTGTCGTACCCGACGAACGTCGTGGACGGCAGTTTGCCGGCTGTCGGATCGTCCGGCGCGCGAATTCCCCACGCGGAGAGGTCCGCGAAGTCATCCGCGCCCACGCCGAGCTTGCGAGACTTCCGCTCGGCCTGCGACTGGCTGCGCTGGTGCGCAAGCGCGGCCTCGAAGCCCGCGATGTCCACGGTGTACCCGCGCTCGCGCGCCATCAACTCGGTGAGGTCGATGGGAAAGCCATACGTGTCGTACAGCCGAAACGCATCGTCGCCGCTGATAGTTCCACGCAGATGGGTAGAGCCCTGGGTCGAGCCTAACGGCGCGAGCTGGTCGAAGCGCGCCATGCCGGCGTCGATCGTCGTCAGGAAACGCTCTTCCTCGGCCTTGGTGGTCTCCACGATGTGCTGCTTCCGCTGCGAGAGCTCCGGGTACACGCTGGACATCTGCGCGACGACTTCCTCGACGAGCGAGACGAGCGTCGGAGCCCGGCGGCCGAGGAGCCACGCGTGACGAACGGCGCGCCGCAGGATGCGCCTTAGCACGTACCCACGGCCTTCGTTCGACGGGAACACGCCGTCCGCAAGTAGGAACGCGACCGCGCGCGCATGATCCGCGAGCACGCGGAAGGATGCCGGCTCGATTGCCGGGCTTCCGCTCTTCGGCTTCGCGCCGCCGAGCCCCTCCGCGGAAATCCCGGTGTACGGCAGGCCAACCACTTCCTCCGCGCGCTTCAAAAGCGGCAGGAAGAGGTCCGTGTGATAGTTGCTCGTGACACCCTGCAATGCCGCGGCGATCCGCTCGAGTCCTGCGCCCGTGTCGACCGACGGCTTCGGAAGCGGAACGAGCGTGCCGTCCGGCTGTCGATCGAACTGCATGAACACCAGGTTCCAGATCTCGAGGAAACGGCCCGCTTCGGCGCCCTCGACAAACGCGTCGGTCGAGAACTCCTTGCGGTCCGTCTCGATCCACTCGCCCGACGCGTCGGCCGGGAACGTCCAATCCTTCGCGAGGAACGCGAGATCGACGTAGATCTCGGAGCACGGTCCGCACGGCCCCGTGTCGGCCATCTGCCAGAAGTTGTCCTTCTCGCCGAGCCCGTAGATGCGGGAATCGGTCAGCCCCGTGACCTCGCGCCAGAGCGTCCGCGCCTCCTCGTCCTCGTGAAATACGGTGACGCGCAGATGCTCCTTGGGCAGCTTCAGCTCCTCGGTGACCCACTCCCAGGCGAAGCGAATCGCATCCCGCTTGAAGTAGTCGCCGAAGGAGAAGTTGCCGAGCATCTCGAAGAACGTGTGGTGCCGGTACGTGTGGCCCACCTGCTCGAGATCGTTGTGCTTCCCGCCCGCGCGTACGCACTTCTGCGCGGTGACGGCGCGACGTCCGTAGTCTGTATTCTCCAAGCCAAGGAAGATGCGCTTGAACTGCACCATTCCGGCGTTGGTGAACAGCAAAGTCGGGTCGTCCGCTGGGACGAGCGAAGAGCTGGGGCGTGGCGAGTGCCCGTGGCGCTCGAAGTAACGGAGGAAACGGTCACGAATCTCGGAAGCTCGCATAGTCGCGCAATATACGCCGGGCCCACGAAGCCACTCAAGCGAAAGCCTCTCCGCGGACCGACCTTACTCGCCTTCCTCCGCTGCCTCACCAGCGAGCTGGCGCATGACGCGCGACACGTCGTCGGAATCGAACCCGCGACGGGACAGGAATGCGAACAGCCGTCGGCGCCGCGTGACCTCGTCCATCGCAGCGAGGCTCCGCCATTTCTTGCGCGCTATTCGCTCGATCGAATCCGCATCGCTGAGACCGTCCTCCGTCACGACCTGCTCCACCGCCTCGTCGGCAACTTCACGTGGGACGCCACGCTTGAACAGCTCCTGATGCACCCGCCGCCGAGACGCGCCCGCCGACATCTTCGACCGCGTGAGCTGTCTTGCAAAATCGGCATCGTCAATGAGACCCATCTCGCGAAGCTTCGTGATCACGCGGTCCGCACGTTCCGCGGTCACGCCTTTCTGTACGAGCCGCCGGCGCAGCTCGCGCGCGGAGCGTGCGCGAAACGTGAGCAGGTTCAGGGCTCGATCGTAGGCGGCGGTGAGCTCGTTGGCTTCGCTGAGGTTCGCCGCCAATCGATCATCGACCACGACGCCGACTGTCGCCTTCGTGGCCGCCAATGCGTCGGCGGTGACGACCGCGAACTGCTTCCCATCGACGTCGATGGCGTACCGCCCTGGCTTACGCGGATGCTCGGTGATCCGAGTAATCGTGTTCATAGGAACTCCGAATCCCGCCGTTCGACTGATGACCGATCACCAATGACCGATAACTCAGAAGTCATCGGTTTCGAGTGAGTCATTCGTATTCAGTCATCAGTTGGAAACGGCGCAAGAAAAAAGAAAGAGCCGGAGAGCAGCCCTCTGAACGCGACGGTGATCCGGGCACCGACTCATCCAAAGAACAACCCTCCGGCCCGATCGAACCGGAGCGCGATCGCGCTTCGCTCAGTCGTCTACCGCGACCTCCGTATCGGTCTGCAAATCGGGGGGCTTCATGCCGAGTATGCCCTTCACCTTCTCTTCCACCTCGGCCATCAGTGCCGGGTTGTCCTTGAGATACATCTTTGCGTTCTCGCGTCCCTGCCCGATGCGCTGCGAGCCGTAGCTGTACCATGCGCCCGACTTGTCGATGATCCCGGCTTCGGCCGCGATGTCGAGTACCAGGCTCGCATGGCTAATGCCTTCCGCGTACATGATGTCGAACTCGGCTTGCTTGAACGGCGGCGCCACCTTGTTCTTCACGACCTTCACACGCACGTGTGAGCCGATGACATCCTCCTTCTCCTTCACCGGGCCGATGCGGCGAATGTCGAGACGAACCGACGCGTAGAACTTGAGCGCCTTGCCACCCGTCGTCGTCTCGGGGTTGCCGAACATCACGCCGATCTTCTCGCGCAGCTGGTTGATGAAGATCACCGATGTCTTCGAGCGCGCGATCGCGCCGGTGAGCTTGCGAAGCGCCTGGCTCATGAGCCGTGCCTGCAGACCGACGTGCGAATCGCCCATCTCCCCTTCGATCTCGGCCTTTGGAACGAGGGCCGCGACCGAGTCGATCACGACGACATCCACGGCGCCAGAGCGCACGAGGATCTCGCAGATCTCGAGCGCCTGCTCTCCAGTATCAGGTTGCGAGACGAGCAAGCTCTCGACCTCCACACCCAGCTTCTTCGCGTACTCGACATCGAGAGCGTGCTCCGCGTCGATGAACGCGGCGACACCGCCCGCCTTCTGCGCATTCGCGACGACGTGAAGACACAGCGTCGTCTTGCCGCTCGACTCGGGACCATAGACCTCGGTAATGCGGCCACGAGGGATTCCGCCGATACCGATCGCTGCGTCGAGGTTGATCGCGCCAGTGGAAATCGAATCAATGCGGACGCGCGCCGACTCGGCGCCCATCTTCATGATGGATCCCTTGCCGCAGCTCTTCTCGATCTGTGCGATGGCCAGGTTCAGCGCCTTCTTGCGATCGTCCTGCACAGTTGAAACAGCCATTCATCCACCCATTGTGGTTGTCGTTGAAGCTCTGGCCACGGACCAGAATTTACGCCGGGAGGCGACCCATCCAACACCCGAAGAAAATACGAAGCGGATCGCGAAAACTCAAGCTTTCGACGGAGGGGTGAACGCGTTCTCTATGTGCTTGATTCGCACCGAATTGCCCTCCATGAGCACGCCGATCACGTCGAAGCGGTAGCTCTCGTTCGGGCGACCATGCCGGTCGATCCAGACCGCCGCCGAACGCACCAGCTCGCGCTGCTTTCGCCAGTGCACGGCTTCCACCGGATCGCCGAACTCATACCCCCGCCGCGCTTTGACCTCGACGAACGCGACCAGCCCGTCTCGCTCCGCCACCAGGTCGATGTCTCGATGGCCGCTCCGGAACCGTCGCTGTAATACCCGCCACCCACGCCGACGGAGCCACCGCTCGGCCACCCGCTCGCCCACCTCGCCGAATTCCTGCCGTGCCGCGGACATGGCGCGAACGTACAAACCTCGCCCGCCGAACGCGTCATCGAACGACTTGGCCTTGTGTCATCCTATTGCGTCGGCGCGCACCACGGCTGCCTAACGTCAACCGGAGCCAGCGCGCCGTCGGCGGTCAGGGATCGGGACCGGTTACGCACGGAATCTCGACTTCCGAGCGGCCGCTGACGACGCCGAATGGAGATAGGTAGAAGGGAGGGTCTTCCGATTCCCGATCCCCGATTCCCTATTCCCTACTCCGGGTACAACGCTTGCGTTCGCCGTCGCCAGTGACCCACACATCGATACGCCCGCACACGCTGCGCATCGAGCCAACCCGCGGCTGGGTAGCTCTGCGGCTGGGTGAGGTCGTCGCCTATCGGGAAC
>Ga0207691_10002746_pt1 | contig 17161 bp, 10 predicted proteins | sample KBSM13metaG_FD_184327 | JGI IMG/M metagenome (GOLD analysis project Ga0207691, IMG submission 184327) | Miscanthus rhizosphere microbial communities from Kellogg Biological Station, Michigan, USA - KBS M1-3 metaG (SPAdes) (version 2) | ecosystem: Host-associated > Plants > Roots > Rhizosphere >... | reverse complement strand
ACAGCAGCACGCCGCCGCCGATCGAGAAAATCCAGAACGCGGTCGGGATGACGCTGCGGCCGGCGCGCTCGGACGCGATCCACTGCACCAGAAAACGCATCGAGAAGAGCGCCTGTGCGATGAAGCCGAGCACGACCCACCAGTCGAGCTGCGCGACGAACACGTCGTGCAGATAGGTCATGAGACTGTTGAACATTCAAACCTCCGAAACTTTCGGCACGTTCTTGCGCCGGCGGATCAGCCATCGCACTCCGGCAAGATCGAGGATCCCGACCCAGAGCCGGTCCCACATGCCGTAATTGGACACGCCGTGACGGCGCGGCCGGTCGATGACATCGACAAAGGCGATCGAATGACCGTCGCGACGGAACAATGCGGGCATGAAGCGATGCAGCCCGTCGAAATAAGGCAGCGCCAGGTAGGCATCGCGCCGGAAGGCTTTCAGCCCGCACACGCTGTCGCGCGCGCCGTCGTGCAGGATGGCGTTGCGCACCTTGTTGGCGACCCGCGACTGGAGGCGTTTGTAGGCGCCCGACCGGCGCCCGACCCGCTGCCCCGCCGCAAGCGCGACGTCCGCCCCGCCCTGCTCGAGGGTTTGCAGCAGCGCCGGCATGAACGAGGGATCGTTCTGCCCGTCGCCGTCGATGGTGACGATGACCGGCCCGCGCGCCGCCCGCACGCCACTGCGCACTGCCGCGGCCTGTCCGCACGAGCGCGCGTGCTTGATCTGGCGCAGCCACGGCCGCTCCACCTTGAGCGCCGTCAGCGCGGCCTCGGTCCCGTCGGTCGAGCCGTCGTTGACGAAGATCAGTTCGAAATTCCAGCGGCCGCTCAGCGCGGCCGCGATCTCGTCGGTCAGCGGGCCGACATTGTCAGCCTCATTGCGCACCGGCACGACCACCGAAACGGCCGGCGTCCCGACATGGGCATTGGTCTCGGGCATCTGGCTTCCCTGGGATTGCGCCGCGTTCCTATCGGCTCAGGAGGCGTCCGACAACCGCCCTGATGCGCCGCCGCGAGGGGCCGGGCTTGGCGCGCACGATGCCGTCGGCGCCCGGCTCGAAGACGAGCCCGCGTGACGCATACCAGTTGCGCACCAGAATCGCGCCGAAGGCCCCGACAAAGGCCGCCGCAATCACGTCGCTGACGAAATGGGCCGTGATGACGACGCGGCTGACCGCGATGATGACGGCGTAGATCAGCATCGGAATGCGCGCCCGCGGCCAGAGCGCCGCGATCGCGACCGCGGCGGCGAAGGCTGTCGTCGAATGCCCCGAGGGCAGGCTCGCGTATTCGTGCCGCCACGACCACGGCGCATAGGCGAACGGTCCGACATCCGACGGGCGCACCCGCCCGATCAGCCGCTTCACCACGGTGACGAACAGGCCCGGCGCCGCGATGGCGCAGAACAGATAGCCGAAACGCATCGCGAGGCTTGCCAGCACGAGGCTTCCCGTGCGTCCCGCGGCCGGGGTCGCGAGCGCGGAGGCGAACACGATCAGGATGGCGAGCGGGACGAGGAACCAGCCGGACTGGCCGAAATCGGTGATCTCGTTGAAGGTGTCGACCACGGCCGCCGGCAGCGCGCGGGCGAAGCCGACGCCGCGCGCATCGAGGAACTGCATCGCGAGTGCAACCAGCATGACGCCGGCGAGCCCTCCCAGCGCGAGGCGGCGCCACGGCGGCAGCAGCCGGCTCGCCGCGAAACGGCGCGGCCGGCCGAGCAACGCGGTCCAGTTGACCAGGTTGACACCGATGCCGCGCAGCGTCGGGCCGGGCGCACACGCCTTGCCGATGCTGAGGCTCATTGCGCCTCCGAGCGGTAGATCGCGAAGCTGATCGGGCGCCCGCCGTTGATGTTGAAGCTGTTGTCGAGCCGGCCGCGCAGGCTGTAGCGCAGGCCGTTGCGCTCGGCACGCTGCGCGAAGGCGCGGTCCTGCCGGCTCTCAATGATTGCCAGCCGGCAGTCGCCACCGCGCAAGATTTCCGCGGCGGTGGCACCGTCGACCAGGCGCGTGCGCGTGCCGGCGAGAAACACGAGGCTCGGCTCGTGGTAACCGGCCGCGGCCACGATCGGATTGCGGCATCCGCTCACGCTGATCATCTCGGCAAGCGAGCGGCTCGGGAACACCGGCCGCATCAGCGGCAGCGCGACGCCGAACACGGCGATCAGCATGAACTGCGCGCCGATGGTCGCGCGCACAAAGGAGCGTTCCGCGCCTTCGATGTCGTAGAGAAGCCAGGCATAGAAGCCGAAGATCGCCGCACCCGCGGCGAAGGGCCATCCAATCCAGCCGAACTGTCCACGCATGTAGATCAGGCCAACGATCGCCACGGCCGGAAGCACCGCGGCGAAAATCGGCCACATCACCGTAAAGCGCGTGAGATGCGGATTGGTCGACAGCGTGCCGCGCTCGATGGCACGCGCGAGCAGGATCGCGATCGCCGGATAGAGCGGCAATACGTAGTGCGGCAGCTTGGTGACCACCAGTTCCAGCACGATCCATGTCGCTACGATCCAGGCGAGCAGGAAGCGCACGGCGGGGTCGCGGCGCTCGCGCCACACCGATGGAGCAGCAACGGCAGCAAGAGGAGCAGCAGGCCAGAACGTCACCCAGAACAGCAGCAGATAGTATCCCGGGGGCGCGCCGTGGCTCTCTTGGCCCTGCAGGATCTTGCCGAGCAGATCGTGCCCGACCGACTCCTGCAAGAAGGTGTCGCCGGCTCGGCCGAGGATGGCGACGAACCAGGGCAGCACGAGGAGCAGCACCCACAGCACGCCGACGAGCGGGCGCAGCCGCACCAGCCAGCGCGCGGAGCGGTCCACGACCGCAAGCGACAGGACCGCGAGCCCCACGACCATCAGGATCAGCGGGCCCTTCAGCAGGATGCCACCCGCGATCGCGGTCCAGAGGATGAGCGCCTGACCCCAGGATATGTCGCGCTCCGACTGCGCCAGGTACCCCCGCGCCAGCACGCCCAGGGCTGCGACGCAGGTTAACAGCAGCATCGCGTCGGTCTTGGCGAGCCGCGCCTCGACCCCGAGCAGCACCGAGGTCGCCATCATCAGGCCGGCGAGATAGGCGGTGCGGCGCGTCACGAAGCCGAGCGCCGCCCAATAGGTCAGCAGGACGGCGCCGATGGCGCCGATCAGCGATGGGATACGATAGAGCCAGATGGTGGTGCGGGCCTCACCGATGCCGAGCGCCGCGCCGGCCTTCACGGCGGCGACCTGGAGCCAGTAGATGCCGACCGGCTTCTTGTAGCGGACCTCGTCCTGGAAGCGGATGTCGATGTACTCGCCGGTCTCGATCATCTGCTTGGTCGCCTGCGCGAAGCGCGCCTCGTCGCGGTCGACCGGCGGGACGTTGAAGAACCCCGGCAGGAACGACACGAGGCAGACCGCGATCAGGAACGCGGCCCCGCGCGCGTGCGAGGCCGTCACGAACGTCAGCAGCGCGCCGAGGTCCTTGAGGATCGATGCTGGCGCAATCCGGGCAGTCATGTCCATTCCGTGAAAATCGGACACTAGTGCATGCGCGGGCAAAGTGGAAATCGGTTTTCCCGGACGGCCCGGAGACGAATTACGTCGCGGCTGCCAAGCTTTATGTGGTGCCGCAGGCGCGCAATCGCGGGCCGAGTGCCGGTCCTGCCGGCCCGCTTCGCTGCCTTGAATCGCGGAATTTCGACCCTCTGCGGCGGCAAGTCCGCCGGGCCGGCCGCGGTGAACTCAAGTGACAAGCCGGGAGCCCTTTGCTATGAGCGCCGACGCCGCGCGGTCACGTCTTGGCAATTTGGCGCACGCATGCGCTGCAACGATCCGTCTGGCGCCCAACCGCAAAGGCGAGCAACCGTTTTGTCCAGGAATTCCAACCCGCCCCTTCGCACCCCCGCACGTCGAATCGCATGGCGCGCGTAGCTGTCGTCGGCGGCGGACTGTTCGGAACGACTGCGGCCATCCATGTGGCGCGGCGCGGACACGCGGTGCATCTGTTCGAGGAAAAGAGCGACCTGCTCCGGTCCGCCTCGACGATCAATCAATACCGCATCCACCGCGGCTATCATTACCCGCGCAGTCCCGAAACCACGCAGTCGTGCATTGCCGGGGTGAGTTCATTCGTCGAGGAATATCGCGACGCGGTCGTGGCCGACAGCCGGCACCTTTACGGCATCGCCCGCGAAGACAGCAAAACCTCGCTCAGCCAGTTCATGCAGCACTGCGATGCGCACGGGCTTTTCTATCGGGCCGTCAGCGCTGCTGAGCTGATCAACCCTGAACGCGCCGATGCGGTCGAGGTCGTCGAGGACAGCCTCGATCCGGGTGCGCTCGGCACGCTGGTCAAGAAGAAGCTCGCCGAAACCGGCGTCGAGGTGCACCTGGGCGCGTCCGTCGACCGCTCGCTCACGGATCGGTTCGACCGCGTGGTGCTGGCTGCCTATGCCTCCAACAACAGCGTGCTCGCCGCGATCGGGCGGCCGCGCGAGGCGTATCAATTCGAAGTGTGCGAGAAGCCGGTCGTGACGCTCCCGCCCTCGTTCGGGCGGACCGACATCGTGATCGTGGACGGCCCGTTCATGAGCGTGGGTCCGTTCGGGCGCAGCGACACCTATGTGCTCGGTCACGTGGTGCACGCGATCCACGCGACCAATATCGGCTCCGAGCCGGAAATCCCCCCGTCGCTGCGCCCCTGTCTCGACAACGGCGTCATCCGCAATCCGCGGCTCACGCGTTTCGCCCAGTTCGTCGAGGCCGGCGCGCAGTTCATTCCGGCGATTGCGCAAGCCCGCCATGTCGGATCGATGTATACGGTGCGCACCGTGCTGCCGGACCGCGATGCAACGGACGAACGGCCGACGCTGGTCTCGCAAATCGACGAGCAGGTGATCCAGGTCTTTTCCGGCAAACTCGGCAACTGCGTCGAGGCCGCGCGCGCGGTGGCGGAGCTTATCTGACCGGCTGAAGACTTTCGCCCAGCGCCAGCACCCGCGCGGCGAAATCTCCCGCGCTCGGCAGCGCGCGCTCCTTGCCCGAGGCGGCGGCCACGAAATCCGAGATTTCGACGCCAAGCGAGGTCCGGTCGCCACGATAGACGATCTGCGGCGCGCCCTCGCGTTCGGCGCGATAGAGGTTCGCGTCGTCCCAGATCAGGCGCGAACCGTCGGTCATCTCGATCGTGATGTCGTGGCGCCTCTCGGCCGAAGTACGGTCGATCAGCGAGACCGCCTCGAACGCGCCGTAGTCGAGCCGTGTCGCGACCGCGTCGCACGCCGACATCGTGCCCGGCCCAGGCCGGATGGCGCCGCCGCGCGGTTGTCCGAACAGGTGCAGCGCGAGCGCGAGATGATGCGTCAGCAGCGTCTGTCCAATGGGCTCGGCAAAGGTGCCGAACTTGTCCCAGCGCAGCGTGGCGTTGCGCACGTGCGAGGCATCAAGGCGGCGCTTCAGCTCGCCGATCCCCGGGTGATAGAGGAATACATAGCCGGTCGTCAGAATGAGACCGCGCGCTGCAGCCGCCTCGGCAACGGTCCGGGCCTGTGCGGCGGTCTCGGCGAGCGGCTTCTCGACAAAGACGTGCTTGCCGGCCTGCAGCGCCGCCTGCGCAAAGCCGGCCAGCAGCGGAATCGGAGTTGCGATCGCCACGGCGGCAATCGAGGGGTCGCGAAGCATCTCCTCCATCGTGAGACGCGGCAGGTCGAGGTTATGCGTCGCGCGGAATTCCTCTGCCGTGGTCCGCTTTGAGACAAACCCCGCGAGCGAGCTAGCGCCGGCTAGCTCGCGCAAAATGTTGCGGCCCCATGCGCCGACGCCGACGATCGCTGTCCTGATGTCTTCGCGCATGAAGGGATGCCGGGTGGCGCTGAGCGGCCCGTTATAGCGGAGATGTCTCCGCGCTGCCGGGACTCTCTTTATTCGATGCGCACTACGACGCTGTCCACGACGCCGCGCGCGTCCATCACGGTGAGCCGCGCGAAACCCGGCCCGTCGGGGGTGAAGATCAGCGTGCGCTGCCCCGTATGCGTGGCGCGCGGCACGCCATTGACCAGAAGCGTCAGCGGCGCGACGCCACCGGAGATTTTCAGCGCCATCTCGCTGCCTTCTGCGGCAAGCCGCGCGCCGTTCGGCGGGAACATGATGCGCGGCGCCGGATTGGCGGTGTCGGTTGGAATCGCGGCGGTCCGGAAGCGCTGCAGCGGCGGCGGCAGGCGATTGTTGGCGGCCACAATGACGCCCTTCGGTGCTTTCGGCAGCACAGCCGGCAGACCGCCCATCCGCGCGAACGCATCGAACAGGATCGGCGCGGCAGCCGAGCGCCCGACGAGGCCCGGCACCGGCGCGCCGTCCGGACGGCCGACCCACACGCCGACCGTGCGCTTGCCGTCGAAGCCGATCGACCATGCGTCGCGATAGCCGTAGCTCGTGCCGGTCTTGAACGCGATGCGCCCGCCGACGGCGTTTTCAGGCGGCGGCGTGCCGATCATGACGTTCCCGACATACCAGGAGGCGACCGGCTCGAGCAGGCGGCGCTGCGCCGGCGCCGCGATCGCATCGCGCCGTTCGGTGAGCGCGATGGTATTGCCGCCGCGCGCTAGCCCGCCGTAAAGCATCGTAAGATCGGTCAGCGAGATACCGACGCCACCGAGGCCCATCGCGAGACCAGGCGCCTCGCCCTTCGGCAAGATGAAATGCGCGCCCGCATCGGTGATGCGCGCGGTCAACCGGTTGGCGCGGATCGACTCGAGCAACGTGATTGCGGGGACGTTGAGCGACATCTGCAGCGCCTTGCGCACCGAGACCGTGCCCTGGAAGGTCAGGTCGAAGTTTTCCGGCGCATAGGCGCCGTAACGCACCGGCCGGTCATCGATCAGCGTCTCGGGGTGGATCAGCCCGTCCTCGAAGGCGAGCCCGTAGATGAAGGGCTTCAAGGTCGAACCGGGCGAGCGCACCGCCTGTGTCATGTCGACCTGACCGGCGCGACGCTCGTCGAAATAGTCGGCACCGGCGACGCGCGCCAGCACTTCGCCGGTCGCATGATCGATCGCCATGATGGCGACTGCGATGTCGGGGCCGAGCGCGTGCGCGCGCTCCCGTGCGAGGTCTTCGAGCGGCTTTTGCGCGTTCACGTCGATGGTGAGCGCGATCACCGTGCGGCCGGGTGCGGCGGCAACGGCCTGATCGGCGGCATGCGGCGCGAGCGTCGGCATAGCCCGTCGCGCGGATGGCGACGATTCCGCCTTGGCGTATGTCACTTCATCGAGGGGAAGCTTGCCGGTCGACGCGACACGATCGAGCACGCGGTCGCGCGCGCGATGGGCGGCCTGCGCCGAGCGGTCGGGCCGGCGCACTTCGGGCGATTGCGGGATCGCGACCAGCATCGCGGCCTCGCCGAGCGAGAGGCGCCTCGGCTCCTTGCCGAAATAGGCGAGCGATGCGGCGCGCGTGCCTTCGAGATTGCCGCCATAAGGCGCAAGCCCGAGATAGAGCGTGAGGATCTCGTCCTTGGTGAGCGCGCGCTCGAGCTGCACCGCGCGCACCGCCTGGCGCAGCTTGGCAAGGAACGTGCGATCGGTGCGCGGTTCGAGCAGCCGCGCGACCTGCATGGTGATGGTCGAGCCGCCCGACACGATGCGGCCGTGCGACACGAGTTGCACGGCAGCGCGCGCAACCGCGAGCGGATCGACGCCGCTGTGCTGGCGGAAGCGCTTGTCCTCGTAGGTGATCAGCAGGTCGAGATAACGCGGATCGACGTCGGCGACGGTCGCGGGCAGCCGCCAGCGTCCGTCCGGGGTCGCATAGGGCCGCAACAGGCGGCCGTTGCGGTCCACCACGACGGTGGAGAATTCAAGCGCTTCGCCGAGCGGCACGGGCCCAAGGGAATGGACCCAGGCGGCGAAGGCGGCGGCGGCAGCAAGCGCAACCGGGGCTGCGCAGAGCGAGACTGTGCGGACACGGCGCCACACGCTCGGTCTGTTCCCTCCCCCCTTGAGGGGGAGGGTTAGGGAGGGGGGTCGAGATGATGGCGAAGGTGGTGCCACACGCGTGACCCCCACCCCTAACCCCTGCCCGCAAGGGGGAGGGGAATCCACCGAGCTTGCGGCTCGATTTACGTCACTCACTTCGCCGCCTCGACCTCGACCGAACCGACGCCGGTGCGGCCGAAGCGGTCGGGACGATACATGTCCTCGATGTAGGCCTGCGGCAGCACGTATTTGCCGGGCGACACCGCGCGCACGATGTAGGCGACGGTGAACACCGCCTTGTCGCCGCGCTCGCGGTTGAACGCCGCGGTGAAGCGATCGTCGCGGAACTCGGAGTGCACCGGCTCCTTGGCGTCCTCGATCCACGACAGCGTGCCGGTGTCGCCGGACGACACCAGGCGCGGGTTGTCGATCTCGAAGCCGGCCGGGAGATAGTCCGCGATGATGATGCGGCCGAAGGTCGGCGAACCTTCGGTGATCTTCAGCACCACGGCGAAGCGTTCGTTCTGCTTCACCTTGGAGACGTCGGCGGCCTCGCCATCGAGCGTGTAGTAGAGGCGCTCGATCTTGAAGCCCTTGTCGGTCGCGGGCTCCGGGGTCACCGGTGCGCCGATCACCGACACCACCGCCTGCACGGCGTTGTCGCCGTTGTTGGTGACGCGGATCGCGCCGCCGCCGAACTCGGTGGCGCGGAAGGTCCGATAGAGCGGGCCACGTTTGGTCTCGCCCGCGACGTCGAGCACCATGTTCGCCGTGTCGCGCGCGAGCGCGCGGGCGGCGAGCACCATCCAGGCATTCTCCTGCGTCGAGGAGTACGGCGTCAGATTGCGCGCCGCCTCGATGCGTTCGACCGCCTGCAGGATCGTGGCGCGCGGTGCATTGCCTTCCGAGGCGAGCGCCACGAAGGCGGACGCATCGCGCAACTGCGAGCCGTAGTCGGTGCGGCCGAGCTCGAGTTTCGGCTGCGGCGGGATATCCGCGATCGCCGAGCCGTAGACGCGCTCGGCGCGCGCACGGTCGCCGAGCATGCCGAGCGCCGCGGCGAGCTGCGCCTTGGCGATCGGCGTCTTCAGCGAGTCGAGCTTGGTATCCGCGAGGTAGCGAAGATCGCCGAGCGGTGCTGCGCCGTTACGCGCGAGCACGTAGTAGACGTAGGGAATGTCGCTGCTTACGTCCTTGGTGGGATCGTTCTGCGCCACGAGGTTGCGCAGATTGTCGAGCGCCAGCCGGAACGCGACATCCGGGACAGCGAAATTACGCTCGCGCGCCCGCGTCAGGAAGTCGGTCACGTAGGCGTCGAGCCACGCGTCGCCGCCGCCCGGCCCCCACAGCCCGAACGAGCCGTTCGAACCTTGCCGCGACAGCAGCCGCTCGATCGCATCGCGGATGCGCTGGTCGATCGCCACGTCAAGCGAGAGATGCGACTCCGCCGCGAGCTCGTTGACGTAAAGCAGCGGCAGCGCGCGGCTGGTGGTCTGTTCCGTGCACCCGAACGGATACCGGTCGAGCGCCTTGAGCAGCGCGGCCACATCGAGCGCGGTCGAGGGACCGACCGAGAGCTGCACGTTGCCGGTTCCCGGAATCAGATCGGCGAACAGGTCGCTCGAAATCGAGAGGCTCTCGCCCTTCGCGATCGGACGCACCGTGCGGCGCGTCAGCACCTGCGTGGCGGGCTTTGCCGCGAGCGTGTAGCTGCGCTGCATGGCGAAGTTGTTCGGTCCGCTGATGCGGATCGCGACATTGCCGATGCCGACCGCGGTCGCGCTGACCGGCAGGCTCACACCGGAGCGCTGCTTGCTGGCAAGGCGGACCTTCTGCTCCTTCTGGCCGACCGTGACCGGACCATCGGTCTGTACGCTGATTGCATACTCGCCGGACGGACCTTCGACGTTGTCGAGGTCGAGGCGAATGGAGCCTTGGTCTCCCGTCAGCAGAAACCGCGGTAAGGTCGCGGTCAGCACGACCGCATCGCGCACGATCACGTCGCCGGAGGCATGCCCGACCTTGTCCTTGGACCACGCGACCGCCATGACGCGGACCGTGCCGGCGAATGCCGGGATGTCGAACGACACTTCCGCCGTGCCGTCAGGCTTCACGCTCACGACGCCGGAGAAGAGCGCGAGCGGGGGCTGCGTCGGCGGCGTGGCGCCAAGCGAAGCCGCGGCCCCGTCGCCGCCGGTGCGGATCGCGCCGCGCGTGCCCTGCATGCCGTCGAGCAGTTGTCCGTAGATGTCGCGGATCTCCGCCGTCAGCCGGCGCTGGCCGAGATAGAAGTCGTCGGGCGATGGCGGCTTGTAGTTGGTAAGGTTGAGGATGCCGACGTCGACCGCCGCAACGGTGATCTTCGCCTCTTCGCCTGGGTTGAGCCCGGCAAGCCTGACCGGCACGCGCAATGTGCCGTTCGGGCGCATCAGGCTCGGCAGCGGCATCTCGAAGGCGAGCGTGCGCGCCTTCTTGTCGACCGAGAACCACTGCAGGCCGATCGCACGGCCCGGCATGCGGCTCGCCGCCTCGTCGAGCGGCCGGCGCAGCGTCGCCACCACATAGGCGCCCGAGCCCCAGTCGGTGCCGACCTTGAGCGGGATTTTCGCGGTTCCGGCCTGCACATCGAGGGTCTGGGTCGCGAGCAGCCGGTCGCCGACGACGTTGATGGTGATCTTGCCGGCAGTGCGCGCCGTGACCGCCACGTTCATGGTATCGCCCGAGGCGAATTCCGACTTGTCGAGCGCGATCTCGAGCAGGTCCGGCGTGTCGGTCGACGCGTCGGCGTAGAAGCCGGCGTCGAATGTCACCGAGGTCGGCGGAATGCTGCGGTCGTCGCTCGCGACGTCGAGCCGGTAGCGGCCCCAGGTCACCGGCATCGCGATGCGGCCGGGTCTGTCGGCGGCCACGTCAACGCGCCCGTCCGCGATGCGGCGCGTGCTCTTGACCGGCTCGTACTCCCAGCGTCCGTCGCGGCGATAATACTGATAGCGCCGCTCGACCTTGAGCAGTTCATAGCGCAGCCCGCTCGCCGCCAGTTGCTTGCCGTCGGGCGATGCCACGATCACGTCGAAGCCGGCGCTTTCGCCCTCGCCGAGCGAGCGCCCGGAGAACAGCGGCTTGACGCCGATCATCGTTGAGGTCGGAACGATCGGGAGCGTCAGATTGCGCTCGACCGCGCGGCCGCCGGATTCCACGAGCCGCACGGTGATCTGCGCTTCGAGCGGGCGCGAGGTCGCCGGCACCTTGTCGAGCGAGACGGTGAATTTCGCCTTGCCGTCGTCGTCGGTCTCGGGCAGGTCCTCGAGCGTGGTCTGCTCGGTCCTGATCTCCTGCTCGTCGTCGTTGACGCCGAAATTGTAACCGGGGAAGCCCGGCCGCTCGTCCGCGCCGCGGATCTTCATCTCGCCTTCGAGCGCGAGGTTGGAAGCGGGCGCGCCATAGAGGAAGCGGCCGTCGACCGTCACTTCGGCCGGCTGCGTCTGCGACAGCCTGCCGGTCGGCGACGCCAGATCGAATTCCATGCGATCCGGCACATAGTCTTCGACCAGGAAGCTGGTCGTACCGACGGACGGGCCCTTCGGGTCGGTATAGGCGCGCACGCGGTACGTTCCGGTCGGCGCAGACGAAATCATCGGGAACGAGAGCGCGCGGCCGCCGACGCCCTGATCCTGCACCACCGTGCGGCGGTACTCGACGCCGTCGGGGCGCTCGACCACGAGCGTCATCGGCACGCCGGTAACGGCGACGCCTTTGGAGTCGCGCAACAGCGTTGTCAGATGCACGGTCTCGCCGGTGCGATAGACGCCGCGCTCGGCGTAGAGAAACGCATCGAGGCCGGCGGCGACCGCGCGGCCCGCGACGCCACGGTCGGTCAGATCGAAGGCCGAGCCTTTCAGGCTGAGGAACGCGTAGTCGCTCTTCCCGTCGGCGACGATCATGGCGGGTGCGAGACCGCCCTCCCCGCGCGCCAGTCCCGACTCGAAGCGCGCAAAGCCGGCGGCGTCCGTCGTGCGCGTTGCCAGGACCTCGTTGTTGCGCGCGATCAGCCGGACTTCGATTCCGGCCCTGGCTTCGGTGCTCGCGAGCGAATTGATGAAGACATTGATCCCGTCATTGCCGGAAAAAGCGGTGAGGCCTAGGTCGGAGACGATGAACCACTGCGTCGCGAGCTGGCCGTAGTCTTCGTCGCGGCGCGAGCCTTCCGGCTCAGCTGTCATCACATAGACGCCGGGCTTGAGATCGCCGATCGCCTGATCGACCGGGAAAGCGGTGGTCACGTCGGCATTGAGCACCGACTCGATCTTCATCTCGCCTTTCCAGGCGAGTGTGCCTTTTTCCGAGCCGATGCGGGTGCGGTCGTAGCGGTCGATGTTGCGCTGGAAGTCGTTGCCGAACACGGTGTCGATCAGGCTGCGGTCACCGATGCGATGCACTTGAACCTGCACCGACGCGGTGTTGACGCTGACCACCGGAATGCCGCGCTGGCCGGTGCGAGGCAGCACGTAGGCCTTGCCGGTGAAGCGCACATAAGGGCTGCGGTCGCGCACGTAGATGCTGTAGTCGGCCGACTTCTGCAGATTTTCGCGCACGGTCGACGGCAGGCCGGAGCGCAGCGTGATCGAATAGCGCTCGCCGTGCCGCAAGCCCTCGACGCAGAGCTGCTTTTCTTCCGTTGTGATCGCGGGCTTGTCGTTGCCCGCGAGTGCGACGAAGGGCGAGAAATCGGTGCGCTTGCCGGGCAAGTCTTCGGAGAACTGGAAGCACGCGCGTGGAGAAGCGGCGTCGGCGTCCACCGAATAGTCGAGAATGCGGAAGCCGTGCTGATCGCGCAGCGATTCGTAGGTCTGGCGGATGTCCGCGACCTCGCGCAGGTCGAGCGACAGACGGTACGCGTCGAGCGCCGGGCGCCACTGCTTGCGCTCCGCGAAGGTGCGGCCGAGGAGTTGAAGCGCGTCGGCTTCCTCGCCGGAATTGCCCGAGCGCTGATAGGCGATGTAGGCCGCCGTCGCCGAACGCTCGAGGAAGTTGATGCGCTCGCTGTCGTCGTTCGGGCGGATTTGCAGGATCGCTCGGGACAGACGCAGCCAGTTGCCCGCTTCGCGCGGCGCGACCGAGACGATCTGCGCCAGCGTCTGCATGCCGGCGCGGAAGTCGCGCTTCGCAAACGCCGCTTCGGCCTCGGCGCGCAGCGTCGCAACCGGCTTCGCGACCTGACCGGCTTCGGTCTTGATCTGCGTCTCCAGTCGGACGGCGCTATCGGCTAAATCGGATCTTTGGAAGGGCTTGTCGGCGGCAGAGGCGGCGAAAGAGAAGAGAGCGACGAGCGCGGCGGCAAAGCCGGCGCGGACTGACGCGAGCATCGAAGAACCTCCCTCGACCCCAAATCGGGGCCGTGCATTCCTTCCACCCGGCATAGCCTTTATGGCAATCATGTCCAAGTGATGACTAAATATTCATAATCCAAAAAATCCTTTGAAACGTGCCGGTTGACGGAAGCCTGCGGACACCGGCAAGTCGCACGGGAAGAAAACTCCAACCCGCTGCCCCCGACCGCACGTCCATGACGATCGTCCTCGCCGCCGATCTCGGCGGTACCTCGGTGAAGGCCGCTCTGGTGACGAGCGAGGGCCACATCCTCGCGCAGACATCTATTCCGGCACCCGAACCCGGCGTCAGCGGGCTGATCCTGCCGCCCGAATGGTGGAATCGTTTTCGCGAAGCCGCCGCGACACTCAGGCGTGAGGACGAAGGCGCCTTCAAGGCCGCTGACGCGATCGCGATCACCGGCGTCACGCGCACGCCGGTCGTGCTCGACGCGGTCGGCAACTCGCTCGCCGGTGCGATCACCGCACGCGATGCGCGCGCGCAGGAGATCGCCGCACGCACCGCGATCGCTCCGGAAAGCTGTCCCGAAGCCGCGCATTACGACGCGTTCCATCCGGCGGCGCGGCTGAAATGGATCAGCCAGCAGACGCCGCAGGCGATCGTGCATGCGAGTGCGGTCGTCGATCCGAAGGATTTCATCGCATCGCGGCTGACCGGACGCATCGCGAGCGATCCGATTTCGCAGGCGCGGCTGGTCGCGGCGGCAAGCTCGATCGACGGCCCATCGCTCCTGTCGCGTCTCGGCCTGCCGGAAACTCTCGTGCCCGACCTGCTGCCGCCCGGCCGCGTGATTGATCGCGTGCGTGAACTGAGCGAGCCTTTCAATGCGCTGGCGGGGAAGCCGGTCGTGATGACCTCGCACGATACATGGTGCGGCGTGGTCGGGCTCGGAGCACTCGTTCCCGGCCGCGCCTACAACGTCTCCGGCACGACCGAGACGTTCGGCGTGATGACCACGCAGGCGTTCAAGGCCGGCGGGCTGATGACGGTGCAATGGGGCGACGATCTGCATCAACTCGGCGGGCCGGGGCAGAACGGCGCCGACGTGCTGACCTGGCTCGGCACGCTGATCGGCGCCGACTCGCAAGGCGAGATCGCCGGCAAGGTCGCGCGCGCGCTGGCGCAGCCGCGCCATGCGACGCCGCTGATCTTCCTTCCGTATTTGTCCGGCGAACGCGTGCCGTTCTGGGACGCCGATCTGCGCGCCGCTTTCCTCGGCCTGTCGCGCGAGCATCACCGCGGCGATCTCGTCTGGGCGGCGCTCGAAGGCGTCGCGTTTCTCAACCGCATCGTACTCTCCCGCGCCGAGAGCGCCGCCGGCATTGCGGTCGACGAGGTCCGGCTCGGCGGCGGGGCGGCGCGCATCGGCGCATGGGCACAGATCAAGGCCGACGTGCTCGACCGCCCCATCTCGACGGTGACCGCCGAAGAGCCCGGCGTGCTTGGCGCCGCGATTGCAGGCTTCGTCGGCCTGCGCACCTACGATACGCTCGGCGAGGCACAGCAACTTCTGGTCCGCGCCGCGCGCCGCTTCGAGCCGCGCCCGCATACGCGTGACTTCTACGACGCGCTCAGCCTATTGTTCGCGCAGGCCCACGAGGCCGCGCAGCCCATTTCGCACGGCCTGACCCAGCTTTCCGTCCCCTCGATATGATGTTTCGCGACGCGATCGAGCGCTACGGCACCGCCCTTGCGGGCCTGGTGCTGTTTGCGGTCTTCGCCGCGACCGCGCCGCGCTTTCTCGATCCGACCAACCTGCTCAACGTGCTCAAGCACGCGAGCGTGCTCGCGCTGTTCGCGCTCGGCGTGACGCTCGCGCTGGTGACGGCGGAGCTCGATCTGTCGTTCGCCAATGTGGCAAGCCTCGCCGCGGTCGTGACCGGCTACCTGGTGCACAAGGGTTATCCAGTGCCGCTCGCGGTCGCGTCCGGGCTTTGCGTCGGCACCGCCGGCGGTTTCTTCAACGGGCTGCTGGTGACGCGACTGAAAATCCCCTCGCTGATCGCGACGCTCGGCACCGCTGCCATTGCGAATGGCTTTGCGTTCTGGGCGACGCAGGGCGTCGCCTTCGTCGGGCGCTGGCCGGCTGAATTCACCGCGCTCGCGCGCGGTTATGTGTTCGGCATTCCGGCGCCGGTGCTGTGGGCCGCGGCCGCTGCGCTGATCGCCGTGTTCGTGCTGAAGCAGACGCGGCTCGGCCTGCACATGACGGCGACCGGCGACGCCGATGAAGCCGCGCGTCTTGCCGGCATCGCAACTGAGCGCATGAAGCTGATCGGCATGACGCTGTCGGGTGTGTGCGCCGGCATCGGCGCGGTGCTGCTTGCCGCCAATCTGTCGTCGGCCGCGCCGAATATGGCGGGCGACTATCTGCTGCAGGCGATCGCCGCCGTCCTGCTCGGCATGACGATGTTCGAGCCGGGCCATGCCAACGTGCCCGGCACCGTCACCGGCGCGGTCATCCTGGCGCTGCTCAACAATGGGCTGGTGTTGATCGGCGCGCCCTATTTCATGCAGGACATTCTTCTCGGCGTGACCATCGTGGCGGCGGTCGCGCTCTCGGCCAGCACACTCAAACGCGCCGCCTTCGCGGTGTAGGGAGGACATCATGAAACGGATCGTCATCGCTGCGGCGTTTGCCGCGCTTGCAAGCCCCGCCTTGGCATTCGATGTCGGCATCGTGGCGTTCCAGATGTCGTCGGAAACACACGCACGCGTCGCGAATGCCGCGAAGGACGCCGCCACCGCCAAGGGCTGGAAAGTACAAATCCTCAACTCCGAAGGCAGCCTGCCGAAGCACGCGCAGCAGCTCGACGACCTGATCCAGCGCAAGGTCGACGCGATCATCGTCGCGATGGGCAAGCCGGTCGAGGGCGACGCGCAGCTCAAGGCCGCGGCGGACGCGAAGATACCGGTCGTCACCGTGATGAGCGGCACGAGCGCACACACGCTGTTCGACATCCAGGTCAACGAGTACAAGGTCGGCGCGGAAGCCGCGCTCTACTTGCTCGGCCTGCTCAACTATCAGGGCAACATCCTCGCGCAGCGCTTCGACGGCAATGTCGGCACGCGCATCCGCGGCCGCGTGCTCGACGCGGTCCTCTCCGAGAACACCGGCGTGAAGGTGCTGGCGAGCCATTCGATGGCGCGCACGCAGAGCTGGCGCGACGACGTGCGCAACGGCATGTCGGCGCTGATCCTGCAAAACAAGGGCAAGATCGAAGGCATCTGGGCCTCGTTCGATGGACAGGCGTTCGTGATCGACGACCTGCTGCGCGAACAGGGCTACAAGAAAGGCGACGTGAAGCTCGTCTCGGTCGACGGCGGCGCAGAGACCTATCGCCGCATCGCGGACCCGCAGTCGACCGTGCTGGCGACTGTCGCGATCCCGTTCGAGACCATGGGCAAGGCCGCGGCGGATGCGATCGACGCGATCGTGGTGCAGAAGAAGCCGAAGGCGTCGGTGACCGCCGGACCATACCTCTACATGGACGCGATCCTGGTCGACGGCACCAACGTGGCGCAGTTCAACAAGTGATCTCGCTGCGCGGTGCGGCCAAGCGCTACGGGGCGGTCGAGGCGCTCACCGGCGTGGACCTCGATGTCGCGCAAGGCGACGTGCTCGGTATCTGCGGCGACAACGGCGCCGGCAAGTCGACCTTGATCCGCATCATCTCGGGCGCGCAAGAGCCGAGTGCGGGCACGATGACGGTGCGCGGCGCGGCCGTGCGCTTCCGTTCGCCGCACGATGCCTACGCGGCCGGCATCGCGACGATCTATCAGGACCTCGCGCTCAGCCCGTCGCTCGCGATCT
>Ga0207691_10002745_pt1 | contig 17166 bp, 23 predicted proteins | sample KBSM13metaG_FD_184327 | JGI IMG/M metagenome (GOLD analysis project Ga0207691, IMG submission 184327) | Miscanthus rhizosphere microbial communities from Kellogg Biological Station, Michigan, USA - KBS M1-3 metaG (SPAdes) (version 2) | ecosystem: Host-associated > Plants > Roots > Rhizosphere >... | reverse complement strand
GCGTTTGAACAACAGTTGTCGAAACCTCTCGAGCTCGAAAGGCCCGGCCCATGCGCGCGCTGCTCCTGATCCTGATCGTCGCCGTGGTGGCTGGACTAATCGCTTTTGGCACGGGCTTCCTCAAGCTCAACCAGACGCGCGGAGCCAAGGCGCCGGAGGTTAGTGCCACCCGCAATGGCGTTACGGCCAAGGGCGGGCAGGCCCCCGCCTTCGATGTCGAGACAGGCTCGGTCAAGGTCGGCACCAAGGAGACGACGGTGAAGGTCCCGGCGCTGGTCGTCGAGAAGCCGGGCCAGAACCAGGTCCAGCCTGCGACCAGCAACGCTCAATAGCGAGCATGTGACTTCGCGCGCGGCCTCCGCTAGCCGCGCCTGAATGAGCTTCCCGCTGCCTCCGCCGATGCGACGCGCGCTCGACCTTGCGGCCGAAGCCGCGGCTGACGGTGAGGTGCCCGTCGGAGCTGTAGTCACGATCGGCGACGACATCATCGCCGAGACGCGCAACTCCATGCGCAACAGCAACGATCCCACGGCTCACGCCGAGATGGAGGCCATCCGCGCTGCGGCCGCAAAGCTCGGTACGTCGCGGCTCGACCAGTGCACCTTGTGGGTCACGCTTGAGCCATGCGCCATGTGTGCTGCCGCCATTTCGGTCGCACGAATCAAGGAACTGCGGTTCGCCGCCGAAGATCCCAAGGGCGGAGGCGTCGTCCACGGCCCTCGAATCTTCGCCCAGCCGACCTGCCACCACCGGCCTGACGTGCTCGGCGGGATCGGTGAAGCTGAGGCGGCTGAGCAGCTAAGGTCGTTCTTCGCCGAGCGACGCTAGGCGCGGTACGGTACGAGCCTGATCTCGATCCGTCGGTTCGCCGCCTTCTGCGTCTCGTCCGCCTCGGGATTGTACAGCGGCGCGCTCTCGCCGAGGCCACGCGAGGCGATGCGGGCCTTCGTCACCCCATGCCCCGCGAGGTAGGTTGCTACCGCCGCGGCGCGCTTTTCTGACAGTGCCGCGTTGGTCTGCGGGGAGCCCGATGTGTCGGTGTGAGCGAGGACGTCGACGAAGGTGCGGTTGCGTGTCTTCACCGTGCGCGCAATCTCCAGCAACGTAGCGTCCGTGGTCGCTTTGACCGCCGCGCTGCCGGGATCGAAGGTGAAGGTCGCCGGGATCCGGATCACGATGCTTCCCCCGACGTTCAGGACATCCAGGCCGATGCCCGCGGTCTGACGCCTGAGCTCGGCCCCCAGATCGGCCATGTAGGCGGGCACCTCATATACCGTGAGTGGCCGGATTTTCGCCGCCCGCATCTTCGCTGCACGCGACTTTTGGCCGCCGATGACGTCGCCCAGGAGATAGGGCGCGGTGGTCCCGAGCGGAGTGAAGGAGGCGGGGACGATCATGGGTGGGGGCGGCGCAGTCTGGCATCCTGACACCGCGGCAAGCGCGCAACCCAGCGTCAGCGTCCTCAAGCTCCGGCTAACGATCATATTCTTCAAGCTCCCCACGGCTTTCGCCGATCAAACCGCGCCTATAGGCGATGGTTCCGCCGCTGTATTGAGGCAACTGCTTGTTAACCGCGGCTGCTGCGGGCTACACTCACTGCGCCGCAATGAGCGACCATATATCTCCCATACCCTGGCTCGACGTCCTTCTCATCTTCGCGCTGATCGTCGTGAACGGCGCGCTGGCGATGGGCGAGCTCGCGATCGTGTCGTCTCGCGAGGCGCGGCTCAAGGCGATGGCCAAGACGGGAAGCGCAGGCGCCCGTTGCGCGATCGAGCTCGCGTCGGATCCGGGCAAATTCCTTTCGACCGTCCAGAGCGGCATCACCCTGATCGCGATCTTCGCCGGCGCCTTCTCCGGTGAGAAGCTCGGTCAGCCGACCGCGGAGCGCCTGCAGGCGCTCGGACTGGAGCCCAACACCGCTCACACCGTCGGCTTCGGCATCGTCATCGTGCTGACGACCTATTTCTCGCTGGTGATCGGCGAGATCGTCCCGAAGCAGATAGCGCTGCGTTCGCCCGAGCCCCTTGCAGTGGTCTTTTCCCGGCCGATGCGGATTTTGTCCAAGATCGTGGCGCCCTTCGTCTGGGTGCTCGAGCGGTCGAGCGCGCTGATCCTCCGCCTGCTCGGCATGAACCGGGAATCGAAGAACCATGTGACCGCCGAGGAATTGCACCTGGTCGTCGCCGAAGCGCAGACCGCCGGCGTGCTCGAGGAGGACGAGCGCGCGATGATCTCCGGCATTGTGCGGCTTGCGGACCGTCCCGTCCGTGAAGTGATGACTCCGCGCACGGACGTCGACTGGATCGACATAGGCGCGACGCCGGACGAGATCCGTGCTGCCTTGCTTGCGACGCCGCACAGCCGCATCCCGGTCGCCGACGGCGCAGTCGAGAACATCGTCGGCGTGATCAAGACCCGAGACGTGATGGCTGCGCAGCTTGAAGGCCGCCCAATCGACCTCAAGCATCTCTGCCGCACCGCGCCAGTCATCCCGGATCTGATGGACGCAATGGATGCACTGGCCGTCCTCAGGAACGCAGACGTGCCGCTCGCGCTGGTCCATGACGAATACGGCCACCTCGACGGGATCGTGACCCCGGGCAGCATCCTCGCGGCCCTCGCGGGAACATTCGCCAGCGACGTCGACCAGGGCGATGAGCCCGCGCTCGTGGAGCGGGACGACGGCAGCTGGCTGATCTCCGGCGCCGCCAGCGCCGACCTGCTCAGCGACCGCCTCGGCGTGAACCTGCCGCAGGAACGCGACTATTCGACGATCGCCGGCTTTGCGCTGTCAGTGCTCAAGCATCTTCCGGAAGTCGGCGAGAAGTTCCGGCACGACGGCTGGTCGTTCGAGATCGTCGATATGGACGGCCGCAAGATCGACAAGTTGATCGCTTCGCGCTCTCGCAAGCGGCAGGCGGAAGCGCAGGCGGAGGCGGTCGGCTAATCTTCGGGTTCTAATGGCCGTTTTCGACCCGTTGCAGACATAAGCCACGATCGGCTGGCAACTACTGAGCTGGTAGCGGCACAACCGTGTCTTGGGCATTCACGATCTGCCAGCAAGCGCCCCGTTTGAGCCACGTATCTGTCCAGATGAACTTGCCTCGTCGACCGCCTTTCTTTGTCCAAGTCTCACTACCTTGCGCGACTGCGGTGTCGCCGAACATGCGGACATGAACATAATCCGGTTCGTTGCTTAGAAATGGTCCGGGGCCGGCCGCAGCAAATTCGACTGCAGCCTTCTTGTCGAACACCTTGCCGTCCAACACCCACATGAAGTCGTCCGCAAGGATTCGCTTCACGACTGACGCATCATTGGTGGCGACCGATTTTGCCCAAGCCTCTTCACTCTGGACAATATACCGCTCGACATCTTGCTGGGTGGATAGCCGCGGAGCGGGACAAGGGGCTGCGGCCACACCAGTAGCGCACGTCAAAGCCAAAGCGGCGAATAGATGCCGTGCCTTCGGACGGTTGTATCTCATGGCAGATCCCCTTTGGTCTGCCTTGTCGCTTATCACCGGGCGCGTGCCAATGGCCGCGCCCTCAGCCTAGGTGCTTCAGTCGATAATGTCCGCTTTCCACCCAAAACGGACTCTAGTGCCATGCCCGCAGCGCATGGGAGCGATAACAGCTTCCAATTTCTCCTGAACAGCGGCGCAGGGCATCTTGCTGAGCGTGACATCAGGAGACCGCCCATGATCAGCAGCTTTCAGCCCGACCCGCTCCGCCGCTTGTTCTGCATTACCGTCCTGCTGGCCAGCGCCGCGACCGCGAGTGCCGCCAACGCGGTATCCGCGCCAACGGCTGCAACCGAGGCGAGCGGCGTGTTGCGCCTTGCCAGCAATCATCCGGTCGATGAGACGGTGGCCCGCATCAAGCAGTCGGTCGAGGCCAAGGGCATCCGCTATTTCATCGCGATCGACCAGCAGCAGCTGGGTGCATCGGCGAACCTTTCGATCAAGAAGTCGACGCTGGTGCTGTTCGGCAACCCGCCGCTCGGCGTCCAGTTCATCCAGGCCAACCCCTATGCGGGCCTCGACTGGCCGGTACGCATGCTGGTTCGCGAGACAGCGGACGGTTCGACCGAGATCGCCTACACCGACTTTGCCTTTATCGGGCAGCGCTACGGGATCACCGGCAAGGACGCGCAGCTCAAGATGGCCAGCGAAGTCGCCGCCACGGTCGCCGGCGAAGCGGCGCAGTAACCGACATGGTGGGGCTCGCCGTCGCTATCGTCTGTGCCGCGCTGATGGGATTCGCCATCCAGCGGGGCGGCACCTGCCTCGTCGCTGCGATCGACGAGGCGGTGAGCAAACGAACCATCAACCGGCTTCTCGCCCTCGCCGAGGCGTCGGCGCTCGTTGCAGCCGGCATGGTGACAGCCCAGATTTTCGGGATCTTGCCGATGACCCCACATGCGTTCGCCCTCACCGGCTGGACCATCGTGGGCGGCATGATCATGGGCCTCGGCGCCTATGTTGCCGGCGCATGCGTATTCGGCGCCATCGCGCGGATCGGGAACGGCGAACCTGCCTATTTCCTGGTTCCGCTGGGCTTCTTCCTGGGCTGCGTCGCCGCGCTGCGACTAGGCATGACCCGGCTTCCTCACATCGTCGCCGCCCACTCTCCCGTCCTCGCGGATGCATTGCTGTTCGCCGGGCCCCTGCTTGCGATCGCCGCCTGGAGGCTCTGGCATACGGTCCATGCGGTCCGGAGGCGCGATTTCGCCGCTTATGTCTGGTCGCCGCACGTCGCGACCGGCGTGATCGGCGTGACCTTCGTCATACTGTTCCTGGTCGTCGGCGCCTGGAATTACACGGACTATCTGGCCGAAGCGGCTCGGCACATGGGAAGCAGGCTGTCCGATCGTGGACTCCTGCTGCTCGCTCTGTTCGGCGGTGCCCTTCTTGGCGGTTGGACCGCAGGTCGGATCAAGCCCGCAAGGCCGACTGCCGCGGCAATCGCGCGCTGCCTCGCCGGCGGCGTCATGCTCGGCCTCGGTGGCTCGCTAGTACCGGGCGCCAACGACGGGCTCCTCCTCCTTGGCCTTCCCTTGCTTTACCCGCATGCATGGGTCGCCTTTGCCAGCATGCTTCTGACGATCGCCGCCGCGCTCCTGGTGCAACAACGGGCAACCATGGCGCGGGAGCCGCGACTGGCGTAAAGGACGGACTAACTCTGGGGTGCCAAAATGGAGATGCAGCAGGTCCGCTATTTTCTTGCGGTGGCCAAGACGCTGAACTTCACCCGCGCCGCCGAGGAATCCAACGTCACCCAGCCGGCTCTTACCCGCGCGATCAAGCAACTCGAGGACGAGCTCGGCGGTGAACTCATCCGGCGCGAAGGAAGACACAGCCACCTGACGGACCTTGGCAATCGAATGCAGCCGCTGCTGAAGCAATGCTACGAGAGTGCGCTGACGGCGAAAGCCCTGGCCGCTAAGGTCAAGAAAGGCGACGTTTCGACACTGTCCATCGCCGTTTCACAGACGCTCGATCTCGACCTGCTCATGGGCCCGCTCGGCGAGATGCATCGTACCTTCAGCCAGCTTCAGCTGAAGCTTCGCCGCGGCCGCGGTTCAGAAATCTGCGAGATGCTGAGGAACGGCGACGTCGAACTCGCGATCGGCGGTCCGCTGGGAGAATATTGGGATCGGCTGGATGCGTGGCCGATGTTCACCGAGTCCTTCGACCTCGTTGTCGGTGCGGATGATGCACTGGCCCAGCAGGATTGCATCGATCTGGATGTAGAGCTCGTACAGGAATCGCGCTTCCTGTTTTACGCCGGGACCGACCCGGCCGAACTCCGACCCGACGATGTGTCGGCGCGCGGCATCCCTTTCGATCCCACCCATGAAGTGGACTCGGTGCGTGACCTGGAAGCGCTGGTCGTCGCGAATTTCGGCCTCGCGATCATGCCGGCGAGCGCGATGCAGTCGCCACGCGTGCGTCATCTCCGCTGCTCGGCGCTCGATCTGAAACGGACGGTTGCGATCTACAGCGTCGCCGGGCGCCCTCGCTCACGCGAAGCGGGCGCGCTTCTCAACTTGCTCCGCTCGACCGACTGGACTGCCCGTCTCACCGAGCGCGAGTTTGACGCCGCTTAGAAGGTCGTCGAGCTCCATCCGCCGCCTATAGTCCGGATCCACGTGGCGAGCGGCGATGATGCCGTCCTGCCGGATTACGAACACGGCCGGGATCGGGAGGATCCAGCCGGTGCCGCCCTGGTAAAGGGGCGCATCCCAGCCGGCGCCCTCGATCATGCGCGACATCTCCTCGTCTACCCAGATCGCGAGATTGAGTGACAGCGCATAGCCGCCGCCGACGTCGGTCACGAACGGGAAGGAGCCGCCAGCCTCTTCGCTTAGCGTGCGGGTGTATCGCTGCAGTTCCGATGACATGGCGACAATCTGCGCGGGCTTTGCGGCTTCTTCGACTTCGGCCAGCCCGACCATATTGAGCCGGCAGTAAGGGCACCAATGCCCGCGATGGATTGCGACGACGACGGGGCCTTTCTCAAGCAACTTGGCAAGGCTGACCAGCTTGCCGTCCTGATCGGGCATGGTGAACAGCGGCATCGGATCGCCCACCTGCGGGGCGCTCTCGCCGGCACGCGCTGATTCGAGACGACCGACGAACTGGTCGACGGCACTGGCGAACCCGGGCCCGCGCTCGCGGACCAGCTCGGCGATGACCTTCAGCCGCTCGCCCAGCGACATGTCGCGGTCGCGCACTTCCTGGAAAGCCTGTTCGAGCGCGTCGGCGAGTGGGTGTGCCATCAGCGCACTCCTACCACATTGCGGTGCCGGGCAGCAGTGAGCTCAGCAAACACGTGCAATCTCGTTCAGGAGATCGTCCAGCTCCATGCGGCGCCGGTAGTCGGGATCAATATGCCGGGCGGTGACGATCCCATGCGTATCGACCACGAAAACGGATGGGATAGGCAGGATCCAGTCTCCCCCGCCCTGGTAGACCGGAATGTCGTAGCCCGCCTCGGAGATGATCCGGGTCAGGGTGTCGTCGAGCCAAGCCGCGAGCTTGAGCGAGAGCGTGTAGCGCGCGTCCATGTCGCTCAGGAACGGAAAGCTTGCGCCAGCCTCCTCGCGGATCCTTCGAGTGTATCGCGGCAGCTCGCATGAAATCGCGACGATCTGGGCCGGCTTTGCCTGCTCCTCAATCTCGGTGAGCCCGGTCATGGCCATTCGGCAAAAGGGGCACCAGTGGCCGCGGTGGAAGGCGATCACGACCGGACCTTGCCGGGTCAGGTCCTCGAGGAGGACCAGCCGGCCGTCCTGGTCGGGAAGCACGAACAGGGGCATCGGATCGCCCACGGCGGGCGCGCCGGCTCCCGCACGGACCGCCTCGAGCCGGCCGGCGAAGGAATCGATCGCCCGCGAATATTCGGGCCGTTGGTCGCGCGCCACGTCCGCAATGACCTGCAGGCGTTCGCCCAGGCTCGCGTTGCTCTCGCGGACCTGAAGAAAAGCAGACTCGAGGGGCGACACGCGAACTTGATTCATTTGCTCACTCTACGGTTACGCGCTTGAGACGTCACGAACGCGCCGCAAAGGTCTCGACCATTTCGCCGCCGCACGCCTCGTGCAGGATGAAGCCTTCAAGCGGATCGAATTTCCCGCGCCATGGCGCCTGTTCGATCGTCTCCATCGTGTGGCGGTAGCCTGCCTCGCGACGCTGGCGAATACCTTCGGGGCTGAAGTCGATATCCTTGGAATGGTCCTCATAGTCGAGCGACGGCGCGAGAAGGCGGACGACATGCATTGTCGTCGTGCAGCCGTAGCTCTTCATCTCGGCGACGGCGTTGCTCCTCGTCGATTCAGGAACCAGGGCGCCGAGCTCGGCGATGATGTGGCGCAAGCGGTGAAGTTGCCGCTGGCGCTTGATCTGCGCGGTCGAGCGGCTTGAATATTGAAGGTCCTTCTGGCGGTTCATGACTTCCCAGATGGAGCGCGGCTCGGGCCCATGCGGGTTCCAGATGTGGACTGCCAGCACCAGGCTGCTCCGCCGGGGATTATCATCGAATACGACCTCGACTGGCGTGTTCGATAGGATGCCTCCGTCCCAGTACAGTTCGCCATCGATGCGAACGGCGGGAAAGGCCGGCGGCAGCGCGCCTGACGCCATGATGTGGCGGACGTCGATCTCCATGTCGCGGCTGTCAAAATAGACCATCTCGCTGTTGCTGACTTTTGACGCACCGACAGTCAGCCGCACGTCGCCGGAATTCAGCTGGTCGAAGTCGATCAGCTCCTCGAGCGTGCTCATCAGCGGATGGGTCGAATAATATCCGGCGGCGTCAGGGCCCAGGGGCAGATGCGGGCTGAAAAAGGCGGCGGGCTGCGGTTCGAAGAATGAAGGCACGCCGCTGCTGACGGCTGCGGCGTTGCGCGCGGCTGTGGCCATCCACGGGGGCATGAACTGAGTGAGAGGAGAGGAGCGATGCTCCACCCGCTTCCAGAATTCGCAGAGGCGATCAATCCGCTCACCCTTCGGCGAGCCGGCGATAAGTCCGGCGTTGATGGCTCCAATCGAGGTTCCGACAACCCAGTCGGGCTCGACTCCGGCTTCGGCCAGGGCCTCATAGACGCCCACCTGGTAGGCGCCGAGGGCGCCGCCGCCCTGGAGCACGAGCACGGTCTGCCCAAGCCCCTTCATTTCATGGCTCAAGTCGCGGTTCATCTTCTTGTCCCTTTTCAAGCAGCTTCGGCGAAGCTGTCGGTGGTCGGCGTATGGATCGGGCCGGTGATCAGCCGAGCGCTGCGCGCGTAGGTGAAGTAGTTCCAGCCCCAGTGGAGGATGACAGAAAGCCGGCTGCGGAAGCCGACCAAGAACCAGACGTGCGCGACGCACCAGAGCAGCCAGGCGGAAAATCCCGACAGGCGAATGCGCCCGAAATCCGCGACTGCGCTCTTGCGGCCGATGGTCGCGAGGTTGCCGTAGTCCCGGTAGCGGAACGGCTGCATGGTCCGTCCGAGGATGCGGTCGGCGACGTAGCGACCCTGCTGCTTGGCGACAGGGGCCACGCCGGGCAGGGTTCCCCCCCGCCTGCCAGGGCACGCGGCAGTATCGCCAATCGCGAAGATCCGCGTCTGGCCGAGAGCGAACAGGTCGTCGTCGACGATCACTCGGCCCAGACGGTCGGCTGGCGCGCCGACCCACTTTGCCGCAGGCGACGCCTGGACTCCCGCCGCCCACACAATCGTGTGGGTCGCGATGCGCTCGGCACCAATCCGTACCTGATTTCGACCGATATCGGTCACAGCCGCTCCGAGACGGATTTCGACGCCGATGCGCTCGAGGGCTTCTCGGGTGCGCTTTGACAGTTCGGGGGGGAAGGATGGCAGCAAGCGCGATCCAGCCTCTAACAGGATCACACGAGAGCAGTGCGGCGTGATCGAGCGAAAGTCCCGCGACACCGACTGGCGGGCCAGTTCGGCAATCGCGCCGGCCATTTCGACGCCGGTCGGACCGCCGCCGATGACGACGAAGGTCAGGAGCGCGTCTCGCGCGTCTCCATGCTCCTCGCTCTCAGCCTGTTCGAGTGCGAGCAGAACGCGGCGGCGGACGGCGGTCGCGTCCTCGATGGTCTTGATGCCAGGCGCGTGAGCCGCCCAATCGTCGCGGCCGAAGTACGAATGCCGCGCGCCTGTCGCCAGGATCAGCCAGTCGTAGTCCAATGGTCGCCCGCTCTCGAGCAGGACCGTTCGGCTGGATGAGGAGACTGCGCACACTCTGTCTAGCAACACTCGGACGTTGCGTGCGTGGGCGAGTATCGAGCGGATTGGCGCAGCGATATCGGCTGGCGACAAGGCCGCAGTCGCGACCTGGTAGAGCAACGGCTGGAAGAGGTGATGATTGCGCTGGTCGACGACGGTCACGTCAACCGGTTGACCGGATAGGCGCTTGGCGGCCTCAAGACCGCCAAAGCCTGCACCTACAATCACCACGCGCGGACGGTCTGTCATCAGAGCGCCGTGAGGTCGTCCGTCGCGAGCCGTTGGATTCCAGCCTTGCGCCGCGTCTTGCGGGGCGGCTTGGTCATCCAAAGCGCGGCGGCCGCAAGGTGCGGACAAAGGGACATGGCCTGGGTTTGCATTTGCGGGGTCATTGCGCCGTCCACCCCCCATCCATCGCGATGGAGGTTCCGGTGATTGAGGCGGCTGCCGGCGAGCACAGGAAGAGCGCCAGCTCGCCAAGTTCCTCGACGGTGGCGAAGCGCTTGCTGGGCTGGGCAGCGAGCAGCACGTCATTGATGACCTCGTCGCGGGTAATTCCGCGCGCCTTGGCGGTGTCGTCGATCTGCTTCTCGACCAGCGGGGTCCAGACATAGCCGGGGCAGATGGCGTTGCAGGTGATGCCGTCGCGCGCGGTCTCAAGCGCGACCGTCTTGGTGAGGCCCAGCACGCCGTGCTTCGCGGAGACGTAGGCGCTCTTGAATGGAGAGGCGACGAGCGCGTGTGCGGACGCGACGTTGATGATGCGGCCGAAGCCGGCCTGCTTCATCACCGGGACCGCAGTGCGGATCGTGTGGAAGGCGGCCGAAAGGTTGAGCGCGATGATCGCGTTCCACTTCTCGACCGGGAAGTCTTCGACCGGAGAGACGTGCTGGATCCCGGCGTTGTTGACCAAGATGTCGAGCCGTCCGAAGCGGTCGATGGTGTTATTGACCAGCGACTTGCAGGCATCGGCATCCATCAGGTTCGCGCCGTCATAGACCGCGCGCTTGCCGAGACCCGCGCACTCGCTGCAGAGCTCATCGATTACGCGCTGGTCCGCGATCCCGTTGATCACGACATCGGCGCCGGCCGCGGCGAACGCGCGTGCGATTCCAAGGCCAATGCCGCTGGTTGAGCCGGTCACAATAGCGACGCGGCCCTCGAGCGGCGTCTCGGCCAACAGCGTTGTTGAGCTGGTGGGCATATCCATCGGTCATCCCTCACGGTTGAAAGCTGTGGGAGGAATGTGCCGGATGCGGAGCGCGCGCTGAAATGCCGTTTGTGCATCGACTTCATGCCGACATGCGATTGGGCTGCTCCGAACCGCTTCAGTAACTTTCAATCACGCCACGAGGCCAGCCCAATAGCTCGGCGGCGCCGGGAGAAATGATGCCCGGGTCCCGCATGGGATGGCCTCGCGGCGGCAAGTTTTTCGCAAGCAACAGGATACTCAAACAATGACGAAGACCATGATCACAGGCACCGCCGCTCTCGTGGCCGCTATTGCCTTCGCTTCTCCCGCCAATGCCGCCGCCGGCCTATGCCCGAAGCCCGGCTCGATGAACCTCGCGAACGCGCCGACGATGCCGAAGGGCGTCACCGACACGATCATCGGTTCGGTGGATCTGGCCGGTGAAATCGGCGTCGACGGACGCACCCTCCGCACGCGCCGCCTGGTTATCCAGCCGGGCGGGATCGTCCCGCTGCACAGCCACAAGGATCGCCCCGCGCTGATCTACACGCTGTCGGGCTCGATCACCGAGTATAGCTCGGCATGCGCGGTTCCGATCAACCACAAGGCCGGCGACATTAGCCGCGAGGCCGACGGGCTCAGCCACTATTGGGTGAACCACGGCAAGGTGCCGGCAGTCGTCCTTTCGTCGGACGTCTTCCACTCGGGAACTCCCGCGTCCGGCATGTAACTTCCCCGCCGGCGCGCTCCCCTTCCCGCAACGCCGGCATTCCGTGGCGTCCCGCGCTGCCCCCGCGGGGCGCCACCTCCCTTCTGTTGGGGCAGATCCAGGAGACTGACATGAACAAGTTCAACGCCCTCGCGGCCGCTGCCGTCCTTGCGTCACTGACCGCTGCTGCGGCGCACGCAGGCCCGGTTCCGCCGCAGCCTGGCAAGGACAAGTGCTTCGGCATTTCGCTCGCCGGCAAAAACGACTGCAAGGCCGGTGCCGGCACGACCTGCGCGGGCACCTCGCGCAAGGACTACCAGGGCGATGCATGGAAGTATGTCGCCAGGGGCACCTGCGCGTCCATCAAGACGCCCAAGGGCAGCGGCTCGCTGACCCCGGTCAACCGCTAAGCCATGATGATCCCCGCCGCCGGTGTCGGCTTCAAGGCCGAGCATTTAGCTGACGCGCTCGCCGCGCCGGCGGCGGACCTCTGGTTCGAGGTCCACGCGGAGAATTACATGGTCGCGGGCGGACCGCGGCTTGCCATGCTTGAGGCGATCCGCCGCGAACGGCCCCTATCGCTGCACGGCGTCGGAATGTCGCTCGCCGGTGCGGCAGAGCCGGACGCGGATCATGTCGCGGCACTGAAGCGGCTCGTCGATCGGTTCGAGCCCGCGCTCGTTTCCGAGCATCTCGCCTGGTCGCGCCTCGATGGGCGCTGCTTCCCCGATCTGCTGCCGGTCCCCCGGAGCAACGAGGTGCTGAGGCGCCTGGCCGCCAACATCAGTCGCGTGCAGGACGCCCTGGGACGCGAGATCCTGATCGAGAATCCGACCCATTATCTCGCGCTTCGCGACCACGAGTGGAGCGAGACCAGCTTCCTCGCGGAGCTCGCTCGACGCACGGGCTGCAGGCTTCTGATCGACATAAACAACGTCGCGGTCGGGGCACACAACCTTGGCTATGATGCCGAGACGTGGCTCGACGCCATCCCGGCCAAGCTGGTCGGAGAGATCCACCTCGCCGGCCATACGCTGGACGGCGAAGGCACTTTGCTCATCGACAGTCACGACGCAGCCGTCAGCGATCGCGTTTGGCACCTTTACGAGGATTTCATCGTCCGGATCGGCGCCAGGCCGACGCTGATCGAGCGCGACGGCAACGTCCCACCTTTTGCCGAGCTGATGGCCGAGCGCGAGCGCGCGCAGGGCATCCTGGCCGGGAGCCTGGCCGTTGCTGCTTGAATTCCAGCGAGATTTTGCTGCGACGATCGGCGCGCCGGCCGAGGGGTCGATGCGCGTCTATCGCAACACCGTCCTCAGCGGTTGCGTCGATGCTTTGCGCGCCAACTATCCCGTCGTCGCGAGGCTGCTCGGCGATGAAATGTTCGAGGCCGTCGCAGCCGATTACGCCGCCAACTGCCCGCCCCGACAGGCGGTGCTGGCGATGTACGGCGCCCGCTTTCCGGATTGGCTCGAAAAGCAGCCGTGGATCTGGGACCTCGCCTACGTCCCGGATGTCGCCAGGATCGAGCGGCATTATGTCGAGAGTCTGTTCGCCGCCGATGCTGAGCCGCTGGAGATGAGCGCTCTAGATGGCCGCGGCGATTGGCTGGGAATCCGTCTCGCCCTGCACCCGGCAACGCGCTTCGACTGGCTCTCGATGCCGGCAATGAGCATCTGGCTCGGCCAGCGCGAAGGCCACGAAGGCGATCTCGATTTCGACTGGGAGGCTGAAGGAGTCCTGCTGACGCGCCCTCATCTCGAGGTGCTCCCGAGCCGCCTCAGCCGCGCCGGGCACCGCTTCCTTTTCGGAATTCGTCTGGGTGAGAGCGTCGGCGACGCCGCCATCGCCGCGGGCAGCCTCTATCCCGAGACCGACATCGGCTCGCTGTTCACGTCCCTCGTCAACGCCGGCGCCTTTGCCGCTTCATCCCACAGGAGCTTGCCATGACTTCGACCACCACGACTGCCACGCCCGTCCCGACTGCGTCCCTGAACTGGCGGGCACCGTTCGAGCTTCTCGCCGGCCTCGGTTCTCGCTTGTTCCCCCCGTCGCTTCTGCTGCTCGTTCAGCGCCTAGGCATCGCCGCCATCTTCTTCATGTCAGGACGGACGAAGATCGAGGACGGAACCTGGCTGACGCTGAGCGACAGCGCGTTCGAGCTGTTCCGGACCGATTACAAGCTGCCGTTCGTCGCCCCGGTGCCGGCGGCCTATGCGGCGACTACGGCGGAGCATCTGTTCCCGATCCTGCTGGTGTTGGGACTGTTCACCCGCTTCTCCGCCTGCGGCTTGCTAGTGATGACGTCGGTCATCGAGATCTTCGTCTATCCCGACGCTTGGCCGACGCACCTCAGCTGGGCCGGGCTGCTGCTCCCGTTGATCGCCTTCGGCGGCGGCAAGCTCTCGCTCGATCGCCTGATCAGGATCCCGTGAGCGCATGAAGTTCCTGTGCGTGCTGGCGCATCCCGAGCCGGCCAGTTTCACCGCCAGCCTGGCCCACTACGGAATGCGCGCTCTTGAGGAGGAAGGCCACGTCGTCGACGTGGCCGACCTTTATGCAATGCAGTTCGATCCTGTCAGTGATCGCCGCAACTTCATGGAGCCCTTCGATCCAACGCGCTTCGACCAGCAGGCCGAGGAACGGTTCGCCTCGGCCAACGCGGGATTTTCACCCGACTTGCAGCGGGAGATGGACCGGCTGTCGTCCTGCGACGTCCTGGTCCTGCAGTTCCCGATCTGGTGGCTTGGCATGCCCGCGATCATGAAGGGCTGGATCGACCGCGTGTTCGCGATCGGCCGGACCTATGGCGGAGGCCGGTGGTTCGACCGCGGAATAATGCGCGGCAAGAAGGCGATGCTGGCCGTCACCATCGGCGGGACGAAAGAAGCCTACTCGAACGACGGCATCTATGGACCCGCGCTCGACGTGCTGCGGCCGATCAATCACGGGATCCTGGCGTTCTGCGGCTTTGAGGTCGTCGAGCCGTTCATAGCCTTTGCACCGGGGCGGAAGAGCGACGCCGAGCGGCAGGCGATCTTCGATGCCTACGCGAACCGGCTGCTGAACATCGGTTCGGCGACTGTTCTCCCCATGCCCCAGTCGGACGATTACGAACATTTCGTGCTGAAGCGCCGCGTCGCTTAGACGGGACTGCTGCCCTCCGGCTATCGGAAACATGAGAGAGCGGCATTGGAGAGCATGGCTCCCGACATGCGAAAAGAAACCTGCAATCAAGCGAAGTGCAGGTGTCGAAAATGGCCCAGAAGCACGCATTCATGATGGTCGCCGAGATGAAGGAGTTCGCGACCTTCACCGCCGCGGAGCAACGCTACATCCGCCGCTCGCTCGAGGTCGCGGCTTCAGGCATCGCTGCGGCAGACCGCTGGTGCCGCAACGCCGGCGAAGCCGACAGCATCACTGCCCAGGCGCGCCTCTATCGTACGATGATTCAGCCAATCCGCCTGTCGGTTCCCGATGACATCGATGCGGATGCTGCCGCCGAGCTCATGCCCATGCTGATCAACCTCGCATCATTCGACCTGGCGCAAGCCAGGCTCTCGAGCTTCCCGGCGTTCCGTTTCCTCTACGAGCGGCTGCTAGGTGCGTCTGTCAGGCCGTGGCTGCCAAGCGCTTTCCTCGCGGCTGCCGCACTTCCAGGCCTTCACCCGTCGGACCGCAAGATGCTTCTCGGGTCGATCAGCGCGGGCGATGCTGCGGCTCCAGGCTGGTCCATTCGCGAAACGGTCTTTACGCCTGAATGGGTGGACAAGGTTCCGGTTACGGTGTGCTGACGGCACGACCCCATTCGGAAGCGGACCGGACCGGCTGCTCTCGGCCAAGCTCGACCTGACAGGCAACTGCTAGCGTCCGCTTTCCACCCATGACGGACGCTAGAAACTACAGCTTCCCAAACTTCTGCTCGAACCCGTCACTGTCGCCGCGGGCGAGATAATCGGCCTGCTCGACAATCCGGTCGCGAACGATCCGACCGCGGAAAGCGCCGAGCTGGCTGTCCAGCCGCTCGACCTCCGTAGGCGTCAGGTGGGCGAGTTGCTCGAACCGGTTGAAGCCGAGGCCATGCAGCGCATCGGCGAACTTGGGCCCGACGCCCTTCAGGCGGCAAAGGTCGTCACCAGGATCACCGTCACCGTCGAGGGTCTTGTGAACCGGCGCACGGAGGATCTCGCCGGCGACGTCGCTGGTCGCAGCGGCATGCTCGCCAGGAAGCCCGCGACCTTCGGGGGGACTCTTCGCATGAGCCATGTGCGGACGGACCGGAGCGCTGTCGGTCAGCTGAACCCGCTGCTTCGGACGCAGCAGGATGAACGCCAGAAGCACCGCCAAGACAAGGACGATCACCCACCAATATTCGCGAATCAGATCCATTCTCTCACCAATTCCATTGCGCGTTATGATGACGGCGAAGCTCGTTCAGATAGGCGAGCGCCAGCCCGAAAAGAAAGCCTATGAGCGCGACCGCGAGGCCCTCCGCGATCAGCGGAACGCCGGTGTCGTTTGTCCACTCAGCGCTAGAGACCCCCGGCAGCTCGCTCATCAGCCGGACGAGCTCGGTCGTCTGGAAGTCGTCTGCGCGCCCGGAAAGGACCAGCCGACGGCTCAGCGGTCCCCGGTGCAGGTGCACCTCGATCTGAGTCATCTCGTAATGGTCGAGGACGCCGCGGGCGTCATGTTCGACGCGGTTGGTCAGCCTTTCAGCGCCGCCGAGCGGGCCATGCCACAGGGCTGCGAGAACGAGCGAAAGAAAGATCCCGACGGCGAGGGCTGTATTGCGTCGGGCCGGTCGCCGGAAAGCCACCGTTCCGACCGGGCCGCCGACCAGCAGGCCGATCGCAAAGCATGGCCAGAAATAGCTCCACAGGGCGTTCATGCAGTCTCCCGGGCCAGCTCGCGCCAGCCGATATCGCGGCGGTGGAACCCGTCGGCGAAGTCGATCTGGTCGACGGCGCGGTAGGCGCGCGCCCGGGCGTTGGCAAAGGTATCGGCGACTGCGGTCACTGCCAGTACCCGGCCGCCTTTCGCGACGAGCCTGTTGTCCGCGAGCGCGGTGCCGGCGTGGAAGACGGTGACTCCCTCGACCTGTTCGGCGGCCTCCAATTCGCGGATGAGCCCACCACTTGCGGGTGTGCCGGGATAACCTCGAGCGGCGACGATGACCGTCATGCTATGCTTGCCGGTAAGCCGCGGAGCGGCGATCTCGCGGAGCTTCCCAGTCGCGACGGCATTGAGCAGCTCGGCAAAGTCTCCGTCGATCAGCGGCATGATCGCCTCGCATTCGGGGTCGCCGAAACGGACGTTATACTCGATCAGCTTGGGGCCCTCGGCGGTGAGCATCAGGCCCGCATAAAGCACGCCGCTGAACGGCGTTCCGTTCCGCGCCATCGCTTCGGCCGTCGGCCGGACGATCTCGTCCATTGCCCTGCTGATAAGCTCGTTCGTCAGCACTGGAGCAGGGGCGTAAGCGCCCATGCCACCCGTGTTGGGGCCGGTATCGCCTTCGCC